>Ga0129333_10006064_pt1 | contig 11416 bp, 5 predicted proteins | sample CPB6_08_DNA_FD_94474 | JGI IMG/M metagenome (GOLD analysis project Ga0129333, IMG submission 94474) | Freshwater to marine salinity gradient microbial communities from Chesapeake Bay, USA - CPBay_Sum_0.6_0.8_DNA | ecosystem: Environmental > Aquatic > Marine > Coastal | place: USA: Chesapeake Bay...
CCGCTGGTGCTGGATAGTCTCGCCGGCGTTCACACCCACTTCGCGGACATGTGGCGGGATGGAATGTGGGGGACGTGGGACACGGATTCTCGTGGCAGCTCCATTCACAATCCGCCGTTCGAAATTCCGGCACAGGGGTTGGGACTGTTCTCGTGTCGCCGTGATGCTTGGCTGGGATTCAATCCGCACTTCCGGGAGTTCGGTGGCGAGGAGTGGTACATCCATGAAAAATACCGGCAGGCGGGAGCGAAATGTCTGTGCCTGCCGTTCCTGCGATGGCAGCATCGGTTCGCCGATCCGGCTGCCGGCCGCACGTATCGTCGCAGTGTGGAAGGCAAGATCCGCAACTATATCCTCGGCCATCAGGAACTGGGTCTGCCGCTTGATCGATTGCGTCGCCACTACGTCGATGGGCTCAACGAAGATCCGCAGTCACCGATCAACGCCGACGGCCGTCTCTCTGCGGAACAGTTCGATTCCCTGGCCGCAGATCCGGTCACGTATCCACCCCGAGTTTCCTCGTGCAACGTCTGCAAGTCTCAGTCGCAGGCCTACGAAGGCCTGACGCTGGAGGAGATGTTTGAAAAGGCTCGCAGTACTCCGTCCGACATCAATGAGCACTGTGACAAACTCCGGGAACTAGCCAGTCAGTCGGAAACGGTCATCGAATTCGGTATGCGGCATGGAGTGTCCACGGTGGCACTGCTGGCCGGCCAGCCGAAACGGATGATCTCGTACGATCTGAATCATGACCCGATCGCCGAGATCCTGAAGTCAAAGCAGGGAGCCACGGACTTTTCGTTTGTGCAGGGCGATTCGCTGTCCGTGCACATTGATCCGTGCGATTTGCTGTTCATCGACACACGACACACGGCAGACCAGCTGTCGAACGAATTCCAGCGGCATGCCGGCAGGGTTCGTCGCTGGATCGTGCTCCATGACACGCAGATCTTCGGGGAACGTGGCGAAGACGGCGGCCCCGGTTTGCTGCTGGCTGTGCGGCGATTCCTGAACGAAAACTCGGAATGGTCGGTCGCGCATCACACACAGGCCAATCACGGCCTGACGGTGCTGAGCCGAGATCCCCGTGACAAACCCGCCTTGCCAGGCACCTTCAAGATGGCGGCCAACTTCACGAAGTCCCTCGCAGCGCATGTGGCGGACGGATTGCAGAAGGTTGAAGCTCTGGAACTCCAGCATCGCCTCGAGATCTGCACGTTGTGTGATCAGCGCAACGACGACCGCTGCAGCGTCTGTGGCTGTTACCTCGCTGAAAAGGCCTCCTGGCGATCCAGTGAATGTCCGCTCGGGAAGTGGAACCAGAAATCGGAGGCGTCCCATGTTGAGTGAACTGCCATTTGTGAGTTGTCTGTGTCCCACGTATCGGCGGCCGAAGTTACTCGAGAACTCCATCGCCTGTTTTCTGGCTCAGGACTATCCGACCGACCGCCGGGAACTGATTGTGCTGGACGACGCCGGTGAACTGCAGAATCAGACCGGCGAAAGCTGGCAGATCATCAGCATCGCCCGGCGATTCAGGTCGCTGCCGGAGAAGTTCAACGCTCTGGCAGGGCTGGCACGCGGTGAAATTCTGGCTGTTTGGGAAGACGACGACATCTACCTGCCGCATCACATCAGCAGCCACGTGGCGGCGATGAATGGTCACCTGTGGTCGAAGCCATCGAAGGTGCTCAGCGACTACACCGGCCAGATCGAGGAGGAAGACGCCACCGGTCGTTTTCACGCCAGCCTCGCGTTTACTCGCCAAGCCTTTGAAAAAGTCGCCGGCTGGCCACTGACGCTGCGTGGAGACTTTGACCAGCAACTGATCGCTCGGCTCAACGGACTCGGCCCCGCCGCAGATCCCTGCACGGTGGCGAGTCCTTCCTACCTCTTCCGCTGGGGATCAACGGGCGCCTATCACGGGCAGGCGTTGATGCGGGGACCGGAGGATGAAGAATGGTATCATACGATTCAATGATCATTGGTCTAAGCGTTCGATCTCGCAGAGGCCAGTTTGGCAACCGAGTTGATTTCCACATCAAGTCCGCAACTCAGAATATTCTTACCAATCGCGTGCAGCCTCTCGCAATTTACGCACTCGCGTTGCCGTCCAGAAGTCGCTCTCTGTAAAAATCAATAGTCGCATGGATCTTCGTTCCATAAGGACAACATCAGCATTATATGATAACCGCATGTCTGCGGAACTTTCACGAATCAACCATGCGACAAGTGCCAACATCCTATCTTCAGCAAGTCCAGATGATGAAAACCTTTTGTTGAGCCGAAAGGAAATACAAACATCGGGGCGAGTTCCCCCGAAAACCGACGCTTCGTCGTTGTCTGCAAATGCGTTGATCGAGAAACCATATTCTTTAAACAAATTGTTCATGCAAACCGCGCCGAGCCCGTTCGACAAAAGCATATGATTTAAGACATCCGTCGGAACTAAGTTTGAATCTGTGGATTGTATGGCAAGGTAGTAGTCATCTGCCATCACTAATCTCCTTCGATTGGAAATGCATGGACGACTTTTCCATCCTTAAGGACTATGACCTCTTTGAGTCCTTTAATTGGACGACGGGAGAGAATATTGCGGATATCCGATGGTGTTACCGATGAGTCTTGCAAGTTGACGACCACGCGCGTCGTCTGCTCATCTCTAACTTTCAGTGATATGCCTTTCCGTACTTGACTTGGATCTGGTGTTGAAGGTGAGAGACAGTCAAATACCTCGCCTTCAATGAGGTAATCAGGGTTCTTGCCGTTTGGAAGTGTCGGTGGGTTTTGTTCGACGCGATAACCAGCGTCTGCCAATGCATCGGCAGCTTCGTTCTCTAGCCTATGAGCGCGTGCTTGAGACCCAGACTCAGGTGTTCGAGAGCCGGTCGGCTTCCCCCCTTTTTCCGCACTCGGCTTCGTCCTCCGACTTCTTGGGGGACGCGAGACACCAAATGATCCTTCCGGAGTCTCAGCCGTTTCGCTGCCCTGAGACAGATCTTCCTTTTGCCGAGGTTTTCTCGCTTCAGCCGCATTTTTTGCCTTTCGAGCCTTTCGGGCATCTTTGGCGCGATCTGCCAACTCAAGCAAGGCCCCAAGAATCAGTCCGCTGGCAACGGATACAGTGACTTCCGTCGCTCCTTCCTGCGCGATTTCTTCGAACAAGTCCAGCGTCGTTCCGGCCGCACGGGACATGCCATGATGGACGTTGCCAGAACCCGCGGCCAGCGCCATGTGGCCCACGGATAATCCACCTTTTTGTGTGGGAGGAGCATGCAATGAAGGGTTTGACACCTGGTTCTTGATCTCGTCTGCGATGTCCGCAGCGGACATCACTTTGTCGAAGATGACACCGCGATCCGTGTCGACGAGTATCGTTCGCCCTCCCTCAACATCAGACCCCCAAATATCTTCTCCCAGCTTGATGGAATAGCCCCATCGATGGGCTCGATCAAAAAGGTACACGGCATGCGTTCCGTGTCGCAGTACAAACGACTCCCAAACGTCGTCGGGCAGATCCGCAAGTGTATTCAGGGTGGAAATGTGAAGCTTTGGGGCTCTACTCCAGGTTTCATAATCCGGGACCTCCGGGGTGACCTGGGCATTGTCCGGATACAAATACGTTAAATCGTCATCGAGGCCGCTGGGATCTTCTTTGTTGACGGGATTATTTCCGACGAGTCTGTAGAGGTTGTGGTCATCGGCAGCGGGGTCTTCGGAAGTGAATCTGCCGGTCTGAGCGGACTGGTTGCGGAAGTGGGTGGACGTTTCGGTGTCCGGACCGGCATGGGGATCGTTACGGTACGACAGCAGGTGACCTTTGTAGAGCTGGCTGTTGGCGCTGCTGCCCGTTGAGGATCGCAGGTTCCCAAAGGCATCAAAAGCGTATTCATCGGTAATCGCCTGCGTGTCATCCGTCAATTGCCGGATGTTGCGAATACCGTCACACAGGTAGAAACTGGATTCCATATCCCGATGCTGGCTGAGCACTTCAGCGTACGGCAGCGGGATGTACGTGAACTCCGCTTCCACAAGTCCTGTCTCATCGGTTTCCTGCAGGCGGTTGTTGCCGTCATACAGAAACAAGATCACTGTGCCGTCGTGATCTTCGGCGACTCGAAGGCCGTCACCATTGTAGCGATACGCCGTTTCCGTGCTGTCCGGATGTTCGACCAGCACGAGGCGGTTTTCGCCGTTCCAGGTATTCGTCGTGATGTCGCCGGATGGTTCTTCGATCGTGAGCTGATTGCCATTGGCGTCATACGTGTACGTCGTCGTGCCGCTGCTGTCGGTGACCGTCTCCAGGCGATTGGCGTCGTCACAGGTGTAGGTCAGAGTGTCCGCTGAGTCACTGAGCGTCAGCCGGTTGCCGCGAGGATCATACGTGTATGTGTGAGCGTAGGTATCTGCCGATAGTGTGCGGCGTTCGGTCAGCAACTGGTTTGTTTTGTCATACGACCACAAGAATCCATCGCTGCCACTGGCCGTCAGAGTCGTGCGGTTGCCTGCGGGGTCCAGCAGGTAGTTGAACGAACTGAGCAGCATGGACGAACTGTTGCGACTGATCACTTCGTCCAGCCGATTCGCATCATCGTACGACAGACTGGTGATGACTCCGTTGGCCAGCTTTTGCCCGATCCGCCGATTGGCGATGTCGTATGCCAGAGTCGTCTTTTCACCAAACGGATTCAGAATGGTTTCCAGGCGTCCGATCGAATCGTGGGTGTACGTGAAGCGGCCCGAATCGGGATCCACCATCGTCTTGCGCTGACCGTCTTTGTAATACGTGTAGCCGATGTCAAACCCCTGCGGATCGACGGCCACCGTCATGCGGTTGACATCGTCGTAGCTGTACGTCGAAGTGTACCGCACGCCGCCGATCACATCGACCATCATGGTCCGGTTGCCAACGGCATCATAGGCAAACGTGGTGACTGATCCGTCGTATGCGTACGTGCGGCTGAGCAGGCGATCGGCTCTATCGTATTCGTAGTCTGTGTAGTCAGCACGCGGAAACGTGCGTTTCTCCAGTCGCCCGGCATCATCGTACAGGAATGATGTGACCTGATGGAGCGGATTCTCAGCTGTCAGCCGACGATCGACCTTGTCGTACGTGAAGGTTGTCCGTTTATTGTCTTCGTTGATGAACGCGATCACTCGACCGGCTTTGTCGTAAACATTCTCTGTTTGACCGCCTTTGGCATTGATGGTCACCGTCGGACGCTGATCGTCGTCGTACAGAAATGTTGTGACGTGACCGTTGGCATCGGTCACGCGGTCCTGCAGGCCTGCTGAGTTGTAATGGGTGTGCGTGGCATGGCCTGCACCGTCGTAGGTGACCGTGACCCGACCAACTCCGTCATACAGAATCGTCGTCTTATGCAGCAGAGGATCAATCGTATTCTGAACGCGGCTGAGTTTGTCATAGACCGTCGTGAATCGGTTTCCGGCGGGATTGACAGTGGCGATCGGACGGCTGGCATTGTCGTAGACTGTGGTGAATGTGCGGCCTTCAGGATCAACCGTCGCGATCTGCCGACCGGCGAAGTCATAGACCAGCGTCGTGACATCTCCGGCGGCGTTGGTCAACTTTGTCTTTCGTCCCGCATCGTCATATTCGAAGGACGTTGATTTTCCCCGGGCGTCAATGATCTGCGTCACTTCGCTGTCAGCGTTGTAGACCGTGGTTGTGGTTTGGCCCTCCGGGTTCGTGACGGCAGTCCGGCGATTGGCATTATCGTAGCTGAACGTCGTCGTGTGACCCAGGGGATCGATGGCATTCTTCAGACGGCTGGCCTGATCCCAGACATTCGTGGTGGTTTCGTTCTCGGCATTGATGACATTTACAATTCTGTCGGCCGGATCATAAACCGAAGTCGTCCGAAAACCGGGCGTCAGGGCATCCAGTGCCGGACGGACAACCGCTATGGTCCGGCTGTTGTCGTCGTAGACGGTTGTGGTACACAACCCCAGGGGCGTGATGGCTTCGATCTGTCGATCGGCCTTGTCATACGTCTTGAGATACGCGCTGCTGCCAGGCGGGATGACCGACGTCAATCGTCCGGCAGCGTCATAGTTGCTGGTGGTTGTTTCTCCCGCCGGATTGGTGACAGTCTTCACACGATTTGCATCGTCGAATGTCGTCGTGGTGACCCCCCCGATGGCATCAATCACATTGATGACTCGACTGGCAGCATCGTAAATCGTGGTGGTAATTTCATTGTTGCCAATCGTCACCGTCTTGATGCGGTTTGCTTTGTCGTAAGTGGTTGTGACACGGTTTGACTCGGCATCAATAACAACCGTCGGACGATCTGCGCTGTCGTAACTGGTTGTGGTGATCTTGCCCAGCGGGTTCACAACTTCATTCTGCCGTCCGCCGGCATCGTAGTTGAACGTTGTCCGATGCCCCATCGGTGTCACTGTCGCTTTGATGCGTCCGACCGGATCGTAGACCGTTGTCACGGTTTCATTTTCAGCATTGGTGACCGATACGGGACGCCCGGCTTTGTCATATCCAGTGGTCGTGGTATGCCCCAGCGGATCCGTGGCGGTTTTGATACTTCCGAGGCCCGTATAGGTGAAGTTCGAAACGACGGACGGTGTCATTGGCAGGACGCTTCTGGATTTGGTCTGCCCGTCGCCAAAGTAGGTCAATGTCGTACTCATCGAAGTCGGAGGCGACGCGAAGTTCAGCGGCGGAAACACGTCTGTCTGACGATTCGCGGCGTCGTAGATGAACGTAGTCTTTTCGTTTTCCGGATTGATTGCTGTCAGGACATTGCCCACCTGGTCATGGGTCAACGTGCTGACGAATCCGAGTGGATTGATGGTATTGATTTTCCGACTGGCCGGGTCATAGACGGAAGTCGTTGTTTCATGTTCGGCGTTGGTGACAGCTTCGAGGTTGCCGCGGGAATCCCAGCCCCATGTTGTGGCATGACCGAGCGGGTCGGTCACGGTTTTCAACTGAAGTTCACCCGTGTAGTCATACTCAGTGATTTCCGCTTCGCCGTTTTCGAATGATGCGAGCAGGCTGTCGCCGTTGTGGCCGAAACGGTCCGTCATGGTGATGCCCGGTTCGATGGGGCGTTCGATCGCCGTTACGCGTCCCAGGCCGTCGCGGGAGTACGTCGTCACCTTGCTCAGCGGATTGATGACGGTTGTGGCATCTCCGGTACTGTCGTACGTCAGTGTGGTTTTCTCATTGAGTTCATTGGCCAGCAACACCGCGTTGCCTGCCGTGTCATACGTCAGTGTGGTCCGTGCGTGTAGCGGGTCTTCCGTTCCGGCCGGTTGACGATGGCTGGTGTACGTCGTCGTGAATCGGTTGTTTTCGGCATCGACCACACCCGTGCGATTGCCGCTGCTGTCCCATTCCAGACTGGTCACATTCCCGTCGTAGTCTTCAATGGAAATGCACCGGCTGCTGCTGTCGTAACCAAAACTCAGTGTGCCGATCACCGGACGCTGAATGCCGCTGAGTGCCAGCACGCCAGTCCCCAGCCGCGTGTATGTCAGCGTCGTGGCGTGGTTATTGGCATCGACCACGGCCTGCAGACGCGAATCTCCTGTGCCTTCCCAGAGAAAGGTCGTCCGCTGGCCCAGCGGATTGACCACGGCCCGCACCACATTGCAGTCGTGCACGACGGTGGTAACATGGTTCGCAGGATCCGTCACTTCGACATAGTAATCGGTGTCATAAACCGTTTCCGGGAAAATGTACTTATACTCGTACACATGCCCGTCCGCCGTCCTGATTCGTCGCAGCCGGTCAGCCCGGTCGTACGCCAACAAAGTCTCATTGCCCTCGCCATCAACAAATCGTGTCAGCAGATTGTGGTCACTGTAAGTCAGGTGCAGTACCACGCCCGTCGGATACGTGACGGTTGTCACCAGACGATTCTGTACCCCAAACACCGTTGTTCGACCTCCCGGCTGAGTGACGGTATAGGTCGAGTCATAGTCGCCGGAAATCGTCGTCGTGCGGCCACCGGGGCCAACGATGGCCGAGACCAGACAGCTGTTCCGCTGAATCAGCCATTCGTCTCCTGACGGACTGACGATCTTGTCCAGCAGTCCGGACGACAGATAATGCCACTGCAGGCCATCCGGCTGCTGCTCAATCCAGCCGCCTCCGGCCTTTCCCTGCAGACCATTGCGAGTGGACGCCGGGGCCGTTCCAAAGCTGCCGGTACCGACGCCGCTGTATTCCAGCACCCGTCCGGTGCCACTGGTGAGCCATGCGGAACTGCCGGACTGCACCACGGTGGGATGATAGAGATCAGAGATCCCGTAGCCTCGGCCGCCGCTCGATTTGGCTGCCTGAGAGTTGTAAGTAAACACGGGACAGGCATCATAGGGACCGCCCCGCGGCGTCGGCAGCTGCAGGATCACATTGCCGGACGGCAGATGCACGCTGACCGGACCCAGCCAGATGCCAGGGACCGGATACAAAATCCGCTGCACAAGAGCGGCCACTTCCGCCGCAGCAAAGTTGAGTCCGGGATTACGATACCGGGCTGAGACACGCGGTGTCAGCTGGCGATTACGCGGATAACGCGGGTCGCAGCCACAGCCTGAAGCAGATTCCGTCGACAGCGATGTCCCCTGGCGTGTATCAGCACTCGCCGTCAGCACACGACCAAAGCTATGGGATGGGTCTGTCGGATACGGCAGTGATTCCGGCTGACCAGCCGGTGGCAGCGGCACACGCTCGCCGAAACCAAAGTCCGGAGGATTGATCACCGGTACCGGACATCCACATGCTGGCTGTGATGACATCAGTCCATTCTCCCTGTCACGCAGACATCAACCAACTGTAAACTTTTGTAGCATTCGTTTCATGAATCTTGCGTGGACTCGCCGGACGCGGTCTCAGCCTTTACGACATTTCAATTTGAATTTTTGGGATACCCTTTTCCTCTAACTGTTCGTCCATCACCAATCCAAGTTCCGTACAGTCCTCGTATTGCTGAGGACAGGCAGTCGCTGATTTCAGGATCTCGTACTCGATCCGTTCACTAATCAACTTCTGGATGATCCTTCCACCCTCTTCGCCGTTGCTCAACTCGTTCAGTCGAAGTCCTTCCTGAGCGATCCAATCCTGCAGCGGCTTCGAAACACTCACAAACTTACTGCGAGACTTCGTCCATCGTGCCTGCATGCGATGCAGCAGTATTTCAGTAATTCCGCGCATGGCATCAAGGCCTAATGTGCGAAAAGTGATGATGCGGCGAATTCTGGAGAGAAACTGCGGTGGAAAGACAGGCTGGCTGGATCGTTCGTGGCGTACTCTTGAGAGCGTCTTGCGGACATGATCAGCAATCTCTGTTGGCGTCTTGTCAGATTTCTGCAATTGAGCAATGCTGCGATCACCGGCGTTCGTCGTCAAGATGAAGATGGCTCGATCGCCATAGGCTTTTCGTCCTCGCTGATCGATGATCCAGCCTTCGTCGAACAGGTTCAGGAACGGCTTCCAGACGTTCGGATGGCACTTCTCAGCTTCATCCAGCAAAAACACAGAATACGGATCTGCCAGCAGATCATTGACCAGTCGTCCGCCGTCTTCATGCCCTACGTAGCCGGGCGGCACGCCAATCAATCCTGAGACCGAATGCGGCTCAGTGAAGTTTCCCATAGGGTACACTTTGAGCCTTCCGGATGGTGAATAGAGGCGAGCAATCTGCTTGGCCAGTTCCGTCTTTCCAACTCCGGTCATGCCGGCAAACATCAGCACTGTTGCTGGCTTATTCGGTTCGTTGAGGCCGGCAGCAATCAATTCCAGTTCAATTGCCGCTTCACGGACTGCCTCGGGCTGCCCCACAACCGCTGACTCCAGGGCGGTGGCAAAATCTCGTCGGCGTGACTGCCCCAAAATCGTCTCAGTCGAAATTCCTGATCGGCGTGCGACGACGGTAGCGACGTCTGCCAGCGATAACACATGCATGTCTATATCCGGCGACGCAAAATGTGCTCGATCGGCGGCAAGCTCGAGCACTCTCAAGCTGCGAGTGGGTTCAACTTCACTCAGCAGAAACGTGGATGTCATGGTCAGCGTTGGTCGAATCAGTGATTCCGAAAACTGTACTCTGCGAGATTCAGACAGGAATTCGCAATACCCCTTGATCAGGCAGACCAGTTCTTCGTCAGGAAACTGCGGAGCAACCACCCGTTCAAAGGTATCCAGCATGGTGGCATCATTGGCAATCTGTTCATTGAAATCTGCCACTTCAATGGTCGCAAACAGTGAAAGTCCCGGGCGTGCCATGATTGAGCGCAACAGAGGCTTATTTGTACCTCCGCCGGGCCGATTGAGCAGCGAACAAAGCCCGTCGATGACCAGAACGACAGGGCTCTTAGCTGGAAGACCCGCCAGCAGCGTTTCGACCACCGCACGGCTATCTTCGGGGCCCACATTGGAAGCATCCAGATATATGATCTGTTGCCAGTCCAGGCGACGATTGAGTGTTTCTCGCGCAAACAGCAGCAGGAGACTGCTTTTGCCGCATCCACGGGGGCCAACGACCAGAGCATGACGTTGTCGAGACTGATGCAGGATAAGGGTCAGCGAATCGAGGGACTCTCGGATCGTGTCTGTAACCTGCAGCCATGGTGCCACGGTGATGGAACTCCGTGTGAGGACTTGCAGTGGCAGCAGTTCGGCAAGATGCCGCAATGGTCGGTTGTCCTGCAAAGGCGGAACGTCTGTAAAGTCGCCTTGCTGGCTGTTACTGGTAGTTGCCGCCGTTTGTTCCATGATTCATTTCCTCGTAATCGCATTGCAACATCGTCAGGAACACAGGCACATCTGTGCGCCACCAGCACGATACGGATGTCTTGCCGTCGGTCACAGTCTTTGAAACCAGATCCGCGTGTCAGAAACAACTTCATGTGATCCGCGGAAGTATTGCTGGACGGCCTCCATGACGCCCCAGTGATTGGGCCAGTAGTCGTGTCCGCAAATGAACCCGCCTGACTTGACTCTTGGTGCCCAGAGACTGATATCAGTCAACACGGCTTCGTGCTCGTGGCCGGCGTCAATAAAGACACTGTCGAATGTCGAATGGACCTTCTTTGCCGCCTCGCTTGAAGTGCATTCGAGGATTTGCACCTTTACCGCGGGATTACAATGCCCCAAAACCACATTCGTCACCTCCTTGAGAAAGCGCGGGGGAATGCCTCTTGAGTCTTCAACTCGTGCGTCCACTCCAATGATCTCTCCAGTCAGCATTCCATGCGATGCCATAAACAAAGAACGGCCCGCATAAACGCCGACTTCCAGGTGCCGCCGGGAGGAGATCACACTCTGGTAGAGCCAGCGAAGTTCCGACGGCCAGGTTTGTCCGGGGATCTCACCGGCAATTGTCAGTGCGTGGTCCAGCGGGTACCTCATCGGAACAGGACTCCTGTGCGA
>Ga0129333_10006066_pt1 | contig 11414 bp, 14 predicted proteins | sample CPB6_08_DNA_FD_94474 | JGI IMG/M metagenome (GOLD analysis project Ga0129333, IMG submission 94474) | Freshwater to marine salinity gradient microbial communities from Chesapeake Bay, USA - CPBay_Sum_0.6_0.8_DNA | ecosystem: Environmental > Aquatic > Marine > Coastal | place: USA: Chesapeake...
ATCGGGAATTTTATCGCCGGGCAGGGCTCGACCAAACGCCATTATGTTTGAACTGGTTCCTACCCCTCCTGACTCGGCTGAGATCGTTAGCCTTCGGGCTGGTTCGGCTTACCGAGGTGTGGTAAAGCCGCGTATTCACACAAAATTGACCGAAAACCCGTCGCGCGGCCTTGAATTTGTCGAATTCTGCGCCAAATACGGTGGTGATTTATTACCTTGGCAAGAATGGTTAAGCGAACAAGTCCTTCGGGTAGGCAAGGACAATAGGTGGCAGACGCCAGTTCACGGAATTCTTGTGTCGAGGCAAAACGGAAAGAGCACCTGGATGGCCTGGCAAATACTCTGGCGAATCTTTGGGTTAGAGAATAAATTACAAATCCACACAGCCCACAAGCTAACTACCTCATCGGAAATCTTCTACAAAATCTATGGAATTATCCTTGAGCACCCAGAATTAGAAGCCCAATTAACTAAGAAGATAGAAGCGCGAGGTTTTCAAGAGCTTCAATTTACAAATGGCCGTCGATACATAGTCCGCGCATCTAACTCGGCTACTAGAGGCGTATCTGCCCCCGACTGTATTTGGCTCGATGAGGCACGCGAGTATCACGACGAGGAAGTTTGGTCTGCGCTGCGCTATACGCAAATGGCTAGTCAAAATCCACAAGCCTTCCTGCTATCCAACGCCGGAGATCAGCACTCGGTCGTCCTTAATAAGATGAGGGAGCGCGCTCTTGCGTCAATCCTGACTGATGACCTAAGTTTGGGCTGGTGGGAGTGGTCTGCGCCGCCTGAGATTAAGTTCGACGGCTCGGCGACATTCTGGGAAGGTGTCGCTCAGGCAAACCCCTCGCTGGGACACACAATCCATCCGGACAATATCCGCGCGGTCTTAAATGATCCTGAAGATATTGTTCGGACGGAAGTCTTATGTCAATGGGTTTCTACGATCAACCCAGTCATCCATCCGTCTCAATGGGCAGCTTGCGCAGTCGAGGGTCTGCGCCTAAGCGATTCCGTTGATACTTGGCTGGCAATTGATCTATCCCCCGATAGGAGGCAAGCGGCGCTAGTCGCGAGTCAGCGAGTAGATAAAGACCGATTCCAAGTTCAACTCCTCCAGACTTGGACAAATCCCGGATACCTAAGCGATAAGTTAATCGCCAATGACATCGCCGACTGGTATCGCAGATTCCCGGTTATGAAAATCGCTTATTCGGCGCGAACGGCTAGCGCCGTTGCCGCTCGACTTATACCGGCCGGCCTACCACTCGAACCTATTGATGGTCAGCCCTATGCGACTAGCTGCGATGAATTCCTAAGTGCCATTTCCTCTGGCCGTCTAGTCCACGCAAATCAACCCGAATTAACTCAACATTGTCTATCCGCAGTTCGCTTAAATTTCGGAGACGGGGGTTGGGTAATGGGTAGAAAAGTAAGCGCAGCCGTAATTACGGGAGCCGTAGCCGCTGCGATGGCTAGCCATTACGCGACTCAAATGGATGATGGTCTAGATATCGTTATTGCGTAGCACATTACCCCTACACTTTAGCCAATGGGCGCAATCAGAGATTTCTTCTTTCCAAATGTCGCGCCGTCACGAACCAGAGATGTCGAGGCGGCCAATACACCAATTCAGACAGTTGATTCCGTCTATAACATTCTCGGCGGAGCAACTTCGACTACTCGCCAACTGGCTGTCAGCGTTCCGAGCGTCGCTCGCGCCAGAAATATAATTTGCTCAACAATCGGCAGCCTTCCACTCACCACTTTCAATCGCATAACGGGTGCTTATGTAGATCCACACCGAGTTATCAATCAACCAGATCCTCGAGTAGCTGGATTCGTTATTTACACTTGGCTTGCTGAGGACATCTGGCTTTATGGCGCTGGTTACGGCCAAGTGCTTGAGATGTATTCGGCTACCGATGGCGGTCGCGTTCGCGCTTGGACTCGCATTTCACCAGATCGCGTCACAGTCGATACGGATTTCTTGAATACAACGATTACTGGCTACAAAGTTGATGGTAAGGCCGTACCGCAATCAGGAGTCGGATCAATCATTCGATTCGATGGTGGAGATGAAGGTCTATTACATCGCGCGGGTAAGACAATCGCGGCTGCGGTTTATCTTGAGAACGCTGCGGTTAATTACGCCAAAGAACCAGCACCGGCAATGGTCTTGAAATCTACCGGGACAAATTTGCCAGCCGAGCGAATTCAATCGTTACTTAATGCTTGGCGCACGGCGCGGCAGCAACGCTCGACCGCTTTCCTCAACGCGGATGTCGATGTCAAAGAATTTGGCTTTGATCCTAAATCGTTACAGCTAGCGGAAGCCCGCCAATATGTCGCGCTTGAATTAGCTCGCGCCTGCGGAATCCCTGCTTACTTCTTGAGCGCCGAGACCACTTCTATGACATATAGCAACGCTGTAAGTGAGCGGCGCTCTCTTGTTGATTTCTCGCTTCGCCCGATTCTTAAGGCAATCGAGGAAAGGCTATCCCTACCGGACTTTGTTCCAAACCCGGTAATGGTGCGCTTCGACCTAGACGACTTTCTGCGCGGTAACGCATTAGAGCGCGCACAAGTTTATGAAATCTTGAACCGCATCGGCGCGATGAGCGTTGAGCAGATTCAACGCGAGGAGGACTTAATCCCAAATGAAAATTAACTTACCTATGGCGATCACCGCTGCGGATTCCGTAAAGCGGACAATCACCGGAAAAATCGTTACTTGGAATGAGGAAGGTAATACCTCAGTCGGCCGAACAGTCTTTTCAGCTGATTCGATTGATGTAAAGCCAGTCAAACTGCTACTTGAACACGATCGCACTCGGCCTATTGGCAAAATGGTCAATTTCACCAAGACAAAAGACGGCATTGAGGCGACCTTTAAGATCGCAAACACTATGGCCGGAGAAGATGCTTTGGTCGAAGCAACAGAAGGTCTGCGCGATGGCTTTTCAGTCGGCGCAATGATTAACGAATGGTCAAATGACAATGGCGTTATGCGAATCAGCAGCGCATCACTCGAGGAGGTTTCCCTCGTTACTGATCCTGCTATCGATTCCGCTCGCGTTAGCGAAGTAGCCGCTTCCGAAAACGAAGCACCTAAAACAGAAGATTCTGAGCCGGCAACCGCCGATTCAGACAACCAAACCGAAGGAGAACAAGTGTCTGACACTACCGTTCCTGCTCCTGCCGAAGAAACGGTAGAAGCAGCCAAGGTTGAGACCGTCTCGGCAGCACGCCCAGCGTTCTACACCGCTCCTCGCCTTGAGTTCACAAAGGCTAAGTATCTCGAGAACAGCGTTCGCGCTGCTCTTGGTGATGACGATGCTCGCGCTTATGTGCGCGCAGCTGACGACACCACCACCAACAACGCAGGTCTAATTCCGACCCCACAGTTGGCGACCGTAATCAACCCGCTCTCCAATGCTGACCGCGGATCAATTGACGCAATCAGCCGGGGAGTGCTTCCAGCCGCAGGTATGACCTTCGAGATTCCGAAGATCACCGCAGTTCCAACCGTCGCTGAGGTTGCCGAAGAAGGCGCAATTGGCGAAACAGGAATGACCAATTCCTTCTTGAGCGTCTCTGTGAAAAAGTTCGCGGGCGGCCAGGAATTTTCTGTGGAGCTGTTGGATAGAAGCTCGCCAGTATTCTTTGATGAGCTTGTTCGCCAGATGGAATTCGCTTACGCGAAGGAAACTGACAAATATGTCACCAACCTAATCATTTCATCCGGCCAACTCGCACCAACAGCACAGGACAACACCGCTGCTGGTCTCCTCGGCTATGTCGCACAGGCAGCAGCAGAGGTTTATGAGAACAGCCTCGGATTTGCTCGCTCAATCGTTGTATCACCTGAGCAATGGGCAAACATTATGTCCTACAACGACAATGGCCGTCCTATCTACACCGCAAGCAACCCATCTAACGCTGGCGGCGCAGTTAGCCCAACAAGCCTTCGCGGCAATGTTGCTGGCCTTGATCTATATGTATCTCGCTCACTCTCGGCTCTTACTTACACAACCGGCGACGGATCAATGTTCGTAATCAACCCAGAGTCCTACACTTGGTACGAGTCACCACGATTCCAGCTTCGCGCTGATGTTGTTGCGACCGGTCAGGTAAAGGTTGCGTACTATGGCTATGGCGCGCTGGCGGTTAAGGTCGCTAACGGATCTTGCCATTTCAACAAGAACTAATAGCCATCAATAGTGACGGCCAGTCCGCTCCCGAGCTGGCCGCTCACCTCTTAGAAGGAAGGATGAGGAAATGCCATCGATAGTCTTAGCATCAGAGCTGAGGTCGATCCTTGGCGTTTCCTCGTCCCTATATAACGACGCCTATCTGGAGCAAATAATTGACACCAGCGAAAATATTATTCTTCCGATGCTTGTCACATTTTCTAGCCCGGTCAGGGCAGTCAAGCTTGAAGAAAATGTCGCGTTTTTTTACACCACCACAATTCACGAATTTACAGAAGGCCAATCGGTTGTCATAGCCGGTTGCGGATCACCTTTCAATGGAACTAGAACAGTCACAGCCGACGAAATCGGCGAATATGTATTCACCGCAGCTATCACTAATGCTGACATTCTGGAAAAAAATGTCATCCCTGCCGGAACAGCAACGCTTACAGGTGCTTCCACTTATGTCGGAAATGCCAATGTCAAGTCTGCGGTATTGGCTATCGCGGTAGAGGTTTTTCAAGCAAGGACTGCCGCTGGTGGGCAGATAGAGGGAGTGGATTTCACGGTGTCACCTTTCCGCCTTGGCCGCTCCCTCTTTAATCGCATTTCCGGCCTACTCGGGGCATATATCGACACCGAGACAATGGTGGGCTGATGCCAGCCTCCACGATCTCTGGTGATGTTCGCGGCGCCATCAAAACAGCTTTAGCCGGTGTCACCGCTAATGTCTACGATGTCGTTCCAGAAGCGCCAATTGTCCCAGCGGTTATGGTCATTCCTGATTCGCCGTATATGGAATTGGAGTCCATTGGCCGCGCAAATGTCCGCGTAAAACTTAACTACACAATTACCGCCGCAGTCGCGTATCTATCAAATCCAGCCTCACTCGATAATCTCGAGAAACTGGTCATCAGTATTCTTGGCGCGCTATCAGCGTCCAAGTACGAGTTATCGACAGTCGAAAGACCTACGATCACTCAAGTGGGAACGACAAACCTGCTCGTTTCCGATATTCGCTTGAGCGTCCGCTACGAGCAAACCGCATAAGGAGAATCAATGCCTACAAATGTAATAACTGGCCGCGATGTCACCTTCACCTTAGACTCTACTGCTTACGATGCTCAGGTGACATCCGCAACGCTATCCTGCGACACCGTCATTGAGACCTATCAGACTCTTGATGGCCGCGCATACAAGTCCGTTGATAAGCAATGGACATTCACAATTGAACTACTACAAGACTGGGGCGTAGCCGGATCGCTATTTGAGGCGATGTGGTCAGATGCCGAGTCAGCACCAAACACCACTTTGGCAGTATCTTTCACAGCTGCTACCGGAGCGGTTTTTGCGTTTAATGTCCTACCAATCTTCCCATCTGCCGGTGGAGCTGCTCCAGGAGCGCTTACCGACACTTGGACGATGACAGTAGTGGGAACACCTACGGAAACCTTCAGCTAAGAGATCGGAGCATCGGGAGATGAAGTTAAACCTAACAATTAAATACACGAACGGCGAAGTCGAGACCTACACAGCGGGTCTGCCTGAATGGGCTAAGTGGGAACGGAAAACTGGTAAGTCGCTCTATAAAATGACCGACATTAAGGAATATCAGCAGACCGACTTCTTATTCTTAGCCCACGCCGCTTATGTCAGAGCCGCAGCCGGCAAGCCGACTAAGGCTTACGACATCTGGGAACTAACGGTCGATGAGCTGATAATCGGAGATCCAGACGACCCAAAAGTTACCCAGCCGGAAGCCTAAACCGGCTCCTAATCGAGTTGGCAATAGCGACCGGAATCCCGATGAAGCATTGGGAGAACGCAGAGGATTTACTAACAGCAATCGAGATATTGGAGAAACGAGATGGCGGTAGATGAACCGATTTCTTACGACCGCCGCGAACTTCGTTCAATTATCACCGCGTTCAAGGCGATGGACGATGAAGCTATTGACCAAGCTAAATCAGAATCTAGCGCGCTGGCTACTTACGCGGCAAACGAAATTAAGCGCACAGCCCTCGGCCGACAAGTATCCGGGGACGCCGTTAGGCGGGTCGCCGAAGGTGTTCGCATATCCAAATCCAGCAAAATCGGAGAATTCTCTTACGGCTTTGCGTCTCAGCGTTTTTCTGGTGGAGGCACGACACAGATACTTTGGCCGGGTCTTGAATTCGGATCTCGTCGCTATCGCCAGTTCCCCCGACGAACTCCCTCCAAAGGTCGCGGAAATGCTGGCTACTTCATATACCCAACACTTCGCGCGATTCAGCCTGAATTGATTAAGCGATGGGAAGAAGCGTTCAGCCGCATATTGAAAGAGTGGGATAAGTAATGGCCGGATCAAGAACCCTTAAATTATCGATCCTTGCCGATGTCGATAATCTAAAAAAGAATCTCGGCGAAGGCTCAAAAGAGGTAGAAGGCTTTGGCGGCAAACTCGAAAAGTTTGGCAAGGTGGCGGCTGCCGCTTTTGCCGCTGCCGCAGCTGCCGCAGTCGCTTACGCCGGCAAACTAGCAATCGAAGGTGTTAAGGCTGCCATCGAAGATGAGGCAGCCCAAAATCGCCTAGCCAATGCCCTTCGCAATGTAACCAATGCAACGGATCAACAAATCGCTGCTGTCGAGGAGCAAATCCTTCAGATGTCGTTAGCTTACGGTGTCGCCGACGATCAGTTGAGGCCGGCCTATCAAAGACTATCGGTAGCGACTGGCGATTTGGCAGTAGCCGAAGATGGTTTGGCTCTTGCCCTTGATATCTCAGCTGCTACCGGCAAATCAGTCGAACAAGTAGCCAATGCCCTTGCCAAGGCATACGAAGGAAATACAGGCGCGCTTAGCAGACTTGGTATTGGCCTTAGCGCAGCGGAAATTAAAAGTCTTGGTCTTGAAGGCACAATTAAACAATTATCAGAAACTTTTGGTGGAGCTGCTACGGCTCAAGCAAATACACTCGAAGGCCAGATAGCCAGACTGCGCGTTACCTTCGATGAAGCCAAAGAATCGGTAGGTGCGGGTCTGCTACCAATCGTCCGGTCTTTGCTCGACTATTTTGTCAATACATTTATCCCCAAAATAATTGAAGTTAAGAATCGAGCCATTGATCCAATCATCGATGCCTTCAACCGCAACGAGGGCGCAATGCGAAAGCTCTTTGAGTTTGGCAAAAACTATCTAGTGCCGTTCTTTGAAAACACTTTATTCGCAGCTATCGAATCGGTAGGCAAGGCAATTGGCGGCATCATCAATATAGTTGGCTTCGTTATGCGCGAAGTTGAAAAGTTAGTAAATGCTGCCATTGGCGGTATTAACGGCGTCCTGAGTGCCTATAACGCCATTCCATTCCTGCCGAATGTAGATCTGTTGAAAAAGGTAAATCTGGGCGGTAATACAAGCACCGGCTCGGTTGGCTTGGGATCTAGGCCATTGGGCGGTGCAGTAGCCACTTCTGTTAGTCCGGTCGCCAGCGCTGTTCCTTCTGCTCCGATTTCAACACCAACTAGCAGTCAATCAGCCGCAGTAACAAGCGCAGCAACTTCAATATCAAAAGCCGGAGCCGCGATAACTGGGCTCGGCGCTTTCCGTCTTGGCGAAGCGGCTTCGATGGGCACATATACTATCAATGTTAATGCTCCTTCTATTATCGACGAAGAAGGTTTTGCGCGCGTTATGGTTGATGCGTTAAACCGCACACAGAATAGAACCGGTGGCGGCGGTGGCAAGATAGAGATGGCGACTATCTAATGACACTTTGGAATCCTGAATATCGCGTCAGGATTAACGGCTACACGGTCACCGGACTAACTCTTTCCGGTATGACTATAACAAGCGGTCGGACAGACATTTATCAACAACCCACCGCTGGTTACGCAAATCTTAGTCTTATTGAAACAAGTTTATCGTCAATTCCTTTCGAAATTAATGATCCATTTTCTGTTGAAGTCAAAGACTCAAACGGCGTCTTTGTTTATTTATTTGGCGGCTTTATTACAGACATCGGAATCGAAGTTCAATACTCAGGTTCTACCGCTATCAGCCAGCGAATAAACATTATAGCTGTTGGCGCTCTTGCTCGGTTGAATCGCGCAATTTATGTAGGCAACATTGCTGAAGATGATGAAGGTAATCAAATTTATGATTTGTTATTCACACTCTTAATTAATACTTGGGATGAAGTTCCAGCGGCAACTACTTGGGCAAATTACAATCCCACTACGACTTGGGCAGATGCTGAAAATACGGGCTTAGGCGAAATCGATCAGCCAGGTAATTATTTGCTTGAAGCACAAACCAATCTCAATGACACCATTTACAATATCGCTGCGGATTTAGCAACCTCCGGCCTGGGTTATCTTTACGAGGATGCTCAAGGACGCATAGGTTATGCCGATAGCACTCGCCGCACCGAATATCTTGCCGCCAATGGCTATGTCGATTTAACAGGAAATCACGCTTTAGGTCGGGGTCTTAATATCATTAAAAGCGCAGGAGATGTCCGTAACTCGATTACTCTTGTGTATAAGGCTACCGGGAATCAAAGTGTCACCGACTCTGATCCTGAGTCCATAACCCTCTACGGCCAATTAGCCACCACGGTAACGACGAAACTAAAGAACCAAGCCGATGCTGAGGATCAAGCTGCCTTTTACCTTGCTCTGCGCGCTTATCCTCAATATCAAATGCGTAAAATCAGTTTTCCGGTGGCTAGCTCGGAAATTGATGACGCTGATCGGGATGCTCTATTAAATGTCTTTATGGGTATGCCGGTGAATATAAGTGAATTACCGGCAAATATGGTGAATGGTCAATTTCAAGGTTTTGTTGAGGGATGGACTTGGACGGCTCGGCTAAACCAATTAAACCTAACTTTGAACATTTCCCCATTGGCTTATTCATTACAAGCCGAGCGTTGGAAGGGCGTTTCGGCAAGTGAAACTTGGAATACAATAACCTCAACCTTGACCTGGATAGACGCTACAATCGTCGCCTAAAGGAGAAAAATGGCAACTACAACGAATTACGGGTGGGAGACGCCTGACGATACAGATTTGGTCAAAGATGGCGCAGCTGCTATTCGAACTCTTGGCTCGGCAATCGATACTTCGCTTGTCGATCTAAAAGGTGGCACTACTGGACAGGTGCTATCAAAGGCATCTAATACTGATATGGATTTTACTTGGGGCACTTCGGGTGGTTTGACCTTAATTTCGACTGCTACTCCGAGCGCAGCGACAACGGTTTCCTTTACTTCAATCCCCACGACTTACAAAATGCTTATTGTCAAGTATGTTGCTCGACAATCCGTAAATAATACTTATTTTAGCGTTCAATTAAACGCTCAGGCTTCTGGGCATAATTGGGTGGCAACTGCCATCCAGGGTAATAATCTTTGTCTTCTTTCAGCTGTCGCTGCAAACGAGTCGGGATTTGCCATCAATAGCCGCTTCAGCGTTGTTCCTATATGCGCTACTACGGATACTGCTGATCAATGTCAAGGCGTTTTTCAGATTTATGATGCTGACTTAAGCCAAACAAGACATCAAGTTACTTGGAAAGCTTCAGGTCGAGGCAGCCTAACTCAACACAACGAGGGCAATGGCTATATCGATTTGACTTCAGCGGGAGCAATAACGCAAATAGATTTTATTCGCAATTCAACCCAGACCATTACCGGAACCTTCTATTTATATGGAGCCTTCTAATGACAAACTTAGTAGCAGAAGCAAATGTAGCCAACGGAACTTTCATTCACAGAGAGGCTACTCCCGAAGAAATTGAGAGAGAAAAAAAGTTTCAAGCGGAAGCCAAAGCAGCTGATGAACGCCAAGCATTGGAAGATTTAGAATTAGCGGCAGCAAAACGAGAATTATTGGACAAACTTGGCATTACCGAAGAAGAAGCAAAACTGCTCCTTAAATGAGTTGGCGGCTTAGTAGAGCTGCTGCTCAAATTCGCGAGCAGATAGACGATTCCTACCCAGAGCGTTCGCGTAAAAGCGATGGCACTCTGGGAGATTTGCGACATCAAAACCGGGAAAGCGACCACAATCCAGACAAAAACGGCTGGGTGCGCGCAATAGACGTAACTGCTGATCTCGGCGTTGGCCTTGATGAAACGGCTGATTTAGTCAATCAGATTCGTAAATATGCGAAGCGCTCAAAGAAGAAGCGAATCGCCTACATAATTTATCGGGGGAGAATTGCGTCGCCCATCCTTGGATGGCGCTGGCGTAAGTATCGGGGCAGCAATCCGCATAACGCGCACTTCCATATTTCCTTTACTTCCTTAGGCGATACGGACGGCTCGTTTTTCCAAATCCCTATGCTTGGAGGCACAGATGAACGACCTAAAACTAATGGCGGGAAGTTGGCTAAAGACATTCCTGGCGGCAGGTCTAGCGACTTACCTAGCGGTGGGTCTGGATCTGGAGGCCATTGCCAATGCTGCTCTCGCAGCAACCCTGCCCGGAATAATCAACTACCTCAACCCTAGCTACGAGCGATACGGCAAGGTCAAGTAAATGGCTCCCGGTGATATCGCAGCCTTTATCGCATCCGTCCTCGGATCTATTGGCCTACTCATTGCCGGACTTCGCTACATAATTAAACTTGAGAACCTTCCGCTAATTTCGAGGTTGGACAAGTTAGAATCCACCCTTGAAACCGCATTAAGAGAAAGGACGACAAGTGGCAACAAGAAAGCGCGCCGTTAAGAAGCCAGTTAAAAAAGTAGCCCGTAAGCGCCGCACAGTAGCCAATCCGTTCCCGACCAAACTTGAAGCCCGCTTCATCGAAGCCAAGGTGGTATTTGACGCAGCCAAAACAGCCGGCTGGTCGGACGAATACGCCTTGGCTTTCGCTATGGATCGCGCGTCTTACCCTGACTGGATAGTGCCGGTCGATGATCCCATCAAAAGACCGGATTGGGACGACGAGGACGACGACTAATTTACCTACGCGAAGTCGAGCTATTTGAGGCGCTAAAGGCGATCTACCCAGACCTTACGCCAGTATCGCCGACCGACCGACACGACGGCATCACCCACGACGCTTATATCGAGATGAAGTGCCGCCGCACCCATTACCCGACTTTGATGATAGAGCGGAAGAAGTGGGATTACCTAGCCGAAATAAGGGCTAGAACGGGCGCTAGAACCCTTTATATCAACTCCACCCCATCTGGGGTCTATCAATGGGACTTAGGGGCTATAAACCC
>Ga0129333_10006067_pt1 | contig 11413 bp, 9 predicted proteins | sample CPB6_08_DNA_FD_94474 | JGI IMG/M metagenome (GOLD analysis project Ga0129333, IMG submission 94474) | Freshwater to marine salinity gradient microbial communities from Chesapeake Bay, USA - CPBay_Sum_0.6_0.8_DNA | ecosystem: Environmental > Aquatic > Marine > Coastal | place: USA: Chesapeake Bay...
ATCAAGGGAAGTTCAATCGAAAACTTCGATGAATCTAAGAGTGTAAACAAAACGATTCGTAAGCCTGAAGAAAAACTTAAAGAATTTGCCAAAGCTGGCAAAGTCCAATTGCGAAAATTTCTGACAGAAATCAAAGCAGTTGAAAGCAGGATGAATGGAAGAATTAACGCTGATATTCTTCTGCTAAAGGTATCTTGATATTAAAATCCCGATGACATAAATATTGTTATCGGGATTTTTTTATGACCACAGTAACCATACAACCAAATTTACAAAATGATTTATCACTAAGAACACAGAATCTTGGTGGACCTGGGCCTATCAGTCAATCTAGTGCGATTGACGCAGCAGGTAATATTCAGACGTTAAATCAACTACGCAATGAGATGGTTGATTACATGCGACTGCGTTTAGCGGATCAGATTGTTGACGTTGAATTAGACAAAGAACATTATGATTTGGCAATTAAACAAGCTCTGATCAAGTACCGTCAAAAAGCAGCCAACGCGGTAGAGGAAAGTTATGCATTTTTGGACTTATTGCCAGAAGTTCAAGAATATATATTGCCTAACTACATCATGGATGTTCGCCAGATATTTAGAAGAGGCATAGGCAGTACAACAGGCACTACTGCCAGTCAGTTTGAGCCATTCGCCAGTGGATATCTCAACACCTATATGTTGGTTGCTGGTAGAGTTGGTGGCTTGTTGAATTATGAACTGTTCACACAGTATCAAGAACTAGCTATGACTATGTTTGGTGGCTACATGAATTTCGTATTCAATCGTGTCACCAAAAAACTTACATTAGTTCGTAAGATGCCAGACTATGGACATACATATTTTTCCATTAATAGTTTGACTAGTGCAGGAACAACAACAAATTCTGTTATAACAATTATATTGAATAATCCTATAACTATAGCAGCAAATAACAGTTTGTACATAGAAAATTGTCCAGTGTCTGGTTATAGTGGCCAATATATTGTTAATTCTGTCGATAGCACAGGAACAATTATTACTATAACTGCCAATCAGAGTTTAGGTGCCACTAGTGTTACTGGCTTCAATTTAAGTTCTACTAAAATTTGGAGTCCAGAGGTTGATGGCATTTCTAGTAGTGAAAGCGTATTGTTATGGATTTACAATCATAAGCCTGATAGTGTATTATTAAGTGATCCACAGGTTTATCCTTGGCTTCAAGAATACGCATTGGCTTTCGTAAAAAGCATTTTAGGTCAGGCACGTGGTAAGTTTGCAAGCATTGCTGGACCACAAGGTGGTGGACAACTTAATGGTGCAGCATTGATGCAAGAATCGCAAGCAGAAATGGAAAAACTAGAAGAGGAGTTAAAGAACTATGTTGATGGCTCACAACCATTGACATGGGTGATAGGTTAATGCGTAAAATAATAGGTTTTGCTGGACTTATCGGTAGTGGCAAAGGTACTGCTGCCGATCATCTGATTAATAATCATAATTATGTAGGTTTAAGCTTCGCTGCGTCAGTAAAAGATTGTTTATCGGTAATCTTTCATTGGGATAGAAATTTATTAGAGGGTAATACATCAGAAGGCAGAGAATGGCGAGAAACCGTTGATCGTTATTGGTCTGAAAAATTGCAAATTGACAACTTTACTCCAAGAATGGCAATGCAGTATATCGCAACAGATTTATTTAGAAATCATTTTAATGATGCTATTTGGATTTATAGTTTAGAAAAAAAGATACTAGATTTAAATTGTAATGTCGTCATAAGTGATTGTAGATTTCCTAACGAAGCAACCATGCTACGAAATTTAGGAGCTAAAATATTCAGAGTTGCGAGAGGTGATGATCCAAAATGGTGTAGCATTGCTAGAATCTGTCCAGAAAAAATGAAAATTTTGTACCCACAAGTGCATGCCAGTGAGTATAGTTGGGCGTCTATTCAATTCGATAGTGTTATAGACAATAATACCACTGTTGAAGAATTTCTAAAATGTATAGATGAGCTAGCATAATAATATGCTATTTTTAACGGAGATATGATCGTCAAGCCGCTATAATTTCTCATAAACGATAAATAAGTTTATTAGTCTTATGAGGAATAAACCATGGCATTAATCAGCCCAGGCGTACAAGTTACTGTAATAGATCAAAGCAATTATTCACCAACATCAGTAGGAACTGTTGCGTATGTATTACTAGCCACCGCGCAAAATAAAGCAACACCGGGTGGCACAGGAGTTGCAGCGGGAACAACAGCAGCAAATGCTGAAAAAATATGGACAATTACTAGTCAGCGTGATTTAGCAACGACTTTTGGAGATCCAATCTTTAAAACAACTGCTGGTGGCTCTCCAATCAACGGTGATGAACAAAATGAATATGGGTTAATGGCTGCTTACAGCAGTTTGGACGTAAGTAATACAATGTACGTTCAACGAGCAAACGTTGATCTTTCGGCTTTAGACGGTAGTGTAAACAGACCCTTGGCAAATCCAAGTAATGGTTCATTATGGTTAGATGCAGCATCATCTAACTTTGGTATATATGAGTGGAATTACAGCACAAATCAGTTTACATTAAAATCTCCAATAGTTATAACTTCTGTTAGTAATTTAGCTGGCGATTCGTTTACACCAAACGTTGATCTAGGATCAATAGGCGAGTATGCTGTAAACACATACGATGAAAATAATCCTGTGTTCTACAAGGCATACAATAATACATGGCAATTAGTTGGTAATACTGGTTGGCAATTAAGTATTCCTGCAGTAACTGGAAATGTTACAAGCCCAGTTATAGCATCTAATGCTAATATAAGTATAAACGGAACAACAATTGCGTTGACTGCTGGAGCAAATGTCAGCACAGTTGCTGGTTTAATAAACAGTGCTGTTGGACCAGGCGGCCTAGAAGGAATTTTTGCAAGAGTAGCTAATAATCAACTAGTTATTTCAGCCAACACTGGTGCGATTGGTAGTAATGTAAACATTTCTAATGCTACAGGCACTGCACTTAGTACGTTAGGTATAACTGCCGGAGTATATCCTGCCGCAGCAACGACCTTCTCTCCATATAACACTGTACCAACATGGCAAGGACAATCTAGTCCAGCTGCAAGCAAGCCAACTGGCAGCGTTTGGCAAAAAGTAAGTTCATTAGGTAGTGGTGTTAACATGGTTGTTAAAGAATTTAATTCTTCCAGCCAAACATGGAATCAACTAGTTGTAAATTCTTACGCTAATGTTTTTGCTGCATCGTATAATTTGGATCCAACCGGTGGTGGTATAAATGTAACTCAGGGTACTGTGTTTAATCAATACAATTCATACGGTAATGATACGGTTGCTAGTTATCTTTGGAGAAAGAAAACGGCAGGACAAACAGTGGCTACCGGCAGTACTACTACACCTACAAATCCAGGAGTGAGTTCTTCCTTTACACTTACTACTAGACCAAGTCCTACTTCAGCGAATACAACTACATATACTGTTACAATAACAACAGGAACAGTTGCTGGCTTTATACAAGCGATAGCAGCTACTGACATTCCTTATGTTTCAGCTGGGCTAGCAAGTACAGGTGCAGTAACATTAACTCATTCACTAGGTGGAGACATGCAATTAGTGGATGGAGCAGGTACTCCACTAGCAAATGTTGGAATTAACATCTCGGCTACTAATGTGTATGCAACACCTACATTAGGTGATAGCGCACTAATTGCTACCAATTGGCAGCCACTAGAAAATGTTACATACACTGCTAGTATTTCACAGCCATTTGTTGCACCAACAAACGATTCATTATGGTATTACAATACTCCTAATAGAGTAGATATCATGATTAATAATGGTTCAGCTTGGGTAGGTTATCAAACCTTAACATCAGATATCAGAGGATATAATTTATCTTTAACAAATCCAAATGGTGTAATAATCTCTACCACTGCTCCAACAAAACAAGATAATGGAGTTGATAATCTAGTTTATGGAGATTTGTGGTTAGATACCAGTGATTTGGAAAACTATCCTAAACTTTATAGATATCAAAGCGTAAATGCTATAGATCAGTGGGTATCAATTGACAATAACGATGTTATCAGTCAGAATGGTATTCTGTTTGCTGACGCTCGATGGGCACCAAACGGCGGAGTTGACCCAGCACTTGATTCAATTCCTACTATTAAGAGTATGTTAACTAGTTCATATGTTGATCTAGATGCACCTAGTCCATTGTTGTATCCACGTGGAATGTTGCTATTCAACACAAGAGCAAGTGCTTATAATGTGAAAGAATATAAAACAAACTACTTTATAAGTGCAAATTATCCTGGTGCAGCGGCATATAATCCCTCGTCACCTACCGACATTACTAGATTACCACTGTATTCTTCCGCGTGGGTAACAAGTGGAGGATTCCAACTAAATTCTGGAACTCCTAATTTTGGTCGTAAAGCTCCACGTGGAATCGTTGTAGCTGCATTAAAAGCAGCTATCGACGGCAGTGAAGTAATTCGTGAAGATGGGTATGGCTTCAACTTAATGACATGTCCTGGATATCCAGAATTAATTCCAAACATGATTGCACTAAACAACGCACGTGAAAACACTGCATTCATTATCGGTGATACTCCGCTAAGATTGCAAGGTGATGGCACTTCACTAGTAGCTTGGGCACAAAATCAGAATAATGCAACAAGTACAGGTGAAGATGGTCTAGTTACTGTTGATCCTTATGTTGGAATTTATTATCCTCAAGGTCAGACAAATGATCTAAGTGGCAATACAATAGTTGTACCAGCAAGTCATGCTGCTTTGAGAACACTTATACGCAGTGATAACGTTGGCTATCCATGGCTAGCACCAGCTGGAACCAGACGTGGATTAATTGATAATCTAAATGCAATAGGTTACATAACTGAAAACAGTGGACAATTTGTTAGTATTGGTGTAAATCAAGGTCTACGTGATGTTCTCTATGAAAATAATATTAATCCATTAACTTTCTTACCAGGCAGTGGTTTAGTTGTGTATGGCCAGAAAACATTAAGTGCAGACCCAAGTGCGTTAGATAGAATCAATGTTGCTAGATTAGTTAATTATCTACGTAAACAGCTTAACAATTTAGCTAGACCTTTCTTGTTTGAGCCAAATGATCCAATAACAAGAAATGCAATCCTTGCGGTTGTTAACAGTTTATTGACTGATTTGGTAGCAAAGCGCGGTATTACAGATTATCTTGCAGTTTGCGATACAACAAATAACACACCGCAACGCATAGCTAATAATGAATTGTATGTTGATGTAGCAATACAGCCAACAAAAGACGTTGAATTTATTTACATACCAATTAGATTGAAAAATCCTGGAGAAATTCAATCAGGTAATTTAGCATCGGCAGCCCCAGTAGGAGCAGGAGCATAATATGGCAGTTTCTTCATTAACAAGATTTACAGTACCTTTAGGAGGTAATCAAAGCGCATCAACACAGGGCTTATTGATGCCTAAACTTAAGTTTAGATTCAGAGCCTTGTTTGAAAATTTTGGAGTAAGTAATCCTAAAACTGAACTTACTAAGCAAATTATTACTTTTGCTCGTCCAAGTGTTACTATGGAACCAATCGAGGTACCAATCTACAATAGCAGAATTTATCTTGCTGGTCGCCCAACATGGGCCACCAGTGCGATAACATTACGTGATGATGCTGGTGGTAATGTAAGCAGATTAGTCGGTGAGCAATTGCAAAAGCAATATGATTTTCTTGAACAAGCAAGTGCAAGTAGTGCTATTGATTATAAGTTTCAAACTGTTCTCGAAATTCTTGATGGTGCGAATGGAGTAACAGAACCCACAGTCTTAGAAGCATGGCGTCTTGAGGGTTGTTTCTTGAATGAGGTTAATTATCAAGATATGGATTATGGTAGTAATGAATTAGTAACTATTTCACTAACATTACGCTATGATAATGCTTTACAAACGGTTGGTGGTGGCGTAGGATTACCAGGCATTACTCAGTTTAATCCAGCCTCATCTATCACTGGATAATAATGTTTTTATTTTAACAAAAAGGCCCAAAATTTGGGCCTTTTTAATTGATAAATAATATTATGTCCTTATACAGTTCAAATCTTAAAACATTGTCACCAGGCGAGTATACTCAGCCATACAAACATGCGACTAAATTATTTGTAGCGGATACATTTAGATTAGCTCCTAAACAAACTTTTTTATATTATGTAGTATTTGAAATTGACCCATCTCAAACAGAATTAGGAAGTGGATTATTAAATAACACTTTAGAATTCGCTAATAGATATCAAAGATTAGAAAATGGTCTTTTAGTTAAAGATATTGAACTACCAAAATTTAGTATGGGTATAAAAACATTAAATGCCTATAATCGCAAAAATATAGTTCAAACAAATATTTCATACGATCCAATAAGCGTAGTATTTCATGATGATACTGCTAACGTAATCACCAATTTTTGGAATGATTACTACACTTACTATTTTAGAGATAGTGATTATACTGCCGCAAGTTACGGTGTGCCATCAAAATATACTAGACGTAATTTGTCAGGATGGGGGTATTCTCCAAGAAATAAATCAACTGCAACTTTTCTCAAGAGCATAAGAATATTCAGTTTGCATAATAAAAAATTCACCGAATATTACTTAGTGAATCCAATTATTAATTCATGGAGACATGGCAGACACGATGCATCGTCAAATACGGGTATAATGGAAAATTCAATGACAGTTTCTTATGAGACTGTGAAGTATTTTACTGGGTTTATAAATCCTGTTAATGTAGATGGATTTAGTCTATTGCATTATGATAATCAAAAAAGTCCTATTGCTGGAGATTTTTTAGGAGATATCGACGCCGTGGGCGCACTGAATTTAATTGACAGTGCGCCAAAAGATTTACGTAAGCCAGATGGATCCCAAGGTGCTGGAGGTCCTTTAGGTAGCTTATTGACTGCTTTTAGAACTTATCAAAATTTAAAAAATGCTAATTTAAAAGGTGCTGCTGCCGCGAGTATAGCTGCTGTAGGCACATCTGTTATTAACGATGTAATAAATGGTTCTACGTCTTTTCCAACTAATACAACTAATACTTCTAGAGTATTTACTAATTCTTTTAATGCCACATCATCATATGCTGATGGTGGATCTTCTAATCTTGTTACATTAGCAGATGGAACATTTGCTGGAATACTTACAGGAGCATCAATAAACGCAAGTCAGCAACTGGGTATACAATTAGGAGCAGCAGTAAGTAGAGGTATCGCAGGTGCTACATCACCTACTAGCGGAGAATGGACTAGAGTTTATGACGTTGCTGGAGTTACAAGTGCAATTTCAATTAATTCAAGTTCAATGATGCCTCCTACTGGTACATCTACAGCGTATGTGGTCGATAGTGGCGGAAATACTATCAATCAATTTACAGTTTCCGGTAGTTCATCTAGATCATATGATCCAACAGATGCGAGTTTGAATTTAAAATATTCGCAATTAACAACGGATGCATCTGGTAGAGATGTTATAGTAGCAACGTATCAAGATGGAACAATTGTAAAATTTGATGAACAAACAGGTAATACTTTAAGTGTATTATCAGCGTCAGATGTAGATAAAGCTTTAGGAATTCCTGAATCTATGAATTTTGCACCAACTGATACAGGAACACTTATTGCTCAGGGACAAACAGTTCCTGCTACAGCAACACAGATAATTACCAATACAACAAATAATGTTGTTTCTGCCGTTGGTGGAATAGCTACTGCTAGAATAGTTGATTTGGGTGGTGCAGCGGGAACTTTGTTGGGTAGTAGATTTGGCGCTGGTGGTGCAGTGGTAGGTGGTTTAATAGGAAGAGCATTAACAAAAGAAATTGCAACGCGGACAGGTAATCAGATTGGTAACGCAATATCAGGCGGTATTACTCCAATTGTGGATAAACTTACTGGTGAAATTCGACAAGGTATAGATAATTTTACAGGCTCAATAAAAAATGTGGTAGGTAGTTGGACAGGATTAGGTGGTTATAATGCAAGTGCGCCATACGATAACTTAGTAAGTACAACTTTTGAACCAGGTGGTGGTGTAAATTATCTTTACAAAAATGGTGACACTTTATACGAAGATGCGGCTGGAAATGTTATATTTAATAAAGGAACCAGTGATGTTGGATTAAAAGGTTTCTTTAATAATCCGTTCGGTAAAAACATTGATGTTGCTGGCCCATCATTAGGCGCAGAATATGGATCTATATGGACAGATGGTAGTGGTAACCCAATATTAGGTGGTGACGGCAACTACGTTGTTAGTGGAGATTTGTCTGATCTGGGTTCAATTAACTATGGTTTTGATCAAGCTGACTATCTTGCCGGACCAGATGGTGATATATGGTCAGATGTTGATTTAGTCGGTATCGATAGTGGTGATTTTGCTTCTGGTATCGATGATGGATTTGATTTTGATAGTGACTTTGATTGGCTATGATAAACACACAACAATATTTTAATACTTATTTTGATCCTAAAGCTCAGATAAATCAGGATGTAAATGATGCTATCTTGAGTTATTTTGAACAACAAACTGGAAACTTGGAAACAGCCAAACAATTAGTACAATCTATTATAGATACAGCCACTGCACAAAATATAGATCCATTATCAGTATTGAATACATTTGTTAATCTAAAAACTTCTGAGTTAAGTCCAATACTTGCATTATATCTTAATTCTAGTAGAGCCAATACGAGTTATCTAGGAGTAAAAATACAACCAAAACAAAATCAATTCGTTACACGGAGTATAATTAACTAACATGGCAAAATATGCAAATGGCTTTTATGAAATGAAAAATCCACAAAAATATGTGGGCAATAAACAACCTCATTATAGATCATCTTGGGAATTAGCCATGATGAATTTTTGTGATAACAATCCCAATATTCAACAATGGGCAAGTGAAGCCCTACATATAAATTACAGAAATCCATTTACGGGAAAAAATACTATATATGTGCCTGACTTCTTAATTGTATACGTTGATAAGAATGGACAAAAACACGGCGAAGTTGTTGAAATAAAGCCAACCAAAGAAACTTTTATGGAATCAGCAAAAAGTAAACGTGATAAAGCAATGGTAGCATTAAATGCATATAAATGGGATGCAGCTAGAAAATTTTGTGCGACACAAGGACTAACATTTCGTGTAGTAAATGAATCTGATATTTTTCATCAAGGCAAAAAGCGTTAATCTAGGAGAATCAAAATTACTAAGAAACTGGAAGAATTATTCAATTTATCGTCAGAAAATACGGCGACTGAAACAGCAGCAATCATAGAAGAAAACAAAGTTCTTATAGAAGAAATAGATACTGCTATAGATAAAATTGACGCGGCATTGCCGCTTGTTAGAGGTTTAGATGTCACCGAAGCTGAAATGGATGAATTAGCAAATTTAGCTAAAGAAAAATTTAATGACTTGATGGATCTTGGTATGAACATGGAAGCTAGATTCAGTGGAACAGTGTTTCAAACGGCTGGAGTATTGTTAGGACATGCTATAACTGCTAAACAGGCCAAATTAGATAAAAAACTACGTATGATTGATCTACAGTTGAAAAAACAAAAGATTGATAAGCAATATAAAGACGAAGGCAATTTCCCTGTTGAGGGTGAAAGTAAAATAATGGATAGAAATAGTCTATTGGCGGCAATTCTTGGTAAAACAACCACATAAAATTGCTTTTTGTATAAATATTACATATAGGAATTACTATGAAGAGTTTTAAAGCATATTTAACAGAAAGTCATCACACCTACGATTTTAAGGTGCGACTTGCTTGCGAATTGCCAGATGACATGATGGGTAAAATAAAGTCAGTTTTAGAGGCTTATAAAGTATCATCTGTGAGCAAGCCAAAAAGATTACCAATACAGGAAACTCCTGAATTTCCAAGTTTAGGACCTGTTGAAATAAACATATTTGATGTCAGTTTACATTATCCATGTAATGACGAACAAGTTAGGACGCTAATCGCTGAACGTTGTGGTTTAAGTTTAGCAATGATTAAAGTAACTCCAGCTCACAGTCCTTATGAAGCAGTAGCTAGTGGCTTAGAAAAAAGTAATCTAGGTGACAGTAAACAAAGTGTATTGTTACAGGATGAAATGAAAGCTGAAAAAGTCCCAGCAAATCTAGTTGGTGACGCTAGAATTCCTGAACTAATTAAGGAACTTGAAGAGACTAGAAAATATGAGTATAGTCAAATTGCTGGTGGTAAAACTAAAAACCCACAAACAACTAACGATGTGCCTGTTGGAAAAATAAGTCCATTAGGATCACATAAGCCAAAATTGCCTTCTTTAAAGAAATAACTCGGAAAGACCTACCATGAGTAACAATATATACGATATCATGAAAAAACTAAATGCTGTAGAAAGCATTGATAAACCAACACAAGAACCCAAAAATTCTACACTACTTGAATCTACTATGAATCAAGTGTTGAGTGAAAAATACATGGGTTTTGACAAAGTTGTTGCATCTGCTAAAAAAGGTGGAGCTAGAGATCCTGAAGCAGTTGCTGCTAGTATAGGTCGTAAAAAGTACGGTAAAGAAAAGTTTCAAAAGGCCGCAGCGGCCGGTAAAAAGTTAGGCGAGAATGCTAGGTTATCTGAAAGAACATGGACAGATCCGGAAACAGGTGAATTTCATGGTCCCTTTTCGAGCAGTATTCGCCCGTCGAATCAACAGCAATCCAATTACAGTGATACTGTTCCCAGAGATTCAACTGGTAAACCAACACAAACATTTATAAAACGTCCATCTGGCGGATTTCCTGGATTAAATATTCCATCTCAACAGCCTTATGTAAAAACAGATTCTAACGTTATTAATAACGCTCTTAAACAAAACGCACAAGAACCGGCAGTTAAAGAAGATGACATGGAAGAAGGTAATAAATTTACTGGTAATCTAGCTAAAGCTCGCGCCAAAGGATTAAAGAAAGCTGATCTTGATGGTGATGGAGATATGGAGACAGTTAAAGAAGAGAAAAAAGAAACTAAAACTGGTACAATACATAAAGCTAAACCAGGACGTTATGGTGGTTACAATCCAGAAACTGATCCAGACAAGGATGACGATGAAAAGAAATCTGAACCAGCGGTGAAACGCGGCCGCGGCCGTCCTAAAAAAGGTGCTGATAGCGATACTGGTGAAGTTAAAAAGTGGGATACTGATACATTGCAACGTTGGATTGTTGGTAGTAAGCCAAAAACATTACCTGGTAAAGCTAGCGTCAAGCACAAAATGAAAGATGAAAGTGTAGAGCAAGGTGTGGCGGAAGCAAATGTATCCAAATATAAAGACTTAGGTGCTACTAACGCTACTACTCATTTC
>Ga0129333_10006068_pt1 | contig 11410 bp, 9 predicted proteins | sample CPB6_08_DNA_FD_94474 | JGI IMG/M metagenome (GOLD analysis project Ga0129333, IMG submission 94474) | Freshwater to marine salinity gradient microbial communities from Chesapeake Bay, USA - CPBay_Sum_0.6_0.8_DNA | ecosystem: Environmental > Aquatic > Marine > Coastal | place: USA: Chesapeake Bay...
CTTCACTGTGATGGTCGCCGTCAATATAGATAAAATCAAATTTTTCTTCATTCTCAATTAGCTGACGAAGAACATTTTCTGAGGGTCCTTTTATCGTGCGTATCTTGTCGGTGTTACCTGACGTATTAATCTTGAACTTTTCATACAAAGAGTTTTTTTGCGCAAACGTATGCTCATCGCTGCCTTCAAACGTGTCGACGCAGGTCAATGTCGACGACTCATGTCGACACCAATTTTCAACCAACCAATTTGAAGATTGACCTTCAAAAGAACCAATCTCCAATCCTTTTATGGGCACGTTAGAAAAACGTGAAGAAAATTGTTCAAAGTTTCTAACTACACTTTTAAACCAATTATTAGAGTAGACAGGATGATGCATTAGGGCAAATCATATCACTGCCTGTTCTTCTGTTAAGGAGTGATTCAGTCATCAATTGGTGTAAGGTTGATCTTATAACGACGACCTGTTTTGTTGTTGACGACGCTGAGGTAATCTTCTTCCTCTATTATTGTCCAATCACCACGATCATTCTTTAGATGAAGATCTCCTGTGTACACGTTAGCCCATCGTAATGAGTTGCTGCCTAGGTTGTAGGAAGAATCTGCAGCGGGAAGTATGTCCCTAGCAGTGACAACAAGTGTATTTTTGTTGAAAGTGAAAGCTCCGTTGCCACCAAAATTTCCGCCATCATTGAACTGCACATGTGTATCAGTTCCACCTGGCGAATAATATCCTGCACCTAACACTGATGCCGTAGTTAGCATTTTAACTGTTATGATGTCAAGTGGTGTTAGTGTTGAACTGACGTGTAGCAAAGTTGATGATGACATTGCATAATCACCAGGATAGGTCAATAACTGACCATTCAGATACACGTCAATGTCTTTTTCAGAATCGTAACCTGGAATCAGTGAGCCTACTGCATTCAAATCAATATTGCCATACCCATCTTGGTCCGTTCCTAAAAATGAGCCTTTTGCAAAAACTTGACCTGCACCACCGGCACCAGTAGGCCCAGTGTCGCCAGTAGGACCCTGCGGACCTGTTTCGCCAGTCGCACCTGTTTCACCAGTAGGCCCAGTGTCACCTTGTGGTCCTGTATCTCCCGTTGGTCCCTGTGGACCGGTGTCTCCAGTTGGTCCAATTGGACCTGTATCGCCAGTGGGACCTATAGGTCCAGTGTCACCCTGCGGTCCTGTCGGCCCTGTTTCGCCTGTTGGACCTGTGTCACCTGCGGGCCCTGTATCTCCAGTTGGTCCAATTGGACCTGTATCACCTGTCGGACCTGTATCTCCTGCAGGCCCAGTTTCACCTGTTGGACCTGTATCACCTGTTGGACCCATTGGCCCAGTGTCACCAGTCGCACCTGTTTCGCCAGTAGGACCGGTGTCACCGGTCGGACCCATTGGTCCCGTATCACCAGTAGGACCTTGCGGACCGGTGTCGCCTGTATCGCCAGTAGGACCCTGAGGGCCTGTATCTCCTGTGGGCCCTGTGTCTCCAGTAGGACCTTGTGGACCAGTATCACCGGTTGGACCTATTGGTCCCGTATCACCTGTGTCTCCAGTTGGACCTTGCGGACCCGTATCGCCAGTCGGTCCAATTGGCCCAGTGTCTCCTGTGGGCCCAGTGTCTCCTGTAGGACCAATTGGTCCTGTATCACCGGTTGGACCTATGGGCCCGGTGTCGCCAGTAGGTCCTATCGGTCCTGTATCGCCTGTAGGCCCCTGCGGACCGGTCTCACCTGTTGGTCCCGTTTCGCCAGTAGGTCCTTGCGGGCCTGTATCTCCAGTTGGACCTGTTTCACCTGTAGGACCAGTATCACCTGTAGGTCCCGTTGGACCGGTATCGCCAGTTGGACCAGTATCACCTGTAGGACCAGTGTCGCCAGTTGGGCCCGCTATGCTAGGAGCAAAGATCGTTACTGATCCATTTGATCCAGAAGTTATCTCAATTGAACCTGAAGCAAGAAGATATGAGGTGCCATCAGAAAGTTTTGTCAGGGAGCCGCTGAATCCACCATCAACAACGGATATGGTACCTGTGACTTCAATGTAATTTCCTGGGATAGTGAATGATCCGCTAACAACGACGTCGCCGCCAAACAATGATTTATTGCTGCCGTCTGTTGAGCCGCTGACATAGAAGAAAACGTCGGCTCCTTTGTCTGCTGGTGAATCAATTATTTCACTGCCAACAAATGCCGCAGATCCTGTTGTAAAAATTGAGCCTGCTGTCGTTGAGCTGAAATAACTGTCACCTGATCCGCCGGCAGCAGAACCTGTTATCTCAACTGAGCCATTAGAGGCCGAGTTGATCGTGATGTTTGGTCCTGCGACGAGGTATGATGTTCCGTCAAGAAGCCTTGTTAAAGATCCGCTGAGGCCTCCTGAGGATTTTGTCGTGCCTGAGATGAAAACATCACCACCAAAAACAGCATTAGCAGTGCCTGACCTGGAGCCTGACACGAAAAAGAAGACATCACTTCCAATTGCGCTAGTGTATCTATCACTTGAGTCAAAAGATACGCTAGAAGTCGTCTTTGCATAATTTGGTCCGAGGACTGTGAATATCGATCCACTCAAGTTGCCGTACGGATAAAATTGAGCCCAGATCAGCGTTGTAGAGCCAACAGTAATCGGATCGTTGGTGGCTAAGTACCACATCGTGGCAGCGTTTTCATTGCCATCTTCAACGAAACAAGCGGCGCCTGAGGTTAGTGTACCCTGCACTGCGTCTGCAGCACGTTCAAGACCAAGGGCTCCGTATACGTAAATTCCGTTTTCCGATGCTGTAGTCTGGTTCTTTAATAGTACTCGATCGCCGGCCATGACAGCCGTGCCGTCAATGGTGAGTGGCACAGTCGTGAGATCAGAAACGTTTTCTCCAACTGCTGTTGCTAATCTTACTGACTGTTTCCAGTCTAGCTGATTGACAACATCTGCAACATATTCTTCGTCCACACCTGCAGCGAATCTTGGGCTAGGCCGGGCGTAGGAATAAACTTTTCTGCTTCGCTGTAGGTCTCTTCTCTTTGACATTCTGGCTTCTAAATAGGTTGATTATGTTATTCCAAAACTGTTTCCACCACCACATTGCTCAGCGTGTGTCCTGAGGGCGGCGTTTCCGAGTACGGATTTGAGCTGATCCAGTGCTCGTATGCAGATGTTACCGAGTAGTATCCTCTCATTCTGTAGAGTTTTGCGGTTGTGGTGACAGTCACTGTCTCTAAAAGAGGAAACAATTTTATTTTCCCATCAACAGAGAAAGAATTTATTTCTTCCACAATTGCCGCTGGCGACACACTTTGTGCTGCAGCAACATCAAATGAAAATATGTCAGGATTTGACTGTGACTCAAGGGGTAAAAAATCAGAGAAATCATTTCCTGACATATCCAACATTCTCCTATCAAGTGTTGAAACTAAAAGTGCGTCCTGTTCTTATCGTAGGTGATGTATTCGGAGCATCTCCTTGCCATGGAACCAAAAACTTGACCTCACTTTGCGTCATTCTGCCAAATGCAGCTGATGAAGAAAGCTCAGATACGCTGTAGTTCACCATACCTACTCCATAGGAAATATGTTTGGCCAATCCTAGGATGCCGATGTCGGTAGCCTCATACATTCCTATCCAAATTGGAAATTTTTCAAATGATCCTGAGTTAATGAAGCTGTTATACCCTATGGTTTGATTCACACCTACACCCACAAGCGTTGCAAACTTTGAGCCCGACATCAGGTTTGGATGCGCAACTCCACCGTTCCATGTATTTTCATTGGCTCCGTAATCATCCGGATATGTTGACGTGTAAAATTGAAGAGGCGCGTTGCTGTCATAACCATTGGATATGAGAAAGTAAGGAGATTGTGGGACAGGTGTTGAACCTGAGCGTGGTATGTACGAGCCAAAATGAACAATTTTGCAGTCTCCATTGTTTGAGCCGTCTGATATGATTGTGAGGCTGTCTTCGGACACTATTGTATGCAATCTCATAGGAAGTTCGCCATCACCTAATACTCCCATGAGGTTGCCACGGCTGCCTGAATAACTGCCCAGCAGGTCGTTGTTGCGTGGGAAGAATGCACCATAGCTACCTGAAATCTGCCACAGCGGATTTGCTACATCAGCAGCCCCAGGCCCCATTGAATCAACAGTTCCATTCCACGGACCTGTGGTGCTAGTCATTGTTGAACCACTTGGATGCACAGCGAACGCAATTCCTAAGTTTCTGCCCCCTCCATAATAGTTCGAATCAGTATAGCCATCAATTCTGACAGGTGATGTCGTATTAACTCCAGAACCTGTTACTGAATACAACAAACAATCAAATTTACCTAATGACGCAGAGTGAAATCTGAAACATGCGAAAGCATTCAGTCCAGTCGCCCCAGCTTCATCGTGAAAGTTCCAGCCCGTGCTGCCAGTTCCGTAATTGGAAGCTATCATTTCAATACCAAGGTCAGTCATGCTTGATGAAATGTGCTGTATTATGTTGACGAACGCTTCACCGCTAGCTCTAGATCTTGCGCTTTGGCTATCGCTAGTTGGATTCAGATAACAGTCTACTCTTCCTCTGTACTTGGGCATGGTTGTTTCCTTTAACTTTAACTCCAGACAATATCAAAATTTATTCCCTTGCAAATTCCTGCCAAATTTGATCCTGTTGGACTACACCAAATTCTGGCCTCAATGATTCCCGAGCCAGTTACCTTATTGAAGGTTGAAGTCAGATCTGCCTGCAGATAAGTGAATGATTCACTTGATCCTGTCAAGACTGAACCTGATATTGGGCCAGGTGAGCCGTTGACAATACCGTCGTAATCATACAAATCTAAGTAAGCAACTGTTCCGGAAGTGGTGGCGAGTATTGCATTAAAATAGTAGCTATTGGCACTAGGATCTACGGCAGTTTGATTGACATAAGTCATGCCAACTGATTCCATTGTGCCTGATCCCTGCAACGACGTCACAGTACCAGCCAAAATTGGACGAGATTCTATGTAAACGCTTTCGACAGCTGTCGTTTCTGGCTTAGGAATAGGCCTGTAGTATGAATAGACCTTTCGAAAGCGCTGTGAGTCTCTGTAGGATGCCATGGGTTTTCGCTTCTATATTAATGCAATTCTACTAAAATTTTGCCTGAATGAAAGAATTTATACATGTCTTCTAGAATGTGATAAATAAAAGGCACGGCTCGTATCATGACAAACATTAGCACGAGCCAGGAGAAAAAAATGAAGACATCGTTACTAGCAATCACCGCATCGGCACTCTGTTTACTTGCTTGCGAGGCATCGACGGGCAAGGCAGAGGCTGATGCCGCCACAGCGACAGCGGTAGCACCTGAGGCTGCCGTCGCTCCAGATGCAGCAGCCACTGCAGTACCTTCTGCTGTCGTTACTGCAACTGCGTCGGCATCAGCCGCTGTTTCAGCGGTGGCACCTGTTACTTCATCTGCGCCAACTGCCTCTTCGGCGAGCGCTGCTGTCAAGAAGTGACATAAGGGTGGGAGAAATCCCACCCACATGGCCCCATCGTCTAGAGGTTAGGACAGTGCCCTTTCAAGGCGCTTGCAGGGGTTCAATTCCCCTTGGGGTCACCATGACACAGAAAAAAATCATTGAAAGCTTCACATTGGCAGCTGGGTATGGTTTTCTTTCCAATTTTCATACAAGCACCATCTATGTTGATGGGAAACCATACCCTTCTGTGGAACATGCATATCAGGCCTCAAAGACGCTGAACGAAGACACAAGAGAGGTCATTAGAAATGCAAAGAGTCCAGGGGAGGCCAAGAAGCTTGGTAAGTGTGTGCAGCTTCGTTCAGATTGGGATTCTGTAAAGATTGATCTGATGCGTCAATTTTTGCGACAAAAATTTGAAAGTCCATTTCTTCGTCATCAATTACTTGAGACAGGCGACGCTGATCTTGTATACGGCAACACCTGGAACGATCGGTTTTGGGGTGTCTGTCGTGGTGCAGGAACCAACTGGCTTGGAAAACTTTTGATGGAATTACGAAATGAATTTCAATTGACAGATTCTTTGGAACAAGCATAATCATTGGTGTATGATTTCATTGTTGAAGGACGTGCGCCATGAGCAACCTAAAACAGGTCATCCTGATCAGAAAAGATTTGCGTCTCAAGCGGGCAGCGGTTGCAGCATTGGCTGCAAAAGTCTCATGTGAATTTTTGTTGGACAATAACATATCGGATCGCGGAGATGTGCTGAAAGTCAATTTGACTCCTCAGGAATCTGATTGGCTTCTTGGAAACTCAACCAGAATAATTTTAGGAGTCTCCTCTGAGGACACATTAAGATCTCTACTATTTAAAGCTGAAATGGCCGGGCTGTCATGTTATTCAATGACAGGGTCTTATGCGAAAGGGTCTGTCGACACAACACAGGATGAGGTGCTGTGTGCAGCGATTGGACCCGATGATGCAGAAAGAATTGATGAGATCACAGGTAATCTAAAGTTGATATGATGGTGTAATCTCATGGCGTGAGATGATATGATGGTGTCATGCCAACGTGGCGGAATCGGCAGACGCAGCGGACTCAAAATCCGCCGAGGTAATTCTCGTGTGGGTTCGACCCCCACCGTTGGCACCATGGAATGATAGCTCAGTCGGTTAGAGCAGCGGTCTCATAAACCGCGGGTCCTCGGTTCGAACCCGAGTCATTCCACCATAACAATGATTAGATTCATTGGAAGTCTTCCACACGATTGCATCGTCGCTTTTTCAGGCGGTGTCGATTCAGTCGCCATCGCTGACTTTTTGATTCGAGGCAAGAAGAAAGTTGAATTAGCATTTTTCAACCACGGTACAACTGCGTCAGCTGCGGGTGAAGAATTTGCTCAAAAGTTTGCCAATGAAAGAGGTGTGAGGCTTCACATTGGACGAATTACACGCAGCAAAAATGCAAGTGAATCGCAGGAAGAGTATTGGCGCCAGCAGCGTTATCAGTTTCTTTTTGCCCACACAAAACCTGTAGTGACAGCCCACCATCTTGATGATGCAGTGGAATCGTGGATCTTCAATTCCTTGCATGGAAAACCGCACGTGATTCCGTACTCAAATAGAAATGTGGTGCGACCATTTTTGATCACGCCTAAGTCTGAATTGATTTCATGGTGTCAACGAAAAAATTTGTCATGGGTGGAGGATGCGTCAAACGCCGACGTTGCATACATGAGAAATTTGATCAGACATCGTATTGTGCCTGAATCGTTGAAGGTCAATCCTGGGTTACGAACGGTCGTCAAAAAAATGTACCTCAGGAACTCTGATGAGACCAATAATTCATGATTGTTGTATGATGTTGCAACAGCAGAGAATATTGTGAAAAAGATCAGGGTCAGCCTCAAAAAAGACAAGAAGAGTTGGTCGTTCGTGCTCTTCGATTCGGCTGAGTCGGCATTTTATCTCAAGGATGAAAAGCTGACAGAAAGCGATGACGAGTACTATAGAATCATCACGCTTGAGCCATCAGACCTAATTGAAGTTGAATGGCTAGGAACTGAGCTCGTCTACAACGATGAGTATGAAACAGATCCAACGAAGCCTATGAAGTTGCACCACGAAAAATTCGACAAGGTGAGACTAGGAAAATTCACGCCAATCGTGACACGAGGCCATAAGACAGGGTACGTCGAACTGCACTCAGGATGGGTGGTTGGTGACACCTTCAAATGGACGTCAGGTGACAAGCAGGATGACCTAAAAATAACCAGAATAAAAGGTAAGGCCGTTTCCAAACTGGATTTTGAGAAGTTATTTGTTGGGCGACCACAAACAGAAGAAGAGAAGGATTTTGAGGAGAGCTTTACCCTGTCTGAGAAACCGAACTGAATTTACTTAAGAATTTGGCGGTAAGAGTAGTTTCGCTGCCACAGTCATTCCTGATGTGAGTCTTCCATCTCCTAGCACGCCATCGGAAGACGAATCTCCTTTTGTGTAACCTGACACCGCTGAAGGTGTTGTGGCATACACTATAGAAAGCTCATCGCCGGCGTCGTTGCCTCCAGCGAACACCCAGCGGCTGCCTGTCCAGCAGACGCCTCTAATTGTTCTATCAAAATAGAAAGAATCTGTAGGAGCGGACCAACTTGCTCCATTGTTGCTTGATATCTTAATGGAAGGTGCTGCTGCCCCGGCGTCAATGCCACACGCAACCCAATAAAATCCATTCCAAGCGATAGCATATCCTGTTCCGCCAGATGTAAATGGTTGTGTTGGGCACTCAGTCCAATTTGCTCCTCCATTTGTTGAGAACACCGCGTTTATGTATGGAGGTCCTCCTGTACGAGAATCGCCATAAGCGTCATTTCCGACTGCAATGATTGTAGAATCATTGGTTGCCATGCCATACGTGTAAGTTAAGCCACACAGGACCTGTGCTGACCACGTATTACCGTAATTATCACTATATATGATAGATCTGCCTGGGCGGCCTCCAACAGAATCCCATCCACCTACTACTATTCTATTAGGATATCCAGAAGATTCTCCTGCTTGCACGATTGAATAAATAGAATCAAGTGACGCAGATTCAGCAACCGAAGAAATGTCCGTCCAGGTTTGACCGTTATTCGTTGATCTGATCAATGTTGTGTTAGGAGCAGCTGTATTGCCGCCCACGAAAAGCGTTCTTGGTTGCGTTGAACCAGCCTTAGGAACGTATGCTAGAATACATGTGCCTGTCGCTGTTGCTCCTGTTCTAGTGTTACGAAGATCGGCAGTGCCTCTTCCAATCCAATCAATTCCATTGAGTGAATAAGCAAGGCTATTCGTAGCACCACCTCCACCTGTTGCAATCCACATTCTTCCTGTCCAAATGACAGCATTGCACGTTTCAGAGAATATTGTTGTTCCTAATCCTGTCCACGTGGAACCTGCATCAAGACTGTAAGCCAAGGTATTTGCAGTTGTTGCATCGCCTCCTCCTATTATTATGTCTGAGGTCGAAGTGCCGTTATCTCCTCTTATTGCTTTCGCAAAACTTTGAATGAGAGTCCGAGTTGTTGTTCCGGACGATGTGCTTATAGTTAGCGTGTACGTGACTTTAGCGGTGCTAGCAGACATGCCCGAGACTGCGCTAAATGTGGCCGCTGTGGCAGCATAGCTGTAAGTGCCTGCTGTTATATTACTGCCATTCGCGACAACATAAAACTTATTGGAACCTGCAGTCACTTCTACGGAAGACGCGGCGCTGTCGTATTCAGTGGAACCACTAAAAACTCGTATCGTAGCGGTGCCTGAGCTGTAATCAGAAACTGTTCCCGAAGCGTCGGCGACAAAAGTTACTGATGTAGGTGTCAGTGAAGTTTCAATAGCATCTCTGCCGTCTGTGCCATTTGTGCCATTGGCTCCGGGTGCTCCGTCAGCTCCTGTTTTTGATTTAGAAAAATTCTGAATTAATTTTCTTGTAGAACCATCTTCAAATTTTAGAATGTATTCTATTGTTGCATCATCGGATGCACTGTTCATTCCTACTGGTGTGTAGACAGCAGGCTTGTCTGTCACGTTTGCTGCACCCGGGCTTATATTTGTTCCTGTTGCTGTTACTGAGAATTGTCCTGCAGCGGGAATTGCTGATGTAGTACTCTTGAGTTCAGTTGCGCCTTTGTATCCGTAGACATATGTTTTTGTGTTGCCGTAAAAAGTCACATTGCCAAATGAATCAGACGGCAGTGACACGCTGACTGGCGTGACATTACCATCGTAAGTCGCTACAGTTTCGCTGTTTGCTCCTCCACCTAGGCTTGACCACCCTGTACCGCTCCATGTGAAGCATACACTACCGTATGCAACATTTATGGTGTATGAATCTTTGCCGTCAACCTTGGTCGAGCCGGCTCCTTTGACGATCAAATTACACTTCGAAGCTGTGCCTGATGCATCTTTGACGTAACATGTTTGTCCACCTCGAGGAGATGAAGGCAACACAACTGTGATGATGCCAGATTGTGACGTTGTTTCAATATTTAGCACTGTGATGTTGTTTGGAAACACAAGTTGTTGTCCTGCGGATGCAGGTAGCGTTTTTGTGCTCTGCGACAGGCGTCCCGTGATGTGAAGCTCTACGGGATTAGATTCAGTTCCAATTTGTACGTCGCTACCAATCACGAATCGCTGTGGTTGATTTCCATTACTAGCAACGACGTAGAAGAGATCTGTTGGTTTCCTTTCTGCCATCTTACCCTCACGTCACCACAAGGTTACCAATATTGTTAACACCAAAGCTAAGAAGGTTATAGTTTGTTGCAGAACCATAATCATCGCGCAGTCTGCTCAAACCATCAGTGTAAGGTTGCGACGATGTTACTTCGGTGCTTAGATTTTGTGAGTATGTCGATTCAGGACTTACTTTGTCAAAGATGATCCTTCCAATTCCTTTTTCATCTTTTTCGTATCTCTGTCTCACGAATTTTACCTCAACAGGACTAGGTCCAGGTACTGCCGTTTGTTGTGGTTTGTTATTTAAGAATTTTGAGTAAAATTGCTGTTGAGAATTTCCTGATCCTGGTCTTGCGGGATCAGAGAACGGTTCGCTGTTGGATTCATTTAATATATATTTCGCGTATGGTCGTTGTTCGAGCATATCCCTAAACTGCCCAAATCGATCTCTTCGAAAGACACACTTTGAGTGAGTCGGTAAGCCGCTGTGTAGACCGTACTTCCAACCTCTTATTATTGGGGCTACGCCGTAGTGCAATGATTGATAGTACGCAGAGCTGCCAGAAACTCCAATTGGTTCAGCAGTCGTTATGGTGCCTGCCACGGGATTGTATCGAGTGTCAATCTTATATTTGTAAAAATCAGGATAATTGTTTCCACCAATCAAGTAGGAACTAGTGACAGGTAAGGCATATCCTGGGTTCTGCAGCAGATTCAACTCATTGATTCTAAAGTTATTGATGAACGCCCTGTCAATGTTACCGATTGTGCCACCTGTCCCCTTCACGTATGAGAAAGCGATTCTGTATTCTCCAGGAGGAAGTAATGTGCCAAGATATGTCTCAAAAGGAGTCAAAACTTCATGCGCCGCTAAAGATCCTGAAGGCCATTTGCCTGCAAGAGCATCAATCAAGACAATGGGTGGATTTGTTTCAGCGGGCCCACTGGGATAACCTGCCCAGTAAGAAATAAATACGTCTGTTGGATCTGAGTGGACAGCCCTGTCATATGTAAAGTTCCAAGGATTTGATGCAGTGATGTCCACATATGCTGTTGATATGGCACCATCAGGTATGTAATCATAGACAATTTTTGTGGTTAAGGCGAATGCCGAACGCGAAGAGGCAGAACCTAAAACGTAATCATCAAGACTGCCAATTGAGCTACTGGCTTTCCAGCGCACTGATCTTGTGCTGAGCTGAATGCCGTATGGAGGCAGC
>Ga0129333_10006071_pt1 | contig 11409 bp, 11 predicted proteins | sample CPB6_08_DNA_FD_94474 | JGI IMG/M metagenome (GOLD analysis project Ga0129333, IMG submission 94474) | Freshwater to marine salinity gradient microbial communities from Chesapeake Bay, USA - CPBay_Sum_0.6_0.8_DNA | ecosystem: Environmental > Aquatic > Marine > Coastal | place: USA: Chesapeake...
CACTTGCCCGGCATTGCAGCATAAAAAATAAAAAAGGAGTATTTGTAATAATATGAAATTACCAAAATCATGGCAGGACATCAGCATCGGCACTTTTCAGCAGTTGCACAAGTTGACCGAGCCAACATTTGAAAACCAAATCGCCACCCTTGCGGTGCTGACCGACAAAAGTGTGGAGGACATCGAGGAATTGTCAATAAGAGAAATAACGGATGCCATTGCAAAATTGTCATGGATGTCGCAGCTACCTACCGCAAAGGATTGTAAAAAGTTTCGGCACGGGCTTACCACTTACAAATTTGTGGCATCGCAACACGAATTGGCAGCGCATCAGTTTATCACCGTGCAGGATTTGTTCGGTCAGCAAGATAATTGGGTTGGCAACCTGCACAAAATCATGGCGGCACTGGCTGTGAAATATAAGTGGTTCCGCAAATCGGAAATCAAGCCCACAGAATTTGACAAGGTGGCTGACCTATTCCGTGACCGCATGAGCATTGCCAATGCCTACGGATATGCGCTTTTTTTTTCGGCTTACTTGCCGGAGTTACTCGAAACTACCCGAGTATATTTAGAGCAGGAAGTGGAGAAGTTGAGGAAGATACACGCAGAAAAGACCGCCCAGCAATCGCATGGCTCAAAACAATAGACGGCATGGCAAATGGTGACCGCACCAAATGGGATTTCTTTTTAAATATGGGGTTGGTGGAGTTTCTAAATGCGGTATCGTTCCACAATGAAAAACAACGGGCAAAGACCGAGCGTCTTAATGCAGCAGCACAAGGGGCAAAATCCGCCAAAGATAGCAGCGTGTACCAAATCGCCTTATTGCAGGAAATGATTTGACCTACTTTTATTAGTGAGGTTGCGGCCTTGCCGGGTTAGTGTATAATAGGTAACATCTCCATTCCGGATAACGGGTTGCTTTGAGCGGCACTACAATAGCAATTCAAAGATGGTGGACGAGGGTTCGATCCCCTCACCCGGTGCAATGAACATAAGCAAGGCAGATTTAGCCCGTTTGGATGATTTGTTAAAAACAATCGGCATTGACGAAGCCACCGCAGGCATGGGCGGCTCTGTGCTTGGTGATGCGATGGAAAGGGTTGCACAAGTCATTATTGACAAGCTGAAACAATCAGCAATGGAAAAGGGTGTCAAAGCAACAGGCAATCTTGTGCAGAGCATTAGGGCTGATTTTCCAAGTGTCACCCCACAGGGTATTACGGTTGCAATCGAAATGGCTGATTACTACCAATGGGTAGAAAGTGGAAGAGGGCCGACCAAAACAACCACTGCAAGCAAACCGACACTCGTACAAAGTTTAGAACAATGGATTTCTGCAAAGGGCATTCCAGTTCGCAAATCAAAAGGGCAAAGCGGTCAATCTGTACTTGAACTGCGTAAATCAATGGCTATTGCTATTGCGCGTAAAATTCACAGCAAAGGCACAATCAAAAGGTTTGGTTACAAGGGCAGTAATTTTATAGCTGATGTACTTACCCAGCAAAACGTGGATGTAATTGCACAGAAACTATCCGACATTACCGGGTTGCGAATATCCGCATTTGTCACTACCGAGATAGCCAAATAGGTACTTTTATTAGTAATGGCAATCACAATTAACACCGAGCCGAATGACATCAGCCCGGTTTATTCCGATATTTCCTATGTGGTAACTTCCACCAACTATGCACAGCCGAACTTTAAATTTGTGGCGGTCGTAAAAAACGCATCCAATGTGGTAATCGCAAAACTGAAAGCACCTATCTTTCACGGCACGACTGACAAAGCGGTGTTTAATCTGTCACGAATTTTGCAAAATTATGTGACGTATGACTTTACCCAATCGCTGGCATCAATCAGCAAATGCACAAACAGTTATTTAGCATATAGCGTGGAATTTGGCGAGGAATATGGCGGCACGGAATACCTAACCCTTGCTAGTGATACGGGTAAATATGTGTGGAACGGATTGTTTAATTTGTACGGCAGTGAAACCACAGCCACATATCAAATCACCTACCCAAGCACCACACCAAAGTTTCTTACCCGTGTACGGACAAGGCGTGTATCACTTGCACAAACCGACTACCTTTACTTTTTAAGGGGTGCGGTAGGTGCGGCAACCGAAATACAAGTAAAAGCATACAACGGTGCAGGTACACTACTTGCCACATCACAGATAAAAAACACCTTTACCGATGCCGGTGAAAAATCGGAGTTCTTATTGCGTTGCCCTGCTGGGCCTGATAACCTAAATGACATCACCGCAGGCAACCTAACAAGCGGAACGGCAGGCAACGTGATACCAGCATCAACAAGTTATTACACCATGCAGGCGATTGATAGCGGCAGTCAGTTGGGCAGCGAACTTTACCGCTTTGATGTGGTGGAAGAGTGCAGCAAATACACACCGCAGTATTTGTACTTTTTAAACCCATTAGGCGGCTTTGAAAGTGTGCGTTGTAGCATGGCATCAAAAGACAAGTATAACGTCAGCAGAAAGCAATTTAAACGGAATAACTACACATTAACGGGCAACACCTACGCATACGATACCAGTAAGCACGGCATCACAAATTATGCGGTTGAAAAAACCCGCGAGGTAACTTTGAACACCAACTGGCTGAATGAAACGGAATTTGAATGGCTGCAAGATTTGATTGCATCCCCCGTTGTTTTTCTCGGCAACATTCCGGTCAACATAACCGAAACAAGCTACGAAGTTTTTGACGACATCGACGGCCCAAATAATCTTAAAATAACTGTCCAATATACTGAACCAGAAAGGTTGCAAAACGCATGAACAACGTAAGATTAGTATGCGGTGGAATATCGGTTGACCTGCCAAGTGATTTTGGTATCTTAATCAATAAGTCAATAGCCGATATACGGGAGCCGGAAAGCCGTTCATCGGATTGGTCAAAGACATTCACGCTGCCCGGCACAAAGGCAAATAACAAGCTGTTCACCCACTTGTTTGATTTGAATTTGAGCATCCGCAATACATCAGCCACGAATTTCAACCCCGATTTTAACCCAAACCTGAAAGCCGATGCAATCTTGCAAGTTGATGAGGTTACACAGATACAGGGTTTTATTCGCCTATTAGGCATCAAAATAAACGACTTCAACCAAATTGAATACGAATGCAGCATGCACGGGGAACTGGCTGACCTATTCGCTAAGATTGCCGATGAAAAACTTATAAATTTAGATTTTAGCGAATACAACCACATTATCAGCGACACTAACATTTTTAATTCGTGGGATACGAGCATAATTAAAAACGGAAGTGCATTTGTAAATTTTAGTGGTAACGCCCCGATTGGTGACGGCTACGTTTATACTTGGATGGATGACGGCACTTATGCCGATTACAAAAACTTGAACACCGAAAATATGACAATTTGCCTTTACGCAAAAACAGTAGTTGACAAGATATTCAGTGGTGCTGGTTATTCATATACATCGGGCAGTTTTTTCAATACACCTGAATTTAAAAGAATGGTGATACCTTGTCCGACACGTTATCCGATATTGACACAAGATGCGGTTGCGGACAGAACTATTGACGTCAAAAGAAGCAGCGATATTGTGGTTTTGCCATTAGATAAAATAATTTTTAATGCCGAAAATAGCGACCCATCAAATCAATATAACACAACAACCGGGGTATATACCAATGACTATTCGGGTATTTATGATTTGTTTTTTGTAAATAAGGCAACCGTATCAGGTTTAACCAATGGTGATGCTTATGGCTCTATTTATGAGTTAAAAATAAATGGCAACGCAGCAAGGATTTTATATTCAGAGAGTAAAATTGCAAGCGCTGGAAGTGTTACATTTGATAGTATTTTACCAGTCAATTTCATTTACTTAAATTCTGGCGACACGGTTGAGCTGGAATTGCAATATGTTTACAATTACACCACAAATACATTTCCAGCACTAACCTATACCTATACGCAAAAAACCAACAGCCGATTTTTTAATCAGATTTATGATATGGGTTGGGGATACAACAAGCCATTAGATTTTGCAGGGTTTTTTACAGGCGATACAAAGCAGCGTGAATTTTTGAAATGGCTGTTTACAATGTTTAATCTTTATATTGAACCTACCGATATAGATAAAACACTCACCATTTTGCCCCGTGAGGAATTTTATACTAACACAGTGAGGGATTGGACACAAAAAAGAGATATATCACAGCCGCTTGAAATTGTACCAATGGGCGAATTGGATGCAAGCAAGTATTTATTTACCTATGCAGAGGGCGATGATGATGATAACAATGCGTATAAACAGGAGTTTGACAGAATTTATGGCGACAGAACTATTGTAATAAACAATGATTTTATTAAGGATGAAAAGAAAATTGAAATCGGCTTCCAACCTACACTGATTGTAAAACCAGTCAATGAGCCAGACAAATACTTTGCAGGTAACTCAACCGACAACAAAGACGGCAAGGCAGGTAAATTGCGTATATTGCAATACGCAAAACAAAACTGCATCAGCTATACAATTTATTTAGGGGCAAAAACATCAGCAAGCACACCAAGTACAACAACCAAAACAATCTATCCCTACATCGGTCATTTTGATACACCACTAACCTCTACTTATGATATCAATTTTGGGATGCCTAAATATATCGGACTGCCTGCACGTACACCGATTACAAATAACAATTTGACAAATCAGTATTGGTCAAAATACCTGCAAGAAATAACAGACAAAGACAGCAAGATTGTAAAAGGTAAATTTTATCTTACCCCAGGGGACATGGAAAAGTTGTCATTCCGTGACTTGTACTTTTTTGACAACAATTATTTCCGGTTAAATAAGATTGAGGACTATGACCCAATCAACCCTTCGGTCAATATATGCGAGTTCTTATTCCTTAAAGCCGGGCCAACATTTACAGCCACAACAGGCAGCGTTAGTGGTGGTGGTAAAAATGGTAACATATTTAGCGGACAAGAGGAATACGACCCCTACGATGGTGCAAACAATCAAGGTAAAGTCATAAGAGATAAAGGCATTGCACTTGGGCAATTCAATCAAGCTGGCGATGGCATAGTTGCTGGGGATGCGGTCAGCAACTACGGCAGGGCAAACGCCGCATTTGCAACCAGTGGCACATCCTTTTTGCCCGGCAGCGAACGCAGCATCGTAATCGGCGAGGGTGTTCAAAATGTTCAAAGTGATGAAGTGTGGTTACAAGGCCACAGCATGACACAGGAAAATTTCAGCACCAACCGTATTCAGTTGACCGCAGCCACAACGGTAACTGCTGATTTATACAAAGATATCTACATCATGGATTGCACGGCAAACACCACGCTGAATTTACCCGATGCAACCACTTGTATAAGTAAGGCATACTACGTTTACAAAAACACATCAGCACATTCGCTTACAATCAACCCCTATGAAGCACAAACGATTGACGACGGGGCAACGTATGTAATAACAGGACACTATGAATGTGTGCAAATAGTCAGTGACGGCACACAATGGAGAGTAATATCAAAGAAATAAAATGGCACAAACAACAGTAGCAATAAATTTAGAGGCCAAAACCAAAGGCACGGAAAGCGTAAAGTCGCTGAAAACACAAATCAGGGAGGCCACAGCCGAAGCGGTTACACTTGCCCGTAAGTTTGGTGAGTTCTCACCCGAAGCAACGGCAGCAGCGCAAAAGGTTGCCAAGCTGAAAGATGAAATGGGCGACTTCCAGCAGCGTGTCGCAGGTTTAAACCCCGATAAATTCCAAGCGATTGCAGGCGTTACGCAAGGTATTGCAGGCGGTATTTCTGCTGCCACTGGTGCAATGGCCTTATTTGGTGCTGAAAGCGAAGATGCACAAAAGACACTTGCAAAGGTGCAGGGTGCGATTGCTTTTTCGCAAGGTGTTCAGCAGTTGTTGGATATGCGGAACTCGTTTGGGGCAATGGCTACCACGATTAAAACGCAGGTCATTACAGCGTTCACAACTTTAAAGGGTGCGGTCATGGCAACGGGCATCGGATTGCTTGCCGTTGGTGTTGCTGCCCTGATTGCAAACTTTGACAAGGTGTCCGAGTGGATATCCAAATCGTGGTTTGGCAAACTTGCAAAGGGCATAGGTGAGGCGGTTACTGCTGTAACTGATTTTCTCGGTGTGACATCACAGGCAGAACGTGATTTGGAAAAAATGACCAAAGCCAATAAAAAGGCAAATGATACACTGTCTAATCAAATAGACGTTTTGACTGCATTAGGCGGTAAGGAAAAGGAAGTTTACAAACTCAAAATGCAGCAGGCAGAAAATGAGTTGAATATACTTCGTGCTACGCTCAAAGCAAAGGGCAAATTGACAGAGGAGGAATTAAAGCAATTTAATGACCTCAAAGCACAGCAGCAGGTGTTGACAATCGAGTTCAACAAACAACAAAAGGATGCGGCAAAAAAAGCCAGTGACGAGCAAACGAAAGCGGCACAGGAAACGGCAAAGAAAAATCAGGAACTTGCCGAGCAGCGTAAACAAAACCAACTCGAAATTAATGCCACGATGTTGGCACTTGACCAATCCACTCTTGATGCACAAATCAAAGCGGCAGATGCAGCGTTCGCCACAAAGGTAACGCAGTTAAAAAATCAAGGGTACACGGAAAAGCAAATTGCAACCCTGCGTGATGCCGAACTTGAAAAGGTACGTACAGCGTTCTATGATAAACAAAAGGCAGACCAAGAAAAAGCCAACAAGGAACGTGAGGACAACTTTAAGCAAACAACTGAAAAGGAAATTGCAGATGCTCAAAAGGCAACAGATGACTATTTTACCATACAACAAACTGCCTTAATACAACAGGGCGCAACACAAGCTGAATTTGATGCACTTGAACTTAAAAGATTAAATGCAAAATTACAAAATGCCCGTGATTACGGACAAAGCACAGTAGATATTGAAAAAGATATTGCGGCAAAGAAAAAAGACATATACGACAAGGATGCCAAAGCCAAAGAGGACACAGAAAAAGCAAAACGTGCGGCTGAAATGGCAACCCTCGAAAGTGCATCGTCAATAATCGGATCCCTCGGTCAGTTGTTTGGTGAAAGCGAAAAGTCGCAAAAGGCATTTGGCCTTGCTCAAATCGCAGTTGACACCGCAAAGGCATTGACCGCAGCACAGGCCAACGCAATGGCTACCACACCCGACAACGTGGCGACAGGCGGTGCAGCAGGTTTTGCTAAATATGCCGCTTATGTAGCAATTATTCTTTCAAACGTAGCAAGGGCAAAAGCATTAATAAAAGGTAGTGGCGGTGGAGGTGGTGGCGGTGGCTCTGCTGCTGCACCTGCTGCCCCGTCATTTGCACCTACCGTTGGCGGTGGATTGCCCGATGAACAGCAGTTCGGTGGAATGGGTAGAGTGTACGTGCTTGAGGGCGACATCACCAAAACTCAAACCCGTGTCCGCAGATTAAGAAATACCAGCGTTGTCTAAATCTACTTTTATAGATATGGAATTGCCAGTTTACAAAATCATAGTTAATGAAGATGACGATACCGGGGTTGACTTTGTGTCGCTCGTTGACCGCCCTGCCATACAAAAGGACTTCATGTTGTTTAATCAGCAATTCGTTGAGCCGGGAGCAAAGGAAAGCGAAGATGAATTTATCGGGCGTTGTATTCCTTACATGATTGGTGAGGGCATGGAACAAGAGCAAGCCGCAGCCGTGTGTTATTCTAAGTGGGAAAGCCGCAAGGAATTTGAAAGCTACGATGACTATCCCGAAGCCGCCAAAGAAAATGCAAAGATTGCACTACGTTGGGCAGAGGAAAACGGCTGGGGTGATTGCGGCACACCCGTTGGCAAGATAAGAGCAAACCAGTTGGCAAACGGTGAAGCCATCACCCGTGAAACCATTGCACGAATGGCAGGGTTTGAACGCCACAGACAGAACAGCGACAAAGAACTTGGAGATGGATGCGGTAGATTGATGTGGTTAGCGTGGGGTGGTGATGAGGGCATTGAATGGGCGAGCCGTAAACTGCAACAGATAGACAATTCTGCGTTTTCAAAAAAGCTGTCGGATGCTGAATTGTATGCTGGGTTATCGGATTTTTATGGAGATGCATTTACCAAAGCCAGCAAAGAAGTTCAGGATGAGATGATAAAAAGCTATCGTGATGCAGAAAAGCAAACTGAATTGGAAATTGAAAAAGCTGGTGGAGTTGAAAAGTGGTACGCATCAGGCAAAGGAAGGACAATGAATTATGCCGTGCAGTCCGAAGAAAAACGCATTGTCACAGGCCCAGCAATGTTGGCCGATTTACCCATTTACCGCTATGATGATGTACGTGGTGAGTACTATGTAACCTTTGATGCACCTACCATTTGGACTATTGCCAAAAAATTTGTCCGTAAAAACTTCTACAAGGCCGTAAATACCGACCACGAAACCCCGGTTGATGGTGGTGTCCACATGATTGAGAGTTACTTTATTGACCGAGAGCGTGGTGTTATGCCACCCAAAGGATATGAGGATGCCAAAGACGGTAGCTGGTTTCTCACCTATTTAGTGGACAATGACGAATTGTGGGCAAAAGTCAAGGCAGGTGAATGGAAAGGGTTTTCGGTTGAGGGGTTTTTTGACATGGAAGAGCAAGACGAAGTCGTAACCCTGATGCGTGAAATAGCTGCCATGCTGAAAAATTTTGCATAGGTTTTTGGTCTTGTACCTTTTATGGTATGGATTTCAAAACAGAACTTAACGAAATGAAAAGCGGACTTGCGGCTTTTATGGCCGAAGTAAAGCAGCGTTTCAATGAAGTTCCTGCACCCGTTGAAGCTGCGTTTGGTGAGTTGACTTTGGTTGACGGTACAATCGTAGTATTTGACGGTGACGAATTAAACGTGGGTAGTATGTTATCGGTTAAAACAGAGGAGGGCATTGTGCCTGCCCCTGATGCCGTACACGAAACCACCGATGGCCTGCTTGTAACTACAAAAGACGGAGTTGTTGAACTTATCGAAGAGAAAACAATGCCCGTTGAGGAAGTTGAGGTTGAAAATCAATTCGCATCGCTGGAACAATTTGATGCTCTGCGTGCCGCCAATGAGGAAATGGCAAAGAAAATCGCCACCCTTGAAAACGCCCTTATTAACGTGTTGGGCAAAGTTGAAGAGACCTTTTCAGTATTTGAGAAGTTCGCAGCAACTACACCTGAACCGATGAAAAAGCCAATCGGTGCAGTAAAACAAAACAGAGAGGACAACTTTAATGGCTTTTTGTCCGCAATCAAAAAAAACAAATAATTAAATAATCATGGCATTTGACGTATCTGGTTTATCGAATTACACCAAAGAGGAAAGCTTACAGCTTCTGACCAAAGCTATGTTCACCGCTAAAACAGCTTCATTGCTGCAAGGTGCTGGACAGGTTCTCCCTGGTATCAAATCGGCAGAAATTCTGCCCCTGCTTTCAAGCGAAGTATTTTTCCAATCCGACAGCTGTTCTTATAGCAGTAGCGGCACAACCACCCTGTCACGCAGAACGCTGACCGTTGGTAAGTGCAAGGTGCAGGAAACTCTTTGCCCGAAAGACCTTGAAACTAAATACACCCAAAAAGCACTTGCCGCTGGCGAAGCTATTGACATGGGCGTATTCACTGAACAAATCGGTGCTGAAAAAGCAATGGACATTGCCGAAGCCCTCGAAACTGCTATTTGGCAGGGTGATGCAACTGGTGGTGCTGGAAACAACGGTTTTTGGGATGGCTTTTTGACTATCCTTGACGACCTCGGTTTTGGCGGCGCTGGCGACCCTATCCGCGGTAACGTGGGTGGTGCTTACTCTTCAATTACTGCTTCAAACATCGACGACATTCTGGGTACTATCTACGGTGTTATTCCTGCTGCTCTGTTGGACAAAGCCGATCTGTTTATCGCAATGGGTACTGACACTTTCCGTCTGTATCGTCAGTGGTTGGTTGGTGCTAACTTGTTCCATTACTCACCTGCTGAAATTCAGAGCATGGAAATTGTTGACCCTATCACAGGCATCCGCATCTATGGTTTGAACGGTATGAACGGTAGCAACAAAATCGTTGCTGGTTTGTGGAGCAACTTCTTCTTAGGCACTGACCTGATGAATGAAGAAGAAAACTTTGAGTTTATCTTCAACCCATTTGAGCGTCGTGTGCAGTTCCACGCTGCTTTCAAATATGGCTGTCAGATTGCATGGCCTGAGCAGGTTGTTTACTTCAAACTCTAACCGTTTAGTAAGTTACAAAATAGTAAGTTTAACCCGGGGGGTGGGGATACAACCTCACCCCCTTTTTAATAAAAAAAAATTAAAATATGTGTCAGTTAACCACGGGCTTTGTACTTGACTGTAAGACAGCAAGTGCAGGCATTAAGACCATTTGGCTTGTTGAATTTTCAGCGAAGTCAACCCTCACTAAATCAAGCGGAGAAGTATCCGCCCACACCTTGTCAGGTGGCAAATCTTATTTCAAGTACGAACTTGAAAAAGAAACTGCCTCTATGACTTGGCGTACTATTCCCTCAACCGAGAACGGCACTGTATTTTACGAAGCCGACCTCGTTGCTCGTCTGCACAAAGTAACAACCGCCCAGCGTAACGAAATTAAGCTGCTGGCACAGAACAGAATGTTGGCCATTGCCCTTGATGCAAGCGGTGACTACTGGCTGTTGGGTGCTGACTATGGTGTTCAGTTGCAGCAGAGTGAAAGCAATTTCGGTCAGGCATTTGGTGACTTCAAAGGTCATGTGCTGAACTTTTTGCACAAAGAAACCGATTTACCTTTGAAAGTTCAATCTTCTGTTGTAACTTCGCTCGCTCTCGGTTCTTGATTGATTTGAGTGTTTCATGCAAAAGGGGCTGCCATTCGGTAGCCCTTTTTGTTTAACATCGGAATTACCTACTTTTATAGTTGATGTTATACATCACAAAAAGCGGCACACCTGAATTGATAATAACAGGAAAGGAGAAAGTGACAATTTCTCCCGTGTATTATTTATTGGTGTTCGAGAGCGAAATGTCGCAGGAACGCAAGGCATTTATCGTGTCGGACAGCAGCACTTCGCCCAACAGATACCAGTTATTTTCATTTGTAGAGGGTAGCAGCACCGCCAAAACGCTTGCCGTAGGTACGCATTATTGGTCATTATACGCACAAACTTCACCGACCAACACAAATTATCTGCTGGCAAACGAGGAAATCGACAGAGGCCTTGCATATGTTTCTACCAGCCACACCCCATTTAATGACCACGAGGTCAACACAACGATTAAACAGCACAACGTAGGATGAGTTTTGAACTATTACGCATAAATTTTGCCGAAAGCAAGTTGCCTGTATTCAAAGAGAATAAGAATAAGG
>Ga0129333_10006072_pt1 | contig 11409 bp, 15 predicted proteins | sample CPB6_08_DNA_FD_94474 | JGI IMG/M metagenome (GOLD analysis project Ga0129333, IMG submission 94474) | Freshwater to marine salinity gradient microbial communities from Chesapeake Bay, USA - CPBay_Sum_0.6_0.8_DNA | ecosystem: Environmental > Aquatic > Marine > Coastal | place: USA: Chesapeake...
GATTCGCAGTACGGACTGCGGTGGGATCGTCGCGTGACGGTTCCGCAGCGCGCGGAATCGGACGTCACCGAAGCCCAGCCGACGGCCGAAACTGAGGTGGTTCCCGAAGTTCATGCCGTTGAAACAGAGCCGCAAATCGAAACCGCTCGGCCCTATGCCGCCCCTGACGCTGAAAAGGCCGATTTGGCGCTTCCGTTTGGGATAGAAATGGCCGAACTACCTGAAGCTTTAGTACCTCATGTCGAGCGACGCCTCGAGAAAATAAAGGAAGAACAACCCAATCATCAGCACGTAAAAAAGTCACTTGCCGATCCCACCGGATCAATAGCAATAAAAATTGCAGGTGTAGTTCTTGGCGTTTGCGTGGCGCTAATAGGCGCGCTCGCCATATTTGTCGGTTATTTTGTTAACCTCTTCGACTCAGATGAAGCGCAACGGTTTTTTCAATTGGGCGTCGTGTTCCTGGTTCTCGGTGCCATGTTCATTATCCTACCACAGTTCATTTAACCCATGCTATTCGTTCGATGAAAAAAATCGCACTGTCCTTAGCCACCCTCGCCGCCACCTCGTGCAGCCTTCAGATTGATTCGCAGTACGGACTGCGGTGGGAACCTTCGCCCATTCGCAGCCATGGCGATGAAATCTTGACTGTTTTCGCGGAGTCCCGAATTAATGAGGCTGCTCCCGAGGCTCCAGCCGTTGCCGTGCCTATGGATCCACGTGCGCACTCTACTGAGTGTGTACCGCAAGGCGAGTTTCACTATAACCAGATGGGCATCGCGAATTCCGGCGAAGCGACCCGCAATTCATTCACGGTCAACGGTACCCCTTCAGGCGACGACCGTGTTCCTGAATCTGGGCAATCCTATGGCCAGGATTCGCCTGCGCCAGCCTCTACTGTTCCCGCTGAGATACCGGGCGGACCGGATTTTCTTTCTGGATTCAGGTTTTTAATCAACCTTTCGTTGCTGGTAATGACGTTTGGAGGAATACTTCTGTGGGTTGGCTGGGCCCTGGGGGAATACGCCACGTTATGGGGTGGAATCATCTTTGGCATTGGCGCCCTCGGTTTCCTTCTTTTGGTCTTATGGTGGCTGTTTATTTATTGAAGAATTCGGTGCGGATTTGAAGGTTAGGTATTGCTCCCGCCCTTGTATTCCAAGAAGTTTCGTATTTTTGCAGCATCCCAAGCCCACGGTTTGATTCTCTTACACTCCAGGGAGGAGTGTGCCTAATTCAAACCGTTCTCTAACATGATAACTAACCCGAATGGGGGCATTACTGCCCTCCTAAAGGAACGTGCTATGCTCACCAGCGAGGTGAAGCGAGCACTGGCTACCGCCAAGCTTGACCTTAAACGGGTCATAGATTGTGAGGTCAATGAGCTGCTTTTTCCTTACGATGTGTGGATTTCCATCCCCGAAGTACGGCAAAGCAACAGCTGGGATAAGTCCAACTTTAGATGGATCTTAAGTGGTGATATTGAACTGACCGGAGCTGAACGACTAGATGTGCCCAATGGTAGCATGCGAACCATGCCTAGATTTCACGGGCGCTGTAATCCGACCGATGGACTTGACGGCCTTGAGTTTCAATTCTCGGTTCAAACCAAAGGAATCGCGCACGTCAACCTCAGGTTTGCGCACATTGTCGTTCTCAAGATTGATGAACTGAAGAATGTGTTTAAATCAGCAAACGCAGAACTCCAGAGTCTCATGGAGCCAATTAAGGTGACGTACGATCGGCTTGAGGAAGTGAACAACGAGCTTCGCGAATTGACCAACGGAACCCACGGGGCACCGTTCGCTTCGTTCGAACTTCAAGACGAAGCCCCCTACGATTCAAGCTTCCTTGGCTTTGACGACGACGACCATGACGACGATTGGGGTGGCGGGTTGCCCCCCTTTTAGTTCCGCCGATAACTTTTTGAGGCAACTTTTAAAATTGTCAAAACAACTATTGCACAACTAAATAATTTTCGTACTTTAGATACATCATCAAGAGCAGCTCTGCCCTCACGGGCATCTGCACCAACCGACTTTCCTGAAGCACGGTGGTAAAACGATGAGGGACAACGTTCAAACGATCAGGCCCCCTCAACCAAAATCGGAAACGGCCATGGCCGCGTTCTTTGACATGCTGGATATTTTACCCTCTTGGACCCCTGGTCTAAGCACGGGTGCGCTGTGCCTTGTTGGGCCCAAAGGGCACGGCGCCCCGATCACTTAACATGCTGATTTACTGAACTTTGAAAAACTCACAAGGTTTTTCCTGGGCTAACTACGCCCCAACCCAATTAAAACCCTCAAAAAACAGAACATTATGAGCCAATGGTCCAACCTCACCGATGAAGAAGTACTGGAGCACGCTGAACGGCATGCCCAACGCTACACTCAGAACTACATAGATGCAATGTGCCGCGGTGCATTCATTAAAGAAATTGTCGACCGTGGTCTTGACCGCGAGTTTGACATCACTCGAATTCAACGATCAAAAAACCCTGAATACCAAGTGGTTGCTGACCACTACGCCGACAAGCCAAGGATCTTCTTTACCGAAACCCCTGTGGCATTACCCAAGATGTACCACAGCATCGGATCCTACAAAAAGTATCCTGTGTTGCGGGCGTTCCCTGAGCCAACCTATGAACGAACCATGTACCTCTCCCTCAAGGATCCCGATTTATATGTGGTTCCAGAGGGCGAGACCGCACGAGACCAGCTCTTCACTCAAGCTTCGGCGAAGATGGGCTACTTCTACATCCTGAGAAACGTGCTATATGAACGACCCAAAGTGCTTCACATCGACGTTAGCCTTGGCTCGTTTCGACCTGAGTTCGCTATGGACTTGGTGAATGCGGTGAACCAAGAAATCACCGACAAAATGGGCGTGGACCGAGTCGTAATCCATGGATTGCCTCGGACCCTCGCCGGCGAACTCGTGGATAAGCACAATTCCGCCTATGGCGGATACCGATGGATCGCTTGCGCCGCACTAATTAACTAATTACCAACGTTTAAATACTGAACTATGAACCAATGGAAGGAATTAAACGACGCCGAAGTTCTTCGAGTGGCGGACCAACTTGCGCGCCGAACTGAAGGCACGCACGACGAACCCACCCTTCGCGTAGCGCTGATGAATGAGCTGTCAAGAAGGAAATTGGCGAATCAATTCGATTTCCGCAGACTCAAAGTGGTGCTCAAACCTGAATACCAAGCCACCTTAGTCAGGTACGAAGGAAAACCACGAGTCATTTTTCTAAGCTCAGGGCTATCGAGGATCGCATTAGGGGCTGCCAAATCAGCCCCAATGCAGAAAATCGTTGACTTAAAGGAGTTTCTTCACTTTAAAAAGGGAACTGGGGAATTTCTTAATAATGCATCAAGCTCTGGGACCATTTCGACTCGAGGAATCATAGGAAGTGTCTTAAATGACACTCCCCAGACCGTAACTCACCTGCACTTAAATGCCTTTGGGCTATCGGAACATCCCAGGATTCTAAAGGACGTTTACGGTGTACTTAACCAAGAACTGCCGAAACGGCCTTCTCTGGAATTCTGCATCATTCATGGTTTTAGCGAAATGGATGCCCAACGGGCTATCCAGGAACAAAAACTAAAAATCGAGAGGGGAGCTAACCTCCCAAACAGCGTATTCATCGAATAACCCCTCACGACCGAATGAAAAAGTCCACCAACAACACCCTACCGCGCCTTAAACTGCCCAATTCACGACTGCACGACAGCCGCGACCCACGCAGCTACTTGGGGGACCCAGAAGACCCCACCGATGCGGACTGGGAACTCTTCTCCGCCCTAATCACCAGCCGAACCCCGGCCGGACCAGACCAAATCGAATCTCAAAACCAATTAACCCCAAACCAATCAAAACCATGAAAACCACCCCGTTCATCCATCTGTTTTTCATAGCTGCCTTGGCCATTACCGCCGAGGCCGGCACCCCGCGGCGCTTTCGCAAGGCCCTACCCGCCAATGAGCCCCCTTCCCTATTCATCGCAGACTCCTGCGTCTACGGTGACTGCTGGGACGGGGTGGGCACCGCCCGCGACGCCCAAGGCGACCTCTACCACGGCCGTTGGTACAAGGGAGTGCCGCACGGCTTTGGCAGCATCTACTTCAGCAGCGACGAGCGCACCGCCGCCTACGGCGAGGGTACCATCCTCATCGCCCGCTTCAACGAGGGCAAGCTCGACGGACTCTGCACCTTTGACCGCCCGGGCAACCGCCGCGTCGCCGTGCAGTACCGCAAAAGCGCGACACTCGACAACTTCACCCTCAAAGAAGGCATCAGACCACCCTCTGCCCACTTTGAACTCCCTGGCCAATTTGATTGGGTGGGCTATGAAGTGCGGCGCGACGAAATCCTGAAGCGCGACCACAGCGCCCAGGTTTTCGTGGACGTACACCAGTTACCCGACGGAGTCAACGTGCTCAATACCACGTTGTACTTCAACGGAATCCCGGTTCCCTTTCTTGTGGACACGGGATGCTCTACCACCTCGTTAACGCAAGAAACAATTGAGTACCTGTCTCGCTCAGGCTTGACGTTTACCCCAAACGGTGTGGAAACCTACATCACCGCTTGCGGACCGATGGACTACCCTAGTTACATCGTGAGTGCCATATCCTTTGGCGGAATTGAATTCGGCCCACTAAACATCAGCTTATCTGAAGGCGACAACATGCTCGGGATGGACATCTTGTCCTCGTTTGGGGCCCTCAACATCAATTTCGAACAAGGAATCCTAAAACTCAACTAAACATGGCAACTAAAGAAAGCAATCGCGGAATTGCCCGCATGGCTAGCATGCAGGCGGTGGCCCATATGCCCATGATTTTGGGCGGAAGCACCCAAACTCGTCCGCCCAAAGTCTACCGAGTCATCGACGGTCACGACGTCTACCACCTCGGTCATTGCGACTGGTTCTTGGGGCACCCGCCCGAAGAACGCCTGTACTACCGACACCACCTTATCGGAACCTTCTACCATCCCAACTTGATACTCGCCCAGTACGACGTCGGTGGCGAAGCCAAAGTTGCGGTGGATACCCGAATGCCCGATTGGTACGTGCTGTGGATCGGTACCCGAGTCGACGAAGACTTTGCTCCCCCCGGACTGCCTTGGGACTGGATCCCGGTATGCTGGACGCCCAAAGCCCAAAAAGACCGCATCACGTCGGCCGGGCAGCGAATGTTCAAGGCCTGGTTGCTCGACCAAGGCTATGCTCGGCCCGAACAAGACCAAGTTGAACTTAATGTAGAAGATTGGTACCCATCCCAAACGCTACGCCCCTTGTTTCTCGAAGTCACCAACCCAAACCCCAACATTTAGAAACCATGAAACTCTTAATCACCTTGACCTTAACCTTGGCAGTGGCAATTACCACCCAAGCTCAAAAATCACAGGTAAAGCCAAATGAGCTACCCACCTACCCCGCCCTGCCTGCGGGTTTACTTGTCGCACCACCCGCCCACTACCTGCAATGGAAGTGCGACACATCCAGTGAAGACCTAACCTTGTTTTTCACCGAGTATGCGCCAAGCTACACCTACCACGTGCTAACTGAGAAGTACGACGGCTATGACAGTTCAGCCATCGTCCTTGTCAGCTGCCACCACTACGGATACTCAAGCACCCCCACTCAAGAACTTGAAACCGCATTGAGACTCTTTGAATCCGTAGCATGGGACTCTATTGAATACCACTTCCCCATCAAGGGAAGTCTGAAGCAGCAACACAAGCGGAATGCGAGCATACCGGAGAATACCCCTCTTATTAGCGCAACCAAGGGAAATCGTATGGTGGACTTGACCGTGTTCTACTTTGAGGATAGGCCACATTATCAAATATTCAGCTACGAGCAACCATGAGCGACAGCTTGATGGATGGCAGCAAGGTGCGTGTTCTTAATGTGATCAACGATTGCAATCGTCAGTACTTGGGATTCGATCTAGGTCGGTCGCTACCCGCTCCTCGCGTCACTCGAGCACTGGATGACTTTATTGACTTCCATGGTAAACTCATACCCATATATAATGGTCCTGAGTATGCCGGCCACCACATGCTCCCTTGGGCGAAAGACAAAAAGATTGAGATGCAATTCATTCAGCCCGGTAAGCCGATGCAGAATAGCTGCATCGAGCGTTTTAATCGCACGTACCGCACTGAAGTACTTGACGCGCACTTATCACGAGCATGCAAGAGATACACGCCGTAACCGAAGCGTTTCAGCACAAGTACAATCACTTTAGACCGCATGGGTCGCTTAATGACATGGCGCCCGTCGAGTTTAAAGAACACAGAAAATCCCTAGTTTTGAATGCTAGCCACTAGGGTAAGTCTTCAATCCCAAGTTTGCTTGCAAGCTCATTTTAATTTTCTAGGTACGGTTTGTATGTCGAAAAAAAAATAAAATGTGCTTGCAAATTCGTTGGGCTTAATAAACAAAATCTTTAGTCAGCATGTCTGTAATTCTGCTCCAATTAAACTCAACTCCTCGTCCAGGTACAAAATATCTCATACCAGTTGATTTAATTAAACCTAGTTTATTCCAAAGTTTAAATTCGTCTCGAATATAACTTACTTTATTACCAGTAGTTGTTCTCCCTGGTTTTCTTGTCCCAATTGAATTATTACTTTCAAGATATAATTCAAAATCAATTCGGAATTGTTCCTGATTGTCTAAACTAGATGAAGGTGCTTGGTTTTTAAAATTCTCTAAGTCCTGAATTAAGATTAAATGTTTTCCTTCAATTAGAACTAATTTAGTCAGATAGTCAATATACATGCTACTATTTAACCCAAATATTTTTCCAATTGAAATGAGTTTATATCCTTCTACTGTTAATCTACCCTCAGACTGCTCAATTAAGCCAAGTTGGAAAAGAGGAATTTTGTAATTCTGTTTTTCGCTTTTTCTGTTCGTATCATTATCTGTCTTTTCTCTAGGTGCACCTTCCCAATTTTTCGTTTGTCCATTTACCATTAAGTTCCAAAAATCTGGCCAAGCATAATTAGAATAAATATCACCAGTTTCGTAACTGTATTTGTCAAGAATATTTAAAAGTTGGAAAACTTCATTGTGGCTTATGTCCCTCCACCAACACCAATATGTTTGACTTAAATTACTCTCAATGATTTCACCAGTTCTCTCATCTTCAATTCTTTTAAATAACTGTATTGAATTGTTAGGGTCTGCTTCTAAAGTTCGTTCGTCATAGCCAATTACAGCAATGTGATGTTTTGCAAATACATCTAAAGATAAAATACTACTTATTTCTTCAGCAAGGTTTATACCTTCAACTATTGTTGGTAGAATTAATCCTGAATAATGATGCTTTTGTAAGTATGATAATGTTTGACCCAATCCAGTTAAATACTCTCTTTTAGAATGATTTGGTGGTTTAAATTCAAACGCAACACTTTGATTCAAGTCATAATCATAACAAACATAATCAGGTCGAGGCCAACCAAAGTCACCAGCCTTTTTAATATTGCTTGAAAAAACTTGCCCCCAATTCGATTCTCTGGTCGTTATTTTATTGATTATTGCTCTTCCAGCTCTATCTGCCAATAGGTCGTGATTTGCTCCCATTGTTTATTTTGTTTTTAATATGTTTTGCAAATACTTGTGCAAGTACCACAGGTACTGCGTTGCCGACTTGAATACATTGTTCTTGTCTTGTTCCTTCAAATATAACATCATCTGGAAAAGTTTGAATACGAGCTGCCTCCCTTACAGTTAATGACCTATCTTCTGTTGGATGCAATGGAAAAGCATTGTGTCCGGGAACCATTGTTGTTGAAGGTTGTTCTCTATGAAGTCTTTTATAAACGTGGCTAAAATTTTTCAAAGTATTATTTTCATAGTCACTTCGAGAACCTTTTAGTAAATGTTCGGGTATATTTTTATTAATTCCTCCACCTTCTAAAATATATTTCATTCTCTCCTTTACGATTGGATTATGGTTCATAGGAATATGATTTGCAAATTGATTTTCCTTTCCCACCAAATCCATAATATATTTTTTTAATGGTTCATATTCGTTTTTTTTATTTGTAATTTTCGGGAAGTCCATTTCCATTCCGTCAAGAGAACCAATAAAAATTACTCTATATCTCTTCTGCGGCACACCATAATCGGCAGCACAAATTACTTTACATATTACATTTTTATATCCCATCTCTATAAATTTTTCAATTAACACTTCTCTATAGTAACCTTGTTTAGAAGAAACTAGTCCTCTAACATTTTCCATAATAAAATAGTCAGGTTTTAAGACGTTTACAACTCTTAAAAACTCTAAAATTAAATTGTTCCTTTCATCTTCAGGATTTCTATTTCCAATTGTAGAGAAACCTTGGCAAGGCGGACCACCTACAACAACACTAACTTTATTCTTACCTTTTAATTCTAACAAATCTTCATTCGTAACTTCCCGAATGTCATTTTCAATAATTTTAACATTCGGATAATTTTTTTTGTGTGTATCTATTGCAGGCTTCCAATTTTCAATAGAAAATAATGGAGTAAACCCTTCATCTAAAAAACCTCTTAGAAAACCGCCTGCACCTGAAAATAAGTCTACAAAATTTAATTTACTGGGCATATTCGTCTAATATATTTAAAATGTGATTTGCCCATTTTTTTGCAAAGAGTGGTGGAACGGCATTGCCCACCTGAATACATTGCGATTGTCTATTTCCCACGAATATTAAATCATCAGAAAATGTTTGAATACGAGCCGCTTCCCTTACTGTCAAACTTCTATTCAGTATTGGATGAATTGGAAAAGCATTATGGCCAGGAACCATAGTTAAGGAAGGTTTATCTCTGTGTAATCTCTTAAAAGTGCTTCCAAAGTTCTTTCTGTATAATTCAGGTGGCAACTTATCTTCAGGCATTCTTCCCCCCTCAGGAATCAATTTATATCGTTGAATATTAATTTCACCGTGAACTAATGGTGCGTGATTTGGGAAATTATGTTCTTTGCCAACTAAGTCACCAATTGCATACTGTACTGTTTTATATTTGTTTCCGTTAGCTCCATTTTCAAAATGGTCAGGCTCTGGAAAGTCATTTATATCATAGCCAATTCTGTTACCAAATACAAATGTTCTTTGTCTGTTTTGCGGAACACCATAATCGACTGCATTTAGTATTTTATAATTTACTTTATAGCCTTTTAATGAATTAAATTCTTCAAGTACATCAGTAAAAAAATATCCTCCCTTATATGTCGTCAATCCTCTAACATTTTCCATTAGAAAATACTTGGGTCTTAGAATTCTAACTTGCTCAATAAAGTGTCCAATAAGATTATTTCGGATGTCGTACTTTAATCTTTTTTCTTGATTGGATGAAGCTCGTGCACCTATAGTTGAAAACCCTTGGCAAGGTGGCCCACCAATAAGTACATCAACATCACTGATATTCCTTTTTTTGTAAAAAGCTTTTTCAATCTTTGAAACATCCATTTGTTCAAATGGTAATTCAGGAAAATTTAATTGATGAAATAAAGCACATTCTTTGTTGAAATCAACAGCCAGTTTCAAGTCAAACCTATCGGTTTCTAAAAAACCGTTATGAAAACCACCAATGCCTGAAAATAAATCAACAAGAGTATATCTTCTCTTGTTCTCAGATAAATTAGCTTTAGGTTCTTTGTTGCTATCCTTTTTTAAAGGCTTCTCTAATGTTAATCTTGTCTGCATATTACTTTTGGGCTTTACTTTTTTCGTATTTAACTCTTGCTTCTGCAACTTTTAAAACTTGATTAGCGCAATCTTCCTCTGAAAGTTCATAGTAAATTTTCTCGCTTAAATAAGGTATCATTAAGAAATCTTTCTTTACTTCAAAGATTTGTTCAAGTTTATGAATTTGGTCTTTAGTTGCTCTTCTTTCGTTTCTCTCAATCTTACTAAAAAAGGATGTGTCAATGTCCAGCAGGGCTGCAACCTTTCTTAAAGGCAACTCTCTTTCCGCTCTTAACTGTCGGATAATTTCACCTGTAGTTTGAATTGAATTGGAATTCATTTTTTGGTCATTAGAATTCCAAAATTAATTGTCCAAAGAATATAAACAAAATATTTCTGCTTGTTTTTATTAACAAGTTTATTCACTGTCGGAGTACTGGGTAGTGGGTTGACATCTTCCCTTGATTTAGTACGTTTCTAAACTAGAGTTTTTGGGCCCAAGTCCCCGGGCAGTGGGAAGTGAAAAATCACGAAATTGGACCCATCATGAAGAAGTCAAAATTCTCTGAAGCTCAGATCGTTTATGCCATTCGAGAGAACGAATCAGGCACCAAGGTCGCTGAGATTACCCGGCGCCTGGGCATAAGTCAGGCCACCTTCTTTACTCGGAAGAAGAAGTACGGTGATATGGGCATTACGGAGTTAAAGCGATTACTTGCACTTGGAGATGAAAATACACAGTTGAAGAAGTTGGTTGCCGATCTGAGCCTAGACAAGCAAATGCTTCAGGACATTTTAAAAAAAAGTTCTAGCAGTTGCTATTCGAAAAGCCATGGCTCACTACCTACAAGAAGCCTATTCGGTGTCTTTGCGTCGTAATCTTCGTATTTCCATTGTGTCGCCTTGTAGGTGGTACTACAAGAAAAGAGATCGAGGTGATCAATTGCTTCGAATGCGAATGAAGGAAATCGCTGCAATCAGGGTACGATATGGTTTTGAGCGAATCTTGATCAAGCTTCGACGGGAAGGTTTCAAGGATAACCACAAGCGTGTATACCGCGTCACCATTAAGGACGTGAGCCCAATGATTGAATACGAGATTGTCTACCCGGCCTTGAAGTCAGAGCATCCCTACGCGATGACAAGCACCACCATCGACGGCGGGCTCAAAGCCCTTAAGTGGTCCATGAAGAAGTACTACACCGAGTACGTCGACCACATTGATGCCGGTGAAATTTGGGCGGCTCCGTCAGACGGCCCCTTCGTGCGCATCGCCTTCTTTTTTGATACCGGAGTCATTCTGCACGACACGTGGCCGTACGAAGAGTACATCGAGTGGATGACGTACGATGAGGACGAGTGAGGGCTTGGTGCTATATTGACCATATGAACACCAAACTCCCCCTCCTCGCCCTGGTTTTGGGCTTCAGTGGCGTGCTCAGCGCGCAAAAGGCAGACGTGAAAAAGGTTCCGCTGGCCAAGACCGCGACGCCCTACGAGTGGCTAATGCGCCCCACGAGTGCGTTTTTTGCCGAAACGGGGCTTACGGCGGCCGATTCGGTGAGCGCCGACACCTACCGAGTGGGGCTTGACACCAACGAGTCGGTGCTGGTCAACGTGGGGCACCTCGACGCCACCAACCAAGACGTGGTGTGGTATGTGGCCTACGAGAACTTTAAGGTCAAGGAC
>Ga0129333_10006073_pt1 | contig 11408 bp, 10 predicted proteins | sample CPB6_08_DNA_FD_94474 | JGI IMG/M metagenome (GOLD analysis project Ga0129333, IMG submission 94474) | Freshwater to marine salinity gradient microbial communities from Chesapeake Bay, USA - CPBay_Sum_0.6_0.8_DNA | ecosystem: Environmental > Aquatic > Marine > Coastal | place: USA: Chesapeake...
CTGCTGCAGTGGATGAAGATGAGGATGATGATACTCTGTCGTACTTTGCCCGTCTTGCCGAAGAGTGATTTTATGTTATAATGTGGGGGAGGTCAAGGGTCTCCCCCCTTTTTTGTGAAAACAGACTTTTACATTGATAAAATCACTAAGAAGGATGCAGAAGAACTTCTATTGACTTATCACTATCTTAAGGATCTTTCAAAAGGTTTTAAGTCTGGATATAATTACGGTCTCTTTAAAAAAAATGATTTTTCCCCCCTGAATATTGGGGGACCTATTGGAGTTTGTATTTTTACTGGACTCCCTGTTCCTGAAATTGCAAAAGGTGCTTTTGGATTAGAACGAAATGAACAACAAGGACTCTTCGAACTCTCAAGACTTTGTATCCACCCTGATACGCAGTCAGGAGAACATAACATCACTTCTTGGTTTGTATCACGAGCGATTAAACAATTTCGCAAAGATACTGAAGTTAAAGCAATCATTTCTTATGCTGATTCAGATTACCATTCTGGTACAATTTATCGTGCTTGTAACTTTAAATATGCAGGTCTCACAGACCCTAAAAAGGATTTCTACTTTGCAGATGGAACTAAACACTCTCGTGGCAAAGTAAAAGGTGCTGAAGGAGAATGGAGACAACGCTCTCGTAAGCACCGTTATGTGATGATGTTTGATAAAAACTTAGAACTCTTATGGTAGTGTGTTTCTAGTATTCTCAGTCTTAGCGAGTTTTTGATTAATATAAGAAGATGATTTATCATAATTCATAATTTTTCTCATATCATTAATGAACTGCTGTAAATAAGTTTTTTTCAAAACGTAGATTGTTCTCTTTTCGTCATTTAGTTTAACTTCATATTCATAATTACTAATAGCCACTACTGGATTTAAAGATGCCGTTTTTAATGGATCATCTGGATTTATAATACTAAAAGATTGATCTACGATTTGTCCAGATGGAAGTATTAATCTTCCATTATTGTCTTTAACTTCCGTTGTTTCGTAATGGTGAATATCATTTAGTTCACCACCATACTTATTCTCTGCAAATCTGTATATGTCACGATCGGAAAGAGGCCATTCGTTTCTTACATTGACAATTCCTGCACCAAGTAATATAACCCAATCATAATCAGAACGACCATAAATTTCTTCGGCAACGGTATCTGGTCTGGCACCATCTTGGATTTGATACTTATCAAATACTGTAATAATATTTTGAATATCATCACGAAGTTTAATTCTTCTAAAGAGATTTTTAACTCTTAGGTATTGATTAGATTTAGTTCTATCATTTAGAAAAGATTGATATTCTAAATTTGGTAGCTCTCTAAAGTATCCCATCAGTAACCTACTCCTACATCTGTTTCATCATTATAGTCTTCATAGTAAATTGGGTTGAGTTCCTGGAAATTCAATGACATCTTCATGTGAACTGGTGTTGAGTCACCATAAACTGCATAAGTTCCAGAACCAGTATAATTAATACTCATCCCTTTCATTGCCATTGGTTTGAATGTATTCAAAAATGGATGTTTTTGACCACCACTTTTATATTGAAGTTTAAAAACATTCGGAGCACTGATAAACAATCCAGCACCTTGAGTTTGCCCAGCACTAGTTCTAGCGGATTGTGCTTTTTTAAATGTACGGATAATTTGTTTTATTTGTCCTGCTTCCGCACCATCTCTTGGAGCAAAATCAAAATCAAACGAGAACTCTCTTAATGAAACTCCTTTGAAAAGAAGTTCCATATTTGGATTTAAAACTTGTCCAGTTGAGCGTGAAAGAACTGATGCTGTGTCAACGTTTGAACCAAAAGCATTGACGATTTTACCAGCAAAAAAACTTGTGACTAGATCTTGACCATTTCCTCCTACTGCGATACCACCCAAGGCTTTACCAACATCACCTAAAGCATTGCCAAATGCACCTGCTAAGTTAGGTTGACTCATTCCTTCTGTTGCCACTTGCAATCCCGTTGCTTCAAGGGCATTCAGTGAATTATCACCCCAATCAACAGAATTGCTATCCTGAATGTTTTGTGGTATTGGTAAAATAATTACAGCTTCTGGTATTACACTATTGTTATTCAGGAGATTTGTTGAAGTGGTGAATGATACATTATTTTCACCCGATTGAAAACTTGGTGGTTGATATTTGACAATTTGGATCTCCAAATAGTCATCAAAGTCTTTAATAGCTTTAAATGGATACCTTAAAGTTGGTATTCCAGAGGATGGTGCTGCCATTTATTACTTTTTTAAATATTTAGACGGATATGGGCATATGGAATGGTTCTCATATCATCTAATTCTTCTGAGCGGACTTCGTATATACCTCCCGCAATTTCATCCCAAGTATATTGTCTAACATCATCCCAATGAAAATTAATACCTCTAAATCCCCAATTAAAAACATCAGTAACTGCCACTAGAGGATTTTGATCATATTGAACGTTTGGTGTTTTGGGGTTATATATGAAAGTATAAAATTTTCCTGCCTGTGGTGCTTTTCCACCTTCTTTCAAAATACTAATAATCTCAACCATTAAATCATCTGGATTTTCATTACCAATTAAACCATCTAAAAGAACACGAACTCGATTACTATCTGTATCTGATATAATCTTTTGACCTTTTTGCTGTCTTTCGGATTCTCTTTGTTTAACAGTTTTTCTTGGCATTTTATACTCCTAAATCATCTTCCGTCAGAACTTTAAATTCCCATTGATGATCTTCACAAAATTCTTTAGCTGATTTCCACTTTGCCTGATTCTTGGCATATTCAACCACCTCATACAAATACCCCTTTGTCTGTCTTTTTGGTTTTGGTGGGGGAACAGTTTGTCTCTTTGGTTTAATTTCAATTAGATATTTTTTAATTTGCCCGTTACTTTCTTTTACTTTAATATAAAAGTCGGGGAAGTAACGATGAACGCGATTATCTACTGGAGAAACATATGGCAATGCAATTTCTTCAGATCCCCACTCCAAGATATTTTCATTGAGATCACAATATTTCATGAAACGTCTTTCCCAGAGTGATCTGTAAATAATATTTCTTGGATCACCCTTATACTTTTTTGGATGTGATGGTTGATATTTCCCCTTATATGACATCTAAATAATTATACTAATCACTCATAATAGGTATTTAGAGTGCCAGCTAGATCAAGAAAAATATCAGATATTAAACCATTATTTACAAATCTCGCTGTTACTTCTCAGTACGAAGTTCAGTTTGGAGGGCTGAATCCAGAACTACAAGGTTATTTAAATTCTCGCGGTGTTGATTATAGATTTACTTCTGAATCAGTTGGACTATTGTGCAACTCTGCTTCTCTTCCTGGTTCTTCATTTGCAACATCTGATATTAATGGCAACTTCACTGGATTGATGGAGAAATTTGTTCATACAAGAATTTATACCCCCATTGAATTGAGTTTTTACGTCGATAAAGAATATAAAGTAGTCAAGTTTCTTGAGCACTGGATGGAATTCATATCGAGTGCTTCTGGCGTGAATCCAAATACAAATCAATACTTCTATAAAATGAAGTATCCAGATCAATATAAATGCGATTTTACCAAGGTAATTAAATTTAATCGAGATTATAAAAATCAATTAGAATATAACTTTGTGGGATTATTTCCTGTTGCTATGAGTTCTGTGTCACTTTCATATGAAGCTTCATCTATAATGACGGTAAGTGCAACATTTAATTATGAAAGATATGTCCCAGGTAGAGTTTTAAGTATTGATCAAAAACTAGATTCGAGCAATAACCTAGAACCAAATTATCCAAGAAATAATCAAAATAATCTCAATCCACAATCATTAGATAGTCAAAGTCAAATTGACATTAATAACATTCAGTTTGGTGTTGATAACAATAATTTAAATCCAAATCTAACTGGTCTTAATGCGTTGACTGGTAATCCAATATATTCTTCTGATGCTAACGTAAAAAGTAAACCAACCATTACTGATTGGTCTAACGTATCGCCATAATCATAATAAATAAATTTATTGAACTTCTATAGGTCATTATGCCTTTACCAAAGATTTCTACACCAACTTATGAGTTGGAAATTCCTTCATTAAAAAAGACGGTTAAATATCGCCCATTTTTAGTTAAAGAAGAAAAAGTCCTCATCATTGCAATGGAAAGTGAGGACAGTAAGCAAATTGCGAATGCTGTTAAAGATGTCATTTCAAGTTGTATTATAACAAAGGGTGTAAAGATTGACGATTTGGCAACGTTTGATATTGAATATCTATTTTTAAATATTCGTGGCAAGTCTGTTGGAGAAACAGTTGATGTCCTTGTGACTTGTCCAGATGATGGTACAACTCAAGTACCTGTTTCAATTAATTTAGATGAAATTGGAGTTGAAGTTTCACCAGAGCATTCTAGAGATATTAAATTAGATGATAATTTAACATTGAGAATGAAGTACCCATCACTCCAAGAATTTATCAAGAGTAATTTTAGTGCTGGGGAAGTGAGTGTAGATGATACTTTTGATTTAATTTGTTCTTGTATTGAGCAAGTTTATAATGAAGAAGAATCTTGGAATGCATCTGATTTTAGTAAAAAGGAACTTACTGAATTTGTAGATCAATTGAGTTCAAAACAGTTTAAGCAGATTGAGGCATTTTTTGAAACGATGCCAAAATTATCTCACACAATTAAGATTAAGAATCCAAATACAAAAGTTGAAAGTGAAGTTCTTCTGGAGGGACTATCGGCTTTTTTCGCGTAGGTATGGCTCATGAAAGTATTGAGTCATACTATAAAACAAACTTTCAGTTGATGCAACACCATAAATATAGCTTGACGGAACTCGAAAATATGATTCCGTGGGAGCGTGAAATTTATATTTCTCTCCTTCAACAATATATTGAAGAAGAAAACCTAAAGAACCAATCGAATGGCTAAAATTCCATCGCCAATTGGACCAACTATTGACGTTGCATCAAAAACTATTTCTTCAACTATTATTAGAGGAGGATCTGGTCGTGGTGGCGGAGGGGGAGATGTTGATCCACAGACTTCATCGACAGTAAAAAGACAGGGTGGCGATATTATCCTGTTAAGAAGAGATCACAATGCTTTAGTTAAAACTCATACACAAGCGATAACAACGTTTAATAAAACGATAAGTGGTATCCAATCATTTCTTGGCGTTATTTCTGTTAATGTTAAGGACCTTGGTGGTAGAATTTTAGGAGTTAATAATTTACTTGCTGCTGATGCAAATCTTGAGGCAAAAAAAGATAAGCAAGAACTTACTCAAGAAAAAAAGTTAGCAGAGCAGGGAGCAAGGGAGGGCAAAGAAAAACTTCTTGAAAGAAGAATACAGAATGCAATGATGGCACCAATTAAAATGGTGACCCAAAAAACACAAGGAATTTTTCAACGTTTGATGCAAGCGTTTACTTATTTCTTCCTTGGATGGTTGACGAATAAAGTTATTGCGACATTGCAGGACCAGACTGGTAGATCTGAAAATATATTTAAGGCAATCTTTGATTCTATTATTGGTGGAGTAACATTTTTCTTAAAATCACTCCAATTTATAAACAAGTCACTTCGTGGAATTATTGGAATTGTATCTGGAACTACAAAGTTACTTGCCAAATTTATAACATCTACCTTAGGTTTATTATTTAAAGGTTTGGGTAAAATTGGCAAAGGTATTGTTGATGCTGGAAAAGGTCTTGTTACTGCTGGTAAGGGAATTGTTGGTTTGGGACCAAAAGCAGCTACGGAGAGTGTTGATGCAGCAGGAAAATTAATTGCAAAGGAAGGTTCTGAAGCAGCAGGAAAATTGGTTGCAAAGGAAGGTGCTGAAACAGCAGGAAAATCTTTATTCAAAAAAATTCCAGGTTTTAGTATCGGTGCGGGACTACTTTTTGGTGGTGCTAGATTATACCAAGGTGATCCTCTTGGTGCATTTGGTGAACTTGCTTCTGGTATTGCAGGAACATTTGCTGGTCCAGGAACTGCAATTTCTCTTGGTATTGATGCTTTGTTGCTTAAGAGAGATATTGATATGGGAATGGAGCAAAATAAAAAAACAGAAAACCAGCAACAATCAACTACAAGAACAACTCCAAGACCAGCAGCTGCGTCAGTTGCACCAACTCCTCCTGCTACAAAACCACTTTCTCCAGTAATACCTACACCAACGGCAACAGAACCTTCGGCAGTTACAAGTTCTCCATTAACACAGCAACCAACTGTTCAACCAACTACTCCAACAGTTTTGAGTGCATCTGATTTCCAGTTTGGTGTGGATAATTCTGGAAAGATGGAGATGGATTTTAGTCAACCTGCAGAGTCTGGTGAAATTACCGCACCTGTTTCTCAAGGAAATGTATCTGCTGATCAAAAGATTCAAGCACAGATTGCACCAGCTCAAACGCAAAGAATTCCAACTCCTGCAGCAAAAGTAGGTCCTGAACCACAACAAAAACCAAATATTATAAGAATGTCTACCATGGCACCACAATCTCAGACATCTTCAACGGTACTCCAATCTTCTAAAGGAACTGCGGCAAGTGATGTTCCTTCAATACCATCCTCAAATCCTAGTAACTTTTATACATTATATTCTCAAGTTAACTATAATGTGGTGATTTGATATGATTATAGCAACTTTAAAACCAGCACTTAATTTAAAGACAAGATTTGCCAATATTGCAGGTGGATTTAAAAAGGCTACAACTGATATTGGTAGATCTACAAAAATTTTATTGAAAAAAACAAAAGTTAAGGGTGAATCAATACGTCTTAATTCAATACTCTCTAAAAAAAGAGAAGAGGGTATTCGAAGAAATGAAAAAGAATCTGAATTAGAAGCATCAAAAATTGGTAGTGGGATAAAAGCAGCAGGAAGACCCATAATTGATCTGGGTAAAGATCTACTTGGTCGAATAATGGATGCTGTTGGATCCTTTATCCTTGGTTGGTTGGTTTACAACTTGCCAACGATTATGTCAATGGCTCAGAATTTGATTATTAGGTTACAGAGAGCAGGGCAAATTATAAGTGGATTTTTTGGTAATGTTCTTAAAATTTTTACTGGAACTATAAAAATTGCTGGAGCACTTCTGACTAATCTTGTTACTCTAGATATTTTTGATACAAATAAAAGAGTACAAAATGCTTTCTCTGACTTATATAACACATTCGGTGATATGAAGAGTCAAATTGAAGAAGGAATGGGTTTAGTTGCAAAACCTTTAGGTGAATTGCCAGGAGAAGAACTTGTACCCCCAACAGGAACTGATTATACAACTACTCCAGGTGGTGGAACTATAACGGGAATTTCCAAAACGATTGCTAAGGCAGAAACTGGTGGTAGATATGATGCTTATGCTGGAGATGGTGGTAAAGGTGATCCAAGTATTACCACTATGACTTTGGCACAAATAAGACGTAAATATGGAGATTACTCCACTGCTGTTGGTGCATATCAGTTTATGCCTGGAACTGCTATTGGATTGGCAAAGCAAATGGGTGTAGATCCTAATAGAGCAGTTTTTACACCAGAATTTCAAGATAAATTAAATCAATTTCATCTCAAGAAAATGGGTTATGATGATTTTAAGAGTGGTAAAATATCAGAAAAAGAATTTGGAACAAGAATAGCACAGCAATATAGAGCTCTTCCAGATCCAAGAACTGGAAGAACATATGCAGATCAGTATGCTAAAAGTAATAGAGCAACAATAACTCTAGAAGAATTTAATTCTGCACTTAGATCAGAAAAAACTCAAACATCAGCACCTGCTTCTCAATTACCAATTACTCCTGGTAAAAAGTTAAGGTCTGGAGACACCCTTACAAAATCAATCGGAAAAGGTGTGAGTTATATTCAAATTACTGATGCATATGGTGCAAGAGGAGGATCTCATAAAGGTTTAGATATTGCTGCACCAAATGGAACTTATATTGCATTAAGATATGATTGTGAAGTTGTTGCTGCTGGTTGGTATGGTGATTATGGTTACACTATGGATGTTTGGATTTCTCAACTTGGTGTCCAACTAAGAATGGCACATTTGAGTGCGATTCTAATCAAGACTGGAAAAATTCCAGCAGGAACATCTTTTGCTAGAGTTGGTAGTACTGGAAAATCATCTGGTCCACACATTCACTTTGAGTATGATACTAAAAAAGGACGTTCTAATTATGGTGGATCTGGTGATCCATCTGCTTATGTTAATGTTTTGCTACTTACAAATGTACCAAATAGAGGATCATATGCACCAGTATCCTTATCTACACCTCAACCGCAACCATCTAATTTAGCAGTGGTATCTTCGCAACCATCTCAAGTTCCATCTTTACCAGCACAAAGAAGAACTCCTCAAGTTGCGGTTATTGATGATCGTCCACCACAAGTTCAATATCCAAACATTCCTTCGGGAAATACTGCACCTCAAATGATTACTGTATCTCCCAGTAAAGAAATTGTGTTAAATAATCTTATAAAGAATCATATTCTTCTGGACCTGGCTTACACATAATGTCAACTAAAAGATCCATATACGAAGAGATAACAATAGAGTCTAACGACCGTAAAAGAACGGTCGATATAAAGTCTGGTGTTGTTGGAATAGACTATTATGAAGATATATTTTCACCAACAATTACTGCAAAAATTTATGTAGCAAATGCTGGAGATACAATTTCTCCACCAGATAGTGATGGAAGTCCTGATGGTCCCAAGCAATCAATTTATAATGGTCTTCCTTTAAGAGGTGGTGAAAGAGTTGCTATTAAAATAGCACCAAATTCAAATACAAATCAACCACTAGATTTTGCCACAAATTCAACCAAGTATTTGTATGTTTCAAGTATAACTGATGTTGTTTCAGAATCACAGAGAGAAATTTTTACACTACATCTTGTTTCAAGAGAAGCAATTACTAATGAAACATCTAGAGTTGGTAAAAAATATAAGGTCGATTCTACAATAGATGCTTCCGTTCAAGATATTCTTAAAACTTATCTAAAAACGGATAAGATAGGAACAATAGATAAAACATCTAATAAGTATGGATTTATTGGTAACTTAAGAAAACCATTTACTGTTTTAGTTTGGTTAGCATCTAAATCTGTTCCTAACAGTTCTGGAGATTCTACAGCAGGGTTTGTATTTTATCAGACACAGGATGGATTTCAATTTAGATCCATCGATGGGTTAATTACACAACCAGCTAAAGCAAAATATGGATATACTGAAGTTAACCAATCCGAAGTTGAATATCAAGGTTCTCCAGAAATTCAATCAAATGATTTTAAAATTTTAAATTATTCAGTATCAAAAAATCAAGATTTGATTGCAAAATTGAGAATGGGTACATATGCAAGTTATAGAATTTTTTATAATCCTTTAACTTTTAATTTTACTGATCCTGGGCAAAGAGTGTTTAAGCTGGAAGATTATGCTGGTGGAAATAGTTTAGGTACTCCATTTGGAGAAGATGAATCACAACTACCTAAATTAAATGATTCTTCTAGTCTTGGATTGGGTGATGTCCCATCTCGTATTCTTACTCAAGTATTAGATATTGGAACTTTAGAAAAGGATGTAAAGACAACAGAAAATGCAGATCCGACAAAATATCAGTCGCAATCGTTGATGAGATATAATCTGTTATTCACTCAAACAATCAGTATGATCGTTCCTTTGAATACAAATTTAAGGGCAGGTGATGTAATTGATTGTAAGTTTCCTAAAATATCAAGAGAATCAAAAGAAGAATTTGATACAGAAACTAGCGGTCTATATATGATTAAAGAGTTATGTCATCACTTTGATAGTACTGGATCATATACATCTATGAAACTGCTTAGAGATACTTTCGGACCAAACACACAATGATAGATCAACCACTAGCTAAAAGTAACTTTATAGGTCGAGATGGTTTTAGGTGGTGGATAGGACAAATTCCACCTGAAAGTGCTCAATCTGAGCAAATGGACGGGTGTGGTTGGGGAAATCGAATGAAAGTTCGAATCATGGGGTATCATCCCGCTGATGAAACAGAACTTTCAAACGACGATTTGCCTTGGGCACAAGTTTTATTACCAACAACTGCAGGGACTGGAGCTGCTAACTACGCTACAAATCCAAAACTTAGACCTGGAGATGTTGTTGTTGGATTTTTCTTAGACGGTGATAATGCCCAAATCCCAATGATTATGGGTGCAATGGGAAGAACGGCATTAATTCCCAATTCAAATAAAGATTATAGATCACCTTTCGTTCCTTTTACTGGATATACTGGTAATATTGAGAAACCAAATGGTAGACTATGGCCAGATCAATCAAATGAATCAAAAGATGGATCTCAAATTAGCCCTAGGCAAGCACCACCAGATGTAGTAGATAAGATCAATAATGGCAAGAGTGTTAAAAATGAAATAACGGCATTTAGTGGTCTTGGTAAAGAAATTGTTTTTGCAGACACGTGTGAAGATACTTCCACCAAAACAATTAAATCAGAAATTAACAACTTACTAAAGTTAATTCAGGATGGAAAAAATAAAATTAGTGAATATCAACAAAAAATAAAAGCTGCCGCAGACATCATTACCACTAGTCTTAGTTGGATTGTTGGCCAAATGATGAATTATCTTTATAATTTTTTAGTTGGAACAGAGAAAAAACCAGGAATTATTCCAAATGGATTGAAATTACTTTATACGAGTGTTTATGGATCTGTTTTTGCTGCAACTGGAAACCCTGCTGCAGCACACCAAGCAGGAGTAAAATCAAATGAAGCTTTTGTAATACCTGTCAAAGTTTTAGAGCAGGCGTTATCTTGTGTTGCAGCTTCGATCTTAAATGGATTAAGAAGTTTAGTAGAAAATCTTCTTAAATCTCTTTTAGATAACGTAAAGCAATTTGTAACTTGTGCAGCAGAACAATTCTTAGGTTCTCTTTTAAACAGTGTGGTTGATTCGATTGCGAGTGGATTATCTGGTGCATTGGATGGAATTGCTGGTATCTTAACTAGTGGTTTTAATGTCATCGATACTCTCCGTAGTTCCGTAGATGCAATTAAAGGATTGGGTGGAGTGTTTGATTGCAATCAAGATACTAAAAAGTGTTCTGAGAGTGGTGCAAAGGAATGGATAATTGGTCAGGGTCCAAAGAGCACCATGGATGTTAATTCAGCATTCAATAATATCTTTAATAGTATGAATACAATTGGTAGTCAAATTCAAGGAATTGCTGGTAGTGGGTCTGGAGTTGTAGGTTCTATTTCCAACACTGCGAATATTTTCACGAGTGATAATTTAAATAATGCATTTCAAAATGCGGTCAATTCAGCAAGTGGTTGTTTTACTGGGTTCCCAACTAATTGTGGTCCTCCATC
>Ga0129333_10006074_pt1 | contig 11407 bp, 3 predicted proteins | sample CPB6_08_DNA_FD_94474 | JGI IMG/M metagenome (GOLD analysis project Ga0129333, IMG submission 94474) | Freshwater to marine salinity gradient microbial communities from Chesapeake Bay, USA - CPBay_Sum_0.6_0.8_DNA | ecosystem: Environmental > Aquatic > Marine > Coastal | place: USA: Chesapeake Bay...
ACTTCCAATACTACTCAACCCTCTGGTGTTACGCAAACTGGTCCTAACCCAAATTATATTCCATATCGTATGGACCAAGAGGATAATGCAGCTACATGGGGACAGAGACCACCTATGAAGTTTTTGCAACCTGGTGGTTCTTTCAAGTATACTTATTATGATCAAGGGAATAACATGGGACCTGCTGCATTCAGCGCTGGTGTAGCTGATCAATTTGAAGCAAACCGAATGGAAGATCTGCGAGAGCAAGCTCGTAATCGTTCAGCAGTTAGCAATTTCGCTGCTACAACTGCTACTAAAACTGTAGCAGGTTCTCCTCAAGGAGCTCTTAATGCACCATCGTTTGTTCCATTTACCACCGAAAGTAGCTTTGGTCAAGACGCATATCTTAACAGACCTATGCAGATGGCACAATATGGTGGTGATATCTTAGATCAGTTTGATGATGATCAAGAAGTAGATCTTAGTGAAATGACTCCACAAGAAAGAGATAACTTCCTTAAAGCAGTATATGCTGCTGGAGGGTCAGTTGAGTTTCTTTAATTTGGTATATTCACGGAAAATTGGTAAATTTAAATAACTGGTGTTTGCACCAATAAACTTTAAAAGTTTATGAAAGTAAAGATAAAAAGAGTTAGGGGTGGTAGTATGGGAGACCAGCGCGACTACGGTTTGGTAACAGGTAGTGTATGGAATCGTGAGAGTGCTCCTAGCATGAAATCTGTAAGTTCTACAATGGGTCCTACAGATAGAGAGGATGCTACCATTGAGGCTGAACGAGGTGAGACGATTGTAGGAGATTTGAATAATGATGGGCAGCTTGAGCATGTTATAGTTGGAGGGAAGAGGCATTTTCAAGGGGGTACTCCGTTGAATGTTCCTGATGGTAGTTTTGTATTCTCTGATTACAGGGGTTTGCTTATTAAGAATAAAGACTTGCTATCTGGTGTATTTAATTATAAGGGTGGTAAGTCTGCGACTCCAGCAAAAATTGCAAGACGTTATGAGCTAAACCGTTATAACGATATTCTCAATGATCCAAATGCAGATTGGATAGATCAGAAAACAGCACAGTTAATGATTGACAATAATCTTAAAAAATTGGGTCAGTTGGCATTAGTGCAAGAAGATTTAAAAGGATTTCCTGATGGAATACCAGACATTGCTCTACCATTGTTTGCAAATGAGATGAGTGCTGGAGGTCCTCCTAAAATGAAAAAAGGTGGATTAGTTAAAGCTCAGGTGGGATTAAACAAACGTCCTTTCGACTATCATCCTGCTGCAAATTTTCCATTGAATCATGCTGAAGATATTCTGTATCAACAGGATCAACCAATGCGTGGTTTTGAAACTGCGCTAAACGTAATGTCCCATCCAATAAGTGCACTTACATATGCAGTAGATCCTCGTGCTCAAAACCAATCATTTTTAAGCTATGTAAAAAACTCACCGCATGCGTTAGATGTGCCACTGACTTGGAATCGTAAACTACCCTTTATGGAACCTGCTGCAGTTGGAGATTTAACCGATTTATATACTCAAGTTGTACAATATCTTCCTCCTTTTCAATCAGGAGCTCAAGTTCCAAAGAAACCATCATTTTTTGATTTTGGGTGGAATGATATACCAGCTGCAATACTAGGTGCTGCATCTATACCACTTGGTGGTGCAGGACTGCAATATCTTGCAAATGCAGTACCTCAACTTTGGAGAGAAGGATCAAGTTTTGTTGTACCAGTTGGTAGTAACAGGGACCTAGCAAAATGGAAGAATAGGAAGTCTGAATACATGAATGTTAAAACAGGTAAACCCTATCCAAAAGGACATCCTAAATATGGTCGTGCTGTTGAATTAGTTCAAAAACCTGGATTACTTCGACCTGCTGTTGATGTAATTAAAAAAATTAAGTTACCAGGTAATAAGTGGGGTTGGATTATCAGTGGTGTTGGAGCAGTAGCAGGTTTAGCTGGAAAAAAATTCTATGATTATCAAAGTGCATTAGATGCATATAATGCAATTCCAACTAAACAAGAACAACAACCACAACAACCAACAGCTCCTGCCAATAGAGATTATAGATCTGTAATAAATGCACGTAGCTATCCTACAACAGCTCCAAGGTCTGCCCCCGCTCCTACAACAACTCTTAGTCAAACATCTGCTAATCAACAAACAGCACCTGCTCCTACACCTAGTAAAACGGGTAACAAGGTTGTAATTAAAAAGTCCCCTGTAGACCCAAATGCACCTATTTTGGATACTGCTTCTTTTTTAAAGAATGCTGGAATTGAGATGAAAAAAGGTGGTCCTGCTTTACCTAAAGCACAAACTGGATATTATAAAATTCAAGATCCTAATTGGGCAAGTCTTCAGGAAGATTTTGAAGAAATTAGACCTGGTTACTATCCAGGTTGGAAATCTGTTGGATATCAAAGACCCAGTGCAGATCCAGGATCATATGTTCGCGGTTCTTCCATGGAGATATTACCTAGAGTAGGATTTAAAAATCCTAATACAGGGGTCACATATAGTGGATTGGACGATTTTGTTAATTACGCTAATCCATTTGTAAACTTTGAAGATTACGGTAGCGATGATCCTAACCACGATGTTGGTAAAGGAATGCAAAACTGGAGAGCTGATATGTCTAGCTCAGATGCAGCAAAAAGACAGAAAGCAGGTGATTGGCTTGCACGTAGAGCTAATGAGTATAATCAAGGTGTTTCAGGAAATTCAAATCTTTTAACCATTGACCCAGGACAAAAAGGGTACTGGGAGTTAGGTTCAAAGAATTTGAATATTCCTTTCTTAAGAAGAAAAGCTAAGAAACCAGATGCTCCAGCAAAACAAGAAGAAACATATGCATCTACTGATGCAATTCCTCCTGATTTACAATTTGAGGGTGCTCAACGACCACGTAGCGTAGGTTATTTTCCTGGAGATATTGCTGCGCTTGCTGCTGCATACACTCAAGAACTTCCTGAGTATTTGTTAACTAAATCTAGATTGGATCCAAGTTTGATTCAACCAGCTTATACTGAATTTGATCCAAGTGCAATTATGGGGGCATATAATGCCTATTTGCAAAATGTTGGTACAGGAGCAGAAGGTAGAGGAGCTGCTTTGAGTGCTACAGGTGCAACTGGTAAAAGTCTAGAAGCACTTAACAGAGAACGACAAGCAAATAGAGCATCTAATATCGATGTATTTTTGCGTACTCAGGCTGCTAATCAACAAGCTATTAACCAAGCTAATGTGTATAATGCTGAAGAGGATAAAGCATATATTGATAGATTGAATACTTTAGAGAATGCAGGAGTACTTGATCGTAATCAAAAAGCTGCACTTATTGCTGAGAAATTTGGACGAGCTGAGTCTAACCTGCTTAAGCTTAATAATATCAATGCAATGCTACCTTATCAGTATAGTGACTGGGAAGGTACTACTGTAAACCCAACATTGAGAAGCATATACGATAATCCTATTACAGGTTCAGGATCTGGAAGCTCAGGTTATAGTGAGATTTTTGATAGCATTTATCAAAAACTCATAGCTGATGGAGCATCTCCAGGAGAAGCTTCTAGAGCAGCAGCACAATATGCAACAGGTATGACTCGTAGTAGAGGTGGATATGGTACCTCTGGGTCTGCAACATCAATCTATGACTTCCTAACATAATATGGCATCAGCGTTCAATCCTAAAAGTGTAATAGCAGATATTACAGTAGAGGCTCCTGACTTTAGCATGTTAGCTAAAGCAGCTATGTCTGTTCAGAATCGTTATTTAGAAGGATTCAATCAATATAAGTCCACCATTAATTCTTTACTGAATGCTGCGATTAGTTCAGATGATAACGTAAAGTTTAGAAGTGAGTACTTTAAAAAGATTGATGGGTATTTAAATAATCTAGCGGGTGTTGATTTTTCTAATCCAGCTAATGTTAGGGTAGCATCTTCTTTAATGGAACCCTTGGTCAAGGATCCAGAGTTTCTTGCTGACTATAATAATACCATGATTCAAAACGCTGAGAAGCGAAAGTTGGAGCAGGTGCGGATGTCTACTGATGAAAAGGTTAGAGCTCAGTATTCTCCCATCATGGAGTCTGCAATGAACTATGCATCCCTTGATATGAAAAATGCTAAGAGAGGTGATGGTAGTATTTTTAAAGCTAAACCTCAACGTTACGTACCATTTGCTGATATTCAAGGATATCTTGAAGATCGTGCTCATAAGCAAGGTCTTGAGATGGAGTATGATATTCTTTCTGGAAGCTACATTATTACCAATACTAATGGTGAACAAGCTATTCCAAATTTTACTCAATGGGCTCGTAATCAAATGGGTTCTAACTTTGATGAACAGTTAATGATCACAGGTGATGTATCTATTCGGGGTCAAGTAGATAGTTTAATGCAGGCTGATCCATCTTTGACTAAAGAACAAGCATATCAGCAAATCGCTAATACTAATTCGTACGATATATACAATAATGTAGAAGGTTATAAAAAATCTATAACATCTGATATTGCAGTTATCGATAAGCAATTAGCAGAGCTTAGGTCAACTTACGGTAATAAGATTCCAAATCAGTATAGGGAAACAGTCGAACAACTTAAAAACCTCAAAGCTGAATATCAAAAAGAACTATCTGCTATTTCTAAAGGTGATCAATCTATTGACCAAAAACTCCAGGTTGCATTTGGTCAGTTTATGAATAACCCTGGTTTAAGTTTGCTTAATCTAAACAAGGATCGTTTAGCTAAAGGGTGGGCTGAAAGTTATGCTATGTCCAAATCTGGTCGTAAGATTCAGGTAAACCAAGCTGTAGAGAACGAAAAGAATAGACAATGGGATAAATATTTAGCTGACTTAAAGTACGAAAGAGACATCAAGATGAAATACCTTGACGCTCAATTGGATCTTGAAGGTGATATAGCTAGAGCTAGACTAGGTATTGGAAGTAAAAAAGGTGGTAAAGGTGGTACATCGACTGGAGGACTATTCCCAACTACAGCTTCTGAAATGGGACAATACGGTGGATATGAGAAATACCTAAGTGATAAAAATAACTCCTATGATCAAATTTCAAAGAATTACTTTGATAGAGGAGTATTGGAGATAGCCACTAACAGCAAAAACTTCCAAAAAGACTTTGGTATTACGCATGCTGAGTTTACGGATGCTGTCACAGATGTAATAGACAGGTGGCAGTCATTTGGCACTAAACCTGAAGCAGATAAAAGATACTATGATAACTATATAAAGGTTTTTAGGTTACTCAATAGGATAAACCCAAACCTTAAAAATATAGATAACATATCCACAATTTTTGATGTAATACAAAGTGGAGTAATTAACTATAAAGGTACTGATGCTAAAGGATATCAAGTAGCTCAGCAGGCTTTATCCAATGGAGATTTTCATTTTGAGAACTGGTCTAATTTAGTAAATCAGGAATCTAATATGATGGCTGATTTTAAGAGACGTTTTCCAGAATACTACAACTTTGAATATTTTGATAGAGATGTCTATAACAATACTGGTAAATTAGTTTTACGTTCGGATTTAGATCCAGAGGATAGAGAATTTTTAAGTCCATTGATTACTCCAAATTGGGATGTAAAGTATTCTAAAGAAACCAAAAGCAGTCAGACTGGATTTATGCTTAGTGGTGTAGATTCTGATGATTTTAATTTTGGAGTTATAGATGAGCTTATTAAGAATGCTCGATATGTAACTGATTATAATAATCCAACCTTAGATCAAAATGCAAGCAATAAAGCTGGTGCTATTCGTAATAAATTCCAGGGAGCTGGTGGTGTGCTAAAAGACTTTTTTGAACCTAACAATATGACTGGTAATGAATATGTCATACAAGGAGAAACTTATTTGCAGATTAGCATTCCTGTAAAGCGTGATAAAAAAGGAGTTAACTTGGTTGATGATGTTACTGGAGGATCAATGGTTGTCTATGTTCCTGAAAATAAAGCCAGAGAGATACTTGAATCCTATAATGTTGGTGAGTTCTTGGGCAAACAAGTAGCTATTCCTGCATATGGTTCTTTATCTGAGTTACCAGATAAGTTATTTAATAATGCTAGACCTATTGATTGGATTAATGACAAGATTAACCAAGGTACTAGGATTATAAAATTCCCCGAATACTTTAAAAGTAAATATGGAATCTCTAATGGTTTTATTGAGATAGATCGAATTGCAGGTAATATGTCTGTTCGAATAGTATTACCCAATGGTCAAGATGAGGATATTCCTCTTGGTGGAACACTTGGTCAGTATCTATCCGATCCAGTTAGATATAGCAATGCAATCAATCAAAGTATTATTCGTGAGCTAGAAAAATATAATAGCAAAAGAATTACTTCCATGAATTCTCAAAGGTCTAACCATGAGATGGCTGTAAACCAAAATCCCGATAATTACTTTAACATTGATGAACTCGTTTAATAATGGATTCAGCATTTGACATAAATCCTTCAGCGTTCGGTTTTAATTTTAATGCTGATTCGGATATTCCCAAAGACAATATATCTGAGGTAATTCAAACAGGAAGTCAACCACCTGAAACTTTAACTAAACAGGATCAGCAATATCCTTTTTCAAATATCAGTAGCACATTCCAAAATGTGCTGTCAGAAACTGCTCCAACTCCAACCCGCACAATTAGCTATCCTAAAGAGCTAACTGAAAAATATAAAGGTACTGCTGCATATAGTCCATGGATGGATCCGTATGCTGATAATGAAAAGATTGCTGCACAAAATTTTAGCATGTGGGATGCAGTCAGTGCTGGTTTGGGCGGTATGCTTGACAATGCAACAATTGCTGGTAAAGAATATGCTAAATCTTGGTTTAGAACTGGAAGAGCTATTTTTACTCTTGATGCATCATATCTTGGACCACCCAGTGAAGCAGACAGAGCTCGTATTGCTTTTGAACAAAAACAGGTTCAATTAGATAATCCAATCTACTATGATCCAGGTAGTCAGAACGATATTTTTTCTAGACAGTTTGTAGCAGAGGCTTTACAAAATACTGGTTTCACATTGGGTACAATGGGAGCTTTTATAGCTGAAACCTCTTTATTGGGTGGTGCTGGAAAATTAATAAGTTCTCTTCCCAAACTGTTTAAAGTTGGTGCTGCAGCTAGGTCTACTGAGTTAGCGAAACTAGGAGCTAGCGCACTTAACCCTACAACTAAAGAGCAAGCTCTTCAAGAGGTTGTAGAGAATATAGGCAAACAGGTTTCTGGAAAAGATTTGTTTAATACTGCTCTTACAGTAGCAGGTAAAATTCCATTTGTAGGTCATATAGCAGATGCTGCTAAAGTTGTTCGTGCTGGAAATACATTAGGATTAACAACAACCGAATTAGCTAAACTAGGGGCTGGTGGTTTTAAAAGAGCTGTCAGTGAATGGAACTTTGCTGCATCTGAAGCAGCTATTGAAGCTGGTGGTAACTATGGAGAGATATATGACGAATTAGTTCGTAAGCATGTAGAAAAAACAGGTAAACAACCTGAGGGTGCTGAGCTTGAAAATATTCGTAATAGTGCTATGACATCTTCATCCCAAGACTATGGTATCAACATGGCTATCTTGGGTATATCAAACAAGATTGCTTTTGGTAATCTCTTTAGGAAATTACCATTGGACAACAAGTTTGTAAATATGTTTAAAGATGAAAGTAGTAGGGTATTTTCCATGATGGGTAAAGACCTGGGTGGTAAATACATGGCTAAGAATTACTCTCGTAACTTTTTAGGTGCTATAGGTCATTATGGAGATATTACAAAGCAATTTGGTAAAGCTGCATTTGCTAGACAGGTAGGAGCTGACTTTGCACGAGGATTGGGTAAGTTTCAGATTGTAGAAGGTATCCAAGAAAACCTACAAGAGGGTACTAATGAAATGCTTAAAGATTACTACAGTGATCTTTATGATGATAATGTAGCATCTTGGAGTGATAGTTTTAAGGAGGCTATGGAGTCTCAAAGTTGGTTTGGGGACGGAGCTGGTTTTAAAACGTTCTTAATGGGTGCTATGACAGGATTTTTTATATCTCCTATCACAGGTAGTGTTTCAGCGATAGCAGAAACTATACAGAACAAACGCAATCCTAATCACGATGACGCGCTTAAAACAACTCTTAAAAGTTTAAATGATTTTTATAATGATCCTAGTAAGGTTTTAAATGAAAGTATTAAAAGTATAAAGCTCCAGTCTCAGTATAACAATCAAATGTTAGACTCTGCAGCACAGGGTAATAAGTATGAGTACTTTAATAATAAAGATAGTGCACTGATTGAGTTAGCATTGCAAGCTAAAAGAACAGGTACTTTTAACTCTTTCAAGACATATTTACGGAACATTGGCGAGTATGATTCTAAAGAGTTCCAAGAAGCTACAGGTATAGATGCTGCTGAGATTAACGAATCTCCAAGCAGTTATATGAATAACCTTGTAGGTCAGCTTGATAGGTATAGCGAGATATATGACAAATACAACAGGATGTTTGGCAACTATCTTTCTATGGATGTCATGTCAGACGATCCGCATAAAAAATTAAAGTTTAGCATAGCTCAATCAGCTTTAAGAGATGCAATTCAAAATGTTGCTTTTAATGAATCAAAGTCTCAGGAGTCCACAATAAGAGCAAAAAGTATAGTTCAAAAACTTTCCTCTATAAAATCAATTGGTCAATCAGCTGCGTCCAACTTTAATACAATCATTGACTTTGACAAAATTAGCGAGCAAGTGATGATTTTAGAGTCGGAGATTAAGCTGTTAGAGGAAACAGAAGATAAAACTGCTGTAACTAAAAATTTAATTAAGGATAAGAAGAAAGAGATCGAGCTATTAAATAACTGGGGTAAGAACTTTTTTTCTCCAATTGTTACAGCAGATGAAGGTACAAGCTATCAACCTCTTAACTTTAAACGAGTTAAAAAGGATAAGAAAAAGGAATTAGCTAATATTTTATCTCAGTATTATACTATTAAAAACAAACAGTCGAATATTGCAGGACCAGTTATGGCCAGTGATGTTATGACTGTTTTAGAGGATATCAACGATTATCAAAAACTAGATCGTGATACAAGAGATTATATTGATGCTGTAAACATACTTGTTGATCCTGAAAATGCTTTAAAAGTAATACAGAAATATTCTGATGCGCGTGTTGCAGCGTATGCTCGACATGCTCATAATGCCTATACTAAACTTTCCGAGGTAAGTCAGATATTCAAAGATTATGTAGATAAAAATCCAGATGAGTTAAAAGCTCTGTTGGATATTTCTCGCAGTCCCGCTACTACTTTAGATTCAATAGATAAGGTCCGTGATCATCTTGAGAATCTCACTAAGATGGAGATTGAGAAAAGAGCTGAGGACCAACAGAAAATACTAGAAGCTATTGAGAAAGCTAAAGCAGATGCTTTAGAACAGAAAAAAGCTTTTGTAGACATATCAGGAATGACTCCTGAAGAAGCTAACACCTATGTCACAGATCGTTATGGTATAAATGACGATGGTACAATGTTAGAGCGATACTACATTGATTTAGAGGGAGAAAAACAAGTTTCAAATACTTGGCCTCTAGAATCAGTTGGAGAATACTTTGAGATACCTGACTTTGGAAATATTATTGACGAGCAGTTTTTTTATTACGTTGATGAGTTTGCAAAAATTCAGGAGCAAGTAGGATATAATAAACAAGCTGGTATTGATGGTATTGTTGTATCTCCTATTGTTGTACAAGAGGATTTGATATATAGAACCAAAGAAATAAGAAAACTTGTTGGTCAAAAAGTATTACGAAATGGATTACCTGGTGTCATCGCGGTCGACGACGATAAATACGTAATTCAACACGATGATGGCAGCACTACGATTTTAGGTCCTGTAGAAGATATTGATTCTGTCAGTTTCGAATGGGTATATGATGATGCGATTGGTGACTACAGGCTTACAGAAATACTTGAGGAGGGTGAAGATCCACTGTTATCCATAGATGACTTTAGCGATATTACACTTCTATCTGATAACATGTCACCAGCATCCCAGAATTTGATGGGGCTGACTGGTAAAAGTATTACCGTAACCATGTTCGGTAAATCTCATCAGATAGAACTTCTCAATGACAAGTTCATAAGAATTGATGGTAAACAATATACAATTGAGATAGACCCAAATACTGGTCAAGTAATTCAGCTTCAGCACTCTGAGGATGGAGATGTAATTCAGTTCACAGCAAAACGTGCAGCTGCTAAACCAAAAAGTATTGACTCAAAGTATATTGGGTTGGTTAACAACTTCTTACTGATAAAGAAACCAGCAGAAGATTTAGATGCTAATGACCTAGATGCAATTATAAACGGTGTATTAAGTACTAAGCAAGATGATTCTAGTATTATTCGTCCTGCTGGTCAAGCAGTTAATGATCAGGTAGAATTCCAAGCAGATAATTTATTTGCAGGTAGGAACTTTACTCCTACCATGGCAGACATTATGGATAGATACTTATCCGATGATACAACTGTTACTTTACAGGAAAAACAAAAATTATTTGACTGGTCTCTTAATACTATCGAAAATTTAAATAACTTAGACCCTACACATCCTGTAGTATTATCCTACATTGAGCTTTTAAACAATTTAGTAATTAACCCATTACATAAGTCAGATGGACTCACAAGCTCTAAAAAGCAACCAAAAAAACCAGCTCGTAAAAAAACTAAAGCTCCTGAGCCTCCTACAGGATCTAGACCCCCAGGAGACCCACCAAGTCCACCAGACCCTGACAGCTCTTCGACTCCAGAGGGCACAGAAGAATACGTAAGAAACCAGCATCAGAAGAAGACTGATGAGAAGGTTAGGAAGATTGATGAGTTTTTTAAATCCTCAACAGGTCCATCCAGCCAGTTTACTGGTTCCTCTAAACGGGAAGCTAAACGTAGTGCTAGGATGAATAAACAATCTTTCAACGATTCTATTACCCAAGCTTCAGAAAATAAGAATAATCCATTTATGGATCCTGATATTATTACAGATTTAAGTAACTGCATTATATAATATGGCTTGTCAAATACCCTACGATAGTATTAAGGAGTTGTTCGTTAGAGCTCTTGCTTACAACAAACCAACGTATAATTCATACAGAAATATGGCGATGAGTATTACTCAAATGTCCATACCTGATGAGAGCAAAGTTCAAGCATTGTGGTTTACAGGAATCCTATATAACCAAGCTCAAAAGTTCGATAGTGAAATTGTAACAGAAGATCTTCCATTTGCTGTTAGCGAGTTAGTGGTAGACAAGCTCAATGATCCTACAGTTGATTTTACAGATCTGTTAGAACAAGTGAAGAGTTTGTTTAAACCAGCAGCT
>Ga0129333_10006075_pt1 | contig 11406 bp, 12 predicted proteins | sample CPB6_08_DNA_FD_94474 | JGI IMG/M metagenome (GOLD analysis project Ga0129333, IMG submission 94474) | Freshwater to marine salinity gradient microbial communities from Chesapeake Bay, USA - CPBay_Sum_0.6_0.8_DNA | ecosystem: Environmental > Aquatic > Marine > Coastal | place: USA: Chesapeake...
GTATTACCGGAAATTATCAGAAGACAAATGTTATTATGGGAAATAAACATGCGCATTGATGCATTACTCAAAAAAAACATCTATCTAACTAAAACTATTAATATTATCTAAAATAAAATAATCAACCAATATATCAATGTCGCAGTCGTAATTGTGTATCATAGTCTCCATATTATTAATTATCCCAGGCACGATTATTTCGCTATGCTTCAAAATGAGATAATTGTAAAAGTCGTTGATTATTTGTTTTTTATCAATATTATAATTAATACTAACAGTATTCATAAATTTTTTGATTTCGGCATGTTTGTCTTTTTCCAATTTGGTTTCACAAGAAAACATAAAAATAAAGGTTTCCCAAATATCGCTTCCAATAATATTCTCCTTTTCCATCAACAAATTCTGATTTAATTGGATGAAATTAATCATACTTCGAATATCTGATTTATAAATAGTCTGTATAATATCAATACTGCGACTACTAATACTAATATTTTCTTTTTCACATATCATTTTCAGGAGTGAGTTAATATTTTGAATAGGGAGTTTATTGAATCGAATGCAGATGAACTCGTGTTGAAGTGATAAATCAATCTTACTTATGTAATTGCAAATCAAGAAAAACTTGACGTTTTTACCACAACTTTGGATCAAATATTTGAGCGCCTGCTGTGCATTTTTAGTCATATAATCAACTTCATCCAATACCACAAACTTGAATCCCTCTTCAAATAAATTGTTGGTTTTCACAAATTGGTTTATTTGATTGCGAATAATATCAATGCCGCGCTCATCAGACGCATTCAGATGAATTACCAAACTCTTGTTTATGTTCTTGACCGTTTTCTGATATTCATTAATCAAATTAATAATTGTGGTTGTCTTACCTGTACCAGGGGGTCCATATAGCAATAGATTTGGGAAATATTTTTGCGTCAACATTGTTATGAAAAATTTTTTATTGAAACTTTCCATAACAATATCATCAAAATTATTAGGACGATATTTTTCTGTAAATGGGATTGCTTCTTCTAATTCGGTCATTTACACTTATTATTGGTGAGCCTTTATATACTTTACATAAAATTGAAAGCGCCCAATCTGCTTTATATGTTTTTAAAAACTATATAAATAAAACATCTGATAAATTAATAAAATGGCTGAACTAGATAACGAATGGGCAAAATTCTTGCTTTCAATGAACAACTCTAATATTGTTTGCAATGATTCGGATCGACAAATAATTGAACCGGTAAAACAGAAGGCGGTAGTAAACCCCAACACAATGGAAGTACCAAAATGCAAAGACCTATATATTTCAACACAAACAAAACAAATCCGTTTGAACCAGACTAATATTGATGTTTCCAAGATCTTTTGGGAAATTCCTATTGTGGATTACTGGAAACCGACGGAAGGAATAATTAAAAAGCAGATGAAAGTTGCGTGTTTTTCGAAAGATGAATGCGAAGAAACGACGCGACGTCTTCAAAAATATACATACTTCAACGAGAAAGTTATGAAACAAACAGACAATCCAAACTCAACCAAACACAAATTCAAGCGCGAATCCAAAGTAACAGTAGGAATATCTACAAAAAATGTGATGAATTGTAGAGGTAAAGAGAAAGGCGGTGCAATGTTTAATTGTTTTGCGATCACAATCCGGTTTCGCAATGAATCCGGGCGATTCCAAGAAATACACGTGAAAGTATTTAATACGGGCAAATTGGAAATCCCGGGAATTAATAACCAAGCGTTATTAGTACGCGTATCCGAATATTTGATTGATGTTTTGACGCCATTTTTCGAAACTCCTATTGAATTTCTTGAGAACACCAGTGAAAACGACAATGTGCTTATTAATTCAAATTTCCACTGCGGATTCAATATAAATCGTGAAAAATTGCACAGCATTATCAAGCGAAAATATAAAATAGATACTTTATATGATTCGTGTAAATATCCAGGTATTAATTGTAAATTTTATTTCAATCGAGAGAAAGGTTTTAATATTGAAACACAAAATGGTGTTATACAACAAGAAGATCATCGATTGAAAATGGATGAACTCCAAGAAACCGACAAATATATTAAGGTTACATTTGTTATCTTTCAAACCGGTAGTTGTATTATTGTGGGTAATTGTAATGAGAAAGTTTTGCGATTTGTATATGAATTCGTCAAGAAAATGCTTCACGACGAATATTACAATATATTCATTGATGGTGAGACAATTACCGAAAAAATTCCTTCACCGATTGAAGACATTGAAGGCGAAGAAGCGATTTCAATCGATAAATCAAAAAGTCGCAAGCGCCGCATTACCGTTACTACTGGATATTTCTCGCAATTAAAAAACATCAGTTTATAGGGTGAAACAAGTTTATAAGGTGGTTGTGATAATTATTTGTTTTTTATACAACCTACAAGTCCCGGTAAATAACGATATTCCGGAAGATTTCGCCCAGTTATTTCAGCATATTTGCGATTTCGATATGAACTCCAACAAATTATCATCTCCTTCCGGCGCTTCAATGTGTTTCGCCAACAACGCTGTATTAATTTTATCCAATATGTTTTTAATACAACACGCTTTATTTGAAATACATCTCCACCAAGTGTCTTATTTACAAAATGCATTTGCATCAATTCTATTTTTATATCTTTTGGTAATTGGGTACAAGAATATCGTCTTAAATATTTATGTACAATTTCGTGTGAATATTTGAGAAAACTAGATGGCGAAATATGAATCAAATAAATAAAGTAATTATTTTGCTTAAATGAAAGACCAATATACCATTTTTTATCTATTAATTGTGAATCAAAATAATCATCATCACAAATCCGCTCTATATTAGCAAGATTGTCTGTATCAAAATCATCTTCAGAATCGTAATCACTATCTTCATCTGAACTATCAGTATCCATTATTAATATTATAATTTTGCTTATAATATTATTCCTATATCTATTTCAATTTTACGAGACCTACATAATTCGTCTTGTGGGAATACCAGTATCCACCAAATAAATTGAATTCTCAGTCATAATAATATAATCATTCGTTCCTGTCTTAAAAATCTTCTGGATTGGACTAGTATATTCCTCTGTGCTCTTAACCAATAATTTTTCCTTATTGTCGCGCACACCAATGATTGCAGTCTTATCAATAGAGGATGACCAATAATCCATCATAATAGGCTTATCTTCTGAAATAGCAATCTTTGTAGCGTTTTGGAATGTAATTAGGTCAGGATATCTAAAGTTCTGGGCGGGAGCGGTAACAGCAGCAACGGGCGCAGGTGCAGGTGCAGCAGCAACGGGCGCTTGAACTTGGGTTTGGGGCTGCGCAGATACAGCGGGAACAGATTGTTTTACGAAAGAGCTCATTTGCTAAATATTATATTATGTAAAATAAAATAATTATGCTTTAAATACTAATTTGCCTAAATATATTATCATCTTATTACGATATTCAGATATACATATTTTATGATAATGATATAAAAGCATCACTTATTATTATAATATTATAATATGAGTATTATGGACGTATCAATTGATGATGAGATTATTAATTACGATGATCAGCCGGTTTTGTATATTGAGGAAATCTTTGATGGCCCCCAATTTAAATTTGATATGCGTGCGTTTATAGTTTATGATAAAGATACCAATCTTTTCTATTTATACGGATCGCGAAATTGCAAGAAGACCCAAAAGTATATCAATTATATGCTTAAATATGATTCAGTAGAAACCCTTTTTAACTATTTGAATGTCGCAATGAACACAAAAATATCAAAGGTAAATGTGACTGTTTATTTTATGAGTGGTCTTACAAGCCAAGATAGTTTTGAGGATTTTTTGAGGAAGCGTTCAAAGAGAAGAGAGCTGTTTGGATACGACGACATAACCTTAAATAGAAAGAGGTTTATTAAATATATGAATGTGTTGAATGTTGCAGATGATTGTTAACAATCCAAATAATTTATATGCGTAATATATATATTATTTATGAGAACCGCAATTGGAGTAGGTTCATATGGATGCGTATATCGCCCATCATACAAATGCGAAAAAAAACATCCACCCAATGGATATGAAAATAAAATATCAAAACTAATGCTTAATCGGCATTCGGAAACAGAAATGAATGAATATAACAAAATTGTAAAAATAGATAAGAAAAATGCCTTTTTTCTAGGAAAACCCCACGTATGCAATCCCAATCAAGATGAAATATTAGCAACAGTTGATCCCGATGATTGCGATATTTTTAATCCAGATGACGTTAAGAATTACAAATTATTAATATCAAAAGATGGAGGTATGGATTTAGATGATTTCTTTGAGAAAAAGGGGTTTGAAGCCTATATTAAAAAATTTAAGACGCCAAAAATGGCTGCATATAATTTTCTATTAAAAGTCCACAATTTATTTTTGGGACTCAAATTATTCAATGAAAATGATATTACACATTTTGATATAAAACCGTCCAATATTGTTTTTAATGTAAAAACACAGGATTTTAAATTTATTGATTTTGGGTTGATGGATAATATAAGCGACGTCAAATCCAATATTAATGCTGGTACACAAAAGGCAAATATTCATTGGTCGTATCCTCTAGAGTTTGGCTTTTTAAAACACGATTCTTATTTTAGTTATTCCAATTTAAATACGCAATCTGATGTAAATAATGCAATCCAAATTTTACAAAATCTTTTTTCAGAACAGCAATCACCATCAATACTACTAAATTTGTCTGAAAATCACAAAAATGAAATTGAAAAAATAAAGGATAAATCTAGAGGCTTCTCAAATACATTTATTTATATGAATGATTTGTTGAATCCGTTTACCAATAGCGACAAAATGGCTATGATATCGTCCACTGTAAATTCTGTATACGCATATAGAGATAAACACAGCGAATTATTGGATACAACAATCAATACTATGGATTCATATGCATTGGGATTTACACTTAATCATATTATCAATGAATTAAAAATCCGAAATCTACTATCGGATAAAGAATATTCGGAAATGCATATGTTTTGTAGCCAACTTTTTGATTTCAATGTAGAGGCACGTCTCCGAGACTATAATATGATACTTGTAAAGTATGAAGAAATACTTGAGAAAATCGGCATTTTGGCCAAATTAAATGTTCGTTTTGAAAATAATAAAGTTGTAAAGGGCTCTATTGTTAGCAAAACCAGAAATCCCAATAAAAGTGCGCTTACCTCTAAGAAGATTAATAAAACATTGGATATTTCACTGGAGAAAAAAGATATTATCAATTGTCCTGCCGGCAAAGAATTCAATTCTGTAACAAGACGATGCGTTAAAATGTGTGCTCCTGGAAAAACTCGCAATGAAAAAGGGCGTTGTGTCTCTATTAAAAAAAGAATGAAAAAAAACAAATCATTCAAGTTTGGAATTATTTAATCAAATTATTATTGTGGATTTGTATCCAATTTAATAACTTTCACACTCTTATATGGCGATCCCGCTGCATTAGGCATTCCCACTGTATAATTATTATTTATTGAAGACGGAACTGAACTAAACGAAGGCGCCAATCCTCCACCTACATCGCCATTTCTATTTTCAAATATATCCAAAGTTTCCTTTGTTTTGGCCGCAACAGATTCGGTTATCTCCGGAATAGTTTTGTAAAATTCAGACACTAATGGATTCGTCTTTATTTTGCGCGGATTAAAACTACTCAAATATAATCCTTCCAAAGATCGGATTCGCGAAAGTGCAACATATGTCTGTCCAAACTCGAAGATATTAGATCCAATATCTATTTCTCCAAGATCTAGTGTAACTCCTTGTGATTTATGAATTGTAAATGCCCATGCAAGTCGAAGCGGAACTTGAATAATACCATATTTTGGATAATCTCCGTGTTGATATACACGCGGTGCTATAGTCATAGTTATACCATTTAAGAATTGCACAACTGGAACAAGCCTATTTTTTACAATTTTAAAATCAACAACTATGCCTTGCGATCCATTACAAATACCCGCATCCGTATCCAAATTCGCCAAACACATTACAACAGCGCCTTTCTTTAATGATAATGATTGAACCAAATTGCTGTTTTCGCAGAAGAGTTTCATTTGCGTTTCAACGTCTTCGTGATTTAAGGCCAAACATCTTTGCATAATTTCAGTCGGAATTGGAATACCAGTTTCATCATATGCTACTAGATTTGATACTTGTTCTAAATCGTATTTTTCCTCATCGCCGTCTAATTTTGCATACATCTTTTGATTGACGCGATCGGCATCTATATTCCGGGGAAATAACTTTGTCGGAACAATCCCATTATTTGTAGTAGGATCATATTTAGTATTCAGTCTTACATTCAGATCATTGAGTGATTCTTCAGTCAAATTACCGTCGCGGACTTCATTAAGAATGCGAATAAACTTGGCGTCGCGTTGGCGATAAAGCGTCTTCAAATAAATGTGGTTTTCTATCGTAAATGTTTGCTTCCAAACAGGAGATTCAAAACAAAATTGGGTCTCTTCTGTGCGACTTACTGGCGGTAATTGATAGAAATCACCGAGGAAAATAATTTGCATTCCACCAAAAGGGCGCATATATTGGGCTCTTGCTGATTTTCCGATTGAATCTAATGCTTCAAAGATTTTCAAAGACATCATACTAATTTCGTCTACAATTAAAACTTTGGTTGTTTTCCACTCACTCATTGCTCTTTTGTTACGAATGGCTTTATTTACGATGTCTTCTTTGGATCCGGCAGCGATGCCGATTCCACTCCACGAATGAATAGTTTTTGCATAGCAATTGAGGAGAACAGCGGCGCATCCTGTTAACGCACATACTGCGTGTTTGATTCCTCGCTCTTCCAGATCTTTTTTTATAGTTCGTATAAGATATGATTTACCAGTTCCACCAGAACCAGTGATAAATAAATTGTATCCAAGACGATATCTTGTAAATGCGTGTTGTTGTTCAAGTGATAGTTTTTCAGTCATTTTATAAATATAATTATGCGTTAATATTTTTTTGTTATAATATTTGATTATAACAAACAATCAATTTTATAAGGCGATTTGCCGACATATAAGGCAATTTGCCGACCATAATGCGATCAATATTTACATAAATTTGTAAGTCAAAAATGTAGTCAACGCCATCAATAATGCACCCCACGTAGTGTCTATAACAGCCACACTCAAATCATAATTTTTAAACATTGTATAATTAGTAAAATCAAATACACCATAAAGCACCATTCCAAAAATAGCCGCATCTTTAATAGGACGTCGTTCCGAAATAATAAATTTATATAGCCCAGCAACCATCAAAGCATATACAATAACTGCTCCGGATAAACGCGTTTGCATAGCAACTCTTTGAATTTTTGCAACCATTGAACCAAAAACATTCCGCATTGCAGTTAAAAACACAGCATCCAGTGCAAGCATAATAATCATTATAATAAATATCGTTTTCCACATTGTATACATATTCATTATATTATGTTTAGCACGTTGTACACATAATTATCCACTATAATATTTTACTATAGTATAGTATAGATTCAATGAATTACAATCAATATAATATAATGCCCGGCGACCCATCAGCATTAGCATCGGGTCTAATTTCGGGGGTTCATAGAGAGCCTCTAATTCGCGAATCTGAAACCCTAAATAATATTAATAATCGCATTCAAAGTCGTCATTTTCCTGATTTTCCACTCGAGCCAAATTTCTCATCACGCCCGGTATCCACCAAATACAATCTTTTACCATCTATTGCAAAAAACTCTAATCCAGCGCCAACTGTCCCCATTAAACAATATGTTCATCACATTCCGCAATTCAATTTTAATCCCGCCACCAGAAATGGTCCGTGGAAAACATACGCCACCAATGTAGATACCGAATCAATATTGCGAAACCAAACAATTGCCCTCCAAAAATCGTCACAGGCCGTATATGTTCCAAGCAGCGACAGCGATCTCTATAATGTTCACATCGTAAGCAACCCTGTTGACCAAGTATATGGACATTTGTTCGACAAACCCACTTTTGAACGCACTGTTCATCCAAATTTAGATAGAAATATAGGCAAAGATCGATTTAATAATGATACGCGACTTCAGTTGAGACAACCTCTATAATCTTCACTGATATAATTTGTTATATTTATTATATACACGCACACATATAATAAATACAATGTTAGGAATTAATAATTTATTTCACAGCAAAACAATTTTTTATATTTTAGTAGGTTTGTCCATTATAGCACTTGTTTATAATATTTATAAGATCTCCACCCCCAAAGTAGAGGGGTTCGCCCAAATTGAAAAATTCGTGTTAAAACAAGAAAACAAATCATATGACGATTTTTACGCAAAAATTTATGATAGCATCCATTTACCGGAATCGCGTGTCGAAAAGGAATTGGTTCAAATATTAAATGCGACAAGTGCAAATGAAAACAGCGTTTTCTTGGATGTGGGATGCGGCACAGGTTGTGCAACCAATGAACTCGTAAAGTCTGATCACACTGTTTTTGGTGTGGACAAATCGAGCGCGATGGTAAATGCTGCAAAATCGAAATATGGCGATAAACTACCTGTGAAACAAGGCGATGTATGTGAACCAATGTTATATGATCCCAAAACATTCTCCCATATTCTCTGCCTCTACTTTACTATTTATGAAATACAAGACAAACCTGTGTTTTTCACCAATTGTCGATATTGGTTGAAAAATGGAGGGCAATTGATTCTACATTTAGTAGATAAGAAAAAATTTAATACGGTTGTGCCGGCTGGAAATCCTGCACTTGTCGATAATCCTCAAAAATATGTGAAAGATCGTATAACAAAGACAAATATTGATTTCGGCGATTTTAAATATCAAGCAAAATATGATATACCCGAAACGTGCAATAATGCCGAATTCTGCGAAACATTTACAGATTTGGCTACTCAAAACAAGAGGCAAAATAACAGAACGCTTTATATGGAAGAAGCAAGTGATATTATTAAGATGGCGCAACGATGTGGGTTCTCTTTACATGGCCGAATAGATATGGGAACAGTTGTGAATGATGAATACCAATACCTCTATATATTCGAATAAAAAATTAAATTAAATTAATAAATAATATGCGTTATACAAATATACGTTATACAAATAAGTTTTTATATTTTCTCGGGCGTTCTTGAAATCTCAAATGTAATCTCAATATCTTCTGATTTGGTGAGATCCTCTTCTATAAGCTCTGTTTTGATTTGATCCGCTTCCACTTGTTTTTTCTCTTCAGCTTCATATTTAAGAATCGATTTATACCAATCATCAAATCCAATTTGATGTTGTAAATATGCATCATTATCATAGCTTTGCTTAGCATCCAAATAATGTAATACATCGATATTAACAAGTCTCTCCACCTGATTTCTCTGTTGTGATGTTTGCGGAGTAGGCACTTGTCCAACTCTAAAACACATAGCTAATTGCGGATCGTTAAGTTTATAAGTAAAATATGCATTTCCATAACTACCCGTTCGCTGATCGTGCGAAAACTGGACATAATCGTAAATCTCATCCAAAGTCAATTCAGGATAAAGCAGATGCAACAATACACAAACAACTGTCCCGGTTCTACCATGTCCTCCAGCACAATGAACAAATATTTTATCTCCATTTAATATTTTATCACGCAAATCAACACACAAATTCATTATTATGGTATCTTCGGTAATGCCCATATCTTTAATTGGAACATAAATTGTTGTTATATTGTCTGTAGGGCATTTGACCCAGTCGTTACAAATTTTGTCGCCACGCATAAATCCAGTTTCTTCGTTCAAACAAACGATTGTGTTTATCCCCATTTTTTGCATTTCTTCATAATCTCGTAAGTGTTTTGGATATCCACCCACGACAAGACGATTTTCAGGTATCAATATATTTGATTCGTTGTTAAATCCAATATATGCAGGATCTCTATTTCTTCCAAACTTTTCATATGAATCACGAATCCAATTTTTGGATTTGGACAAATCTAATTCAGGCAGTTTGAATTTTTTTTCATCTTCTTTTATTATTGATTCCAAGCGATCATTCCACTTATCAGTAATCGATTTACAATAAGACTCCGAAGGCTCTGGTTCTTTTTTTATTATTGATTCCAAACGGTCATTCCATTTTTTTACCATAGTTGCGCTATAATTAGTCGCCAATTCTGTTTTTAATTCTTCATTATTTTTTTTATTTTTACATTCTTTGCTGTCTAATATAACAGACAGAATCTCAAGAGACACGACGTGTGCCCATTCATTTTTATCTACATCTAACGCTGTAATAAAACAGGCAAATGCGTCTTCAATAGTATCGGCCATTTTATAAATATCATAAATGCCGCCTTCGCACTTCTCTTTTCCGGCAAATATAATAAATTTGCAGCTCATTTTAGTAATTGTTGTTGTTTTCGAATTTAAAATTTATTAGTGTGTTTAATATTAATATCTTTCATTAAAATTAAAAATAAATGTTCAATTTTATACAAAACAAAATATAGTGTAAAATATATAAAATGATAAAAAATATGTCTGATTTTTATAATGTTGGTGATTATTTACCACTTATTATTGCGGCGCTCATTGTTGATATGCTGATAATGGCCCGCGTTGTTTTTGGCTACATAAATCTTAAATCATTGAAAGACTGGTACAACAAATTTGGATTTATGTCGGTTCTTGCAGACGTTCTCAGTATTGTTTTAGGGATCGTAGCCGCACGATTTTTATATTCATATTTATTCAGTAATTATTCACTATTACTATTTTTACTTTTGGCTTGTGTTATTCAACTCACACACGATTTGTCGTTTGCCGCTTTCTTTAACAGTGTTCCACGTGGGAAAAGCGAAATTTTGGATGTATTTAAAGACTATGCTAAGGAAAATGGTATTACCACCCTTTTTGTAGATGCTTTTATGATAATATCCACAATAGTACTAGGTGGATTTTTAGCTACTATGAGCACAAATATACAAATTATCATTTTAATGGTGTCCCTCTACATTTTACCCTATTTATTGTATTCAATAAAATAGAAGTAAATTTTTACAATACATTTTCAATTATATTATCCGAAACAGGAACAGATGAAGTTCTGTCGAAAATGCTATGAATCATCAAATATCCTGGAATCTTTGAAAATGATGTTAACAAATGGAATATTTCGTGATATCCAAATATCTCTGGTGATACAAACCCCAAATTCTGTTCTTTGAAAAATACATATCCTGCAATAACGTCAAGAACTACAATAGACAATGCACAAACCCATTCAAAACTGGTCATATATTGGTATAAAACTGGAA
>Ga0129333_10006076_pt1 | contig 11404 bp, 9 predicted proteins | sample CPB6_08_DNA_FD_94474 | JGI IMG/M metagenome (GOLD analysis project Ga0129333, IMG submission 94474) | Freshwater to marine salinity gradient microbial communities from Chesapeake Bay, USA - CPBay_Sum_0.6_0.8_DNA | ecosystem: Environmental > Aquatic > Marine > Coastal | place: USA: Chesapeake Bay...
TCTTGGCGGTCTGGTTCTTCGACAGCCAGAGGAGGAAGAGGGTGCGCACGACGTAGATCGCCGAGATGAGCGAGGCGAAGATGCCGGCGAGGAGCGCGACGGCGAAGCCGCGGACGGGGCCCGTCCCGAACTGATAGAGGATCGCCGCGGTGAGCGCGGTGGTGACGTGCGTATCAACGATCGCGCTCCAGGCATGATCGAAGCCATCGTCGATCGCCATCCGGAGGGAGCGCCCGGCATCGAGCTCCTCACGGATCCGCTCGAAGATCAGGAAGTTCGCGTCCACCGCCATGCCGATGGAGAGGACGAAGCCGGCGAGCCCCGGGAGGGTCAGCGTGGCATCGAATCCCGCGAGGATGGCGAGGGTGACGAGGACATAGAAGGCGAGCCCGCAGATCGCGAGGAAGCCGGAGAAGCGGTAGTACACCACCATGATCACCACGACCAGGGCGAGGCCGAGTGCGCCCGAGAGGAGCCCCTGCCGGATGGCGTCCTCGCCGAGACTGGCCCCGATGGTCCGCGCCTCCGCGACCTTGAGGGGCACGGGGAGCGCACCCGCCCGGAGCACGAGCGCGAGGTCCTGCGCGGCCTGCAGGTCACGCCCCCCCATGGTGATCTGTCCACGCGACCCGATCGCGCTCTGGATCACCGGCGCGCTCATGACCTTGTCGTCGAGGACGATGGCCATGTTGTCGCCGATATGCTTGGCGGTCTCGTTGCGGAAGCGACGCCCCCCCTCGTTGTTGAAGACGAAGTCGACCTTCGCCCCCTCGAGCGGATCCTGGTTCGGCTTCGCGTCGACGAGGTAGGTGCCGTCGATGATCGCGCGGGACTCGAGCACGTAGAGCGTGCGGTAGACCTGGGTCCCGGAGACGAGCGAGTCGGTGCCCCAGCGGACATCCTTGCCCGGCGGGAGCGCCGCCTGGACCTCCGGCGCACGGAGGAGGGCGTCGATCTGCCCGTAGTCGGCGGAGAGGACCAGGTACTGCCCGGGGAGCTGCCCGGGGACGAGGGCCCGTCGGAAGGGGCCATCCGTCGACGTGCCAGCGGTGTCCGCCGACGCCGAGGAATCGGCCGACTGCAGGAGCGAGCCGAGCGCATTGGCTGACGGCCGCCCCGCGGTGTCCTTCGCCGAGGCGAGGCCCCGCTCCTGCACGATGCCATCGAGGCGCGGCACGACGCGCTCGAGCGCCTGCGACTCGTCGGTGATCTGGAAGCGGAGGAAGGCCGCACGCTGCACGACCTCCTCGGCGCGCCGGGGATCCTCGATCCCCGGGAGCTCGACCATGATCCGGTCGTCGCCGAGCTTCTGCACCACCGGCTCCGCGACGCCGAACTCGTCGATACGGGTGCGCACCACCTTGATGGCGCGATCGAGCGCATCGCTCACATCGGTGATCGTCTGCCGCGACTGGTCGACCTCGAGGGTGAGCTGGATGCCCCCCTGCAGGTCGAGCCCGCGCTTGAGCGGGACGCGCGAGACGGTGTCGTAGACGAAGACCCCGTCGCGCTTGACGCGCTCGACCACCTGACGAGGGAAGAGGGCCCAGACGGAGGCGGCGATGAGCGCCGCGATCACGAGGAGCCGAGACTTCACGTTCTGCATGCAGACGCGGGATAGGGGGAACGGTTGGAACGCAACCTCGAAGAGTACCGCTGGCGGAAAGCCAAGTCAATCACAGGCAAGGGGTTGCACGACTCGGAGCCCCTTGCGCCGACCCGGTCCGGCCGCGACTCATGGCCCCAGCATGTGGCGGGCCGCGGCCTCGTCCCGGCGCAGCTGCGCCACCAACGCGTCCGGGCTCTCGAATCGCTGGGTCGCTCGGAGCCGACCGACCAGGTCGACCCGCACCCACTGCCCATAGAGATCCCCCGCGAGATCGAATCCATGGACCTCGATCGTGCGCTCCGGCTCCCCGAAGGTGGGCCGCCCCCCGAGGTTCATCATCCCACCGATCGCCCCAGCGTGCGTCTGGACCCGGACCGCATACACCCCGTCCGGGGGCAGCAACTTATGGGGATCCGGGAGGGCGATGTTCAGGGTGCGGAAGCCGAGGTCGCGCCCCCGCCCTGCCCCTGGGACCACGGTCCCCGCCACCGAGTACGGGCGCCCGAGCCCGTCGGCGGCCCGGTCGAGATCGCCCCCGGCGACCGCGCGGCGGATCGAGGTCGAGGAGATGGGCCGGCCGTCGCTCCCCTCCACGGCGGGGACGACGTCCACGCCGAAGCCGCGGGCGACCCCGAGCGCTTGGAGCACCGCCACATCGCCGGACCGCCCCCGCCCGAAGCCGTGATCATATCCGATCAAGAGGTGCCGGAGCCCGAGTCGCTCGCGCAGCACCCGATCGACGAAGACGTCGGCATCATAGGCCGCGAGCGTGCGCGTGAACGGGAGGACGACCACATAATCGAGCGGGCTGTCGGCGAGGCACTCGGTCTTCTCCACGCCGACCGTGAGGAGCGGCGGCGCGGCGGCGGGGTTCACCACCTGGAGCGGGTGCGGGGCGAAGGTGACGAGCACCGAGGGCAGGCCGCGCTCCCGGGCGGCGGCGGCGAGCCGCGCCAGCACGAGCCGATGCCCGCGATGCACCCCGTCGAAGGTCCCCACGGTGCAGACGGTCCCACCCGCCAAGGCAGGGAGTGGCGACAGGCGGTCAGGCCTCATGCATCACCACCCGCGGTTGCCACCGATCGGTCCGTCGCTCGGCGAGCGCGACCAATGCGCCGCTCACGGGATGCGTGAGCGCCCCCCAGGCACCGTCCACGGTCGCCGGCACATCGATCCCGCGGACGACGCGGGGGATCTCGTCCGCGGTGAGGGGTTGCACGGGATGGTCGGGGAGCGCCGCGAGCGGGGGAAGGAGCGCGGGACGTGCGTCGGGGGCACGGAGCGCCTCGAGCGTCATCGCGTGGTCCACGTGGAAGGGGCCCGCCTGCGTGCGTCGCAACGCGGCGAGATGCGCCGCGCTCCCCACCGCGCGGGCGAGATCCCGCGCGAGCGATCGGATGTACGTCCCGCCCCCGCAGGTGATGCGCACGTCGGCTTCCCCGATGGTGCCGTCGCTGGCGGGACGGAGCGCCACGACCTCCCAGCGATGCACCTGCACGGTCACGGGATCGAGGGCGACCATCTCCCCACGACGCGCCAGCGCGTAGGCCCGTTCGCCATCGACGCGCTTCGCCGAGTAGGCGGGCGGGACCTGGGCGATCGCGCCGACGAATCGGGGGAGCGCCGCGAGGAGGGCCTCGCGCGTCGGCCGCGGGGCCTCGACGGTCACCGTGCCGAGGTGGTCCTCGGTCTCGGTCTCCGCGCCGAAGCGGATGGTCGCTTCGTAGACCTTCGGCTCCCCGGCGAGATGGGGGAGGAGGCGTGTCGCGCGCCCGACGAGGAGGACGAGCAGGCCCGTCGCGAAGGGATCGAGGGTCCCGCCGTGGCCGATGCGCGACTCCTGCAATGCCCGGCGCGCGGCACTCACGACGTCATGCGAGGAGACGCCGACCGGCTTGTCGACCAGCAGGACGCCGTCAGTCGTCCCGGTCGTCTTCCGGCGCGGCATCCGTCGCGGGGGGCTGATGGAGGCTCGCGAGGAGGGTCTCGATCCGCGCCGCGCGGGCGACCGATTCATCGAGCCGGAACTGGATCTCGGGGGCGAACTGCAGCCGGAGGGCCTTCCCGACGCGGCTGCGCAGATGGCCCGCCACGCCCCCGAGCACCTCGAGCGCGGTGGTCTTCTCGGCCTCCGTGCCCATGACGCTCACATAGACCGTGGCATGGCGCAGATCGCGCGTCATCTCGACGGCGGTCACGGTGAGGAGCCCGGTGACCCGCGGATCCTTGAGGCCATGCGACAGGAAGGCGGCGACCTCCTCGCGGACGGCCTCCGCCACACGGTCTTGGCGCCGGGGATCACGTGGGGGCATCGGTCCCTTCCCGTCGAGGGGTGTCGGGCTCAGCTGGCGGACGCCGACTGCAGCGTCCGCGCCACCGACTCGGTGCGGTAGAGCTCGATCACGTCGCCGACCTTGATGTCATTGAAGTTCTCGACCCCGATGCCGCACTCGTACCCTTCCTTGACCTCCTTCACGTCGTCCTTGAACCGACGGAGGGATCCGATCGTGCCGTCGTAGACCTCGATCCCGTCGCGGACCACGCGGACGCGGCCCTGGCGATTGATGAGCCCCGAGCGGACGAAGCAGCCGGCGATGACGCCGATCTTCGGCACCTTGAAGGTCTCGCGGACCTCCGCCTCGCCGACGACGACCTCCTTCTCCTCGGGCCGCAGGAGCCCTTCGAGGGCCGCGCGCACATCGGCGACCGCCTCGTAGATGATGCGATAGAGCTTGATCTCGACGCCCTCGCGATCGGCGGCGGCGCGGGCCTTGGTGTCGGGCCGCACATGGAAGCCGATGATGATCGCACCGGACGCCTTGGCGAGGAGGATGTCGCTCTCCGTGACCGCCCCGACGGCGCGCGCCACGACCTCGACCTGCACCTCCTCGTTGCTGAGCTGCTGCAAGGCGTCGGCGAGCGCCTCCGCCGGGCCGCCCTGATCGGCCTTGATGAGGAGCTTGAGCTGGCGCTTGCCCTCGCCCGTCGAGGCCATGAAGTCCTCGAGGGAGACGGCGCCCTTCGCGGTGCGGCGGCTGCGGGCCTCGCGATCGAGCCGCTCACGCCGCTGCGCGATCTCGCGCGCCTCGGCGGCATCGAGCACGGCGATGAACTGGTCGCCCGCCATCGGCACGCCCGTGAGCCCGAGCACCTGCACCGGGATCGCGGGCCCCGCCTCCTTCACCGGCTTGCCGCGCTCGTCGAGCATCGCGCGGACACGCCCGGAATGCAGGCCACAGATGAAGTCGTCGCCCACGCGAAGCGTGCCGCTCTGCACGAGGATCGTCGCCACCGCGCCCTTCCCGGGGTCGAGCTGCGCCTCGATCACGGAGCCCGTCGCGCGACGGTCCGGATTCGCCTTGAGGTCGAGGATCTCCGCCTGCAGCAGCACCTGATCGAGGAGCTCGGTGACGCCCGTGCCCTTCTTGGCCGAGATCTCGGAGGCGAGCACCGTGCCGCCGAAGTCCTCGAGGACGACGCCGTGCTGGAGCAGGTCCTGCCGCACCTTCATCGGATTGGCGGCGGGGAGATCGCACTTGTTGATCGCGACGATCATCGGCACGCCGGCGTTCTTGGCATGCGAGATCGCCTCGATGGTCTGCGGCATCACGGCGTCATCGGCCGCGACGACGAGGATCACGATGTCGGTCACCTGCGCGCCGCGGGCGCGCATCGCGGTGAAGGCCTCGTGACCGGGGGTATCGAGGAAGGTGACGGTGCGGCCATCGGGGAGCGAGACATGGTACGCGCCGATGTGCTGCGTGATCCCACCGGCCTCGCCCGCGACGACGTTCGCCTTCCGGATGTAGTCGAGGAGCGAGGTCTTGCCATGGTCGACGTGGCCCATGATGGTGACCACCGGCGGCCGTGACTGCAGGTCGCCCTCGGCGTCCTTCTCCTCCACCTCGGGGGAGGCGGCGTACTCCTCCTCGCGCTTGGCCTCGAACCCGAACTCGCTCGCGATGAGTTCGATCTGGTCGAAGTCGAGCCGCTGGTTGATGGTGACCATCAACCCGAGGTGCTTGAAGGCGAACGAGACGATCTGGGTCGCCGGCACCTTCAGGATGTCGGCGAGCTCGGAGACGGTGATGAACTCGTTGACGCGGACGGTCTTCTTCTCGCGCTCCGCCATCTCGGCGCGGATCGCGGCCAGCTCCTCGCGGGCGCCATCGTCGATCCGACCGCCACGCCGCTTGCCTGGTCCGCCCTCCATCTGGCGCATGGTGCGCGAGATGTTCGCGGAGACCGCCTCTTGGTCGACGCGCTTCCCCTTCTTGCCGCGCCGGGGGCCGGACGACGGCGTGGCGGTGCCCATGCCGCCGCCGAGACCGCCGCCCATCCCACCGCCGGGGCGCCGTTCGTCACGACGCCCACCGGAGAGTCCACCCCCTGGGGTCGCCGAGGCGATCGGACGGGGGGGCATCGGCATGACGGGACGGGGACGCGGGGCGCCCGGGACCACCGGTTGCGGCCGGGGACGCGGGGGCGTGGCCGACGCGACCGTCGCGGGGGCGGACCCCTCGCCGCTGGCGCCACCGGCCCCACCGTCGAGCGCCTCCCGCTCGGCGCGAAGGCGCTCCGCCTCTTCCGCCCGCGCCCGGGCGATCTCGCGCTCCGCCGCCTCGGCGACCGCACGATCCTGCGCCGCCCGCTCCGCCGCAGCGCGCTCCGCCGCCGCGGCCTCGGCCGCGGCCGCCTCGAGGGCGGCCTGCTGGGCGGCCGCTTCGGCGGCCGCCGCCTCGGCCTGCGCCACATCGGCGGCGCGGCGACGCCGGGTCGCCTTGGGCGCCTCTGGTTCCGGCGTCGGCTCGGGGACCGGTTCCGCCGTCTTGGCGACGGTCTTCTTGGCCGCCGTCTTCTTGGCGGCGGGCGCGGCAGGCGCCCCCTCGGTCCCGGCCGTCTTCTTGGCGGCCACCTTCTTCTTGGCGGCCGGCGCCGGCTCGGCGGCCTTCTCGGTGCGGTGACGCTTGTCGCGTTCCCACCGGACTCGCGCCCGCGCGACCTGGTCGTCGGTCAACGGGGAGGCCGGCGTCCGCACCGAGATCTCCATCGACCGCAACATGGCGAGCACCTCGTCCCCCGAGATGCCGAATTCCGTCGCCAACTCACTCACCCGAAGCTTGCTCAACCCGTCCCCCTTGAACCGTCTGGTCCCGTTCCCGCCGGAGCGGCGAGCGCGAGAATCCCCTGAGCCAACTCGGTGTCCACGACACCGATCACCGCCGTCGCCTCGCGGCCTCCCACCTGGCCGAGCGTCGCCGCCGAGGCCACCCTCAGCATCGGCACCCGCTTGGCCGCGAGCAATCCATCGACCTTCTGGCGACTGTTCGCGGACGCGTCGGCGGCGACCACCGCCACCCGCAACGTCCCGCGCCGCGCCGCCTCACGTACGCGCTCCACCCCTAACACGGCGCGTCGCGACCGCAATCCGAGCCCCAAGAGGCCGAGGAGGCGTCGCTCCGTCACCGCGTCCATCACCGGCCCTACGCCGACTCCGGCCCCGTGGCGGGCGCCGGCGCCGCCGCCTCGTTCCCTTCCTCGGTGAGCTCATCCAGGATCGCGATGATCCGATCCGCCTCTTCCGGCGCGATCCCGGGGAGCCGCAGGAAGTCGTCACGATCGAGGTCGATGATGTCGTTCAAGGTGCGATACCCGCCCGCCTCGAGGACCGCGACCGTGGCGGTCGGCAGTCCCTCGATGGCCGCGAGCGGGACATCCGCGGCTTCGTCGCCCGGGAGCGGCGCGAAGAGCGGCATCTCGCCACCGCGCTCGAGCCACTCGCGGCTGGAATAGAGATCGATCTTCCACCCCGTGAGCTCGGAGGCGAGCCGCACGTTCTGTCCGTTGCGGCCGATCGCGAGCGAGAGCTGATCCTCGTCGACCACCGCCTGGATGGTCTTGGTCGTGGCATCGCTGAAGACGCGCGCGACCTTCGCGGGCGCGAGCGCGAGCTTGGCGAAGCGCTCCGGGTCGGCCGACCACGGGACGATGTCGATGCGCTCGCCGCCGAGTTCCTGCACCACGGCCTGCACGCGCGCGCCCTTGAGGCCGACGCACGCCCCCACGGGATCGATCCCGTCGTCCTTGGAGACGACGGCGATCTTGGTCCGACTCCCCACCTCGCGCGACGCCGCGCGGATCTCGACGATCCCCGACTGGATCTCCGGGACCTCGAGTCGGAAGAGCGCCTGCACGAAGAGCGCATCCGCGCGCGAGAGGATGAGGCGCGGCCCCTTGGGCGTCTCCTCGATGCGCTTGAGCACGGCGCGGATCGGCTCGCCCTGGGTGTACGTCTCGCGATGGTTCTGCTCGCGATACGGGATGATCGCCTCCGCCTCGCGGAACTTGTTCAGGAGGAGCACGATCTTGCCGCGCTCGATCTGCTGGATCTCGCCCGAGAGCAGGTCGCCGACCCGGGACGAGAACTCGTCCCGGATCTTGGTGCGCTCGCCCTCGCGGACGCGCTGCACGATCCGCTGCTTGCACGCCTGCACGGCGGAGCGCCCGAACTCATTGAAATCGACGGGGATCTCCATGATGTCCCCCGCCTGATAGTCGGGGTCCTCGTAGCGCGCCTCCTCGATGTCGATCTCGATGACCTCGTCGGTCACCGCCTCGACGACCTTCTTGAGGATCACGATCTTGATGTCGCCCACGGCGTCATCGATCTCCACCTCGGCCTGCACCGTCGGGCCGTACTTCTTCCCGAGGGCGGCGAGGATGCCGTCCTTGAGGAGCTCGTGCAGCTCGGTGCGATCGATCTGCTTGCTGTTCGCCAACTCGCGCAATGCCGCGAGGATCTCGACTGATCCCGCCATGGTCTGACTCCTGAAATGAATGCCTTACGGATTCCAATGGAACGCGAGCCGGGCGTCGGTGACGTCCGCCAACGCGATCTCCCGCTCCTGCCCCTTCATATCCCGGAGCCGGACCCGCTCCTGCCCCGCCTCCCCCTCCACCGCGACGATCTCGAACTCGGAGCGGCCATGGAGGGCGAGGGCATTGACGCTCGCCCGACGCCCGACGAACCGCACCCAATCCGCCACCTTCCGCAGCGGCCGTTCCATCCCCGGGGAGGAGACCTCGAGCACGTAGCGCGCCGAGATCAGCGTGGGCTCGGCATCGAGCCGGGCCTCGATCGCCCGGGATGCCCGCTCACAATCCCCGACCTGCACCTTCTGGCGGTCCAGACGGTCGATCCGGATATCGAGCACCGGCCGACCATTCGACCCCCCGCGCTTGAGCTCGACCAATTCGAGCTCAAGCTTCGTAAGTTCTTCAATGACAAGCAGTTCGATTGCGTCGACTGTCACGGGACCGACCTCACAGAGCACAAAAAAAGTGCGGGGAGACCTGCCCCCACACTCCGCAAACGGACCGGAATGTCTCCCAACCTCTTACAAGCTAGGGCCTGACAGGGGGGCAGTCAAGCAGATCGGACGATGACCCCGATCTGCCGACCGGCATCTCCGGCGCGGTGGGAGAAGAACCGATCGTTGTCGCACCGGGTGCAGTCGAGGTCGGCGGACCAGCGACCGACACCGAGGGCCTCGGCTTGCTCACCGAGGAGGGCGCGGAGGTCGATGTGGCGAGGGCGATGGGTCTCCAGGCCGGTCAACTGGCGGTAGACATCGGGCCCGACCTCGTAGCACCGCCCGCAGATCGACGGGCCGAGATGGACCCGGAGGCCGGCGGCGGAGTGCCCGGCGCCCTCAAGGGCGCGAACCGCCTCGGCGAGGATCCCACCCGCCACGCCCCGCCACCCGGCATGGACCACCCCGACGGGGCCGTCCGCGTGGGCGAGGAAGACCGGGACGCAGTCGGCGACGGTGACCGCGAGCGCACCGACGCCGGAGAGGAGGTGTCCATCGGCGCCAGGATGGCGGACCCATCCCTCCCAGCTCGGCTCGTGCCGGAGGACCTGCGTGCCATGGACCTGCTTCGCCGAGGCGAGGCGCGGGGCGCCGGATACGGCGAGGGTCCGCTGGAGCGCCTGCCACCGTGCCGACGCCTCCGGCGCCTCCCCTGATTCCGGGAACCCGTAGGTCCCGGCCTCGCGCGTCGTGACGAAGACGGTGAGACCGAGGTCATCGAAGCCCGCGATCGGGTGATGCGGGGGGAGCGCCGCGATCGTCATCGGCCGTACGGGATCGCCGGGACTATTCGACGCGCTGGATCGAGGCCCCGAGCGCGTTGAGCCGCTCGTGGATCCGTTCGTAGCCCCGCTCGATCTGTCCGATGTTGTTGATGGTGCTCGTCCCCTTCGCGCAGAGGGCCGCGATGAGCATCGCCATCCCGGCCCGGATGTCGGGGCTCTCGACGGTCGCGCCTCGGAGCTCGGTGGGCCCGCTCACCAAGGCACGATGGGGATCGCAGAGCACGATGCGCGCGCCCATCCCGATGAGCTTGTCGACGAAGAACATCCGTGACTCGAACATCTTCTCGTGCATGAGGATGATCCCCTCGCACTGCGTCGCGGTGACGATGGCGATCGACATCACGTCCGCCGGGAAGGCGGGCCAGGGCTGATCCTCGAGCTTGGGGACGGCGCCTCCGAGATCCGACCGAATGCGCAGCGCCTGCTTCTCCGGCACGACGAGATCGGCCCCGTCGACCTGCGTCTCGACCCCGAGCCGCTCGAACCCGAGCCGGACGGAGCGGAGGTGCTCCACGCCGGCATCGGCGATGCGGAGGGCGGACCGTGTGACCGCGGCGAGGCCGATGAACGAGCCGACCTCGATATGGTCGGGACCGATGCGATGGGTGCAGCCGTGCAGCGGGCGTCCTCCCTCGATGGTGAGGAGGTTGGACCCGATCCCGTCGATGCGGGCGCCCATGGCGACGAGCATCCGGCAGAGGTCCTGCACATGCGGCTCGCTGGCGGCGTTGTGCAGGATCGTCGTCCCCTGCGCCGCGACGGCGGCCATGACCGCGTTCTCGGTGCCGGTGACGCTCGGCTCATCCAAGAAGAGATCGACCCCTCGGAGCCCACGCGTGCGGAAGACGATCCGCTCCGCGAACTCGTGCTCCGCCCCGAGGGCCTCCAGCGCGAGGAAGTGCGTATCGAGTCGTCGACGCCCGATGACGTCCCCACCCGGGGGCGCGAGGTGCACCTCGCCGGCCCGCGCGAGCAGCGGCGCGGCCAGGAGGATGGACCCCCGGATCCGCGTGCAGAGCGCGGGGTCGAGCGTGTCCCCGCGCACCGTCGTCGCCGTGATCACCAGCGTGTTCGGCGCGGTCCACTCCGCGGTGGCCCCGGCCTGCCGGATCAGCTCACAGAGGCTGAGGATGTCCTTGATGTGCGGGACGTTCTCCAGGGTGACCGGCTGGTCGGTGAGGAGCGCCGCACAGAGGATGGGGAGGGCCGCGTTCTTGTTGCCGGCCGGCCGGATGGTGCCGGCGAGGCGACGCCCGCCCTCGACGATGAACTGGGGATGTGCCATGTGCGGGAATATACGCTTGACGCCCCGCGGCCGAGGGTGGAGGATTCGACATGCTCATCCTCCAGCTCGCTGCCGCGGCCGACACGGTCCTCGTCCGTGCCGTCCCCCCGCTCCGCACCCCGTTCGAGCAGGTCGTCTACGTGGCCTCGGGGCTCACGAGCCTGCTGGTGCTCGGTCTCTGCGTGCTGGCGGTGCTGACGCTGCTGGCGATGCGTCGAGGGGCCGCCGAGCTCCAGCGCGAGGTCACGCGGCTGCTGGTGGAGCTCCGTCCCCTGGCCCAGGAGGCCGCCGCCGCCGCGGCGGAGGTGCGCCAGGTGGCGGCGCAGGTGCAGGCGATGGTCGCCGATTCCAA
>Ga0129333_10006077_pt1 | contig 11404 bp, 11 predicted proteins | sample CPB6_08_DNA_FD_94474 | JGI IMG/M metagenome (GOLD analysis project Ga0129333, IMG submission 94474) | Freshwater to marine salinity gradient microbial communities from Chesapeake Bay, USA - CPBay_Sum_0.6_0.8_DNA | ecosystem: Environmental > Aquatic > Marine > Coastal | place: USA: Chesapeake...
AATAAGTCCTGTTTCACCAGCAAAACGTTCTGTTTGCGTCTGACGTTCTTGTGCTCCAGTAGCTGCAATTCCGAGTCGTTGTTGCTCACCGGTTAAACCAATCTGACGTTCTTGTCCGGCAAGAAGTTCAGCTTGAGTGGCCCGCTGCTCTCGGCCTGTAGTGGTAATACCTAAACGCTCTTCAAGTCCACGTGCTGCAATGCCCAGACGTTCTTCTTGTCCGGTTAGACCGATCTGTCGCTCTTGTCCGGCAAGTAGTTCAGCTTGGGTAGCACGTTGCTCTCGTCCAGTTAAACCAATCTGCCGTTCCTGTCCAGCAAGAAGTTCAGCTTGAGTGGCCCGCTGCTCTCGGCCTGTTAAGCCTATCTGCCGTTCTTGTCCGGCAAGAAGTTCGGCTTGAGTAGCACGTTGTTCTTGCCCAGTAGTAGCGATACCTAAACGCTCTTCAAGTCCACGTGCTGCAATACCTAGGCGTTCTTCACGTCCGGTTAGCCCAATTTGTCGCTCTTGTCCAGCAAGCAGTTCTGCCTGTGTGGCGCGTTGCTCTCGGCCAGTGGCCGCAATTCCTGCACGCTCTTCTTCACCGCGAACACGAGTTAAACCTGTTTCACCTGCAAAACGTTCTTGCTGTGTAGCTCTTTCTTCACGGCCTGTAGCTGCAATCCCAAGACGCTGCTGTTCGCCGGTTAAACCAATCTGCCGTTCTTGACCTGTAAGTAAATCGGCTTGTGTCCGGCGTTGTTGTTCTCCGGTAGTCTCAATCCCACGCCGCTCTTCTTCACCGCGAATACGAGCAAGCCCTGTTTCACCTGCAAAACGCTCTGTCTGTGTCTGACGTTCCTGTAAACCAGCAGCTTCAATACCTAAACGCTGTTGTAAACCAGTGGATTCGATGCCTAGACGTTCTTGAATTCCGCGTGCGCCAATAAGTCCTGTTTCGCCAGCAAAACGTTCTTGCTGGGTTTGACGTTCCTGTGCTCCAGTAGCTTCAATTCCTAGGCGCTGTTGCGCCCCAGTGGTTTCAATCCCAAGACGTTCTTGAATCCCACGTGCACCGATAAGTCCTGTCTCACCCGCAAAACGTTCTTGCTGGGTTTGACGTTCTTGTGCTCCAGTTAAATCAATTTGTCGTTCTTGTCCGGCAAGAAGTTCAGCTTGAGTGGCCCGCTGTTCTCGGCCAGTTAAACCAATCTGCCGTTCTTGTCCAGCAAGGAGCTCTTCTTGTGTTCGACGTTGTTGTGCTCCAGTGGTCTCAATCCCAAGACGTTCTTCGATGCCGCGTGCACCAATAAGTCCTGTTTCACCAGCAAAACGTTCTGTTTGCGTCTGACGTTCTTGTGCTCCAGTTAATCCAATTTGCCGTTCTTGACCCGCAAGGAGCTCTTCTTGTGTCAGGCGCTGCTGAGCTCCTGTTTCAATAATTTGCTCTCTTTGTCCAGCTAATAAATCAGCTTGTGTGAGGCGCTGCTGAGCTCCTGTCGTTTCAATTCCTAGGCGTTCTTCAAAACCGCGTGCACCAATAAGGCCTGCCTCACCAATAAAGCGTTCTTGCTGTGTTTTGCGTTCTTGCGCCCCAGTGGCTTCGATTCCTAGACGCTGTTGCGCACCTTGTGCGGCAAACCCAGCACGTTGCTCTTCACCTTGAACCCTTTCTGTTAGGCGATTCTCTGCGCCAAGCGCCTCAATCTGGCGCAGACTTTGCCCAGTAAAGTATTCAGAATTTTGTCTATCTAGTTGAGATGCAAAAAGAAGATCTTGTTGACTTTGCTGCGTGTTAAGAGCAGAAAGAAGTGTTTGTAAATCGAGACTTTGAGTTGGGATATTTGTGACAATGTTGCTGCCCGCTGCTCCGCCGCCACCTCCTCCACCACCTGCTGCCCCACCGCCTGCTGCTCCACTACCTGCTGCTCCACCGCCTGCTGCTCCACTACCTGCTGCTCCACCACTCATCCCACCGCCCATTCCACTACCTGGAATATTTATTCCAAATTGATTGGCTACGGTAGATGCATTATTACCAGCCCCACGATTCTCGATTAAATTTCCAATTCTTTGGTTACTAATCCCTGCATCACGGAGATCTCGGATATCTTGACCAGAAATTTTGCCAGTTCCTACGATTTGCTGTACAGCATCTCCGGCCATACGGCTACCACCCATTCCAATGCTCGGCGTCGGTTGAACAGTCGGTCGGGATACTGCGCCACCACCCATTCCAATGATCGGTGGCGGCGGAACAACCGCTTGGACCATTCCGCCACCACCACCCATTGCACCGCCGCCACCTGCTGCTCCACCGCCGCCGCCACCGCCCATTGCACTGCCGCTACTGCCACCGCCACCTGCTGATCCGCCGCCACCGCCACCACCCATTGCACCGCCGCCGCCACCGCCGCCGCCCATTCCGCCGTCGCCGCCCATTCCGCCGCCCATTCTTTTAACTCCTTAGACTAAGTGGATAGCTTGTTGATTCCAGTTTAATTGACCTACTCAAAGCGACACACGTCAAAGTAGGAAGATTAAAATTTCTGTGATTACATTATACTTACTTCAAATTCTCAATAGATTTGACGTTGTCTTTACCGTAGTTGAGGAGCAGCTCTTCTCCCTCTGCAATATCTTTTGTGGCATAATGACGAATCAACTCACTAACTTTATCCACTTGATAATCAACGTTGGAGTCGAAACAGTGATTGTAAAGACCGGCATACCCCATTCCAATCAAGCTGCGATCATCTTCTAACCAATAAGCATAGGGCTTGCAAGAAGGTGCATTACCGAGCTCTTCAAAAGTAATGGAGATATACGGAGATTCTTCTATTACCTCGAATTTTTTAATCGGCTCCAAGGCAAACACGCCCCAACGATGAATTTCAGAGCGCCGCACACAAATTTTGTTGCTTTTGAACAGCTCTTCAACGGGCATCAAAAATAGGGACGCGTACACGACCTGTAACTCAAGATGCCCTAACTTACCGCTTCTGAATACAGTTGCAAATCAACCAACGGCAAAAGTGCTGCCACGATAATTCATCCGCCTCTGCGCGTTCTGCAAATTTGCCAAGGCGTTAATCATTCCGGCTTCACCTGAGGCGGCAGCACCAGCCTGTGCCTGTTGAGATGCAGCAATATTTTGCATGCTGGAGGGAAGCCGCTCTTTGAAATCAGCATAGGTCTGACTAGCCAGTAAGTTACGCTCGGTAGCCTCACGTGCAGCTTGACTCAAAAATGGATACGCAGAAGCTAACTGCTGCTCTGTTAGTTGCTGGCTAAGCTGGGCCGCTTGAGCCTGTTCTTGCATACGAATCGGAGAAATGGCGCGAGTAAAATCAATCCACTGTTGAATAGTTGGATCGATACCTGGTACAGCACCACTTTTTGACTGATATTCAAACGCAGGCTGATCCCTCCCACCGGATGTGAGGTTTACGCCTTTTGCTTGCATTTGAGCTTCTGTCGGTTTAAAGACAGAGCTAAAATAATCTGGAAACTTATAGTCGGCCCCAACGGCGAACGGTTGATATGAGAATGTACCAGTTTTAGGTAACTGGTAGAAGGACGCGTTGGGGTTGGACATCTTACGAATACTGATACTGACTGGTAAGAGCGTTACCCATTTGCTGGGCAGCGGTCTGACCCATTTGCTGCGCTGCTTGCTGGCTACGTTCTAACATGTTTGCAGCAGTTGCAATGTTCTGCCGGATGCCAGCGGCAGCCATCTGACGTTGGAACTCAGTCTTAGAACGTGCTTCAGCGGATTTAAACAGTTCAGGCATCAGTTTACGGATGCCAGCGAGCTGCACATCTTGCATTAACAATTCGTTAAGACGAGCGGCGCCGATTTGACCACTGGGATCGGCAACTGAAAGCGAATCATAAGGCGTTTGGCGATACGGTGTCTGCGGGACAGCGCCACCTGCGTCATAGATTGCTTGGCCAGGCTGACTTGCCGATACAGCTAAATTAGCTGCACCGCCAGCTCCTCGTGAGGCGACAGGAGCAGCAGAGGCTGCGAGAGTACCAGGAAGTCCGCCAAGGAGTGTGGTACCACCAAGAGCAGCGATATTACCAATTCCTTTGGCGGTGGCTTCAACTCCAACTTTACCTAAAGCTTGGTTTAACGCGGACAAGCCTGCTGCGCCAACAGGGGTGCCTGCCAGGGCAGTTCCCGCCATGCGAAAAGCCCCTGGGGCAAGTGCACCTAAACCTGCTCCAAGTGCGGTAGCACCTAGGTTGCCACCACTCTTCTGATATGCTGTGTAGCCCCCAGTGGCGGCGCCGATAAGTGGCAGCAACATAATTCTTTACTCTTTGTCTTTTATTTTATAGGTTGTAAATCAAATTAAGCAAACCTATCGATAAGTTTACCAACGCCCATACCAATCGGTACTCCAAGGGGACCGAATACGCCTGCCGCAGTCCCGATGGCACCAGCAAGTCCGCCTACGTCACCAAATAAACCACTACTACCGCTGCCACCAGATGCTGTTTGAGCGCCCATTTGAGGCAGTGGTGGAGTATAGATAGAAAAATTATCGAATATTTGCCCTGATCCGGAGGAGCTACTGCTCTCGCGACGACGCCGCGCTGCATCTTGAGCAGCTTGCGTATATTTGCCGCTTTGACCGAAATTTTTCTCAGTGTATTTGTTCAGAAAATCAAGACCTTTTACAAGAGCCTCACCAAATCCACCACCTCTGCGTTCTTCAGACAGACCAGGGACACCTTCGTATTGCTCCTGGTCCCATCCTCCAGCACCGCCCCAATCCATACCCCAGCCAGGATCAGCCATAACGTATCAAGCGTAATTAGGAATGGTAAACATTTGATTAGCGGCTTGATTTGCCATCTTCATTATATCAAAGTTACTCGACATCCCACTTTGTAATGATCCGGATCCAGCAGCTGCAGCATTCCGTGCTTCAATCAATTGCATCTGGTGCATGAAACGTTGCTGATCTAAGAGAGCCTGCGCCGCCATTTCATTTGTAAGTGGCGAACGCCCTGGAGTATATTGTTGAGTGCTGAAAGCAGTCGGCTTTACAGGGTTAGTTACAGCATTAGCAAGCATATTAGATGCGATAACAGAACCAGCTCCAAGTCCGAGTGTGGTCGCACCACCGGCGACAGCCGGCAGCGCTCGTGCACCTGCTTGAATAGTATCCATGCTTAATGGTAGGCCCATAGCAACTTTACCGATTCCTGGTATTTGCGAAAGCGCTTGAGCAGCTGCTTCAGACGTACCTTGAGCGATAGTTCCAAGTCGTGCGCTATTCTCAAGTGCTGTTTTAACGCCGGCTCCACCGCCAGACATTACCGCAGCCGCATACTTTTTTAGTAGCTCTTGCGCTAATTTACCTGCTGCGGGATTCATTAAGCTACTCCGGGGCCACGGCTTGGGAAGATGTTCGCGTTACCTTTTTTTGCATCTTCAATGAAATAATCGCCGGACGAATTAATTCCATAGCGAAGAGCAATATTTTCTGGTAATACCGCTGTCTTAGGATCAATTATACGCCCTACACCAAGAGCGTACTTGTCGAGAAAACTATCCGCTTGACTCCGAACGTTGGGATTTTGAAAAGATGAATAAGGATTTACGCTTAAATCGCGAAGACTGTCGTAAGCTTCGGCCGCACTCTCATTGCCAAATTGCGCGCGTGTAAAAAAATCAGGAACTTTCGGATTATCCAAAAGCTGAGCACGCCACATGTTGTCCCTCGGATCCTCAAACGCCGATCTCGGATATACTCCAAGGGTGCCGCTATCCGGACGCTTACCTTCTCGAAAAGCTTTATCGAAAGGTTTAGTGAAATTTGAGTTGAATAACGGCTCTGACATTACTTGTTGCGACGATTACGAAGTTTTGCAAGTGTCTTTGCCAAGTTTGCCTGTTTGACAGTTTTATCAGAGTACTCGTCTGGATTTGCTGTAACTTTTGAAGCAAACTGAGACGCACTCATATCGCGCTTTTCTGCTTTACGAGAAAAAGCACCTGGGTTCTTACTGACAGCTTCTTGAATCCAATTGTCGCCAGGCATTTAACTCAGCTCGATTTAATTTGCACTCATAGCCTCTACTTTAGCTGCAACAATTGCAGCGGACCGAAGCTCAGGAGAAGATGCCTGAAACGCACGGACTTTATCGGCAGCTTTCTGGGGCAACCAGTGCTTAGCCATTTCAAAAGCAAGATGCTTAATCTCTTCCGGAGAAAGCTTACCGTCAGCAACAGATTCTACTGAAAGTTCAAATGCCTTATCAATCTTTGATCCGTCCCAGCGACTAAGGTTTTGGTCAAGGACGGGATCAATAATGTCGTAGGCTTTTTTAATGATTGGTCCGTATTTTAGAAAAGTTTGAACTGTTAAGTTCTTTTTTAAAAAGACAGCAACTGCAACAGTAGCTGCACCAATCAAGCTAGCAATGATGGGTTCCAGGAAGGTCATCGCTTACTCCACGTCACAATGTTTTTACTTTACTTAAAGTAAGCCTGCGCGACGAGCAGCCGCGCGTTGTTCTAATTCTTCCATAATTTGTCTGGTCTCGAAGTGACGTTCAGCTTGCTCTTTAGCGCGGGCATTTTTACCCATCCCGGCTGCAACAATGTCAGATTCGCTCATCAAACCTGTATAAATAGGTTGACGCTTTTCCCGGATGGTGCCACCACGTTCGACTGCTTTCTGAAGCCCCATTTGGTGAGCGAGAGCATTATTAGCAGCAATGCCAGCGATATTACCCATTTCATCGGGGAAGCCTGCATCAGCATAGTCACGCATCGCTAAGCGATAGGGGTCAGTCGTAGCGTATGCATATTCGACCGGTTTATTGCGACTCCTCATTTCTACGCCAAGTTCGCCACCAGGATAAAAGGTCAGTCCCGAAACAGCTTTACTCCGTTCTGGGGCGATCTCGTAACTGGCGAGAGGACCCTGATCTTGGCTCATGGCACTGAGAAATTCGTTTGTCCTTACTTTAACCGGCTTGCCTACACGAACAGCTTCTGGCTGCTGCGTGACAATTGGAGCATCAGCCTGTCCACTAAGAAGAGCTTCACGTTGCGCCCTAGGCAACAGTGCGAGAGCCTTGGCGGCAAATGCCGGCGCTTCTTCAGATTCTGAGGAACGGCGCGGCGGGGCCGAAAAGGCTGCAGGAACAGCAGCAGTTACGACTTCCCGTGTAGGTGTGGGCGTAGGGACAGACGCAGGTGCTGATGTTATGGGCGCAATTCGTGTTTGCGGAGTTGCGCGAACTTCAGTAAATACAGGGGTCGTACCAGGTGCACCGACCAGCTCATCTGGCTCCATGCTTGCGCCTGCAGCCTGCATCATTGCAGTATAAGCAGGCGTTCCACGGAAACGTTCTGCCGCAGCAACAGAACTGCGTCCAACTGGACTAATGCCCTCTTCTTGACCTTCTTTTAATACTTGCTTAAAAACAGGTGCAGCTTTACCTGCAACCATAGCGCCGTATTCAGCAACAGACTGGTCAATGCGTTTTTGAGCACGTTGTTCGGCAGCAACACCACCAAGGTACTCTGAAATTAAATCATCTGCACGGTCACGAACAGGGGAATGTGGAACAGTGCTTGCAGCAAGTTGCTCAATCTCTGAGCCAGGACTAAATGATTGGCTTGAGGTAATTACGTGGCTTTGAGTCGCTGGTTTTCCTTCTGAATCGACAACAGTAGGTTTTTCAGGAGACGTGCCACGTAACAAACCCATGACGGCCGTCTGATGCGGAACAATATCTTGTCCGTAGCGATCAGAAGTTGTAGGTGGTGTTACATCCGTACTTGCGGTAGCAAAGCCTTGAGGTTGCGGAGGAGTGCCAATATGAGGTTCATCATCAAGTTCAAGAGTGCCAAAATTCTTTGCAAGATAAACGCCTCCCGCAATTGCACCAGCAGCAAGTGCAGTCTTACCGATAACATCGACTGCACGTCGGATTGCTCCAGGTGGACGCTTACCTTGATTTACATCCCGCGTAAAACTATAAACCTCTGGAGCCAACGCCATTCGCTTAGCAGGCGTTTGCGGATAAGGGTTGCCTGTAAGGTCAGACCAGAGCGCGTAGTCCTGCGGAGATACAGGCATGTTTATACACACATTATCTAGATATAAGTGATTTTAGGGTGACTAAATACGTTAAATTTGTCCCCCTACCTGCTCAATAAAAAGGTCAATTTGGGGGAAATTTTCCGGCTACTATCTGGCCGGCTTGTCACAAAAGTTTACATACCAGGAAAAAAAGAAGCTGTATGTGAAGAGTTGCTACATTCTGGCCGGATGGGCCGGTGATGGTCTAATGTGAGAGAAGCGGCCATAGAAGCCGCGCATCCACTTAGTACGGAGAACCATGACCCTCACAGTCCCCACCGCTGCGCAGATCGCGCAGAACCTCGAGCGCACCGCACGCATGGTTGCGCCAGCCATCGCGCTGGTGATCACGTGCACGGGCCTGCTGACTGAGCTGGCTTACGACCTGGGCTTCCAGCTCGGCACCGCAGTGCACACCCGCAACGATCAGCTCGCCGCAATGTGGCGCCGCTTGTGGGTGCCAGGCGCCGAGCCTGCAGCCGCCCCGATCACGGTCAAGCCTGCGCCCATCAGGCTCGCGGCAAAGCTGCAGCCCCAGGTGCATCCGCTGGCTGACCTGGCCGCCGACCTGGAGACACTGACCTGCGCTCAGCTGCGCAGCCTGGCCGGCACCAAGTGCAAGGCACGCAAGGCTGAGCTGATCGCAATGGTGCTTGCCTGAGATCGCAACCCAACCCCGTCCTGGGTTAGAATGACGGAGTCCACCCACCTAGTACGGAGACTGACCATGACTAACGAGATCACACTCGATCAGCTGGAAGCCCTGGAACCGGCCGACCTGGTGTTCACCGACTTCACCGAGGGCGACAGCTGGTCAGTGAGTCCAGAGGAGTACCTGACTGTCGAGGGCGCCATCTGTCGTCTGCAGGCCGACGGCTACAGCCTGGAAGCCTGCAGCGACGGCGTCACTCGATACGTCCAGCACCACCCCTACCAGGCCATCGAGGCCTGTGGCGGGACTGATGAGGCTGTGTTCTTCCTCGCAAAGCCCGGCCACCACTGCACCCTGTTCGTAGTGTGGGGCCTGGGCGAGGACTGCATCGCTGACTTCAGCGCTGACTGCCAGGCCGAGCTGGATCGGATCGACGACCTGATCTACGCTTGACACCAGGGGGTTTCGGCCCCCATCCACCCACCTAGTACGGAGACACCATGTTTCAAGTTAACGAGCCCTATGATCCGGCAAATGATCTGCCAGCGCCTGACATCCGGGAAGACTTCTCAGATCTGACATTTGGCCAGGGGTTTGATCCCCAGGGGCTCTTGGACAGATTGGCGGTCTGGCTCCCAGCTGACGAGCTGAGAGAATTCATGGATGACCTGGCCATGAACCGAGTGTGACGCCTGGGGGCCTCGGCCCCCTTTTTCAAGTTGATAGTTGATAGTGATTAACGAAGTTTTGTGACATATGAAGAGTTATAACTTTTCGGCGCCAGGGGCAGCCGATGGCCTACAGTGATGGGGTAGTTCGCCATAGAAGCGATGCTGATCATGAACACAAGCGAGTACCGCATGCTGCGCAGCGCGGAGCTGAACGCGTGCGTTGGGTACGTCTGCGCGTTGCCGGTGAGCGACGCCTGGGCTGCGGAGTGGAGCAGCGCGTGGGTCGCGTGGTGCGCAAATGTCAACGATTGCGATTGGCGCGGCCAGGGTTGGGGTTGGGCAAGCGGATGCTCGCGTGGCCGATATATCGGCACCAAATTGCGCAGCCCTCAGGGCATCCGCAAGGCGATGGCTTGCCAACTGCCGGAGTGATCACCAGGGGGCTCCGGCCCCCTTTTCATCAACTTTTATAAAGTTGATAGTTGTTGATAGTGTTTAACGAAGGAATGTTACATGTGAAGAGTTATAACTTTTCGGTTTCGGTGGGCGCCGATGGCCTAGGATTTGCTCATCGGGATCGAACCCGATTCACTTCGCACTTAGGACGCGATGAACACTGCACTCACGCTTAAGTCCAGCAACGACAAGACCGGGCCGATCCCGGTCAGCACCACAAGCCGGGTCAGCTGCCCATCAACCTGCCCACTGGCGGGTGATGGCGGTTGCTACGCAGATGCCGGCTACTACACGCGGATGCATTGGGATGCCGTGACCGCTGGCACCCGTGGCCTACCGGCGGCCGACTTTATCGCTGCCGTGGGCCGGATCCGTTCTGGCTCCCGGTTCCGCCACAACGTTGCTGGCGATCTGTGGCACGAGGCCGGCGTGATCCGTGGCGACCTGCTGCGTAAGCTGGCAGACGCCGCATCCCATCTCACCGGCTGGACTTACACTCACCACCTACGCACCGCTGCCAATCTGGCTGCGATCCGTTCCGCGATCCGTCGCGGATTCACGGTCAACCTCTCCACTGAGGTCAAGTCTGAGGCTGCCAAGCTTGCAAAGCGTGGCCTGCCGGTCGTTTGCGTGGTTCCTGGCGACTCACCCGCTAAGTTCGAGCACCAGGGGGTGACCTTCCGGCAGTGTCCTGCCACCTTTGAGGGTTCCCCAACCCAGTGTGCCAGCTGCGGCGGAGGCATCCCCCTCTGTGCTCGGGCTGATCGCAACTTCGTGATCACGTTTCCTGTGCACGGTGGCCGTGCCAAGACTGCAGCCACGGCCTGCGGCTGACAATCCGGGGGCTGCGGCCCCCATTTCACCCAAATTCTGAGGATCGCACAATGCATTCACCCTATCTCGGCTGGATCGTGCCCTACAAGTGGCAGGAATCACCCGAATGGCTCGACGGTGAGCCCGAATCAGACGACTACCCTGAGGATTGCGACGCCGAAGGCTACCTGATCGACACAAATTGACAGAATTTGCCCCGAAAGGGGCATTTTTTGTGTTGATAGTTGATAGTGAGCAATAAATTGTTGTTGATAGTGCGCAATACGGCGTAATTTACACTTTTTTGCAATATAACTGAGTTTTAAGCGGTTCTGACGGTGCGGTAGGATGGATCAGAGCGACCAAAGCAGTCGTTTTTACGTGTTTTTCACGTTTCCTGAGTACCTGTCACTCGTGCAGGTACGCTGGACAGAGTGCAAGGCCCTGTACAGGCCCGAAATGCGCCCGAAATGGGTCGTATAACGGTACTGTTGTATGGTTATTTAGGCTTTTTTGATGCAATTCTTTGCACTTAATAGGCTTATATAACCTAAGGGCCTCACGACCCATCCCTTGAAAACCCTTGCGCCGCAACGGATGTCAAGCCTCGCGCCTGACGATTCGTGGGGGTAAGGCTTTGTACTTAACGTGAGGGTGTGGAAAACTTTTGGGTAGGATTTCGTGGTCCGAGTAGTCCACGTGGTTCAGATGGTCCA
>Ga0129333_10006078_pt1 | contig 11404 bp, 2 predicted proteins | sample CPB6_08_DNA_FD_94474 | JGI IMG/M metagenome (GOLD analysis project Ga0129333, IMG submission 94474) | Freshwater to marine salinity gradient microbial communities from Chesapeake Bay, USA - CPBay_Sum_0.6_0.8_DNA | ecosystem: Environmental > Aquatic > Marine > Coastal | place: USA: Chesapeake Bay...
CAACAGATCCTACATTTGTCTGCATTTTAATTACTATTCTATTTGCAGGAACTGGATTTTGATAAATAATAAATGGGGCAGTATCATCTATAAAATATTGACCATTAATAAAGTTATTTGCAATTCCTCGCAAATTATCTCCGTCAGATCTAAAAGAAGTCCAGTACTTAAAGTTATCATTTTTGTCTGACATATAATATCTAGGTCTATTAGACATATTTATATTTGAATGATGTAATTTCCTACCTGGGAAATATGCAGCCTTATTTATGCCAGATCTGGGCCTAAATTTTTTAAAACAATCTTCTAAAGAATAAAGCATGGAAGATTTTTTATTCTCTTCTAATAAAAACCACGGCTCTTCATTATCAATTGGACTAATGCCCCCATCTATAACTATATCTGAGTTTGTTGCACCAGTATAAAAATTACCTATATCATTTACGTCAAAAGTATTTGGTATTAGTTTATATTTTTCAGAATTTTCTGCAGCAGGTCTGTATCTATAGTTTCCTATTCTAAATATGTTATTGGCGATATTCATATTCCATTCTGCAATTACAGCAGACTGGGTTTTAACAGTTGATGATGTTTCTAAGTGTAACCTAAGATCTTCATTTTGAAACATTATACTTCTTCCAAAGTTACAGATATATTCCAGAAGTCAAAGTTACTTCCTCCACGTTTAACAACGCTATAACTAAAATCAGAAAAATACATTTGTAGTAATTGATTATATTGTGGCAGGTGAGAGTAAGCATCTGCCTCTTTACCAAAATTAGAATATTTATCATATGCTAAATAAACCCAGAATGGACCCTGATGATTTTCATACCAATCCAATACCTCTACTCCACCTGCTCCGCCGTCTGTAGTGTACTGTAAATCTGAACCAGATGGACTTCCATAACCATTGTGTGGAGACTGTCCCGTAGTGGGATTAAAATCTGGAACAGTAAAGTATGACCTTGAAGGCAACATATCCCAAGATGTTGATAAAGTTAATTTATCTGCTATATGATATGATCTCATTCTTCCATTAATCGTTCTCTCACGTGTTTCAATTCGTGTTGTTGTAAAATCTATAGGACTTCTATTATCATCTGATAATATTAAAAATTGATTATAAACAGATTCATCTGTTTCAGATCCTGGATCTTGACCAACCTCTAAACCATTTGGAACATATAAACCAGAAATTAAGGTTCCAGAATTCTCTGACCATAGCATCGCTTGTGGTCTTGAATATTTTTTTCGACCTGCCATGTATGTTGCTGTTGACATTATAATCTAGCCCCCCTCAATTTCTTTGAGTCTACTTGTTTAATCTGAGTCATTACAGCCCTTGCAATTTCGTCAGGGTTTGCATCAGACTTAACATTAACATTGATACTATAATTATACACTGAGTCACCAATTGACTCACCATTATTAATTGCTTTCATTTTTTCTAACCCGTGGGTATTTACAGCATACTTACTCATAACAAATTCTCCAGGAGTTAATATCGCTGGAACTATATCTGTCCCCTTTGCTCTTGCAAGACCTCCCGAAGCAAATGGTTTTAAATCTGGGAACATGGTATTTAGAAGACCTGGAGGTGCCCAAGGATACTGCAACCTAATAGCAACACGTCTATCTTCTTTGTCAGCCTCTGCTTGTGCTGCTGCTGCTGCTGCAATTGCATCCGCTTCTGCTTTAAACTTAGCATCAGCCTCTGCTTTTTCTTTGGCTGCTATCTCTGCGGCAAGATCGGCTGCATTTTTTTCAGTTCCTGACTTACTATCGCCTTCTCCAGTTACTGCAAGACCAGAACCTTCCTTTTGCCATCCTTTATTATCATCCCAATAATAATCTCCAACTGGTTTATCTGGTTTCTTCCATCCACCCTTGCCATCTGAAATCCATGCAGCGCCAGGAGGTTGTGTATTATTATTGTTGCCGTTATTTCCATTATTTCCACTATTACCATTGTTTCCATTATTACCATTGTTTCCATTATTACCACTGTTTCCTGGATTTCCACTACTGGTGTAAACAGTATTAATATATCGTGTAATGTTTTCAGTAATATTTCTTATTTCGTTAAGTATTTGTTGAGTTGTCACACTCTTTGGAATTTTATTTAAAGTATCTAATGCTGTTTGCCAAGAAGCAGCACCATTTTTTGCTGATGTTTCTGCTGCTGCTACGGATGCAGCATATAGTCTTGCTTGCTCTTCAGCATCAACAAGAAGATCTACTGTTTTTTCCCAATCCTCTAATGTCATTCCAGTTGTATCATCTAACTCTATTGCCTCGTCAACTATTGCAGTAAGATAGTCTTCTTGAGCCTTTAGTTTATCTTCCTCGTCTTGATACTTTTTAACTATTTTTTCTTGTTCTGCAAGATTTGCTTTTGCTGCAGAAAGTTGTGCTTCAGCAGCAGTAACGCCTTTTTGAGCCTCAAGTACGGCTGCTTTAGCAGTTTCAAGTTCGGCTTGTGCTGCTGCCTTTATTTTTTCAATTGCTGCAGCACGGCCTTCTTCAATCTTAGCAATATTTGCCTTAATTGCTTCTATTTCTTTTTCAAGTGCAAGCCTTGCTGGATCATTTTCAAGTTTATAAATTTCTTGGCTAATCTGGAATTGTCTTTCAGAAATTTGTTCTCTTGTCATTCCAGTTTCTGCGCCACGAAGACCTTTAAGTTCATTTTCTCTTGCTGCCTCTAAACTCTGCATAGAAGCATCTAGTGCATTTGCCGAAGAAGAGGCCCTCATTTCTTGTGCTGCACGTGCTGCTGCTGCAATATCACCTTGCGATAAAGCATCTGCAAGACTTAGTTGCTGCTGTTGGCTTTGAGAAATCTGTTCATTAATCTTTGCAACCTTTTGTAATGCTTCTGCCTGCTTATCATATTTTTCATTTATCTTGTCTGCAGCATGATCCATAATCGCAAGATCATTATTTAGTTTATCAGATTCTTTATTTAATACCTCAATTTTATCTGTAAACTCGGTTGCAATCTTCTTTTCAATTGATTCTATTTTATTTTCTTCTGACTTAATTAAATCATCAATTCTCTTGTTTTCAGCATCAATTGCTTTTTCAAGATTATCCTGAGCAGCGTCTACTCTATCTTGAGCAGCATTTAGAGCATCTTGAGCAGCAGACAAAGCCCCTTCGGCAACACTTACATTACCTTGTAACTGACTTGCTCTTTGTTGTGCAAGACCTAAACTCTTAGCATTTTCTGATCTTTGTTTTTGAATATCTTTTATACTTAATGATCCAACAGTTGGTATTGCCAATCCAGCGCTGCCGTATCTAGCATCTACCTTTTCTTTTGCCATTTGTCCTATATTTTTAGTAGATAAAATATTTCCTGCTGTATCTCTTCTTACTGCTGTTTGTTGTGAAAGAGACGACAAGTCCATATAGCCCATAATGGTTCGTCTAGTCTCCATCTGCTTTTTGGCTGCTTCTGCTCCCTGCCTTACTTGACCAGCAGGACTTTGTGCTGCAAACTCTTGAGCAAATTTAATATTAGAAGCAGCATTAATTGCATTTAAACCATCTACAATCTGTTTTAATTTTTCAACTGATAATCCTGCCGAACTATTATATTGATCCATTGCTGCAATTGCTTCACTCATTAATTCTGGATCACTTAATATGTTTTTAATTGCATCAGGAGACAACTGCATTCCTTGGCTTTTTAAATTACCAAAAAATGTTGTTAATTCTGAAACCCTACTTCTATCTTTTAATAAAGCAAGACTAGATGCTCCTCTTTCTATTAAACTATTAATTTTTGTTCTTAAAGAAATTTCTTTTGTTAATAAAGCATTTTTCTTAATATCATATTCTGTTGCTTTACCGCTTGCAATTGCTATAGCCAAATTTTCATCTTCTAACATTTTTGCGATAGTGACCTCATCATATCCAAGACTAATTAATTTCTTTTTTGCATTATCCTGTGCTATAAATAAGTCAACTGATCTTTGAGCAGAATCATTAAAGTCTCCAATTACCTTTAGGTCAAATGCTGCAAGATATTGTTTGCCTAATTCAGTTAAAATAACTTGATTTTTCTGTAAGCCTTCTTCAAACTGTTTAGTAACTGGATTATATAATCTTCCCTTTTTGTCTGTTTTGTCACCAACAGTCTGAAAATATTTACCCTGATCCTTTGGATCTAGCCCCATTAGAAAATCTGTAAATTGACGATTTGTTCCAATCTTATCTAGTTGTTGGCTAATACCTACGAATCTATCAACTGCAGAACCGATACCTTTATCTGCAAGTGCAGCAGTTAATGCCTTTATTCCTCCAGCAGCATTTATTCCAGCATTTCTAACATTCTTTAATGCTGCTAATAAGAACTGATATGGGTCTTCCTTTGTTCCTGTTCCAGAGCCTGATTTAGGAGTAGCAGTTTTACTAATTACCTCTCCATTTTCACCAATATAAGTTTTTGTTTTTTCTGCAATTGCACCGACAGTATCTGACGCTGCCTTTCCATATGCTGCGTTGTATGTTAGTTCTCCTACAGCCTTTTTGGCAGTTCCAGTTAATCCCTTTGTTGCCTCTTCTGCTTTACCTTTTGCATAGTCCTGATAAAACTTTATCTTAGATGCTTCATCTGCAAAAACTGTAGCATATATTGTTTTAAATTTAGAAATTGCTTCTTTCTGTGCTGTATCTGGGAGTTTGTCAAAGTCTGCCCACTTATTCATTAGCATTGTTAGATTATCTTGAGTCATTCCATCCATCTGATTGTTTACTTCACTAAAGAATTTTAATATTGCTTCTTTATCTAACTTATCTGGCATTGCCTCAATTTTTGCTAAATCGTTTGAAAGTTTTTCTAATAATTCCATTCCAATAGGTTTGCCATTTTTGTCTGTCATTGATAAAAATGCTTCCATATTAATTTCATGTCCATCAAGTACTTGCAACGCAGCCATTGCTTCACCAATTTTCTTGAAATCTTCTGGATTCTTTTGAATTATTTCTGCAGACATTGTTGCTGCTATATCTTGATTTTCAAATGATGAGAAATATTCTAACATTGATATAGTTGCTGCATCGCCATGTTGTTTTATTCCCATGTTTAAAGTTGTTGCTAATTTTGGTAAATTGCCCTTAAACATCTCCATAAAAGTATTTAGTTGTTCTGGATTTAAAATCTTATTGCCTAAAAGCATTTGCATTTGTAATTCAAATTTTTGACCTTGTTCTTGAGATGTAAACCCTCTTTTCCTAAATTCTGATTTATCGCTTACCTTAGCAAGTCTAGACAAAGTGTCTGTTGCCATTGTTTCAAATTCTGTACCCTTAAATGCATCTTTAACCTTAGATTTTAATGAATCAAAATAAGCATCTTCCCTTGCAGCAGGACCAGTAACAACACCAACATTTTTTGCTTGTATATATTTTTCAAATCTTTTTATTTCTTTATCTATTTGATCAACAACAGCAGTGTTTGCTTTAGAAACATCAACTGCCATCTTTGCTTCAGTATCTGCAATTTTTTGTTTTATTTCAAGTAATTTTTCAGCATTAGAAGTTGACTGCAATTCTTTTTCAAGTAATTGAATTTGTTTTCTATATTGCCATTCTGTTGCATCTGCTTGTGCTTTAGCAAGAGCAACATTATTTAATGCTAATGCTCCTAATTTTGCTGCTTCATTTCTGCCAGAATTTCCTTCAGCAACACTTTCTTGCATTCTAGAGGTTGCTACTGTAGAACGTTGATTTGCCTGTGCAATAATTCTTGCTCTTACATCTAATGGATTATTTGTTATATCTTCTCCATTTGGTCCAATTACTGATCTCAATTCTCCCATTATGTCGGCAGTATATTTTCTACTGCCCAGTTCAATTCCTATTTGATCAGCAATATCTGCTGCCTGTGCAGCATTTAATACTCCATCTGAGACATATGCAGATAACTGTAAAGCAAAGTCCTGTGCAGCAGTTTTAGATCCATAATCTTTCATTTGATCTACAAAACCCTTTACCATGCCCTTGCCCACTTCAGATGTTAAGAATGTATCTCCAAACCCAGTTCCAGCACGTTGAACATCATTGTATGCGCCAAAAACTCCCTTCTTTCTTACTTCGTCCATTGCACGGGAAGCGCCAACTTTGTTTGTTATTTGTCCTATCTGATCCATTTTTGTTGTTGTTGCAGAAACAGAGTCCACATACTGTGCTTGCTTCTTAGCAGAATTTTCAAAATGTTTATTAAGAGCAAATAGACTTGTACCAATTGTAACTGCAGCAGTGGCAATCCAACCAGGTGCACCCATTCCAGCAAACATTGGGGCCATACCTGCAATAGCAGATGCACCCATAAGTCCCATACCCGCACCAGTATTTCCAGCCATCATTGCTGCCATACCAGCAGTACCAAGTGCCATAGAGGCTCCACCAGAGAAACGACCAACCTTTTCTTGACGCATAGCCTTTGCATCTCTTCTATCTTGTTTTGCTTGATCTCTATCTTTTAACTGTTTTGTTTGTCTATCTTTAATTTCTTGTCTATCAAGTGCTGCCCTTCTTCTTGCATTTGCAGCATTTAGTTCTTCTTCTACTTTTCTCTTTCTTAATTTATCTAATGCAGCACTGATTTCTTGCTGAGTATATCTATTTTGAGATTTAAGCAATCTTGCTTGATCTTGTAATGCTTTTGTAATTCTGCCCTGAGCATTTTTGCTTAATTGTTGAGTTTGTAGTGTAGGTGCATTTTCAAGTCCGCCAATTGAGACCTTGCCTTTGCCAGCAACCGACATACCTGCTCTTCTGGATTGAGGAAGATTGACAACTTGCTCCTTCTTGTTTAGGCCTAAAAGTCCATCATCTTTTGTAACTTTTCCAGTCTTTGTATCAATAGTCTGAACATTGCTTGGCTTTCTTACAGTTCGTGCTTTTGTAATCTTTTGAAGCATATTATTTTCATCTATAGTCCATTCTTTGCCCACCCTAACTCCAACTACCTGTCCTGCACCTCTTCCAGTAGAAAGTCCAAATGTTGGAATACGATTTCTTTTATCGTAGAAACCAGTCTTATTTCTTGTTTCAAGTTCATCCAATAAAATTTTATTTTTTGCTATTTGAACTTTATTATTTGCTAAACTTCCAAGTGCAGTCCTTAATCCCTTTGTTTGTTTTGCATCTCCACTTGCCAATAATGACGTAGCCCTTTCTTCTAACTGTAATGCATTCATAACATGCGCTATTTCTCTTGGAGTAAATGGATGTTTTTTCTGTGCCATGAAGTTTGCTGCTGACTGATATCTTGCTGCTTGCTCTTTACTAAATAATGGATATCCATTTTTTTCATTCCATTTAACCAAATCTGATGCTCTCTTTCCTGCATTCATATAGTTATTTAATAAATGTAAATCAAATCCTGCACTTCCCTTTGACCATTTTGCAGCACCTTTCCCTGGCTCCCCTGTTTTTGCAACGTGTGAGAGATCGAACATGATATCTTTTGTAATTGTTCTTGGGGAAAGTCCTGCAGCAGCCATTGCATTTTTTACCCTATCTGCAGAATTTTGTAAGTTCTTAATTGATGGATGCTGATTAGTGTCTATTTGACCATTTGCAATTCTTTGATTTACTGCCTGTAATTCTTTTTGATAATTCTTTAATGATTTATATAAAGAACTATCTTTAGGAATATATTTTTCCCAGTGACCGCTTTCTTTTTCAGTAAATTTAAGTTTGTCTCCTAGGCTAGACGGAGTCATTTTCTTTACAGCAGTGTAACTTTGATTTCCAGCATTATCTAGTTGTGTCTTCAAACCACTCTTATATAATAATTTATCTCTAACTTCTTCGTAGGTTCTTCCATTGGAAAGTCCTGCACCATTTTTAATATCTTTAAGGTGATAATATCTACCATCAAAATAAACCATATTGTCTTTAATATGTCCGAGTAATCTTGTTTGTAGATTTCCCTTATCCAACTTTTTCATTCTTTCAGCAAATTCATCTTTAATCTTCTTTTGATTTGGATCATTTTCATCTAAAAGACCCATTTTCTTTGCTTCTACTTTTCTTGTCATCTCAACATCTTTTTCAAGTTTTCTAAGCAATTCATTCATTTGATTTGTTGAGGCGTTTTTAAGATTTGGGAAATCGTCTGGACTAAAAATTCCCCTAGCAATTATTTTTTCAACATTACTTGGTTTAACAGACCCAGTAGAGCCAATTTCTGGATCTCCTGTTCCATATTTTTTAACGGCCTGGCCAGCAGCAACGTGTATTGAGTGTAACTTAGACCAATCTACTTTTTTACCAGCCTCAAGTCTTGCATACATATTTTCATAAACTTGTTTCTCTACTGGATTTAATTCCCAACTATTTATTAATTTTCTTAATTTAGGCAATGAAGAATCTATTTCTTTTATCATTGCATCCTGATATTGCTTCGGTGTCATTTTTGCTGCAAGGGCGGATGTTTCTTGTGCAAAAAACTTTTTGGCTCCACCCTTAACACCGAGCAAATTAATTAATGCTTGATCTCCCATTGATGGTAATACTTTTTCAAAATCTCTAAAGCCTGATGCTCTTGCAAAAACTCCTGCAGTTCCAGGGTCTGCTAAAACTTTTCCAAATACATTTGATGCTGATAAATCTTTATCCGCTCTTAATGTAGATGCTACTAACTGAGTAATCATTTCTTTTTTAGTAAACTTGCCAGTAGACTCAGCAATTTTAGGATTATACGGGGATTCAAGAACGATAATCTTTCTTTTGCCTTCCATGTCGGTAGGATCAATCATAGTTTTTATAGTTTGTTTTGGAGATACCAAACCATGTACATCTCTTGCTATTTGTGTAGCACGAACCTCAGCCAAGGCTGTCTTTTCATCCATTGTTGGCTTTACTACTACTAGTTCTCCGTTAGGCTTTCTATATACCCCGCCAACTCCACGTATTGGGAAACTTCTGCCAGAGAATGGTTGCATTAATGTACCAAAGTTTGTTGCTGGCATATCAGCAAATCTTGAAGCCTTTACAGCCTTATCTATTTGATCAGCAATTTGTCTTGACTGAGTAACCTGCGAATAACTCTTTGGCATCCCAACATCTACTGCTCCAGACTGTTTTGCAGGATGGTTAAACTTCCAACTAGCGGGTAATTTTCCTGTTGCATAGCCAGGAACTTTATCTTGAAACATTGCAGTAATAAGTCCACGGTGTTTATCTGCTGTCTTTGCAGGAATAATTGCTTCGCCTGGAGAAACCATTGCTGGAACAACATCTCCTGCTCCCTTTGGACCTGGAACACTAACAATTCCATCTGCAAATTTCATTGGTCCTTTTGGTAGTTTAGATGCTGCACCTGCTGCTCCACTCATTCCTCCTGCAAATAATGCTGGATTTTGAGCAGCCATGTTTCTCATTTGAGATGAAAGCATTCCATATGCTGATGCTAATTGCATTGCTGCAGTTCTTTCAACATTAAATACCTCCACTAATCTAGTGTGAGTATTGTGCAAAGCCTGGCTTGCAGCCTGCTGTTCTAGTTGTTGCTGAGTTACATAATCAAAACCAGCACCTAATATATTAGTCTGACCATTTAGTTTGGCCATTCCTCCACGTATTGTTGCAAATAACTTAATTAGATTTGCAAGTCCGTTTGCCAATAAACCAAATGTCATAAGAAGTACTGGACCAATTCCAGCAACAACTCCTACTATAACTGCAATTACTTTTTTGGTTTGATCACTTAATCCATTAAATTTTTCAAATAGTCCGCCAAAAAATTTAACTATTGGTGTGACTGCCTCTAAAAATGCTTTACCTAAAGGCATTATGTCTTGTTTAAATTGCTCAACAGCAGCCTGGAATTTTACGCCAACTGCATTTTCAACCTTTGACATTTCTCGTTCAGATAATACTGCTAACTCCTCTACAGAAGATCCAGCCAAATCTAAAGCACGAGCAGCCTGAGTACCGTCTTTAGATACGTTTTGGAATAATGTAGATAAACGAGCAAACTGGAATTTTCCAAATAGTTGTTCGATTGCTCTTGCTCTTTCTAGTGGTGCCAATGTATCCAGTGCTCTTGCAAATCCAACTACGGTTGCTTTTATATCACCCTTATTACCTTCAACAATTCCTTGAATATTAATACCCATATCATTAAGCATTGCTGCTGCTTTTTTGGTTGGATTAATTAAGGAAGCAAGTCCAGACTTTAAGGCATTTGCACCTTCTGATGCATTAATACCGCCTTCTTTCATAGCAGTAAGGAAGAAGGCTAAGTCTTCAACATTACCCCCAAGTTGCTTAACGACTGGTGCTGCTTTTGGAATTGCAATAGTTAAATCTTCAATAGAAAGAACAGTTTGGTTTTCTACTGCGTTTAAAAAGTTAATTTTTTCTGCTAACTGCTCTGTTGAAAGACCAAAAGCATTTTGTAATGATATTGTTGTTTCAAGAGCCTGTTGTTGTTCAACTTGTCCTAAAACTGCAAGTTTAGTAGCAGTCTTTACCTGTTCTTCTAATGCCTTACCTTGAAAACCTGCTGCAGCAGCAGTTGCTGCCATTTCAACAGTATCTTTAACTGCAACTCCATATTTTGTAAACTCTTCAGCAAGTCTTCGTACATTAGCAACAGCAGCCTCTACTTCAGCATCATTAGTAAAAGCATCTCCATAAACACGTCTAAACTTTAATGTTGCTTGTTCTAGTTCTCTAAATGCTTTTGATGCATATCCGCCTAGCATCATTAATGGTATTGTTAAACCAACCATCAACTGACGTCCAGCCCATTGGGTATTCTTACCGAAGTTTAAAAGTTGTGTAGATCCTTGCTTAAGCAACTGATTGAGCATTTGTTGTCTTTGTGCTGCATACTGAATTCTTGTTCCAAGTTCTGTAAATCTACCATTAGCCATCATTAAGGTTTTTGGCATAATACGCATTGCATCAATAAAGCCACCCTGGGCTTTTGACATTTGTATGTATTGTGACTGTAGGGCTTTTACTCTATCTCTACGAGCACGATTAATAATTTCACGCTCTTGTGCAAATGCCTTACTTAAAACTTTTGTATTGGCTGTTGCTGCAGCCATACTGTATCTATAATACTCTTTGAGAGATAGTTTATTTTTTTCTAAAGCAGTTGTAAATGCTAATGTACTTGATGCAACTTTTGTTTGACTTACAGCAAACTTTCCTGTTGCGCCTACAGCCTGTACTAATTGAGCATTTAGTCCCTTTTGTGCATTTGCAGCAGCAAGGTTGCCCTCAGCAAGTGATTGATGAAACTTACTGAGGCCAGCCTGTAATCTACGTAATTGTGCTAAGGCATCGGCAGTATTAAAATTAATATTAATATTAGAATTTACATCTGCCAATTTCTTTGCACCTCTTTATTTATTTATTTTGTTAAACC
>Ga0129333_10006080_pt1 | contig 11402 bp, 12 predicted proteins | sample CPB6_08_DNA_FD_94474 | JGI IMG/M metagenome (GOLD analysis project Ga0129333, IMG submission 94474) | Freshwater to marine salinity gradient microbial communities from Chesapeake Bay, USA - CPBay_Sum_0.6_0.8_DNA | ecosystem: Environmental > Aquatic > Marine > Coastal | place: USA: Chesapeake...
ACTTATTCCGATGAAGCCATCCACCCAGTGGTTTCAACTTACTGTTTACATCATTCAAGATCCCAATCAGTTCGGCATTTTGTGTCTTAATTTTACCAATATCATCATTTGTCTTTATTAATTGCGTTAATGCAGTAATAGTTGTTTCTAACGTTACAATCTTCTCTTGCAACCGAACAATCGTTTTTTCTAGTTCATCAACATCTTCTGCTGATTTCATTACAGTCTTCTCTAATTCGTCAACTGCAGTAATCGATTCATAATAAGCTGTTGTTGAATTCGCCATGGGCATGCTTGGCAAAAGTGACATTCTTACGCTATCTTGGGAATTTTTCTCATTGGAATAGGTGTCGTTGGTGGCGCTCCTAAATAATTCGCCTCTCCGCTGATCACAATTCCATTGTCTTCTAAATAAATCTTCCACTTTCCAGACTTCAAATGCGTCATCAACTCTGGTGGCAGATCAATCTTCGTATGGATAAACCGACCCTCCCAAAATTTGATGTAGATATTTCGAACCAAAGCCCACATTCTTACAACACCGGGAGAAAGTTTTCTTCTAAATCATCCGCGCTAAATCTGCGTCAGCCGTGTGGAACGTCTTCCCCCGATCAATAAAACTGTAGACTCTGGCCATGGCCCACATCTCTTTGGGCAATCGTGCGGACCGTGGATAACGTCCTAGATTTGGATTCTTCTCAAATGTTCCCTGGATCCTGACAGATGCAGGATTCGTCTTCCATGCTCCGATTCCCCTATTGTAAACTTGCTGAAGCACTGTCAGCGGAATTCGTGCTAATTTGGACAGTTCTTCCAGCGATGGGTGGTCGGTTGGGGAGAGGTGAAGCCGACGCAATACGCGTAGACGGTGCGTTATCATCTATTAGAAAAGCTGATTTTGCTGTGCCGAGTGTTTCCGCATAGATTGTAACACGTTCTAGTCCGTTACATTCTGTCGGCTTCGCAATATCTTTGTATTGATCACCCTTGAATTTCAAATTGAATTCTGCTAAAACCTCCGGTGGCACTAATGGAGAAATTTCTGCCAGTCGATCAAACGCGTCCCTGACGTATTTCAATAGTTCAGCACAGCTCATCCTTTCTTCCCTAGGTAAACGTAACTGAACTGACACAAATCGATGAAGCTTCGCAAACTGTAAAGATGAAATACGATGAGCCTCTGCACGTGCGGCCCATTTGAAATAACTTGATATCGTACTGAGAATGGCTGTAACTAATGCAACAATACCAACCCCGATGGATGCCCACTTGGGATCGTCGAACAATGTCCCGGAGCCGACCGATGTAGCCGAATTTAACACACCTAGAATGATCACTGGTAAATCTGTCCAGTTCCTCAATCCGGCATACCTAGCCTCTGAACGCTTATGAATCCATGATAATCCATGACAACGCTCAGCCGTTGCCTTAAAATATGTCTCTAACATGTCAGACCATTCTATTGTTGTTCCGATGTCGCTCATCCCCTAAATAAAATCGCTTAAATTAATATAATGTCTCTGATTACCACGGCTAATTCTGGTTCGCCTGCTCAGGATTATTTTGTTACGGCCGCTTACACTGCTGGCGGTGCGCAGATGATCGCAACTTCTTCGGGTGTTGCTCGCATTCAGGCTGCTCAATCTGGCCCTAGTGCTGGTACTGCATTCCTTCGTGGAAGCCCTGATGCTACCACTCTGTCTCTTGGCGCTTCGGATGCTGTTCCGGCGGCAATTTCAATGACACTCACCCCATCAAGCCAGACATCTCTTAACACGTCAACTGTTCTGCCGACTGTTGGGACTGTTTTTGGTGTGACAAATACGCTAACTGCTTCTGTTGCTGCTGTTCCCGGTGCAGGATCCCTTGATACTTACACCAATCGTGACATCCATGGTTATTCAGATACTGGTTACGTTTCAACGTTCATCAGTCAAGTCGGTGCTGGCCCTGTTGCCAATCCTGTTCCTCTGCCGCAGGGTCTGTACTCTGTTATGGTTGTTCCTGCAAATCCCGGTAATGAAGCTGCACAGGCTTCTGCTTGCTGTTATTGGAATGGCGCAGCTTGGTCCGGAAATGGTGTAAGCTTCAATTTCACTGGTGGCGCACCTAACGTGGCTATCGGTCCAGCTGCTGGTGGAGCGACTCTGGAAATCGGTGGTGCTGCTATCCCTGCCGGTAACTTGATCGTTAACTTCCGGCAACTCCTGGCTGCACCAAATCTGTAAATTTAATTCTTCAACAAATTTAGAAAATGCCCAAACGTCTCACAGCTGAAGAGAAAGATGCCCGTGCCAAAGCTGCTATTGCGAAGAAGGAAGCTGCTGCCGCAAAGAAGGAACTGGCGAAAGAGGTTGCTGCTAAGAAAAAGAAGGATGCCCATCGCGCTCGCATCATGAAAAAGTTGGCACAATTAGAACGTTTCCGGGCGGACGATCTTAAGAAGCTTACTGGACGCAAGCCTCTGACCGAAAACGAACGGATTGTTTACCCTGGTCGCATTCGCGCTCTTTCCATGCGTATTGACGAAACTTTGGAAGAATTAAAAAAGTTAGATTAATTAGAAAATGCCTCGCACTTCTGAAGCCATCGCCAGAGATCAGGCTATCGCTTTACAAGTTTTAATGGCTGAAAATGCCGGTTTCAAGTCTGTTGCCGCTCATAAACGTTACTTGAAGAAGGAGGCCGAAAAATTGGAACGTGCTGAAGCTCGCAAATCTCTCCGGATGTCCAAAAATGCTGAAATGGCGGCAAAATATAGGGCAAAACAGGCCGAACGCGACGCTAAGAAAGCTGAAAAGGCTGCTGCTGCTGAAGTCAAGAAGAAGGAACGCGAAGCTAAGAAAGCTGAACGAGAACTTGCACGTGCCAAACGTGAAGCCGCAAAGGAAGAAGCTGCTGAAGCTCGTGCTGCCAAGAAAGCTGAAAAGGCTGCTGCTGCTGAAGCCAAGAAGAAGGAACGCGAAGCCAAGAAGGCTGAACGTGAAGCCAAGAAAGCTGAAAAGGCTGCTGCTGCTGAAGCCAAGAAGAAGGAACGCGAAGCCAAGAAATCTGAAAAAAAGGCTCCTGCAGAGAAGAAGCCCCGGGTCAAGAAAGTTCCGGTAGACAAACCCAAGAAGATGGTTACGCAGGAAGAACATGATAAGCAATTCATGAAGAATCGTTCAGCATTAATGCGTAAATACAAGGGATCTGGAATGTCTGAAGTCGAAATTAATCGTATGGCAGCTGATATGACAAATGCGAAACTTATTGTTGAGAAAGCCCCCGCTGCGAAGAAAGCTGTAGTAGCCAAGAAAGCTGCAACAACGGCTGTCACCGCTCTTCCAACTATGTCAGATGATGCTTTTGGTTCTGCTGTACCTATTATGATGAAGCCCATGGCCGTTGATCCATTCAGTTCAATAATGGCGAATGATACACGCACAAAGCTTACCAAGGCTGAATTCAACAAGAAGGTAACAGAAGCAAAGAAAGATGTTAAAGCTAAGAATCCTGATCTGGATAAAGATCAAGTGGACGCTTTTGCACGTATGTCAGTAACTCAAAAATTTTATCACTCATGAAGCAACTTGCCGTGGACTCAGCTTGGTCAAATAACAGCATCCTTCGATGTTATCAATGAAAAAGAACTGATGGTCTTCTGTCGCTAAGCGGCAAAACTCCACCATTTCACGCATCGTCATTCCTGTGGGCAGCCACATGGACAAGAACTCTTTGATCACATTCTCCCATTCCATTGGAGTCTGCTGCTTCAGCACCGCGATGTAGTTCAAATTGTTTCGACCAACAGAACTCATGAGTGTACGGCCTTGAAATGAAAAGATTGAACTGAGGCCAGCATTACGATAAATAGTTAATGCACGTGTGATTTCTGGATCATTTTTAATCTTCGTGTCCACATAATCATCGGAGATAAACAGAAACGGATATTTGTTCTCTGTCAACGTGTTAATTTCGTGAATATCACGCAGAAGTTCCGGATGATATTCATTTGTAACAACGATTTTCTCATCCATATCTTCATAAATCGCAGCGTGAGGATTCATGGTGGTCATGATCGTGATATGCTTCTTAAAATGCTTCTTGAGCAAATATTTCATCAAAGTTGTTTTACCTGAACGGGATGCTCCAATCAAACCAAAGGAAACGCCACCATTAGTAGGAAGATCTAATTCAAATTTGCGGGACGGAAAACTCATTACTTATTAAGGATGAATGTTTTGCCATCGGCTGTTATCGCCGCACGGACTGCCCCAAAGCTTCCGGCCGCATTACCTATGCCAATCCGCAGTCTGGGAGGTGGTTCTGCAGCAGCCCCTGCCCCAAAAATGGAAATTCTTCCTCCGGCAATCCTCTCTGCCCGTCCGATCGGTGCGGCTCCAACACGTGACACCATTGAACTAGTCTCTGATCCTCCCGGGAAGAAACCCCGGGGTAGACCATCCAAAAAGGAAAAGGCTCGCGAAGCTCGTGCTGCAGCCTCCGCATCCATAGCAGCTCTCCTGGAGTCAGATCCGAAGAAGGCTGATATTCGTGAATACTTTGAAAACCGTGTGAAAGAACTGTGTGATTTATAATCTTTAACCGATCAATACAAGCGGAATGTGTGACGGACCCGATAAAATCGGACGCGTCATGCCATAGCATGGTTTAGTCTTGGGGGCCTTCACTCCGGCGTGAGTGGGGACCGACTTGGGGGCGGGTGCTGCCCGGATGGGATTCGGCAACACGGGGACTTTAACTTCCTTCCGATGCGCCCGGGGGACTTCCTTGGGATCAACAATGGGTAAAATGTGGGCAGGCTCCATTCTTAATAATTAGGGCTAATATTTTTTAGAAAACCCTAATATAATGGATCACGCCAGCTCTTCTCATGCTCTGCTCCGCGTAGGTGAACAGGAGGACCTTTATTACACTGACCCCGCCAACTGCAAGAAGCAGGCGATCCCGGTGGAGTACAACACCCGGTTCCGTCAGGATTTCTCCAACAAGACTTCCGGTACGTCGGTTTTCATCATCCCCCCTGGCAATGGTGTACGCCACGTCGTAGCCGTCCTGGGTTACAATTCTGGCACCATCAATAACCAGGAGGGCAAGTTTGTTCTCCCCCGTGGTTGGGGCTACAACGCGATTGAGCAGGTCTCTTTCCGTATCGGAGGCAGCTCACAATATTTTTTGAGCGGCGCGCAGCTCCTGGCGCGTAACTTGCGTCTGACCCGCACCAAGTCCCAGCGTGACTCGATCCTGCAGCTGGGTGGCAATGAATGCAAGACTGCTACTGACTTCGATGTGGACCAGTATGCCTACATCCCCATCTCCGTTTTCTCGGCCCCTTCCGCGGATGGCATCTCTCTGCCTCTGCCTGCCGATCTCCTGTCCCAGCAGATCCAGATCACTGTTCAGCTGAAGTCAGCTGCATCTTGGTGGATCACGAACCCGAACCCTGGCGCGCTGGGTGGCCCTATTGCTCCTCCCTCCGCTCTGGATACTGCCTTCTTCCAGTGTGAGCAGCTCGTTATGTCTGATCGTGCGATGTCTCTGGCCAACCGTGTCGACATGGATAGCCACAGCTACAACATGGCCGCTGTGCCGTTTGATCAGCAGGAACTTCAGGTTACTATTCCTGCTGGCGGTGCGCAACAGCAGGTGACACTCACTGGTTTCCGTTCCGGTGAGGTGACCAAGATCCAGATGTGGCTCACGAAGGATACTGATACGCTGAACCCCGCCCAGTGGTATACGCCAAAATCGGTAACCGCCCTTTACGCGGGTGTGATCTTCGCGCAGTATGAGGCTGGCTCTGTGCGTTTGTGGAATCTTCTGGACGGCACTGCACCTTCTGCCGTTGATCAGTCCGTTCTGATTGCTCCTGGTGGTGGTGGTGGTGTGATGACATCGGCTGGTGTTTTGTCGGAGTGGTGCGAACTCCCCTTCGCCCAGCCCACTGGCCGCGACTATGAGGCGGACGTGCTGGTTCATGGTAAGCAGATCCTCAACGGTCTGGTGAACCTCCAGATCACTCCTCCTGATGCGTCTCCCTACACGCTGCACGTGACGTACGTCTACAACAACACCCTGAGCTTCAGCCGCGGGTCTTGCGATTTGGTCTTCTAAATGGTACCCCCTTAGACCACAATTTATACGATACGGATTTGAAGTAAAATCTCCAAATCTATACCGTTAAGACGACAGGCTCATTTTCTCTTTCTAGCTTCTGCGGCATACAACGCCCGCATCTGCGCCATCGCCCGTTCTTTGGGGAGAGGATGACCGGACATTCTCTTCCCAGTTGCTTCATTCACAACAAAATACAAGTGACCGTAGCCTTGAAGCTTATATGGCATTCTAAATAGGAATCAGTTTTCAGTCACAAGCAGAGTCATTGACCAGTTCGTCTTGTTGAAACCATACAGAGTTTGCGGCGGAGGAGGAGGCGGGGGACCAGGGAAGAAAGATGAAGCAGGGTAAGGGAAATTGTCGAACACAGTCAACGAAACGCCCATATCGTCAAACACTTCAAACCGCAGGTAACCGGGGACAGGCTGATTCGGGATCCATGCAATTTGTTTGGGCTGAGCGAAATCGCGATAGATTGTGGTTGGCGCACAGCCAGGCGGGCAGAATGTGGAAGAAGATGGGAGAACAGTGCTTTGTTCACCAGGACCGCCGGCCACGTAAATACGACAAAGAACATCACGGGCAATTTCTTGTGACATCGTATCCTTGAGAGGCTGATTGTAAGTAAGCTGAGAACACACAATGTCAATGTACCGAATCGACTGGCAGTAAGTAGGGCCGCCCATACCATTAACTTTCATGCTCGTATTTTCACCACTAAATCCAAGCACGTCAAACAGCTGTTTTGATCGTGCATAATCGTAAGGATACACAGCAGCCGGAACCGGTGCGAAAGAAATTTCCACCGTCGCATTATTTGTCTTGTATTCAAAGACAGGCAGATTCTGAGGGAAAGCACCCGTTGTCTGAACACCATACGTCATCGTGAACGCTGCAAGCTGTGGAGCATACGACCGAATGATTGTCTGAATCGTTGATGCGATCAGCGACGGTGTCATAAATCCCTCATCAAGAGTTAGTGTGTTTGCAACAGTAGGACCTCCACCAATCCGATAACCAACAACGATACTGTTTGATCTGCGGTTAATGTTAGGAATTACCCATGGGAAGACAACTTCTGTCACACCAAGACGAGTGAAAAAACCATTCATCAATGATTCAGAACGGCTGATAGTGAAATTATAGGGGCTTTCATTGCGGCTACCGAGACCTGCTAAGCGGTTATCATCATACGTTGCGAAACGATCTTCTGAATCAATAGCCAGAATGGCTGTGCTTGTCGGGCGCTGGGTGATTGCAGTATCACGGGCCGAATAGATGGGGAGGGCGACTGACATTCTACATATTAAAACGTTTTTTGTAAAGCCTAATATTCACAGCCATCGATGTGGATGGACCCCACAAAATGTAGTAAGACAGGAAGCCGGCCCGGGTAGGATCGCCTGTTTCAAGATCAGAAGCATGACGGCTGAGATAGTTGGCTCTGCGGATCTTGGAGTGATGTTGCAGGTAATCATCATAGCCAGCAGCACCGAAATCCGTATGTGTACCATCTGAAAATTCCGCTCTCCATTTTTTGCTGACAAGTGGAGACCGGACAATCCGCAAAAGTTTGACCATCTTAATTTCTGGCATCATTATCTCAAGAAAATGATGGCAGTCTGTTATCGTTACACGATAAATTTCTGCTAGGTTAATAAGTATGTCTCTCCTTCCCTCTGTTAATAACAGTTCCGTTGGGGAACCGTATTTTATTCCCATCGATGGGGCGGTGAATCCCTTCCCGATCCCCGGACCTGCGGGTTCACAGGGTATCCAAGGCGTTCAGGGAGTCCAGGGAGAACCAGGAATCAATTCTTTTGGATCATGGTATTATGCGACGGGTGTTCTCCCTCCTGCACCGCAGACAGTTCAATGGAATGCGACTGATATCTATTTCAGTTTAGTAAGCATTCCACCGGGTGGATCAGAGTATCTTTATAGTCTCAAAACTCAATTCCAAAGCACAGGAGCCGTTACTCTTTACATTAATTCCACAGATGTTGGTGGTGCCGATATTGGTTTCACGGCTGCCGTTACAGCAATCGCTTTCAATGAACCACTTGGGTATGCTCAGTTCACCTACACGCTTATTGGTCCCATGCCGCTTGGATTTGTTATCGGGAACGTTGTGCGGGTCTTTGATGGAGGCGGCACAGTTGGGCCAGCTGGTCCGCCCGGTCCTGCAGGAAGTCCTGGTACAGCGGCGACGGTCACCATCGGAACGACGAACACTCTCTCCCCTGGCTCTGCCGCCACCGTGGTCAATGTTGGAACTCCCACGGCTGCGATCCTCAATTTTGGCATCCCGGAGGGTCAACAGGGATCCCCCGCCAACGCAGCAACATGGAGCCAATACCCCGCCACTCAGGCCGTTAACATTCAGAACAATAATATCACAAACGTTAACACGCTGAATAGCGGCACACTTGGAGCTACAAACATTGATTGTTACCAAAGTGCGATCACAGGATTCGGAACCCTTCAGGTCGGATCACCCATTCCACTTGCACCTAATCCTGGCTCTCTTCTCGTGAATGGAACCGCTGAAGTCGTGCGTGGTAACTCTGCTGTTTACATGAATGCCGGTGGTCTCATTATGCTTGGTGATACGCCTGTCCCAAACATTGAAGGCATTCGATTCAATACACTGAAGGTTGGAGGCATCTACACATCTCGGTTTGAAATGAACACTGTCAGCTCTCCTGCTGGAGCGATTACAATGACGTCTCCCAGCTACATTACAGCAGATGCGATCGGTGCAGTGAATCTGACAGGTGGTGGTGCGGCTCTTCTGCAAGGTGGTCTTACAACAACAATTGAATCTGCTGCGAAGGACATTCGTCTACAAGGAACGGGCGGCAGCTATTCGGATGTAACTATGTATGGCGGTACGCTGGGTGGTATGGGAAACATCACGGGCCAAGCTGGTTCGGGTGTGGCGATTGGGAATGTGAATTCTGTTAGTGGTGTTGGTGCAGCTTCGATTGCAGTCACAAGTAATATTGATTTAAGTAATAATACGATCCGTCCACGTGCGATCGTGGACGTTTCCGGCTCTACGGGAACAGCCAATCAAGTGCTGTCGGCAGGAACCGGTGGTAATTCATTGAGATGGGTAACACCTGCTGCCAACTTCCGTGACACGACGGAGTTTTTCGTCAGCAACAACGGCAATGACGTGACAGGAGATGGTTCCATCAATAATCCGTATGCCACTATCCAAAAGGCCATCACGCAGGCGGAACTCATCAGCAGTGCGGCCCTCATCTGTGTGATCAATGTGGCATCTGGGCATTACACGGAGAACTTGACTTTCACGAAGGGCTACATCATGCTGAATGGTGTGCTTTCCACACAGACGGCTAACGAAGTCACAGAGATCACCGGTTCCATCACAATTTCATGCGCAGGAGCTGCAGATCTCTTCAACCGTCAGGTCGTCTTCCAAGGATTCAACATCACATGTGGTGTAGGGCAGACGATCACCGACAACTCTACCACTTCTCACTCTGTTGCCTTCCAAGACTGTAAGATCTTTACAAATGGCCGAACCTTCAACGGGATCAGCACGGGTGCGGATGCACGGACGTACTTCACGAACTGCGACATCTCACAGACGAATGCCGCAACCACAGACCCAACCATCTATGTGGGTCTCGGTGCCGTGGAGATGGAACGCGTAGACATTACCACAGACGGTAACTGTCCTTCTTTGGAGATCGGTGGAACTGCCCTGCTCCAGCGGCTTACGCTCTGTACGCTGGAAAACACCGCAAACACAACGGCTCCTATCTGCCGCATCTCATCAACCAACACCGGGATCCAGTCCATCGGTCAGAATGCATTCAACTACAGCAACACCACTCTGAAGGGCGCTGGTGCCGCAGGCATCTTTATCAGCAGCGGTGTCGGAACGACGATCGTCCTGATCGGCAACACCTTCACTCTTGCAGGAACCAGCAGCAGCGTTCACTTCGTGGTTGGCTACAACGGAGTCGGTACGCCGGTCGTGAGCGGAATCAATAACACCTGCCCGTACATCCCGCCACTGACCAACTACGCGAACAGCATCCAGACGGGTATCACAAAGCTCCGTTGGTGGGATGTCAGTCCGATGAACTCAGGAGCGTGGAGTTCAACGATTGCGCAGGCTAACACGTCCCCTGGTGCGCAGATCCAATGTACCGTCAATACAACAGAATCGCCCGCTGGACAGGGAGGCATCACACTCTTGGCGAACAACTTCTATCCGACTAACACAGGAACCTATCAGCTCACCTACACAGCGACCTTCGCGAATACAGGTGCGGATGCGGATGTGTATCTGTGGGCAGCTCTCAACGGAACGCGTATCGGTCGTTCTGCTGGCCGACAGACGGTGGCCAACAATCATCAAGAAACCATCACCAAGACGATCACATTCAATTGTACGGCAGGGCAGTTCTTCAGCTTCTATTGGCTGTCATCCTCTGGGACGGTGACACTCGCAACGACAGCAGCAGGCGGTGCAGGACTCCAGCCGGCCACGCCCAGCTTCTATGCGTCCATTGTCCAGGTTGCGTAAACACAAGATATTCCAGTATTTTTTTGTTACCCATCATCAGAAAATGTCCACAAAGTATGAATTGGCAACTGAGCTGCGTGCTTTGACCCGTGGGATGAAGCCTCTACCTATCTGCCGCATGAAGAAACATGAGCTAGAAGCGGAGATTGATCGGATTAAGGCGGTGAATGCAATGAAAGAGGCCATGGACGATTATCCGAAAGCAAAGCCTGGCCCTCTGGGTCCCCGGTCAATCCCAACCACAGATGTTACAGACAAAGAGGTGAAGATCTCTGTCCCGATCGCTCCATCCCGGCGTGATACCAAACCTAAATTGGCCATGCGAAGGGCAGAAGCCGTTACTGTTAATTTCGATGATGATACTCCCAAGAAGATGGAAGAAATTTCAGCATCTACAGTGGCGACTGTGACGGAAAGACTATCGTCAGATAGTCGGACTGTCGCCACGACTGAAAGGCAAACACCAGTGAAAAGTCTTCCTCCTCGCCCGGCCAAGGTGCCGTTTAGTCATCCTGGTGCGCCACTTCCGACGGATCGTCCGGTCCATCGCTGCAACTGCCCCCTCTGTCCCGGAAATGGATCCGTGTAACGGATCAAGACCGGTCTCTTTTGGCAGGCCAAGAGTTCCCGGTTCAACGGCTTAAAAAAATATTGTTGGATTAGAGTAAAGATGGCAGAGCAGACAAAACAGAGCAAGTATACGAAGTCCGGTAAG
>Ga0129333_10006081_pt1 | contig 11401 bp, 15 predicted proteins | sample CPB6_08_DNA_FD_94474 | JGI IMG/M metagenome (GOLD analysis project Ga0129333, IMG submission 94474) | Freshwater to marine salinity gradient microbial communities from Chesapeake Bay, USA - CPBay_Sum_0.6_0.8_DNA | ecosystem: Environmental > Aquatic > Marine > Coastal | place: USA: Chesapeake...
GCCTTGTAGCCAGCCACGTTGGCCTGCGACGACAGCACATCCATCGTCTGGGCACGGCTGATGCGGGGGAGCAGCTCCAGGGCCAGGGCCGAGAGGCGCTGACGCTGCAAAAGCTCCTGCAGAGCCGTGTTGCCATGGGGCTCCAGCAGGCCGATCAACAGGGCGCCGGGCCGCAGGCGCGTCAGCCCTGGATCCCCGTCGGCCAGGGTCGCCCCCTGGACACAGAGCACCACATCGGCCTCCCGCCAGCACAGCGCTGCATCGGCGGCACTGGGGTCCAGCAGGGTGGCCCCCGCCGCGCGGTAGTCGGCATCGGCGAAGCCGGCGGGCGAACCGGCGCCGCTCTCCACCCAGAACGAGCAGCCGCGCCCGATCAGGCGCTTCACCGTTTCCGGGGTCGCGGCCACCCGATGTTCCCCGGCTCTGCGCTCACGGGGCACCAGCACACGGGTCAAGTCAACCTCCAGCCGGGTCAATGCCTCCAGTGTTCCGACGTTGCAGCGGTGCCGGCAACGCCTTGACGCTCCTTGTGGTGACATCGCCACAGAGTCGCGTGGGCGCAGCCTCAGAACAGGGGCAGCAGCTCCTGCTCAAGGCAGCGGGCCTGGGGCATGGCTCCCAGCTGCCGCAACTGGCGGGCGCGCAGGATCATTGGATCGAGGTCGCACTCAAGCGCAAGGGCGCGCTCGAAGCGGCGGCGGAGGTCTTCGGAGCTGAAGGCGTGGGCGGAACGCTCATCCATGGGGCTGACGGGGCAGAACCCGGGAGCGGGGTGATGGCCGGAAGGTAAGGGCTCCAGCGCCAATGCGAATAGGTAAGGGTGCTCATTTTCTTGGCAGCGGCGGACACAATGGCGCCATGGCCGCTCCCTCCTTCGATCTGGGCCGGCGCCGGGATGGTGATGATCCCGGCGATCTCGCCCCCACAGCCGCCTTCACACCGGCCTGCGGAACACGCGCTACGGCCGCACCGGGACGCAGCACGGTCAGACCGCGGCAGTGGCAGAGCCAGCTGATCGCCCTGCTGCGTCGCCGCATCGAGGCCGATCAGCCCGGCAGCACCGATGTGCTGATCAACGCCGGACCAGGCGCCGGCAAAACCCTCGGAGCCCTTCTGGGCTTCGAGCGACTGAAACGGGAGGGCCGGCTGCAGCGGCTGCTCGTGTTCTGCCACCGCAGTTCGATCGCCGAGCAGTGGCTGGAGGCCGCACCACGCCTGCAGCTGAGACTGCGGTCGTGGGAACCGGGGCTGGACCCGACGGATCTCGGCGATGCCGATGGCCTGCTGATCACCTATCAGGCCGCCGGACGCAACCGCGAAGAGCTGGAGCAGCAGCTGGCGGGGGCCGGCTGGGGACCATGGCTGGCGATCGCCGATGAGGTTCACCATCTCGGCGTTGATCCAGAGGAACCGGAGGCCAGCGCCTGGGGGCAGGCCTTCAGCCGCCTCAGCACCGGCGCCTGCCTGCGACTGGGCCTCACCGGCACCCCGTTCCGGGCCGACAACCTGGCCTTCTGCGCCGCCCGGCGCCAGCGCGTGCGCGATGGCCAGGAGTGGGTGGAGCAGATCGTGCCCGACCTCAGCGTTGAACCCCGCCAACTGATCGTCGCCGGCGATGTGCGACCGCTGGAGTTCCGCTTTCAGGACGGCTGGGTGGACCATGGCCGGCAGGCCGAGCGCCTGGACGACGGCCGGCTGGTGACGATGGGCAACGTGGAGCGCTCGCCCCTCTCGCAGGAGCAGCGCGAGAGCTGGCGGGCCCGCAACCTGCGCCGGGCGATCCAGCTGGGCGACAGCAGCAGCATCGCCATGCGGCTGCTGCTCAACGCCCGCCGCCGGCTGGAGCGGGTGCGCCGCGAACACCCCGGTGCCGGAGGACTGGTGATCGCGCGCAACATCGCGCATGCCCGACGCCTCTGCGGCTTCCTGGAGGAGGAGGGCGACCGGGTGCTGCTGGTGCACTCCCAGGACCCGGAAGCGGCGGAGCGGATGCTGGCCTTCAAGGCGGGTGAAGCCGACTGGCTGGTGAGCATCGACATGTGCGCCGAGGGCTTCGATGCGCCGCGGCTGCGGGTGGTGGCCTACCTGACCACGGTGGTGAGCCGCACCCGGTTCGTCCAGGCGATCACCCGGGCAGTGCGCATGAACGGCGAACGGGCGGCCCTGGAGACCGTGCCGCGCCACCCCTCCTACGTCTTTGCCCCGGCTGACCCGCTGCTGATGCAGGTGGCGCGCACCTGGTCGCTGAGCGAGCCCTACGTGCTGCGCAGCCGGCAGGCGGCAGAACCGGCCGAGGAGCTGGCGGGCGGTGGCCGAGGCGGCGCCCAGCCAATGCGGGCGATGGAGGACGGCGCCGGCGAGCTGATCCACATGCGCGGCCCCCAGCTGCCTCACTTCGTTGTGCAGCGGTAATTACATTCTTTCGCAGCAAAATATGCGACGTTCTGCGAACTACCCACCCTGCGGGCCCCTCGGCCCGCCAGCGTGGTCGCAACGGAGCAGGACCCATGCACGGTTCGATCCAACGACGGCTCACCGTCGCGATCAATTGGTCAGCCGCACGAATCGCCAGCCTCGATGCCCGGGAGCGCTACGAGGACAGCTACGCGCTGACCGAGGAGTTCCGGGAGTGGATTCTGTGCGTGGACGAGCATCCTGAGCTCATGGCGGAGCAGGTGTTGCTGGTGCCCGATTTCAAGCGCCTGCCCCGACCCAGCCATGGAAGCGACAACAGCGAGAGCGACGGACTGCTGGAAATCTAAAGCAAATCCAAAGATCCGCAACCTGGTGCCGCTCGGCCGCCGCGCGAGCCTCAACGCCGCTGGGACGATCGACCTAGAGTCAAAGCGAAGTGACTTCGCTTAAGCCATGGGGGCCAGTTCCGCCGCAGCACCCTCCGGCACCGCCGACGCTCCTCTTTCCGGCGTTCAGAACCTGGTGATCGTGGGCTCCGGCCCCGCCGGTTACACCGCCGCCATCTACGCCGCCCGCGCCAACCTCGCCCCGGTCGTGATCACCGGTTTCCAGGACGGCGGCATTCCCGGTGGTCAGCTGATGACCACCACCCACGTCGAGAACTTCCCGGGCTTTCCCGACGGCATCCTCGGCCCCGATCTGATGGATCGGCTCAAGGCCCAGGCGGTGCGCTGGGGCACCCGCCTGGTGGAGGCGGACGCCGAGGCCATCGACCTCAGCCAGCGCCCCTTCCGGATCCAGACCGAGGGCCGCACGATCGAAGCCCAGGCCGTGATCCTGGCCACCGGCGCCAGTGCCAACCGGCTCGGCCTGCCGAGCGAGCAGCGCTTCTGGAACGCCGGCATCAGCGCCTGCGCCATCTGCGACGGCGCGACACCCCAGTTCCGCAACGAGGAGCTTGCGGTGGTGGGCGGCGGTGATTCCGCCTGCGAAGAGGCGGTGTACCTCACCAAATACGGTGGCCACGTGCACCTGATCGTGCGCTCCGATCAACTGCGGGCCAGCAAGGCCATGGCCGATCGGGTGCTGGCCAATCCGGCGATCACCGTGCACTGGAACCGCCGCATCGCCGACTGCAGCGGCGGCGACTGGCTGGAGGCGATCGAGCTGATCGACACCGAGGGGCAGCCGGCCGAGCGGGTGCCGGTGCGCGGCCTCTTCTATGCGATCGGCCACACCCCGAACACGCGCCTGGTGCGTGGGCAACTGGAAGTGAATGACGAGGGCTATCTGCTGACCCGGCCAGGCCGACCCGAAACCAGCATCGAGGGCGTGTTCGCCGCCGGCGATGTGGCCGATGCTGAGTGGCGCCAGGGCATCACCGCCGCCGGCAGCGGCTGCCAGGCGGCCCTGGCGGCGGAGCGCTGGCTCAGCCATCACAACCTGGCGGTGACCATCAGCCACGACCCGGTCGACCCCGCCGAGGTGGGCGAGGTGCAGCGCACCGCCGTGAGCGACGAAGCCAACTTCGAGGCTGATGCGCTCTGGCAGAAAGGCAGCTTTGCCCTGCGCAAGCTGTATCACGACAGCGACAGACCTCTGCTGGTGGTGTACACGTCACCCACCTGCGGCCCCTGCCACGTGCTGAAACCCCAGCTCAAGCGCGTGCTCGAGGAACTCGGCGGCCGGGCCCAGGGCATCGAGATCGACATCGAGGCCGAACCGGAGATCGCCCAGCAGGCCGGCGTGACAGGCACACCGACCGTGCAGCTGTTCTTCCGCAAGGAGCTGAAGCAGCAGTTCCGTGGCGTGAAACAGCGAAGCGAATTCCGTGCGGCGATCGATTCGCTGCTGGGCTCGGCCGTGGCCTGAGGGAAGGAGGCCGGGTGGGGTGGCCTGATCGGACTCAGGCCGCCCTCACCTCAGCGGCGACGGGGGCCGCCGGGGCGGTTGCCGCCAGGACGGGGCCCGGTGGCTCCTGCGTTGCGCTCGCGATAGGTGATCCGTCCGCGGGTGAGGTCGTAGGGGCTGATCTCCACCAGAACCTTGTCGCCCGCCAGCAGCTTGATGCGGAACTTGGTGAGCTTGCCAGCGGCCCGGCAGAGGCATTGGTGGCCTGCGGGCTGCTCGAGGGTGACCAGGTAGAACCCGTTGCCCTGTTCCTTCTCGATGACGCCGGAGGTCTCAATCATGCGCTGCTGCCAGGGAAGATCCGAACTGCTCTGCACAGCTTAGTTGGCGCAGCGGACACCACAGACATCCCGCCGGCTCCAACGGGGGCCGCTAGGGTCGCCGCCACTGCCGGAGCCTGCGCCATGATCCTGCCCCCCGTCTCGATGGATCTGGGTCTGCTGCTGATCTCGATCGGGGTGGTGAATCTCTGGCGCGCCCGGCAGGCATCCTGAGGGGAGCCCCAGGCCGGCCGCTGACGACACTGTTGTTCCACAAGCCCTACGGGGTGCTGAGCCAGTTCACCGCTGAACCGGGCAGCCGCTGGGGCTGCCTGGCTGATCACATCCCCGTGCCGGATGTCTACGCCGCCGGGCGCCTTGATGCCGACAGCGAAGGCCTGCTGCTGCTCACGGGCAATGGCCGGCTGCAGCAGCGGCTCACGGACCCTGCCTGGGGACACTGGCGCCGGTACTGGGTGCAGGTGGAGGGCACGGCCGAGGAGAGGGCCCTGCAGACCCTGCGCGATGGCGTGATGATCCAGGGCCAGCGCACCCGGCCGGCCCGGGCCAGCGTGATCGCCGATCCAGGGCTGCCGGCACGGGAACCACCCATTCGCTGGCGGGCCGCCATCCCCACCAGCTGGCTGGCGATCGAACTGCAAGAAGGACGGAACCGGCAGGTGCGGCGCATGACCGCCGCCGTCGGCCTGCCGACCCTGCGCCTGGTGCGGGTGGCCATCGATCTGATGGATGGAGGCCCCTGCCTGGATCTGAGCGGCCTGGCGCCTGGTCAGTGGCGACCGCTGAACGAAGCGGAGGAACGGCGCCTGGGCGAGCTGCTGCGCCGCAGAACAGCTCAGGTCGGCACTGGCGGACGGGCCGGTGGGGGAAAGTCGGGCCGCAGGGGCGGCGGCGGATAGGGCGGCTTGGCGCCGTCATCAGCGCCAACGCCCGCACCGGCATGGTCCTCAGCCCAGGACGTCCTTGAGTTCACGCACCACCTGCAGCTGACCGTAGTAGTAGTTGGCGCGTGCCCGGCGATCGGCATCATCAAGGCTGTCGAACGCATCGAAACCGAGGTTCTGCCACAGCTCATGGCCGCAGGCGCGGTTGAGCTCCTCAACGGCCTCGTGCTCGAGATGACCGAGCCGGCGCTGCAGATTCTTGATCTGGGCGATGGACATCAGCGGCGCTCAACAACAGACCATCGACAGTACAACCGAACCACTGGCGAGCCGAGCCGGCCGGGTGGGGGTCAGAAGGGCAGCTTCTTCTTGGCGTCCTTGTCGAGGTCGGCCTCCATCTCGCGCAGGCGGCGCAGGATCGTGTCGTAGTACTCGCGCAGATAGGACTCCAGACCAGTGGTATCCGCCGGATCGAGACCGAAGGCGGCGTAGCTCTCCTCCATCGGTGCGCTGAGGGGCTGGCCGCCGCCGATCACCTTGTCGAAGGCCAGCCGCTCGGCCACGTTCACAGCCGGCTCGAAGAATGAGGTGACCGCCTGCATCATCCGCAGCAGAAACGGCCGCACCCGGAACACCCGGGCGCTCTTGCCGCTGTACTTCTCACACAGCTGCGTGATCTCGCCGGTGGACCAGGCGCGGGGGCCCACCACCGGCAGGGAGCGGCGGATCGTCTCGGGGCGGCCCAGGGCCGCCACCGCAAAGCGGGCGATGTCCTGGGTGTTCATGTAGGCGATCGGTGTCGGAGTGCCGCTCACCCACACGGTCTGACTTTCCAGGACCGGAATGGCGAACTGGCTGATCAGGCCCTGCATGAAGGCCACACAACGCAGGATTGTGTAGTCGAAGTCCGAGTCGATCAGCGCCTGCTCGGTGCAGTGCTTGATGTCCATCAGAGGCACATCGCGATGCTTTTCGGCATCGAGCAGCGACACGAACACGAAGCGCTTGACGCCCGCCCGCTCGCAGGCGTTGAGCAGGTTGAGCTTGCCCGTCCAGTCGGTGTCATGGACGCTGCCGCCTTCGGTGGCGCGGGTGGTGGCGGCATCGATCACCGCCTCCTGCCCTTCAAGGGCGTAATCCAGGCTGTCGGGCTGGAGAAGATCACCGCGGGTGAGCTCACAGCCCCACTCCTGCAGGAAGGCGGCCTTGCGCGGCGAGCGGACCATGCAGCGCACCTGATGGCCGGCGTCGAGGGCTTGCCGAGCGATCTGGCGGCCCAGCGTTCCCGTTGCACCGATCACCAGCACCTGCATCAGGCTTCTTCAGCGAGGCCCGAGCCTAAAGGCAGGGCTGGAAGGGCCGTGGCGGAGCCGGTGTTCAAGCGGAGCCGGGACTCAGTTATCGCCCTGAAGCTTGAGCAGCAGCGCGCCGCCGACGAGGCCGATGGGGATCAGAACCCAGAACAGCGCCGCAGTGCCGAAGATTTCCGAGGCCATGACCCAGTGCCGAAACGGCTACCTATTTAGCGCAGCCGCCAGCTCCAGAACCCGGGACCAGGGAGCATTGCTGCGGAATTGTCCAGCCATCACCCCCGAGCGCAGGGCGGTATGGCCATCTGCCCGCAGTGCCGCCAGCAGGGCCTCGGTCGCGGGGGGACCTCCAGCGAGGCGACGGCCCAGCTCGGCGGTGGGCCAGCAGCGAACCGGCAGGCCAGGATCGTCGCGCAGGGCCCGCAGCAGCCGGCGCGTCGGCCGGGACACCCACTCAGGCGGCAAGGCGGCGGCCCGCTCCTCCATCGCGGTGAGGGTGGGAGGGTGCTGCAGGGGCCCAAGCCACAGGGGTCCGGAAATCGCCGGCGCCGGCACCTCCTGGGGTGTGCTGCAGGCGCACGGGGGCCAGTGCCTCAGGCGCAGCAGACTCTGACTGGCCTGCTCTCCGCAGCTGTGGCAGTGGGCGAGCAGACCGAGCTGCTCCTCCTCGCCGGACTCGGGCCGGCGCCGCAGCTGGATCGCGGTGCGGAAGGTGCGCCCTTCACTGAAGCTGAACAGGGGCCGGATCCCGCGACCGAGGGCCCAGGCCGCCCTGGCCACCACGGCAATCTGCAGGCGCAGGGCCTGCTCCCAGCTGGCTGGATGGGCGCGGGCGGCCGCCCCAAGCGAGCGCACTGCGGCGGGGCGGTCGTGGCCGGTGGGGGAGCGGCCATCGGTGCTGGCCAGGTAGAGCACCCCATCGAAGCTCAGGGCCTCCAGGGCCAGGGGCACCAGGGTCGTGGGGCAGCCAAAGGCATCGAGATCCACCAGGGCGAAGCGCCGCTCGGCGATCAGACAACGGGCGAGCAGCTTCTGGGCCGTGAGGGCGGTGCTGCGCACGCGGCAGCCCCGCTCCACCAGGGGCTGGAGGTTGTGGCGCAGCCAGGGCAGGCGGTCCACATCGGCATCGTTGGCCCAGACGCTCTGCACTCCGGCCTCGACGCCGTAGCGCAGGGCCCGGATGCCGCAGCCCGCCATCAGATCCAGAACCGGCAGGTCCGGCCGAAGCCCGGCCAGCAGCACCCCCAGATCGCGGGAGGGGCGCGATTCCGGCCGGAAGAAACCAGCGCCGGGCGCCACCTGCACGGCACCTTCGCGATAGTGAGGCGTATCCGGGATTCCCCGGGCGCCACCTGAGACGCCGTTGGCCACGCCCCCTGAAGCGAACGCCGCCTCGATCCCGCCTTCGCTCACCGCCACCCCGTCTCGCTACGGCGAGTCTGCGCCGGCTCGGGCGGGGGCCCACTGGGGAGAGCACGGGACCTGGCACTGGCGGGGGCACAGCTGCCACTGGCGGGTGCTGGGGGATCGCCGCGATCCAGCCCTGGTGCTGATCCACGGCTTCGGCGCCGCCAGCGGTCACTGGCGTCACAACGCCGCCGGGCTGGCGCGCGCGGGCTGGTGCGTCTACGCGATCGATCTGCTGGGTTTCGGCGCCTCCAGCCAGCCGGGGCACCACCACCGCAGCCCCCTCGACAACCGCCTCTGGGCGCGACAGCTGCAGGCCTTTCTGGAGGAGGTGGTGGAGGCCCCGGCCGTGCTGGTGGGGAATTCCCTGGGCAGCCTGGTGGCACTCACCTGCGCCGTGTTCTTCCCGGCATGGGTGCAGGCCGTGGTGGCGGCGCCCCTGCCCGACCCGACCCTGCTGATGCCGTTGCGGCGGCGGCGGCCCCGCTGGCGGCGCCGCCTGGGGCGCCACGGGGTGGTGTGGCTGTGCCGCCTGTTGCCGCTGGAGCTGCTGGTCCCCCTGATTGTGCGCACGCCGCTGCTGTCGCTGGGGCTGCACAGCGCCTACAGCGACCCGCAGGCCGTCGATGGTGAGCTGCGGCGCCTGGTGGCCCAACCAGCCCGACGCAGCGGCGCCGCCCGGGCGCTGCGGGCGATGAGCATCGGCATGGCCCTGCGGCCCCGCGCCGCAACGGCGGCACCGCTGCTGGAGCGGATGGAGCAGCCACTGCTGGTGCTCTGGGGCAGCGAGGATCGCCTGGTGCCGGTGCAGATCAGCGAGCGGCTGCGGGTCCACAAACCGGACCTGCAGCTGAACCTGCTGCCCCGCCTCGGCCACTGCCCCCATGACGAACGGCCGGCGCTGTTCAACCAGACGGTGCTGCAGTGGCTGTGTGATCGACCCGGTTCCCCACGGGCCCCTGCCGATGCGTAGGTTGGGAGCTCTGTGCCCCGAAAAGCCCCGGCGATGAAGCACACCCTGTCGGTGCTGGTGGAAGACGAATCCGGTGCCCTCAGCCGCATCTCCGGGCTGTTCGCCCGCCGCGGCTTCAACATCGAAAGCCTCGCGGTCGGGCCGGCTGAGCGCAACGGTGCCTCACGGCTGACGATGGTGGTCGAAGGTGACGACCGCACGCTTGAGCAGATGAGCAAGCAGCTCAACAAGCTCGTCAACGTGCTCGCCGTGAACGACCTCACCCGCGTTCCGGCGGTGGAGCGCGAACTGATGCTGCTCAAGGTCTCGGCTCCACCGGAGCAGAGGGCGGCGATCCTCGACCTGGTGCAGGTGTTCCGCGCCAAGGTGGTGGACGTGGCCGATCAGGCGCTCACCATCGAAGTGGTGGGCGATCCCGGCAAACTGGTGGCGATCGAAAACGTGCTGGCCGGCTTCGGGATCCTGGAGATCGCCAGAACCGGCCGCATCGCGCTGGAGCGGGCCTCCGGCGTCAACACGGCCTATCTGAAGGTCACCAGCCTGGATAAGCGGGTGCCGGCCTGAGCTCAGGGGCGGTCCTCGACCAGGGTGCCGCCCGAAATCACCCGGGCGCTGATCAGACGGTCCCCCTGGCGGATCTTGTCGACCACATCCAGACCGGCGGTCGTCCTGCCGAAGACGGCATAACGACCATCGAGTTCCGGCAAAGGCCGAAGCGCGATATAGAACTGTGCGCTGGCTGAATTGGGCTGCTCGCTGCGGGCCATGGCGAGGGAACCGCGCTCATGCGGCAGCTTCAACCGGCCGACCTGGGAAGGCCCGGCAAGGATCTGACCGTAGCGAGGAGCTGCCTCGCCCTCAAGGAAGAGCTCCAGCGGAATCAGGCGCGGCTGGCCGGTGCTGGGATCGAGGTAGTCACCGGTACCGAGGCGATCGGGCGGAACGTTGGGATCGGCACTCTGGGGATCGCCGCCCTGCACCACGAAGGGAATCGGTTCACGCACGACGCGGTGAAACACCGTGCCGTTGTAGACGCCACGACGCACCAGATCCACGAAGTTGCCGGCGGTGAGCGGCGCTGCATCACCGTTAAGGGTGAGCTGCACATCGCCCCTGCTGGTTTTCAGCTCCACCACGGCCGTGCCCTTCAGACAGGGAACGCCGCTGCGGCCGCAACCCTGATCGGGCGGCGGGCCCTGAGCCGCACAGGCCACCGGCCCGAGCGGACTGATCAGCAACAGCAAGGCCAGCAGCAGGGGCCGGAGGGAGAAACGCAGGCCGGAGTGGTTCACACGCCCTCCAGGGGAACCCCAAGGAAGCGGGCCAGCTCGGCGCCCCCACGCTCCAGATCCACCAGAGGCATCGGCTCGCCCACCCGGGTCAACGGCAGGTCGCGGCGACCCTGCACCCGCAGGGCCAGGCGGCGACGCGGGTTGAGCCCATCGCGCACCTCCACCTTGACGGCCTGGATGTCGCGCAGGGGCGTGGTGACGCTGATCAACTGACGAAATCCCCGCCGCGTCACCGTCAGGGTGCCGCTGGCCTTGTCGAACTGGTTCGCACCGGCCCCGACATCGATCGCGATCACGGCCCAGAGATAGGTGGCCAGCAGGGCGGCTGCCAGGCCGTAGAGCCCCATCACCAGGCCCTGAGGCACCCAGGCCAGTTCGGCGGGGTGTCCGATCGGCAGCAGGTCGCGGCCCAGCCGACTGGAGGCGCTGGTGAGCAGAAAACCGAGGCCACCGGTGCTCACCACCGCGGCCATGAGCACATTCGACAGACGGCGCGAGCCCACCACGGTCTGCTCCAGCAGGGTGCTGGCGGCAGAGGCGGAACTGGGCGCGGCAGCCGGGGGGGAAGCCATGAAGCGGGGCTCGGGTGGGAGCCATCCTCGCCGGTCAGCCCGGCGATCGGGTGAAGCCCAGGCCGCCACAGGGGTGCGCCAGCCAGGGACAGGCGGCGGCAGAGGCCAGCACAAAGCCAATGGTGACGGGGCGTGTCAGCCCGTCAGCAGGCGCCTCGCAGGGCAGATCAACGTTGTTACCATCGCCCGGTAACCCACAGCACGCGGGTTTCCCGCACCGCTCATTTCCCACCCATGACGATCGCTGTAGGGCGCTTGCCGCAGCGGGGATGGTTCGACGTCCTCGATGACTGGCTCAAGCGCGACCGCTTCGTTTTTGTTGGCTGGTCGGGTCTGCTCCTGTTCCCCACCGCCTA
>Ga0129333_10006082_pt1 | contig 11401 bp, 14 predicted proteins | sample CPB6_08_DNA_FD_94474 | JGI IMG/M metagenome (GOLD analysis project Ga0129333, IMG submission 94474) | Freshwater to marine salinity gradient microbial communities from Chesapeake Bay, USA - CPBay_Sum_0.6_0.8_DNA | ecosystem: Environmental > Aquatic > Marine > Coastal | place: USA: Chesapeake...
GATGGTAACACAAGAGCTGAAGTTTGGAGACAATACCCAGAACTTAGACCTATGGTTACATTGAATGCAACATATATGAATTTTGAAGACAAAGATATTCTTGAAAGTACCTATTACTCAATTGACAGTGCATCTGCGTATGAAAAGTCAAATGAAAAATTATCAGGAATATTCAGAGAAATTGATTTCAACCCTGTCAGCAAAATTGTAAGACAAGGTAAAATCAAGACAGCGTTAGATGATGCTGCGGCTTATTTGATGTATATCAATGGGAAACCGAAAAAAGATGCTACAATTGAAGATATTGTAAGACACTATATTGTTGAAATTAAATACATTGATAGCATAATAGATAAGGTTAACAAGAAAAAATATTCATCTACACTTTTTGCTTGCATGATGATGATAGGCAAAAAATACGGTGTGAATTCAGAAAGATTCCAAATGTTATGTCATAATATAATAAATAACATATATGAAAAAGCTAAAGATACTCACATATGTGGTATCCAGTATGTAATGGATGAATTATATACCGCAAATAATGATATTTGGAAAGTCACTGGATTAAAAAAAGGTAGTGAATTAATTAGTGAAATGCTTTTTGCTTTGGAACAATATATGCAAGGTAAACAAATAAAAAGAAAAGAAAATTATAAAATAGCAAAAACAAAAAAATATATACAACATTATGTGAATTATTTTTCCTAAAATTTCACAAAATATCAAGTTAATAAGCCCCCGCATATATGCGGGGGCTTATATTTATAGATACAAATTATTATGAAAGAACTATTAAAATTATATGTGTCAAGCAAAAAAGATATAACTGAAGCACAATATGATTATATAAAAAATGATGATGATTTGTTGTTTTATTATTTGGTAGCAGGTAATGAACCAATGAATGATTCTGTCAATATAGAAAAATTTTATAAATCATTAAATGAAAATAAACAAAAATATCTTCTTAAACGACAAAGCAAATATATTGAATATATTGATAATCCATCAGAACAACTTCAACTTGCTACTGTTAAACAAGATGGTCGTGCAATTTATTATATTATTAATAATGAAATAAAACCATCAGAACAAGTTCAACTTGCTGCTGTTCAACAAAAAGGTTTGGCAATTGCATATATTATTCATAATGGTATAATACCATCAGAACAAGTTCAACTTGCTGCTGTTCAGCAAAATGGTAATGCAATTCAATTTATAAAAAAACCATCAGAACAAGTCCAACTCTCAGCTATACAACAATATGGTGATGCAATTAAACATATTCTTAATAATAATATAACACCATCAGAACAAGTTCAACTTGCTGCTGTTCAACAAGAAGGTTGGGCAATTCATTATATTATTGATAAAGGCATAACACCATCAGAACAAGTTCAACTTGCTGCCGTTCAACAAAATGGTAATAATATTCGTTACTTTAAAAATCCATATCCAAGTGTTATAAATTATATTAAATCAATAAAAAAATGAAAGAATTATTAAAATTATATGTTTCAGCTCAAAAATTTATAACTGAGCCACAATATGATTATATAAAAAATGATGATGATTTGTTGTTATATTATTTGGCTGCTGGTAATACACCTATGAATAATTTTGTTGATATAAAAAATTTTGTTAATACATTAAATGAAAATAAACAAAAATTTCTTATAAAAAAACAAGGTAAATATATCCGATTCATTGATGAACCATCAGAACAACTTCAACTTGCTGCTGTTGAACAAGAAGGTGCAGCAATTAAACATATTATTGATAAAGGTATAACACCATCAGAACAAGTTCAACTTGCAGCAGTTAAACAAAATTTTTTTGCAATTCAACACATCAAAAATCCATCAGAACAAGTTCAACTTGCTGCTGTAAAACATGATGGTTATTCAATTAAATATATTAAAAATCCATCAGAACAAGTTCAACTTACAGCTGTAAAACAAGATGGTAATTCAATTAAATATATTAAAAATCCAACAGAAAATGTTCAACTTGCTGTTGTTAAACAAAATTTCCAATTAATTGAAATTATTAAAAATCCAACAGAAAATGTTCAACTTGCTGCTGTTCAGCAAAATGTTTTTGCAATTCAACTCATTGAAAATCCATCAGAACAAGTTCAACTTGTTGCTGTAAAACAAGATGGTACGGCAATTATACATATTCTTAATAATGGTATAACACCATCAGAACAAGTTCAACTTGCTGCTGTTAAAAAAATTGGTATGGCAATTAGATATATTATCAGTGATGGCATAACACCATCAGAACAACTTCAACTTGCTGCTGTTCAACAAAATGGTGAAGCAATTCAATTCATTCAAAATCCATCAGAACAAATTCAACTTGCTGCTGTTAAACAAAATGGTGAAACTATAAAATATATTTTTAGAAAAAGAATAACACCATCAGAACAAGTTCAGCTTGCTGCTGTTCAACAAGATGTTGGAGCAATTGTATGGATTAAAAATCCATATCCAAGTGTTATAAATTATCTAAATTCAATAAAATAATGAAAGAATTATTAAAATTATATGCGCAAAATAAGAGAACATTATCAGAAAAACAATTTAATTATATAAAATCTGATAAGCAATTATATAACAAACATATGCATCACATATTGAAATTATCAGGAAGATTTAATCCATTATATGAAAAGGAAATAATAAATTATATTAGTAATTTATCAGAAGAAGAACAATATGAAATAGTTTTAAATAATAAAATTATTCTAAGATATGTTACAAATCAAAATGTTATTACAAAAGCTCTTAAAAATAATGGTCATTTTCTATTTTATTTAAGTGATGAATTAAAAGATGATAAAAATATTGTAATGATTGCTGTTAAAAATCGTGGGTTGGCTCTACAATATGCAAGTTATTATATAAAAAAAGATAAAGATGTTGTTATGGCAGCTGTAACAAATGATAGTTCGGCTCTTCAATATGCAAGTGAAAGATTACAAGATGATTATGATATTGTTATGACTGCTGTTTCTGATAATGGTAGTACTTTATTTTTTGCAAGTTCAAGATTACAAGATGATTATGATATTGTTATGACTGCTGTTTCAAATTATGGTACTGCTCTTCATTTTGCAAGTACTAGATTGATAAAAAATAAAGATATAGTTATGGCAGCTGTTACTAATGATGGTAATGCATATCAATTTGCAAGCAATGCTTTGCAATACGATATAGAAGTTGTAAAAGCTGCTAAATTATATAAAGAATGATTATGATATTGTTATGGTTGCTGTTAAAAAAATGGTCTTATTAAATATGCATGTGAAAGATTAAAAGCAACTGGTTATTAAAACATGTATATTTATAAATAAAAATATGGCGAGAAATAAAAACAATTTTATACCAAAAAGAAGCAAAAAATCGGGAAAGAAAAAAAGCAAATTAATAAAACAGAATCTGCTTGTCTTATCAAAGTTTAAATAAATATGAAAATTATATTGTCAGAAAAACAAATAATGAAATTGTTTGAAAACAAACAAGAATTTGATGAAATTGTCATCATGAAAACATTAAGCAGAGAAAAAAACAATGTAACTTACACACCATCCCCAGAAAATAAAAACGCACCCTCAATATCAGTAAGGCAATATTATAATGATGAATTTAGAAAAAATTACCAATATACCGCACATATAAATCGAGAAAAGGGTATAAAATATATATGGGAAAATATGTTGAATATTGAAAATTATAATGATATTTGCTACATCGAATTAAATAATATTAACTTGTTGCACATTAAACTATATGATAACCAAAAAAATCAAATATTAGATATGGAATTAAAAAAATTCAGAGATGGTTATCAAATATCATGGACAGGCGTAAGCACATTAGCAGCAGGAAAAAGATTGGCAATAAAAACATATATCAGATTATCAGATTATTTAAAAAAACCATTATACAGCGACGAAATACAAACATTGGCGTCAAAAAAGGGTATATGGGAAAAATTATATGAATTAATGCCTAATAGAATAAAAGTATTATTTAACAATGTTATATATAATGTAAATAAAAATATGAATAATGATTTGATATTTAAAAATAAAATTAAAATATATTATTCAGGTACAGAATTTGAAAATGAAAGATTAGGTGATAATCCAATATTGGTTTTGATGCCATAATTAACGATAATGAGACTTAAATACATCTTCAGTTAATCCATAATCAACAAGAACAATTTTTTCAACATCATTTCTTTTCACAACACCATAAGAGGACATTTTGCATAAATCACCAACAGGAATGTCATAATTAACCATATATGATACAATATCATATATAAAATCATTTTCTCGCATTTCATCGCTATTGGATGGTTCCATTATATATTTATAATTGTTCATTCTGCCATTTTCATATCTTATATATTCGCAATAATCATCAAATGAAAACCCAATAATATTTTTAAAATCATTTCTGCTCATTTTTCTCGCCAATTCCATTTCAATCCATAAATCATTTTCATCCGAATCAAATACTTTTGCCACAATATTTTTTAAATCATAATATCTCCCATAATCGCTTTCAATATTATTTTGGGCAATACCTTTTTTATTTTTTGCCAATTTCAAAACTTTTTCATCATCAATTTTATATACAATTCTTGATGTACCTGATGATATTCTTTGCAGATGCTGTTCGCAATATATGGTTCGTTTTTGAAATGATGTTAATGATTTAAAATAGTCCATATCCCAAGTCAATGGATAATCCTCATCCATTTGGGTATGAATAATTTTATCATATTGTGATTCAGATATTATAATTTTCATTACCAAAATATTCCTGGTTCATAACTTTTCCAAATCTTATATAAATCAGGTCTTTTTTCTTTCATTGCGGTTACAGTATCAGGTCCCCACACACCATCAGTAGGATAAACATTCAACATTAATTGCAATTTTTCAATTGCTTCAGCGGTTTTTGAATTTCTTCCTGTTTTTCCATCTTTTTCCAAATTTGCATTTAAAACTCTTTTATCATTTAAGAATTTTTGAATTGCTATTGTATATTTTCTATCTTCACTTTGTTCAGCAATAATTTTTTCAATCACTTTTTTTAATTGTGTTTCAGTTAATTTAATCACTTTTTTCATATAATTTTTTTTAATTATCAATAATAATTATAACATCATTTTTTTTATTTTCAATATCTCTTCGTTAAGTTTTTTATTATTTAATGCTTTTTGCAATTCATAATATCTATCTTCATCACCAGCATCCAATGCGGCGTCAATTTGGCGGATAATTTCATATTCGGACATTTTTGAAAAATCATCCTTTTCGTCAATAGGTGGGGTCATTCGGTCAAATCGATGACCATCATGTGCTTGTTGAGGATTTTCAGCCCAAGAGTTCTGCGAATTACGATTTCTAACATTTCTTGTATCTTTATCAATCATTAATAATTCATCATATATTCCATCAACATTATTTTCTATCATCCAATTTGTAACATAATCATCTGTTCTTTTTAAAGATATGAATCTAATGAGCCAAATATTTTTCATATCATCATCCATTTGCAAAAATTCATCATGTTCCATATAATAACCCATATCAGAACATTTTTTCAAATAATATTCAAAAACACTTTTGTCCTTAACTTTATTCCAATCAATTTTTACCAATTTTGGTTCACCATCAAATGAATTTTCAAAAAATGTTAATCTACCATCATTGAAAAGCACCATATTTATAAATTTCTTTTGTTTATCTGATGGAAGAGAATAAAATTCATTTAAAGTCATCTTATTATTTTATTTATATATAAAAATTATCGATTATCTATTCAGCTAACATATTAATTATTTATGAGTAATTAGCATTATCACAAGGTAACGGACCTGTTTTATTAATTAAATCTACAACAGATTCATAATATTCTGCTGGCACCCAATAACAAACTTTATAATAAATCTTCTCTTTAACTTTTTTTTGTTCTACAGGTTTTGGTTGTTTTGTATTTTTCATTGCTAGCTGCGTACTATTAGTTGCGTTGTATCTTTTTTGTGTTGTTATTGAACCAGGAAATGTTAATCGAACAAATTGCTCAGCTTTTGCCGCAGGCGAATTCTTTTTTGTTTCTTCACCTATTTTAGTTTGCACTTGGAATGTAACGTTTGGAAACATGTCACGAACTTTCGCAATAAAATTCTGCGCCCTTCTTCTCGCCAATGCTTCATTATCATATTTATTTTCTTCACCAACACGCGATGCACCACCAGTAACAATAATAGTTTTTGAACCTTTTTTAATTGCCTCTTTTATAGCATCAACACCATTTTTAAAATCATTGGATGCTGTATCGATTTTATCAATGCCATTTGCAAATAAATTACCAAATAATGTTAATGAAGGTATTATCTGAGCTGCACGTATTTCACGACCTGGTCCTCTGGTTTGACCAAATTTGTTATCTAAATCACGTTGTGATAAGTATTTCACTGGTTGTACAGGGATATTTTTAGTCCTGCGTGTTAAATCATCAATTGTATCTTTTTTTTCTTGTTCAACAACAATATTTTCAATTACTTTTTTTAATTGCGTTTCGGTTAATTTTATAACTTTTTTCATATTTTTTTATATATAAATATTGTCACAAAAATATAAATAATAATCCCCTTCTAAATTCAGAAAGGGATTATTTAACTTATATTATTATATATTTTTTATTTTGATTTCCCACCAATCAAAGAATGTTTACCTGATGATGGTTTTGGCTGCGGATTTTGCGTATTGGATATCACAGATTGCTCTTCAATAATTTTTGCAATAACTTTTTTTAATTGAGTTTCGGTTAATTTTATAACTTTTTTCATATTTTTTTATATATAAATATAGCGATTTATTTGTTTAATCCTTGTTTTTTTTTGATAATTCATATATGCTGTACTCAATACTATTCAACGAATCCTTGCCCCAAGCATCCCCCTTCTTCATTATCACCTTTTCCAATTCATTGTACATCCCGATATGTTTATAAATGTTCATATCCTCATAATCCAACTGCCTCTCCACATATGTATTTAATAATCTGCCATACAAATCTCTAATAGATTTTTCCATCCCGTTTTCCATGGCATATTTAACCTCAGGAAATGTTAATTCATTATAATTTTCCCTCCTGGACATTTGAATCTTATCAAGAATCATGGTTTTATAATTTGTTCTGTCTTTGGTACCATGAAATACAACGGGGGTATTTTCTTCACCTCTCTTATCTTGCCTCATTTTAATAAATAACAATGTTTTTTCCCTACCGTATTTTTCAAACATATTTCTTTGAATTATATCTATAATATCATAATCAAAATTATAACCATTTTTATACATATCTATAACAACACTCTGAAGTCTTTTTAATTCATTTTCATTAATTTTATACTTTGATGATAATCCCATTTCGGGATTAAATACAAGCCCAAAAAATTCATTCATGAAATTCATTTCATCGACACGATTTGTGTAAAGTTTTTTATCAAAATTCAGATATTTGATAACATTGACTTTTTTAATTGCTAATGATAATATTTCTTTTAATTTTTTTTCAACAAAATTTTTTTCAGCCGCCGTGTTCAAAAAATTTTTTAATAAACTAAAAACAAAATATTTAAAGCTTACAGTTGTATATTCGGGATAATAATTTGTTTGAAAAATTTTATTACAGATTTGAACCAATATTTCGTTCTGTTTTTCATACGGGTCATATTCATTATTTATATTATCAAAAAATTTATTATACTGAGAAATCTTTTTGTCAATAAATTTAATTTTTTTTGTATAATTGCTACCCATTTTTATTAACTTCGTAAATCCTCTATCATCCAAATATTTTGCCGCTTCATTTATAAAATTTTTATCATCTCTTAAATGTGCATATGTAATATTATAGTTATCATTAATCGTAAAACCTATAACACCATAATTTATATCGTCATTATGAAAATCAACCAAAACAAACTGTTCAGCATTTTCTGTATATTGATTAAAAGTATCTTCACTCCCGACTATACACCATGCCGATGAACCAACCTCTTTCAACGCCTCATACGTTTTTGTCCACACAAAAATATAAGATTCTTTTTCATTGTTTTTTGTTGCTAAAATCACAATATCATTTCCTAACGATTCTAATTTCGGTAACATCAACTCATATATAAAACCCCTTTCGTGGTCTGTAATAACACCCTTAAAATATCTCACCAATTCTTTGGAATTACTATATCTCGATATCTTATTTGTAAAAACTTTAAGAAACTTGGTCGGATAAATCTTATTAACAAAATAATCAAGTTCAATTTCACTTACATTATATTTTAAATCTTTTTCAAACTGATTATATAAATCCATATCTTTTTTAGGGATAAGATTCATGATTTTTTTTATACTCGAATCCTTTCTTAAATTTACAATATCTCTAAATAACTCATGAGCATCATTATATTGAACAACTTGTTTCGGTAATCTCTTTATAACATCTTTATTTGGTAAAATAATATTCTTATATACATCTAACCCTATATAAAAATTATCATACACTGACAACTTTATTAACCATGGCATATAACCAGTGTTATTATTCTTAATCAACAAATCCTTTAATTCATTATAATCAGGATTGTCATTTGGTATCTCTTCGCCATATTGCTTCCTATACCAATCCTCACCCTGCTTGATGCTCTCATCAAGATGAACAATTTTTCTGAATTGACTCTCCGTTAATATTATTTTCATATTATAGATAAATAGAAAAAATTCCCAAAAATTTTTTTTATAAAATAGGTAACATTCCTAAATTTTCAACTTTTTTTGAAAAAATTTGGAATATATAGTATTTTTGTGTAAATTTGATTTATTAAAAACTTTAAACATGGAAAAAACAAAAATCGTTAAAAACAACGAAATGACCGCAGAAATTCTCAAGAAAATGTCAAAAGAAGAGGTTTTGGATTTTATTCGAAAAAGACTTTCATTAAAAAACAATTATCCCGAAATATTTGAACATATTTATTCTACAACTGATAATGATAATGATGATTATTATACAAGAAAAAAAATTGAACAAGAAATTGAATATTTACAAAATTACCTTAATGATAAAGAAAAAAATTTGGATGAATACAAACGTATGTACGGGTTATTAGATAAAGAACATATGAGGTTTGATATGAGTGGCTACGAGTCAGTAAAGGGTCAAGTAACAATACACAATATGGGAATATTAAATAAATTCGCTGATTTGGGAATATATGATTATACATGTTTCCTATTCTTGGATTTCTATAAAGGTACCCCATCCATATATTTGAAATATTGGGACACTGACGAGTATTTTGAAGAAGATGATTTAGGTGGTCTTACTACATCTGAAATAATATATAGGATTTTTGAATTGACGATTTTTACAAATAAAGAAACAAGAAGAAGATGGTGAAATAACAAAAAATACCTAAAAATTTTTTTTCAGATTTTGACATAAAAAGTCATTTTCCAGATTTTTTTTGGAAAAATTTCTGTTACGGTATTGACCCCCTGTTTGGACCCCCCCAAAAATGCCTATATTAAGGGGGGATACGAAGGGGGAGGGGGGAGGGAGGGGTACGCCCATAGGGGTATATGCAGGTAGGGGGAGGGGCATAAAAAAGCCCCCACCATAGATATGGCAGGGGCAACCCATATGTATCTGTTCAATCAGTAGTAGTTCCGCTCCGCTTCCATTCGGGCGGCTTCTACCACTTCATCGGGTATATCCTGATGGACCATGCGGTCATGGGCATACCCTTTGTCGTCCATGAAAAAAGTCATGGACTTGCCCTCCCACTGAAAAGTGACCACTTTGCACGTGACGTGGTCCACTTCGGGCTCAAATAGTTTAATTTCCATAATGGCTAATCGCCGTTGCGGATGGCGTTCCTTATGTGCGTAAGGGTGCAAATGCCGTGCCAAAGTATAACTCTTATATTTCTTTAACAAATGATTGGCTTTAACAACTCAGTGTTCAGGCACCGTGATAATTGTTCTGGATATCAATGTGATGATGGATATCCAGAACAATTTAAGAGTCCACGAATTCACCCTTCAGGTCGGGACAAAAAAAATGCCCACATTTCTGTGGGCATTGCTGCGATTGTGGTCGCTTACTGCGCGTAAATGTCGCGCTCGTAGCCGTAGGCGATGCGCTCCTCGCGCGCGAAGCGCTCCGCTTCTGCGACGGCAATCTCCGACCTGACGCGCGCGATGGAATCGAGGCTCGCGCCCAACATGAGAGCGTCCTGAAGGACGCTCTCGATGTACCTCGCGCGGTCGGCTGCGCGCGCGGCTTTGGTTGCTTTAATCATTTCTTTGCTTTGTGGAGCATCAATCTGTAATAAAATCATAATGGCTATCGCCGTTGCGGATGGCGTTCCTTATGCGCGTATCGTTGCGAATACCATGCCAAAGTATAACCATTATATTTCTTTAACAAAACAATGGCGTTAACAAAAAATTATGTTAACGGCGGAGTATGCGATTCGGACAGCAAAAAAATTATGTTAACGGCGGAGTGTGATTCGGACAGCCAAAAAATTGTTCTGGATATCAATATGATAATGGATATCCAGAACATTTGAACAGGAATAAAAATGTTAAAGGTTTGTTAATGCCAATTTTATGTTAATGCCAATTTTATGTTAAAAAAAATCCCCGCATTTCTGCGGGGATTGTGGGCGTGATTGTGGCTGCTCAATCTTGCGATGCGCAGCCGAACTCTTGGTAAGTAGCAACCGCACGAAGATATGCCTCTCGCTCTTCCTCGAAATCTTCCATCAGTGAGAGATGTTCTTTCAGCACCTCCGCTGCGCTACGGCCCTTGTAGCCGTAGTAAACTTTAATGTCAGAGAGACGATAAGCTTTCATCTTGATACCCAATGCAGCTAATCGCAGCAGGCCCTTGTGCATGGCAAGCTGAAAGCGCAGTGGGTCAAGTTGAGCTGCACCCCTGATGATGACGGGCGCTTGCAGTGTGCCGTCGATAGCGGCGGCTACTGCCTTCTCGAAGGGGGTTGTTGCTTTTTGCATAATGGCTAATCGCCGTTGCGGATGGCGTTCCTTATGCGCGTGTGGGTGCAAATGCCGTGCCAAACTATAAATCTTATACTTTATTAACGTTTAATTGGCATTAACATTTTTTTAACATTTCAGGGCGGTATCCAAATGTTCTGGATTTCAATGTGTTGATGGATATCCAGAACAATATATGATGACTCGGCGCCGTCCCCGTCATACGGGCGGGCTTTAACATATCATTATCGGTAATACAATGACTTGTTAAATAGTATAACGATTATACTCTTGGCA
>Ga0129333_10006084_pt1 | contig 11400 bp, 7 predicted proteins | sample CPB6_08_DNA_FD_94474 | JGI IMG/M metagenome (GOLD analysis project Ga0129333, IMG submission 94474) | Freshwater to marine salinity gradient microbial communities from Chesapeake Bay, USA - CPBay_Sum_0.6_0.8_DNA | ecosystem: Environmental > Aquatic > Marine > Coastal | place: USA: Chesapeake Bay...
AAGAGTTGCCGGTTTGGGAATAACCGGAAAGGTAAATACTGGTTTACCCGTACACCTTATCCAACATAATACAGCCAAATGCTGGTTATATTGAGGATAAAGAACACCTAAACAATGGTTTGATTAGCTTTAATTGCGCTATTTTTTAAAGCTTTTAATGATCCTACTAATTCCTTTAACGACTAGTAATACAATAAACCCTACGATTAGACCTACAAAAAATTCGGTGATAAACGAAGGTATTTTAGGGAAAATACCGTGTAGAAATTCTAAATTATGAACGAAAATTCCTCCTGAAACCAGCATAAGCGCAATAGTACCAAGCACAGAAAGACCTTTGATTACTTTAGGTAAAGCACTCACTAGAAACTTACCCACCTTATCAGAGAAACTATCATCTTCAGCATTAAGATCTATAAGTTTCCTGCCAAAATCGTCCATTCTTACAATAAGGGCAACAATACCGTAAACACCTACAGTCGCTAAAATTGCGATTAGTGAAACCACAATGATTTTCGTAGGTAGTTCAGCTTCTTCCACAGTGCCAAGCGCGACAATTACAATTTCTACCGATAAAATAAAGTCGGTTAAAATAGCCGATTTTACCTTTTCTTTTTCACGGGCTAAAATTTCTTCTTTCGATAGTTTTTCGGTTCTATCGATTTTTTTATGTTCTTTATGCGGAAAGAAAAATTCGTATATTTTCTCGGCACCTTCATAAGCCAGATAAAGTCCGCCAATTAATAAAATAATATGAATTACTGATGGTAAAAAGGCACTAAGTAAAAAGCCCAGGGGAAGGATAATAAGTTTGTTCAGTAAAGAGCCTTTAGTGATTTTCCATAATACTGGCAATTCCCTGGATGATACAAAACCAGAAGCTTTTTCAGCATTAACTGCAAGATCATCTCCTAAGAGCCCAGCGGTCTTTTTTCCTGCAACTTTACTCATTACTGAAACATCGTCCATTAAAGCTGCGATATCATCTAACAAAGCGAAAAATCCAGAGGCCATACGGTTATAAAATTTTTGGGAAGATAAGATTTATTTCTTTTCCGGTGTATTCAAATTAATATTTCAAAAAATTAATTAATGATTAGTGAATACAATTTTACTATCTAACCTGCATATTTGTATTATGGTAAAAAAATAATGAATAACTCTATTTTTAAAATTATGCAGTGTTTCAGTATAAAATCGGCTTTTCTAATACTTCTTTTTTTTAATGTAATTTATAAAGCCCATTCGCAGAAACTGGTACGTAGTGAAGTTATAGTATTAAGTTATAATATTCATCATGCCAATCCACCTTCACAATCAGAAGTTATTAATCTGGATACTATTGCCACTATCATTAAAAATAGTAAAGCTGATATTGTAGGCTTACAAGAAGTAGATATATATACTGAACGCTCTGGAAAAAAACTACATATGGCCAAAGTGTTGGCCGAAAAAGCTGGATTTGAATACTGGTATTTTTCAAAATCTATCAATTTTCAGGGGGGTGAATACGGAACTGCTATTTTATCAAAATTTCCCCTATCAGATACCATTACTACAAAATTACCGAACCCTAAGAATGCTGAGCCAAGAACACTTTCCCTGGCCAATATTCATATTAATCCTAAGCTGGAAATCAAAATAGCAAATACACATTTAGATTATACCGATGCGTCCAATAATTTAGCTCAGGTCTCAGCTATTCGTAAAATACTATCCTCGGAAGATAAACCAGTGATCATTACCGGAGATTTTAACGTGGTTCCCGAAAGTTCATCGATGAATCATTTACTAGAAATATTTAGTTCTTCCTGTACAGATGTATGTGATTTTACATCTTCGGCACAACAACCGGAAAGCACCATCGATTATATTCTATACAAGAGTAACACAATTGACGTACTGGAACATAAAGTGTTAAAAGAAACATTCGCATCAGATCATTTTCCTGTAAAGGCCAGGTTTTTGATCTACAATTAATAAGAGTTTTAGACATTTTGAACTATAATGGAAGCTTTGATTGAATTTTATTCTGAAATCTAACTAACAAACCACGCCAATACGGCGTGGTTTAGGGTATATAATAATCTATGAATTTGTAAATAGTAAAGCTTTCTATCCATTCACCTTTTCTGGTTCTATGGCATAATTAAAGTTTTTATTAGGTTTTATTTTTTTTTGTTGATTATAATGAATGGCAATATGCCCAAGCTGAAATACGATTTTAGCAGAATCTTTCATCGATAATTTAGAACCATCTGCATGAATCCATCTTTTTAAAGGCTGCTCACAGATAAAGCTATCTGCTTTTTCAGCTCCAAAGTGCTTTTTTATTCTCATAAAGATTTCTACATCAAAAAGCCATTTTGTAAGAAAACGTTCCTCAAAGGCAATTTTTATTACTTCTTTATCCATTATTTTCGCGCCACATTGGGTGTCTTTAAAATTCATTTTTAGAATTTTTCGGATAATATAATTAATCGTTAAGCTAATTATTTGCCTGGCCGATTCTTTCGCGATATTCGCACCCATTCTCGAGATTCGGCTACCACTAACAATTTTAAAGTTTGATGTTTCTATGGTTTTTACCAAGTCATCGAAATCGGTAAGGTCTGTTGATAAATCGGCATCTAAAAATCCTATATAATCTAAATCGGTATAATTGGCCATGTGCAACATTCCTAATCTTACGGCTTCAGATTTTCCCCCATTTTGCTCACAGTCATATACGGTGATATAATCTTCCCTTCCTTTTCTTAATTCTTTTAAAATATGTAAAGTATTGTCTTTACTTCCATCGTTTACAAAGCAAAGATGATAACCAGAGTGTTTTTCTACAAAATCGGTAAATTCTTTGCTAGATAATCTATCCTCTTCGTTGTAACAAGGGATTACCACACCAACGCATCTTTTTTGGATGATTGTATTTTTGGAAACCTCCTTTTGGTTTGAAGTTGCACCAATTAATCTTTTCACCCTTGCAGAAACTTCGTCTAAACTAAGGGGCTTTTTCATGTAATCTTCAACACCCAAATCAAAACTTTCAACGATAAGGTTATCATCGGTATTACCTGATAATACCATGATTGGTGTTTGACTTTTTTGAGTTCCGCGGATATATCTTATAATTTCAATGCCAGAAATTACTGGCATATTGATATCTACAATGACCAAATCTGGTTGAAAGTTATCAAAAATAGCTTTTGCCTTTAAAGCATCTGTTTCGGTTTGCACTTCATATCCCAATTCACTTAAACGTCTCTTTAAAGGAAGAAGCACTAATTGTTGGTCGTCGATGGCTAAAATTTTCATGGTTTTAGAGTGTTTATTCAAGTCAAAAATAGATTGATTTAGAGTGTGTTAGCTTTTTAATTAGATGAAGCTTCCTTTATAGTTAGATGAATGGTTAAATTGTATCGATAAATGGATGGCTTATAGGTTAAACATTCTTTTATATTTATCGTAGTTTTATAAGAGGTATATAACGAATGAAGGAAAAAACTAATAAATACTTAATAGTAGCCCTTATTATTGGTGTTCTTTTTCATGGAACGGCTATTTTCTTTACTATAGAAAATACTTACGATGCCTTAATTCATTTATTCTTTGCAGACCATTATGCTAATAGCTGGTGGGAACCTTGGAACTATGAATGGTATACCGGCTTTACCGTTATGGGGTATCCGCCGCTGGTGCATCAGGCGATGGGATTGTTAAGTTATATTGGCGGACTCAAATTCGGGCTGTTTACCGTTGGGATTATAGGAATCATTCTTTTTATCACTGGGGTTTATCGCTTTTCATTAATGATGCTGGGTGATCGTAAAGCAGCCGGGTATGCCGCGCTTTTAGCAGTGTTCTCGTCTTCTTTTGTAGAAACATTACATATTTTTGGTCAATTACCCAGCATCGTGGGGGTTTCGGTTTTAATGCACTGTATGCCTGAAATTTATATGTGGATTAAAACCGGCAAATTAGGTTCGCTGGTAAGGGCAATCTCTTTATTAGCGGTAACAGTGACTTCACATCATGTTACTCCTATTTTTGGAATGGTCTTTTTTATCTTTCCGTTAATCGGTATGGCGGTAATGGACAATTCAAGGGAAAGAGTAAATAATATAAAAGAAGTTACATTTAAAGTGTTTCTAAAATCTTTTTTTGAAGCTTTTAAGCGTATCGTCGTTTTTGGGGGAATATCGCTGGTCATAATCGTTATCTGTATTTTGCCTTATTGGATCAACTCAAAAAAGAATCCAATTACACAGGTACCAATACCACATGGCAGCCGAGATAATTTTCTGGAAATAACTTCATCTGGATTGGTGTTTTTTACCATTCCTTGGGGAATTTTGTTATTTCTGTTGCCTTATATTTTTTATCGATACTATTCAAAACGCTATATCTTTTTTGGTCTTTCGTTTACTTTACTGACGATTTTAGGAACCGGGGGAACTACCCCCATTCCAAGAATGATGTTAGGTGATACCGCTTTTAATATTTTAACTTTAGATCGATTTACCCTATGGGCATCGATTATGGCCTTACCGATATTCGGGGAATTTGGCTATCGTTTTGCCGAAGGTGACTTGCGATGGAAAATTCAACAGAAATTAGGTGCAGTGTATCATCGCGTTTTGGGTGCTGTTTTGGTAGGAATGTTTCTATCCATGACTATTTTTACGATTACACTTGGGTATTTTAGACCTATGCAGCCGCAAAAAATAAAAACCTTACCAATTACCAATTTTCTTAATCAGGATCAACATGATCACTGGCGTTTCTTAACTTTGGGGTTTGGTGACCAGATGGCATGGCTATCAGCACAAACAAATGCATTAACCGTAGATGGGAATTACCATAGCGCCAGGCGTTTGCCCGAATTAACAACCAGGGCAATAGAGCGATTGGAAAATTCAAAATTCCGGGGAGTAGAAGGTATTGGTTCCTTGCAACAGTTTCTTACAGTCCCTGAGAAGTATAACTTAAAATATATATTTTCAAACGATAAGTTTTACGATCCTATTCTATATTTTTCAGGTTGGCAGCGACTTCAGCAGTTAGAAAACGGAATTATGGTTTGGGAAAAATTAAACGTCCCACCACTAAGCAAAATTCTTCCAAAAGAAGATGTACCAGTTTTTCTAAAAATTATGTGGGGCGTGATTCCTATCTTAACGGTACTTATCGCATTTTTTATTAATATCCAGCTAATCTGGTTTCAAACACTTAAAATTAAAATTCCCGAGAAACCCGATTTCCTAAGATTTAAAACCACTTATAATAGCTTTAGTTGGAAACTTATCAAGATTAGTCATCTTTGGGCGGTGATTTTATGTGGCGTTATTTTCTACGGAATTTATCTGTTCTATATTAAAAATGCGACACAGATTAGTGCTGAAAATGTGGTAAGATCTTATTACGATGCACTCGATTTTAAAGAGTTTGAAAGGGCACATTCCTATTTAGATCCCAAAAGCGATGTTAGCATTGCGCAGTATATGTTGGAAGTTTCTGTGACCGATGGGATTTTAAGTTCCTATGCAAAAATGGATTCGATTGGGTTAGAGGTTTTGAGCGAGTCTAAAGGCAGAGCAAAAATCTTAGCACATACCCAGTGGATTACTCCACTTGAAAAGATCGATAAAACCTACGAACATGATGTGGTAAAAATAGGCGGAAAATGGTTTATAAAACCAAGTACTTATGATTTGGATATTCCACCAGATCAGTTATTTTCTGATAATCTAACGCAGTTTTATAATCATGGACGTAGAAGGATTACGACGCAGCAAACCTATCATCAGGATGTTTTAAAACAACCGGTTTTAGAGGTGCTTTCTGCAAAACTGGTAAAAAAAGGGGATCGTTATGCAATTATAGGAGAGATTCAGAATGTAGATAATGTTCCTGCAGATGTGGTTATAAAGGGTACACTTTACAACGATGAAAATAAAAAACTTGCGGGTTACAGTGCCAAATACGTTATGAGCCACAAATTGCTTCCTAAGGAAATAAGCAGTTTTAGAGTGGATTTTGAAGGGATTGCCTGGTTGGGAAAAGATGATAAAATACCGGAAACTTTTAATCCGGATGAATTTACACCGGTCGAATTACCCGAACCACCTACAAAATTTAATTTACAGTGTGCGGGAAATGTAGCCAATACCGATTTGTATAAATACGTAGCAGTAGCCGATGTAAAATACGAAAAGGATAAAATTTCGGGAACCCTTTTTAATTATGGTATTCAGGAAGTAACCATTCCAGAACTAATTTTTTCGTATTATGACGAAAATAAAGAACTCCTTTGGGTGAATCAGGATTTTATGCGAGAAGGCGTGCGGGTACAGCGAAAACAATATTTTGATTACGATTTACCAAATCTTGAAATGGTAACAATTATTAATTCCTCGATGGAAAATATTTTTGTTAATGGTTTACCCAATAAGGAAATCGCGATAAAAGTAATTCCAGATCGGCAGGTGCAACATCAAAAAGAACAAATGCAGACGCTGGCGGGAAAGGGCTATCATTTTATTAAATTAGAGTTGAATAATTACGTAGGAAATCCAAAATAATGAGTCTAAAAATTAAGATCATCATATTGCTGAGTTTGATTGTTGCAGGCTCTTCTTTTGGATACTTTTACGCTGAAATTGAAGCAGAAAAAATAACGCTTTTAAATGCCAAAAATGAATATATAGCAGGAGAAACAATTCAGTTGAATTTTAATAATATCGATGAAGACTATAAACTGTATCTTCATCATTCCTATTCCAAAATAGTTTTAAAACCTGAGATTGCAGAAAATAAAGGCATTTTTTCGCTGCCTGAATTTTTAAGCTCCAAAAGCGGGGAATTAAACTGGGTTTTACTAAAAAATGAAAAACAGTTAAAAACCGGTAGTTTCGAAATTCTACCTAAAGTAGACTCGAAAACGGTGATTGAAAGTTATTTTGGTCCGCGTAGCATTCAGGCTGGCGATCGTGATTATTCGATGTTAGTCGTGGTCCCAATGGATGCGATGGATAACCCTTTACCCGATAGTACCCGCGTAATGCTCCATAAACAATTTTACGAAGTGATTGATTCCGTAGAAATTTTTACTGAAAAATTAATGGCCTGGAAAAATATTATGGCCTATCGAAAAGCAGGGAATATAAATGTTTCTTCCACGGTTTTAGGGATAAACTCGATCGAATTAACGACCAATGTTTTTCCTTCAAACGCCACCGATTTTCAGATTTCATCCTTTAGAAATCATGATTTTGCTGATGGCAACCAGATTACAGAGTTCACTACTTCAGAAATTAAAGACGAATGGGGAAATACGATTAGCGATGGGACATTGGTTTCATTTTATATCGAGAACGAAGCGGGAATGATACTTACCACTCGTGGAAGTTCCATTGAAGGTATGGCAACGGCAAAAATAATTCATCCCGATCATCCCGATACCTGGAAAATAAAAGGATATGTGACCGGCCTGGCTGAAAGTAATGTCCTTGAAATTAGCTTTAGACAGGCTTTGAAAGATTTTGAAATCGATTTTTATAATAAGAATAGAAGCATTAAAGTGGGGCCTTTGCAAAGTTTTATGCAACAACTGATCCCAGATGGGGCGGTAGTGAAATTATACATTTATCACCAAAATACATTAGTTGAAGTAAAGCAGGAAACCTCAAACAATGGTTTTGTAACTTTTAAACTTCCTAAAAGTTTTTATCCTGAAAACACCTATAGTTTTAAAATCGAAGCTTTGGGTAAAAGTAAAACCACAGACGTATTGAATTATGAAGAATAAGATGAATAAGAATATTTATCGGGCTGGTTTAATCGTCACTTTTGTGGCGCTAAATGCGCTGGTACTTTTTGGGTTAAGCTCGGTGTTAGCATGGTTAAATACTGGAGCCGAGCGCACCGGAATGTTGCATACCGAAGTTTTAAGTAAAGAGGTGTATTTACCAAATATCGAATGGGGAAGTTTAGAGAATCCCGGCCGGCCCATGGAAGAACAGACTTTAGGTGAAATTCAGCAGGATTATTTAAATGCCTGGTATGTAAAACACGTGGCGTATAAAACCAATAATCCCTATGGAATTGAAGATTATTATACTGATAGTTCACGCGTAAACCTTTTTAAAACCATTGCGTTTAATAAAGAGAATGATATTCATATAGAGGCTACTACTTTAAACCACCATCCTAAATTAGAATTTTATAGTGCTGATGGACAACTGGTGGTGATTACTGATGATGATGTGATCGAATATCAGGAAGTTTATGAGCAGGATCAAAAGTTATTGACGCATCAGGATACATCTTCGTATAGGGTCATGATGCTTTTGGAAGATGGTTTTTGGCGTATTCGGCATATGGTAAAACAAGCGACTACTTCTCAAGAAGATTCAGTTGTTACAAGTAAGATAGCAGCGGTTAAAGGCAATAAAATTTATGTTCAAAATAATGAATTTCAAATAAAGGGAATCAATTATTATCCAAAGGAATCGCCCTGGGATATGTTTGGAGAAAACTTCAGTAGTGATACGATTGCAAGGGATTTCGAAATTATAAAAAACGCGGGATTAAACAGTATTCGTATTTTTATTCAGTATGAAGATTTTGGCAAAGCTGAAGTGCCTCCGCAAAAATTAGAAAAGCTAAGAAAAGTTGTGGATTTGGCCGAAGAAAATCAATTAAAGGTAGTGGTTACTTTGTTTGATTTTTATGGCGATTATTCGGTTTTAGACTGGACCTTAACGCATCGCCATGCCCAACAGATTGTTTCTTCTTTTAAAGAGCATCCGGCAATTTTGGCCTGGGATTTAAAAAATGAACCTGATCTTGACTTTGATAGTCGTGGGAAAGATTTGGTAGTGCAGTGGTTGTCTCACATAGCTGATGAGATTAAAAAATACGATCTAAACCATTTAATAACTATTGGTTGGTCGTCACCTGAAGCTGCGATAAATTTAAAGAAAGAAGTAGATTTTGTTTCTTTTCATTTTTATAAAGATTTTGAAAAACTGGATTCAGATTTCAAAATTCTAGAGAAAGAAATTCCCAATAAACCTATCGTGATGCAAGAATTTGGGATGAGCTCTTATCACGGTTTATGGAATCCTTTTGGTACCGATGAGGAAGATCAGGCCAATTATCATAAAAAAATGCAAGACTTCTTTAAAAAAGAAAACCTTGCATTTATGTCTTGGACTTTATACGATTTTAAGGAAGTTCCTACAGCGGTAGTGGGGAGGTTGCCCTGGAGAAAAAGCAGGCAAAGATTCTTTGGCTTTTTAGACCAGAAAGGAGAACCTAAGCCTGCTTTTAAATATATAACTCACTAACACCAATCTATTGAACTACGCTCATTCCGTTTTTGAAATTTTTATTTTTAATTCGATGAAACTGTTCTAAGTACATATCTGCAATTTTTTCCATAGGTAACGAACAACTAGCTTTATAATTTCTTTTTCCCAGCTCTACTCTATAGCCATCGTTAGAGATAATAGCATCGATTGCTTTGGCCAGAGAATCGGCATTAGAAGGCGTGAAAAACTGCCCACGATAGCCTTCTTCCCTTACCAAAATACCCAGATCTCCTAAATCTGGAAGTACGACCGCTTTCCCGTAGCTGCCGGCCTGGTGTAACACTCCGGAGCTGCCGGTAGTTGAGGTGTAGGGAAATACAACTACCGCACTTTCTCCGAAGATTACCGGTACATCTTTTTCTTCAACGTAACCGGTAAATGTAAGATTAGGGACATTTTTATATTTTTCTTTCATGCTTTCAATATAACCTGGAGTGTTTGGACTATCGGTTCCTGCAATAACAATCTCCATGTCCTGCTTAGAAGTCTTTCTTAACTTCTCGATTGCTTCAATTAAGATTTCTACTTTTTTGTAGGTGCCAAATTTGCCAAAAGTCATGATCTTTTTTGGACCCTTAGGTAGATCGTAACTCGGTTCAGCAGGGGTTTCAAAAGCACCATGCGGAATTAGCATGACGTTTTTCTTTTTATATTTTGACTTTAGGATATACTCATATTTACTAATGGTTACCGCTACAAGATCTGCCTGTAATACCAGTCTTGTAAGGGTAGAACCTATAAGATTATACATTTTTTGCATTAACTTATTCTGAGTGAATCCGGCTTTTTCAAGATCTACGGTTTCCAAAATATTATGCAATAAAACAATTGTAGGTATTCTTTTAATCTTGAAGATCATAGGAAGCATTAAACCTAATGCTGCAGCTACCTTTTTGTCTCCAAACTTCATAAACTGAAGATTGAATAAGATGGCATCTGGTTTCTCAGCGGAAATGGCCTTGTATATATTTGTAATATTGGAATAGCTGTTAAACTTCCAGCAATCTTTAACGGTGATCTTGCAATTCGCATCAAAGTCAATTTGCTTTTCTTCTTCTGTATGATCTGTAATCAATACGATCTCTTCAACCTCATCTTTTGAAGCAAAATGCTTTACCAAATGATATCCATACTCCGTTAAGGTTACTTTACTAGGAGGGAATGCTGTTACAATTGCTAGTTTCATGGTAAATTTGGTTTTAAAATCTCTTTTTGAGAGGAGTTAGTTTTTCGAGGAATTCCTCGTTCATTTTTTTAATTATGATTCAAATATCCATTAAAAGCGATCTTTATTTTTTCTTCTTCGATAAATGGTAAATTACTGTAGGTGAGTTTTCTTTTTGTGTTGGTAAAAGAAATATGCAAGTTGAATGAAAAGCAACATCATCATAATAATTATCTGTACAATAACCACCTGATTTAAAGAATTATGAAAGAAAACAATTAATCCTACCTGGCCTAAGCCAAAGACACCAGATAAAGCCACCGGCATATATTTATCGATCGATAGAAAATAATACACAAATACATTAGAGATTGCAAAAAGGGATGTGGCCATAGCATACTTCCATAATAGTGGAGCAATACTAGTGTAGGCTTCTCCAAACATGATGTTTATAATAAATTCAGGGAAGAAAAATGTTACCGTAACTATACTTACTGCTAAAAGGCTTACAAAACCAACATATTTAAAAAGCACGGACAAGGTATTTTCGCCATTCTTCTTTTTTTGCACTACGGTTGGCAATAAGATCATTACAAACATCCATGCTACAAAGTACACTAATCGTCCTATTAAAGCTAAAGAAGCATATAAGCCTGCGTCATAAGAGTTAAAATAATGTTTTACCAATAAAATATCACTGTTGTTAATGATGATTTGTGTAAGCTCATAGAAAGCAGTGATAGCAATAAAGTTTACAAGATTTTTACGATCGTTCGTTTCTAAAGTTACTTTAGTAAAAAAGTTTCCGCTGTTTTTAAAGGGGATCAGTCCGAAAATGAATGAGATCAAAATTCCAGATGCTAT
>Ga0129333_10006085_pt1 | contig 11400 bp, 23 predicted proteins | sample CPB6_08_DNA_FD_94474 | JGI IMG/M metagenome (GOLD analysis project Ga0129333, IMG submission 94474) | Freshwater to marine salinity gradient microbial communities from Chesapeake Bay, USA - CPBay_Sum_0.6_0.8_DNA | ecosystem: Environmental > Aquatic > Marine > Coastal | place: USA: Chesapeake...
ACACCTCTGTCATACGCACCCCACTGCCGATTACCAAGAGTTCTTGAACACATTGCTTTATACCATACAACACCAGGTTCTTCTTCAGGGTTCATAATATCCCACGGAGCCTGACTGAAAAACGAGATGTCCCCATCACCAAGACCAATTGAAGATGCAATGGAATCGTTTCTGTAAGTTTCCATATCAAAGATACCAGCCTGACCTGAATCAACACCCACTTCACCTTTGTGTTTGGTCCACTTGAGATCCTCGGATACATAATCCTTATGGACCGCTACAAGATATGCATTTCTGTTACCCCAATCCTGTAGATCTGCTTTATCCACGGATGTAATGTATGTACCTGGAAGTACATTCTTCACTTTGATTTGACACCAAGTAGGGTCAGTGTAACAAGGGTCGGATACCATCACCTCTTTCCCAAGAGTGATCTTCTCCGTTTGAATGATTTTCGTTTCCTGTTTCATATGGTTTTATTTAAATGTGTGATTGTAATCCTCTGCCGCCTGCAGGATCAATGAACTCCTCCTCATCTACAGTGTAGTCACCCGATTCAAGGATGTCCATAATCATTGCCAACTCATAGATGTCCAAGCTTTCGATTCGAACACTCCCTCTCTCAGTTTCACCTTGTACAAGCATACTACCATCTTGGAATAGAGATTGTGCTGCCCACGGTACCCTAACATAGTCATTGTCATACGAAGATTCTTCCATATAAATCCTGAATGGAGATTTGAATTCAATTTGATTAAGACCACGGTCCGTCATACGCAACTTGATGTTCGTAATAAATGTTTCTTGTAGAGTTTGTACAAGCTTCCTGTTGAAGTTTGAAGTTGTCATACACTTTGAGTTTTATTTGTTTTTAATATTGTTATCATATATCTATAGAGATCCACGAGTGTATTACTTCTAAGTTGAGATGAGTTTACAACTCCACCATCAATAAAACGAATATCACCATTTAAACAATCTATGCTCTCTATGTAGTGACCATCGATAACAAATGGTTTGGGTAACTTACAAGATCTACTTTTATAAAAGTTTAATCCTGCTTGAAGCGCATCATTTCTTAGTTGAACAAAGTCCATACACTAAATTTACTGAGATCTAAAGATACTACAAACAACTAGTATATTCCAAATATTTTTTAAGATATTTTTTCTTGAGGAACATCATTTATGTTTACTTTAAGAACATCGGACGGAGTCAAACTTCTAAAAATACTGTAGTGTGCTCTCTCATCTAAATCACCACGGCGTTGGTTGATCTCATTGTCTATTGCCGATACGAGTTTCTCCTTAGCCTTGGCCATGAAATCCTTGTTGCCCAGCAACTTCTTCATGTCTTCTCCGTAGAATTCGGTGAGCCCCACAATAACACGGATGTCCTTGGAATCCTTGTCCCTACGATAGAATGGACAACGAGCATAGATGTACTCACGAACGACAGATAACTTTATATCGTCTATGTTATCACGAGTCCTTAACTGCATTATGATTTCTTCTAAGTCAGCTAATAACTTTAAATCATCCTCCTTTTTCTTTAGGATTGTTTTGTACTTATTTAAGTACTTCTTGGTTTCATCTGAAACATTCTGAAGTTTGGTGTTAATAAACTCGTCATATGAACTCACCTTCTTGGGAGTACTGACAATGTTTACAAATACACCAGCCGTTAGCTTGTTAGTTCTAGCCATCTTTATTTTGTTTTAAAAATTACGAATTTGTTTGCCCAGCAAAATCACGATTCTCCTCATCTGGGGTCATCTCCTTCATCATCTTGATATGGTCATTGAAGGTCATTCCAAAACCATTCGGTTTATCATGAACCATGATTCCGATACGGAACTCCTTGAACCATTCCTGCTCTGTTGGTTGGTTCTCCGGATACGTCGAGGACATAACTTTAATATTATTCATATTCCATGATTTAACGGTTAAACACTTTCTTGTACTCCTTATCGGTCAAGAACCTGAAAGGTGAATCAATCTTCTTACCAAGGAGTAGAAGACCAAGTACATGATCAAGTTTCTCAATGTCATCAATAAGAGCACGATTCTTTTGTGCGGGATGCTTGATGTTGTTGATTGTTGTGTACAATCTTTCTTCAATCGAATCTACTACATAAGTTGACTCGAAGGTCTCTGTTTTTTTCCTTGCCATGGTATTTGTTTTTAAAATTTGGTTACGAAGAGTTTGTAATCAACTGTACTGATCTCAATGAACTTGAGGTTGTCAGCGTCTATCCTATCGTCATACACCCAATTAGGATTTACCTTAGGGTTGTACTTTAATCTAACACACATAGAGTAGGTGTCATACGGCTCGAACTTATCGAACTTAACTTCTATGGAATCACAGAGGATCCAAGCACAAACTGTTTTGTGTTCACCGTTGAAGATCTTTCGTGCGGTCTTCTTACTATTCTTGAGTTGACATCCCGTCATCACAAGTTGTGTAGATGTGGGTGAAGCATATTCTATGTTTCCTGATGGATACTGTATCTTCCACTTCATATAGTTCGGACCGCGACCGAGATTAAATCTAACTTTAATTTTCTTCATGTTGGTTTTGTTTATTAACCACTTCAGCAATAGTACCAATTACCACATCCATAAATGGAGTGAATCCAAGTCCGTAATATGCTTCAGTAGTATCTCTCCATCCTAAGGATTGGAACTTCTCATCAACAACTTTTTCAAACTTAGCCTGTGTCATACGAATTGATTTAGGTAAAGATATAATGGGGATATATTATTGCCAAACATATCCCCATTATTTTATTATATTTAACCTTCTACGGGAATCCTTTTATTACACATTTGTACAAACACCTCACTATCAGGGAGTTTGTCGAGGTCAAATGAGATCAAGAGTTTTGCCGGATGGTAATCACCAGGTTCGGTAAACTTATAGAACCTATCGTTTTCTGTAAGGGGTTCTTGATTGAAACCCTTGTAAACTTCGAAGGTCCGTTTATCCATGTCCACAACATAGGCCCACTCACAGAACAACCCATCTCCTACAAATTCCTCGGAGTTGTTAATCCAATTAATACTATCCTTACTCTCATAGATGAGTTCAAGGATGGTACCACCATTATCCCTTGTCATGAGTGGATACTTCTTTTGGTATTTCTTGGACTGTTCCATATTCATCCACCCATTTTCACATCCGATCTTTTTGAGCCATTTCTCAATCTCTTCCTGCTTCTCGTCATCAACGAAGGCAGTGGTTTCGAGTTTCTTTTTAAACAAATCGAGATCCGCCGATTTCAGGAATTCGAGAATCGTTGTTCCCTGTCCTTCGGGATACCCATCCCACTGCCCGTATTGGGCTACTCGTGTTTTACCATCCATGACGGCAATTGTAAGGTTTCTTGTACCCATGGTTGTTTATTTTAAAGTGATGCAATAAGATCTTTTCTTGTTTCTACATACTTTGAAAGTCGTTTGATAAATGCTTCGGCATCTTGTCTTGACTTGAAGTAAGCGAAGAACTGACAATACTCACTATCTTCTGTTGCCGATTTGGTGAGTACCTTGTTCTTTTTAAGACGTTCGACGACATCATAGTTGCTCTCACAGTTATCAAACGTTTCGAGAGCTCTAAGATCTGCAGTGACAGTCCAATCTTTGTCACCATCGTGTTTGTACGGTTTCAAACTGTCTGCTTTGAATGTGTTCCCTTGTGTTGACAGGGAATAGAATACAGGAGTGTTACTCATAGTGGTAAATTTTAGAATACAAATATATAACCATTATACTTGTAATCCAAATTTATTTTGTTAAATAAATCCTAACGATGACTACAGTCATCACCATCTCGGAATTTGTTGGGCAAGATGTTTGCCGAGCAAAATTTCTCATCCGCAGCGAAGAGTGGATTCTGAAAACAAAAACCCCCGTCTTACGACGAGGGCCTTGTACTTACTAACCACAAATTATAAAAACAGGAAAGAAACTATTTTTTGGTGATAATACTAAATAGGTTCTTATAGTTATTATCGATAATGTCTTGTTGTGATTTGATTACTTCATCTAAAGTTTTAACCTTCCCCAATAACTCCCACTTACCGTTTGTCTTGGATATCCATTTTTCCCAATGTCGTCTGTTATCACTTAGTACAATTCTTACTCTTACATTCTTGGAACGATCGAAAATGTTCAGAACATCAGCTTTACTTCTTTTACTAATCGCATCTTCCATAACTAAATTTTTTGGTTAACACTGCGAAGATAGGTGTAATATCATTGTAAATAACAAAATATTTTTTGTTGTGTTCAATGTTTTGTTAAAAGAAATTAAACAAAGTGGTTTGTTTAACTTACTCGTACCAATGTGTAAACACTATTTCAACAAAATATAAATCTAATACGTTGGTGAGTAGTGTATTACCTCATTTGCCCAGCAAAATCGTCCTGAACCGTCGACTCAAGAATTCTTGGGCATAAAAAAGGGGGACACCTTTCAGTAATCCCCCGCACTTACCACCTGTGCTTATTTTTTACTCGCCTTTTCTTTGTCTTTCCTTTTCTTCTCGGACAAGAGGTAAGATAGTGGCAGATTTTCCCTACTCTTATAGTTGTAGAGCTCCTCAATCATATCAATCCACCCTTCCTTAGTTCCACACACTTTGAGCATGTTCGGTCTCAACTTTGCCTTGTGAAGGAATTGGTCAAAGTCAAACTTCGGAACATAACACCATAGAGTAATGAGTGCCCGAATAAAAGTTGAGAGTTTATATCCTTTTGGGAAAATATCTTGAAGGGACATAACATAGTCCAATCTCGTTCTTGCCCAATTCTCACTTTTAACTTTCCAATTACCACTTTCAAATTCATCCCTATCAAACCAACTTGGGGACTGATGGCAGAGCATCATAATCTCGGTAGAACTGATTTTAGGGTACTCCTTACAAAGATTATTAAAGGTGATATAATCTTTATATCCCAACTTTACAAAGGAATTTACACAATCAAACGATTGCCATTTAAGGACATTCCGATTACGTTCTGCGATCTGGTTGGTACTGACGTTCTTTACAATCTCATAATGAACAGGTACATTCGCTTCCACCGCGGCATGATACCTGTGGTGGCCATCCATAATGTAACCTCTCTCATTGACTTGAATTGTTGAACCGCTCATCCAACCATTCTTTTTCATATCCTCAGCCAATCTCTTAATGTGATTTCTTGACTTTGGATTGTCAGTAACACGATTGAACTCATTAACCTTAAAAATTGAAAGGTCTTTTGTTTGGTACTTCTTACCAATTTCTTTTCCAACGATTTTCATAAAACGAATTTTAGGTGATAAGTAAATTAATAACGGACACAAATATAATGTATCGTATTACACAATCCAAATAATTTTATGGTTATTTTGTTAAGATACTGTTAAAGGATTATGATATCATAAATGGATGTAGTACACAGATGACGGTGATCACCGGGATTCGAGAATTTGTTGGGCAACCGATTTGCCCAGCAAAATTCCACATCTCCTCATCTCAAGATAAGTTGGGGCATAAAAAAACGGAGGATGGAAATCCCCCGTTTTGTAATCAAACACAAAGTTATGAACTCAAACTAATAAAGTATAACCAATTTATTTCAACAAGTCAAGCGTTTTATCAATCAAATAAATTTGAGCCTCAAAACCCGATTCAATTCCCTCTCGTGTAGTACAATCCCATCTACCATCTAATGCCATTTCAGCATCACTTCTCAGGGTTTCAAATACTTTAATGACTTCTTTTTTTACCTCGTCTGTCATACTAATTAATTAAAAATGAATGGACAAAAATTTGTTTTAACTACTTTACCTTGAATTCCGTATTTCTCTTTGAACAAACGGATGGCCTCTTTTTGAGTATAATCCCAATACTGACGATATGTTTTTCCATACCAAATCACAATACATGAACCATACTTATACAATTTGATATGACCAATCTCATCAAATATCTTTTTCCAATTTTTCATATCAAACAGTTTTGAATTGACAATAGTTTTCCAAATCACTCAAAGGAATTCTTCCGTAATCAGCGGAGGAATAATAACCCTGCATTTCATATCGTTTCTTCCAATTATCAAACGCTTCTTTAGCCTTCTTCATTGAGGGGTAAGTCCACTTATCGAATTCGATAGTGATACCATCGGGGGAAAGAACTTGTACTTTCATGTTAGTTGTTTTTGATGAGTGTTTGTGTATATTCAAGATCGTTTAGAGAATCTACATGCTCATTACCACGGAATCTATTTTGTACGTGCCTGATTTGAACTTGATGAGAACCAATAGGTACCCATCCTTCTTGAATCATTTCATTGACCTTTTGAGTGAGGTCATGTGCCGAATGAGAGACGATTACTTTATATTCCATATAGTTTTTTTACCAACTGATTACTTCAATACGTTTGTCTTGTGTTCCCTCCCATCTTGTCTCCACACCATTCTCACGGAGGATTGTTTGAATTTGATTACCATCACCACACCACGAAAGATAAAATGATTCGTTTCTCATTTTATTATCATTGTCTTGACTATGGTAAAAAACTACTTTCTCACTTTTATCATCAGGTACTTCCGCCCACCCACAAGTTTGGCAACAAGTAAAGTTTTGACGAGCGAAGTATCCGTGTTTACGAAGTTCACGAAAGGCTTTTGTGAGGCTACTCATGGTTTTAAATTTTAGAATACAAATATAAAACAATTATAGATTGATATCCAAATTTATTTTGTTAAGATATTGTGAAGGATATGATACTAACAAAAAAAATGTTAGTGAGCATTTTCATGTTAGAATATAATTTATCACCTGTGCCGGCGTGGACAATTTTGATCGGCAAACATTTGCCCAACAAAATTTGCCGGCGTCTTCCTGAACCACATCTTCACTACAAAAGAAAAACCCCAGCACTTGCTGGGGTTAAACAAACAACTATGAAACAACAATCCTAACTTTCCAATTCCAAGAGTGTCTTGTATTCTTTTTCGGTAAGGTGTCTTGTACTATCACTTGTTGCCCCTTTCTTTTTCTTAATCAAAATACAATCCCCCTGTCTTACAATCTTACTAATATAAGGTTCTGGTACATCAGTTTGGATAGTCCAAGCGATTGCCTGAATGGCGTTGATTTTAGTTCCGTAGTCAGTATCACTACTCAACCATTCCTGTTTTTTACGATTTGTTTCATACACACTTCTCGCGTCAATCCAAATCATATATTCCCTATCAGTTGAAGTATCTTTACACTTCACATAATAAACTGGTTGTGGTGTACGCCAATTATCTTCCGTACCCTTACTCCATACCTTTCCGTCCACTTTGTAAAGTTCATAGGTATCATTGAACTTCTTTGTAACCAACTCACCACTTTGACTAACCCAAGTAGTTTGTTTCTTCAATGTTTTCTTATCAACCAATTTAGGCTTAACTTCACTAACCAATCTTTGCAACCCAAGGCAATTCATTGCCACTCGCCTTTGTTCCAAGTTACGAAATTTCAATGCGATTTCTTTGAAGGTCATTGGAATAATATCATTCCAAATATCTTCCAGATCTTTCATTGGGCATTCATCATATTTCAATTTCAAAAGACGACAACCTTCGTCATACGCAAACTCAATGTTGTTAATGATAATTTTCATTTGTTTGTTTTTTAATTGTTAGTATTCACATTCTCTGTAAATCGTAAAGTTACGACGGGCGACAACTCTCACTCCTTCTTTTGTGATTTCAATTCCCTCATTGTCCCCTTCTTCTTCACCAGTAGTCCAATTATACCAATCACTCGCGTCGCCATCACTATCTTTATATTCAGCACTATCAGCGGCGTCATCAAGTTTTACCAAGATACTATCAATGATTTCACTTTCCTTATCGGTAACAATACAATCAATCTTGTAATTAACATTCTTCTCGCCGTCGCCACCATTCATATTACCCACCTTTGATTGTACTACATCGCGTTCCTCTTTGGTAAGTTTCACATAGATAGTAGTAGTAAAGGTTTCACTATACTCCGCCTGAGCCTGTTTGTCGTACATAAATTGTGGTTCATCTTCATCTTCTTCGTTAAGAGTAATAACAACTTTACCCGCTTCCCCCATATAGTAGCCATCACTATTCACATAAAACTCCACACGCTTAAACACTTCGTCCTCAAAGAAATTTTTAAGTTCTTCTGTTTTCTTATTACTAATACTCTTATCCTTCTTATCAAAGAAATAGAAGTCATAATCATTCATACTATCCCCACCTGCACTAAACTCCATTTCACAATAAGATACCTTTGCTTTATTCCAAAGCAACATTTCTGGAGTCAGTTTCAAATTATCAGTTTGCATGGATTTTTTCATTAAGTTGTTGAACAATAAGTTTCCCTTCTTCGGTATCAAGTTCTTTTACTCCATTACACATCCAGGGTTGGACTTCCAAATGTTTCAAATAATCTTGTGGTGTTGGAACGAACTTCATACGAAAGTCCTCTGCGATATGTAACATCGCCACATCAACTACATCAACACTTTTGCCATCACTATTAGTGATATTGTAACCAAAGATTTTCGGTACAATAGTATATGCAAACCAAGTGTTGTGTGTGAGTAGGCGTGAACTATTGTTGTTCATAGTCGCCTTCGGACTATCAATCAATTCGTGGATAGCAAGGTAGTCCTCTACTTTACCACCCCAACGCTTGACCGAAGATTTTGAATGAATAAGGGGGTTAGCCATATTAGTCCCAAACGCGGGTGATTTGTTGATTAAAAGGATTGTACTCAACTTGTTTTCCCATTGACCATTCACCCTTTTCAATTTTGAGTGTTTGGTGTTCATTACTAAATGCACCTGTGGGTTGTTCGTGTTTGAGCAAACTTTCCTTCGTTACAACCAGATCGGTAAAATCAGTTTCCGTTTCATCAATCTTAAACTCACCATAAAGAGTGTGTTGATTGATACCTTCCCCTTTGAGGAGCGTGTGTTTCTTTTTCTGTTTCATACAAATTGTTTTAAGAGTACAAATATAATGTAATTGAGAGTGATATTCCAAATAAATCTTGTTAAGAATATCATAACAAATATAAATATATTTTTTAGGTCAGGAAGCATCTTCACATCCGGAAATTTGTTGGGCAAGTGTAATACGTTTGCCCCGCAAAATCCCGTCTGGGCTGGGCTGGATCGGGAATTTTTGGATACAGGGCATAAAAAAACCCCTCGTAGAAACGAGAGGTTTTGCTTGCCATTCCTTAAAAATAAACCAACGTATGACAATTCTTAAACGAGTTCCACCAAGTTCTCAAAGATTTCAAGTTCACGCTTTCCGTAGATACCAAACATTTTGGCTTCGGTATTATCGTTTCTTGAAAGAGAGTGAGTAGTGTATTTTGTTACACCACTAAACAATCCCCAAAGGTTATCCCCTTTACCTTTCAGTTCCCCGTCCAAATCAACATAGAAACGAGAGAGTTTATTACGAGTAACGGTTGATACCTGTTCATCATCATTAAGGTTAATTTCCTTTTTGATATTGAACAAAGACCTTGTAACACTATCCTTAATAACATCATCAAAACGAGTTTCACTCAACTTAACAATGTTATCGAAAATCTTTTGTTCTTCCCGTACTACACCTTCAAGTGCCCTGCAAATTTCATCTACTTTCACCACCATATTCTTCGTGTGTCTCACTTTCGAATTGAGTTCACGAAACGCGGCGAAGAAAGAGTTCATACAACTGATAGTAACATTACTGGGTCCGAAGGCAAGTGAGGTAGAACCGTCAAAGGAGTTAATACCTGTGAGGTAACCTTCAATTCGATCTTCACCAAGTTTCAGAGAGTTCGATTTCAGTTGTACATATACCCGTGCACCACCTTTGAACGAACCACCTTTCTGAAGTTCCAAACCAGTTTGATTTGATACTTTGTCCAAGAGTTCGATAAGTTCATGATTTTGATACGGATAATACTCATCAGACCTAACCGAGAGTGCTGTACTTGTGTCTTCTCTAACGATTGCTTTATAACCGTCAAGAGAGATACCCGATTCGGTTGTAATGTCTTCCATACGGACTTTCCAATTCAGTCCTGTTTTGTCGAGAAGTTCTGTGGTTCTTTGTGTCATAGTAATTTATTTAGAATACAAATATAGGGCAATTTGAAATATAATCCAAATTTATTTTTATAAAATATAATATTATTTTATTGGGTTAGCGAATCCACAGCCCGGGGACGTTCGAATTTTGTTGGGCAAGTGTAATACGTTTGCCCAGCAAATTTTGGACCGGGTGGTCCACATGTACCACTAGTACCACTTGTACCCGATGTACCACTTGTTCCCTAAGACTTGCCGATCAAAATGTAGAGCTGCACGTTGCTTCTCCTTAAGAGCAAAAAAAATCCCCAACTTTCGTTGAGGACTTTTGTCTAAACCAAAACCAACCTATACCGTTTCCTTTTCTTTCATGTAATACTGAACAATACTTTTGGCTTCATCCATACAATCTTCTTCACCATAAAACCCCCAACAACTATCCAATTCATTTTTGTGTTCGTGTCCGTGGTCACATTCACTTACTTCATATACTTTGTAACCATAAACGTCACCCGTAAGGTATTGGTCATACGTTTCAACTTCACCTTTAAGGTATTGTTCAACTTTACTTTCGTCAACACCTTCTTTCTTCACTTTATCTTTTGATACGAAAATAAACCCAACCCTCATACTATCCCATCGACAACTAAAACCCGTTGTGTTCATTGTAATACCGGAGTGGTCATAAAGATACAAGGGTAGAATAGTGTGTACGTTTTCTTGTTTGATAATATCTTCTTTCAGTTCATCCCAACTATCGTAATTGTTTTCATCATAATCGTGTTTATCCCCAAGGTCATAACGTTTGTGAAAACATACCATTGTTCCCAAGTTATCCCATTCACGAGGACTATCAGGACTACTATCAGGGTAAATTTCAATAAGGTATTTACCAACCCTTTCAGTGTTTACAGGTTCCATTGTGTTTAGTATTAGTAGTTAAAAATAAGTTCGTTTACAATTCTTTCTACATTAGGTACGGTCAAACAAAGGTTATCCCTTGTGTTCCCCCATTGGTGCCATTCACCTTGTTTATCAATAGAAAACTTTGTCTTTGAACCATCGGTCAATTTGAAGTACCCTTCAATCCCGTTTTTAATTTCTGTAAGTTTCGTTGTTTTTACTTTTGTGGTCATAGAATTTAATTTAGAATACAAATATAATGTATTGTGTGTTATATTCCAAATAATTTTTGTTAAGAATATCATAACAAAATATTGATTCACGGGACCTGAACCGACAGTAGAATTTTGATCGGCAACTTGCCCAACAAATTCCAACTGTTGC
>Ga0129333_10006086_pt1 | contig 11399 bp, 12 predicted proteins | sample CPB6_08_DNA_FD_94474 | JGI IMG/M metagenome (GOLD analysis project Ga0129333, IMG submission 94474) | Freshwater to marine salinity gradient microbial communities from Chesapeake Bay, USA - CPBay_Sum_0.6_0.8_DNA | ecosystem: Environmental > Aquatic > Marine > Coastal | place: USA: Chesapeake...
AAATGTAAAAGTTGTAAAAATTGCAACCGGTAATTATTTCGTTTGGATGGTACAAGTACGATACTGGCTCTTCAATAACCAACTGCCAACCTTCACGCAATTTCAACATGATTCCTCCTTTGTGTATTCTGGATTTCCTGCGTACTGAAAAGCCTTACGCGCAAAACGTATCCATTTGCGATACGGAGCCTTGCAGGTCTGCCCGTGGTGCGACACGCACGCTGCAAAGGCTGCAAGGGTCGGTTTTGCGCGTCTGGCAAGGCATGGTCATGCTGTGGCCCATACCGTGAACGCCGTTGCATACTCCGTTTGCATTTTACTGTTACTTAAGTACACGCCGGATTCCACAACATTTCCGTAATCCCATTCTGGTGGAACAATAACAATATCTGGACCGCGTACAGTATGCGCGGAATCGCCCGGAAGATATTTGTAATAAACAAGCGCGTCACATACTGCCTTTTGATAATTATCCCAATCACCCTTATTTTTCGTTACTTGGCCTTTCAGCTTACCTTTTCCTTCTGGAATAAATACAGCTGTTCCAACACGTACTGGGCATTTGCTGTGAATAAATAATTTGTATTCGTCAACACTCATATCGAGATTTGCAGCAATTGACCTATCAATGTAATCGCAAATCATGAATTGAGAATTGTGATAAGCTTTGGCTTTTGCGGAGAAATCCCGATAATTTGTACGCACGTAAGGCATTATTCGCCAAGGAAGAACAATCGGAAGTAATACTTCGCGCCTTGGACGAGAAATATTGAAATTCTCGTATTTGTAATTCTTAATCATAAACGGCAGTCCAATGCTTAGTTTCAATATATTTTTCGCTTGATTCAGTAACTTTATCCGTTTGTGCAACCCTCCTTGGTCTTGCACGTACTACTTGTGGCGGACCTGTTATGTTATTTGGGGTATCTGGGTTTTCTGCAACGTTACTCATGGCGTTGCGAAACATACTAATCATATTGGAATCAGGAGCCTCGAAACGTGCAGATTCCAGAATAAACTTAAATGCAATACTTCCCTCAGTAGCAAAATCACTACGGGCCTTAAGCATGTAAATACTGGCAACACCTACGCCATTTTCTGTTACTCCAGTTCTGTCGGCTTTTCTGGGCCTCCATACTGAAAGTATGTTATCGGACATTTGTTTCAGGCCCGAACTTCCCTTTAAATCAGACATTTGGATAATACGATTATCCCTATGTTTTTCGTCACTTGCGCTATGTTGCCTCGGGTGCGCAACAACAATAATATGTATTCTGGTATCCACTGCAATTTCGGCCAGCATTTTCATCATACTGTCCAAATCATTTCTTTCGTTTGGCCCTTCCTCCACCATGAAATGGATATGGTCAACAAGTACGAACTTAATGCCAAGTTTGCGTATGGCATAAATAAGTGTATTTCTCATTGGCTCCAAACGTATGGAACCATACCTGTTAAGTATCCATATCGGTGCAGCCTGCAGAGAATCCAGTACTGAATCAAGCCTTTCGGGAGTAAGATTATCTGGGGCGGAATTGGACCATTGCCGTACCCATTTATCCAACTGCCTATGCGCACCCATCTCGAACGGGCATACCAGAGTATTTACTCCCGATATTGCCATTTGTAAGGCCCATTGGCTTGCAAATGTTGATTTGCCGGATGCAGTATCGCCAGTAATAAGTGTTACTTCACCATCACGTACGCCACCCATAAGATTATCCAAATCCGGCCAACCAGTACTAATACCTCTGGGTTTTGCATTTCCGAGAATTGAACGTTTGTACGATTCCCGCAAATCACCAATTTTAAGTACTGAATCACCGTCTGAGGATTTTGCAGATGAAATGATTTTGCCAATATCGAAATTGCTTCCGTACTTGCATAATGATTCATTTGCGTCCTTGCAGCCGTCAGGCCATTTGCCAATACGTACTTTGTGATTTCCGATCTTTTCCGCGACCATTGCCGCGCCTTTTATTCCTGCGTCATCGTTATCGTAAACAATAACAATATCGTCGCAGTCCTCCAGCTTATCGGACCACTTATCGTCCCAAGCTGTTTCACCAAGCGTTCCGGAAATAACATTATTGTGACCCGCTGCAATTACTGAAAGCGCGTCAATTTCACCGCCAACAATAATAAGTGTTTCGGAATCACTTATTCCGTTTGGGCAATAAAGTACTGATTCGCCACCGGATAATCTGCGGTACGATTTTGCAGCCGGAGGTATTGAACGGAACTTTATCAGCTTTGCTGATTTGCTGTCTGGAATATTGTTATTCCACTTTGTGAATACTGGAATAACAAGCCATCCATTACTTTCCTGATTTTCTGTTGCAGGTACTGCAGCACGCCGAATACGCGTGGTATCCTGTTTTGCGTTGCCGTCCGCTTGCGCGGCCCATCCAAGGCAATGCGCCTGAGCAAGCGCAATCGGGATTTGCCGGTCCTGCAGGTACTGCCTTGCAGCTTGCGCCCGTGGGTCATGCCAGAGCGCACGCATGTACGTTTCCACAATTGGAGCATTCATTATTTCCAGCATTTGTTTTGCGCTGGAATCAATATCGTGCTGCTCGATACTTACTCCGGAAGAATCACTTACTTCGTACTGCAAACCGAGGGTTTTCTTTAATGAATATTCGTTGCCACGCGCATCGCATCTTTTGCAATGCCACTTGAAATTAATAATATTCAGATAACAATGAGAATCCTTGCCGCACTCCGGACAATCAATAATCGCCTCCTTTCCGGTTTTCTTGTACTTGATATTGTTTCTTTTCAGGAAATCTTCCGGAGTATCGTTTCTCATATTATCCCCTCTGAACAAAACCTTCTGGATACCTTTTCCTCAGCTTTTCAATATTTGCCTCTGCAACTTCGTACAGATCAATACCGTTACTTGCTGCAAGAACTGTAACGTACCACAATACGTCACCCAATTCTTCGCGCAAATGCTCAGTATTCAATTCTTTTCCATGACGATAATGCTTCTTTATTATTTCTGTTACTTCCCCTGATTCACCTGCAAGTCCAAGCGCAAGGTACCATTTTTCTGGGTACGTACCATTTACAGCTGCAGTACGCAGCGCGTTTACTTGGTACCAATCAAATGCAATTTTGCGAGCATCCTGAAAAGAATCACTCATTTATTCCTCCTGCGTATTGTTTCCATTGTTATTCTTTCAATTTCAGAAACTGAATCAGTTTCCGTTTGCTTACTTGCAAGCCAACGTTCCAGCCTTTCTGTCTTGAATGCATGTTCTGCATCTGTGTAACCATTTTCAGTATGAAAATTGGATTTCATCATACTGTCCACCGCATACTTAAGCTGTGTTACTGTGTAACCCTCCTTAAGCCTTGCACGTACAACAGATATTCTTGTTGAAGTATAAACAGTTCTGGCAGTCCTGCCGGTACGTTTGCGCCAATAATCAAGTACTTCTGCTACTGCATTATCTGCTCCGTTTTTCGAGAATCCAGATGGATCTGTGATTATTAATTCCGCGCCGTTCCATACTGGATTGCACTCTTGCGGTATCAATTGGAGTATTTCTCGCAATTTGGAATCGTTTTCTGAGTCTGACCCAATATCCATTTCCAGCATTGCGGATAAATCAGAACGATCAAATCGCGCCTGATTTATCCCCCTTGCAAACCTTAATCGTGCCGCCAAATACAGAATACGCGCTCGCAACCTTATTACTGATGCAGTAAGCGTTTCCGTATTCATTAATTATCTCAGAATGGCAAATCTTCCTTAAGATCATTTTCCATTACTTCTTCCTCCGTTGCTAGCGGCGGAAGCATAGTATCCCCATATTCATCAATAAGCATTTGCCTTTCTGCGTTCGTCAATTGCTCAACTGCAGATATCTGGGTTTTCTGCTTCTTTTCTCCGCCGTAATCCTCAACAGTATTCTTTACTGTTACCTTGCAGATTCTGTCCAATAATGCGTCAGCAACCTGTACTGAATCAGTAGCATTAAAAGGATCGGTAGAACCAATAGTACGCAGAATCTTGATAAATCTCGGCAATGCCTTTTCGCTGAGATAAAAACGCTGATAACGAATAACCCTGCCATTGTACTTACTGTTTGGCTCGTGAATCTGAAAAGAAATCTCGATAAATGGAGTACCCTGCACCTTGGATTTATCGGGAAAAGCCTCGGAAATAAATACAATGTACTTGCCGTCAGGGATTGAGTAATCGGACTTGATTTTGTTATCCCAGCTGTTATCGCCTGCATTAATAAATGTCATGATCGTTTTCCTTGTGTATTAATGATATAAGTAATTATCTGCGACGGGCACGTACCTGATCTGTGATTTTGTTACTTTCCTCCTGATTGCTTACTTGTTTTTCAGTACTCGTTGCTGCCTGTTTTGCAGTAACGAAATCTGCATTATCTCCTGATTCGTGTGCAACTACCAAATCGGGATACGAATGGAGTAACAACGACCCAAGCGTTGTCTGACCTTCCGTACGTGTATTTAATGTTACTGCAGGAAATCCGGGAGCAGGCTTTGTTATTGCTGCAGAAGTAGCATTCTGCCAGCGAATAACATGCTGCATACCGTCACCTGATTTCCGTACCATGGATAATCCAACTGCGTTGAAATATTGTCCCATGGAAAATGGCAACTTCTGTCCAGATAACATTGGAATCGTTGTTTTTACTTGCTGGTCGTCAATAAAATCAGTTGCAAGGTACAAGAATACGGTATTGCAGGGTAATGCACGTTGCTGAGCCCATACTGTTTCGCAGCAACTTGTAATCTGTCCCCATTTATCAATACTCATATTGATTGTTCCCGCCTCCAAATCCAGACGATCACGCAATCCGGATTCCACACCTGAAAGTTTATTTATTGCCAGCCTTTGCAAATCAGTAAAGGAATCAACAACGAGCGTTTGGTAAACAATATCCTGACCTTGGATATTGATTAAACATGCAGATTGTCCTTCAACCTCCACAATCTTACATGTTTTTACCTTATCGAATATTGTTCTGAAATCCTCCCAAGATTCGATATGGATAACATTTGCCTCGGGATTTGCAGAAAAGATACTGGCAATACCTTGCGGCTCAGTAAGCAATATTAATGGACGTGGGGAACGTGCAGCCCATTCTGTTTTGCCAGTACCTGATGCTCCCATTACTGCAATTTTCAGAAATGGCCTGCGATTAAAAGTATCCTGTGCCTTGCCAACAATCATAAATAATCCTGAGTAACGATTTATTGAATCACCGAATAATCACCATGCACCATGCTGCGTACGGCGCAACACGCAACATGCAAGCGCAACATGCCACGCGCAAGCGCAACATGCAACATGCAAATGCAAGCAATCGTGTTTTATTTGGCAAGGTCCAATTCCGTATGTCCTTGCTGTTCTGTGATTATTGAAAATCCAATAATGTCGGCAGCATTGTGCGATAAGCATAATGAAGCATAATCACACAATCTGTTGTACTGATAACACATGGCACTTTGGCGGATAAACATATCGGCTTCATCTGATTCCAGATATTCCTCCGCATATTGATTAATCTTATTTGCCGGAACATCCTGCAAATCCTTACGGAAATTCTCTGTATGTTCCCGCCATTGCCTGATTTGCGTTGCATGGTAATAAATTTCTTTTCCGGTTCTGTGGATTTCGTAATCGGAAAATAATTCAATATGCCTGCTGAACCAGAAATTTCCGTCGTCCCTTTTCAGTAATTGCTGAAAAGTATCACGATACCAATCAACATCGTCAAGCGATCCAATTTTATTATTATTTCGCAATCCGATTTCCTCAACAACCTGCAAGAAAATATCCGCAGTTGTGTAAGGCAATCCAGTTGTTTTCGCTAATCTTTTGCCAGTATTGATTAATCCATTTTCCAATAAATCCTCCATTGTACGTGGAGGCTTGCTCTGGATAATATCGTAAATCACCCCATCAATATTGATTCCGTTTTGCTGCAATAACCAAGCGTACGAACGCGTTTGCGGATTTCTTTTATTTTTCTCAATCCAATCGTCTGGAGAAAGGGTCGTTGTTTTATGTTCAACAATAAAGTTACGACCATTTATTTCCACGACCAAATCGACTTTTCCGCCGAATACAGTAAGTTTGGATTTGTTACCGCTTGGGGAAACAACATTTGCGGTAAGTGTTTTCTCGTTAAGTATTACATTCCATTCTTGGGATTCCTGATACCAACGATGGTGGTAATTTCTCAGAATTGATTTTGCGATTTTCGCATCCTCAATAAGTGCGCTTACTTGCTTGGAATCCAAATAAGTACTTGGGTCAAGAGTACTCAAAACCGACGATTGCGCGACTTGCGCTTGCAGGTCGTCGGCAACCCTCTGGATTGCCAGCAGGCCGTCCCGCAAGGACCGATTTTGGACGCCTTGCAACGATGGGTCCACGCTTGCCAAGCCCTCCGGCGCACCAAAGTACCCCTCCAGACCCGCATGTACCAAAGTACCAAGGTCCATTGCACGTACGCGTACTTTTGGCCTTAATCCCATTCCGTATCGCAAAAGCCATTTCTGCGGACACGCCGCTGCTGATCTTTCTGAATTTGTAATAACGTGCTGCATAACCACCCGTCCGTTGTTATGTTATTTACTGATTATTAATTTGCCGAATTTCGCGCTGCATCCGTTGCGAACACGTTAAAATCCAAACAGAATTCAACGGAATCGAAACCGTATGCTTCCTTATTTTTCTCAAGCGTAACCAAATAATTCGCTGGAGGTAGCGGATAATTTGTAACCGCAGAAATATCGTCATTAATGAGAATATCCAAAGGGCAGTACAGTAACAACGAAAGTTTGTGAAGCGTTCGGTACAGAGTGCGTTCTGGATTCTTGAAAATACGATAAAGCTGCTGACGCTTAATCTTGGATACTTCTTCCATCTGTGCTGCAGTAACGCCTACAATTGCGCGGCGTGCCTCGATATTTCGAGAAATATGTGACTTGTGATTCTTTACCTTAAGCATTTCCGCCTTTCCCTGTGATTTTGATAATTCTTACATTACTGAATGGGTCATCATTATTATTTTTATCTTTGTCTGCTTTATTCTTTTCTCCTTTGCTGCCCTTTTTAAGTTTCTCATCATTCAGTCCAATATTCTGAGAAGCCCAATCCATAGCAGTATCCTTATTCCATTTGGAATAATCACCCGGATGCTTGTACGGATCTCCAACTGCATGATAAACAGTTAACGCTGAAAAGTAAATAAAATCGCAGCAGAAATCAAAATCAGCCATCTGTTTGCCAAAGTAATCATTCATCTGCTCCTTCATATGTTCAGGATTCATATTATCGAATCCTGTAATCATATTGTACATATGTGATTTCATGCCTTCGATACCAACTGGAGCAATACGGAGCCAAGCCTCCACAAGTGTTTCCATTTCGGAAATAATCGAGATTACTTCTTCTGGGATAGTTGCAACTCCAGCATTCTTAAGAATCTCACGGAATTCTGAAAATGCTTCACTTACGCACACAATTTTCTGATTATCCACAATTCTCATAACGTCTCCATTTGTTGAATAATGAACCATACGATAACAATAATCGCATGGCAGCGCGAAACAGTCAATAACAAAAGGCAATCATGTTACTTTATTGCAGCCCTTGCTGCGATATCGATTGCATCACCATCCATAAGGTTTGACGCGTAAACGTGATTCTTGCCTGCAACTGAAATCAGTAACGGCAATGAACTCATCTCGTTTCCGATTATTAAATAATGCAAATCTCTAGTACCGAACACCTCCAATGTTTTATTTTCGTCAATACTTCCGGCACCGTCTGAAATAAGTAAAACATCCGTATTTTCATCTGTTTCACCGATAAGATCAATAATCGGCTCAAACCGTGTTCCACCCTCCATTCTCAAGTTTATCAGTTTCATCAGCATTTCCGACTTTTCGGAAACGTTACTTAAGTCCTTGGATATCCATTGCGCCTTTGTATTGAATACACTGAAACTGACTTTCCTGTTACTTGCTATTGCAGCCTTTATTGCAGCAAGCGCAAACGCCTTTGCGATAATTTCGGAAGTTTGCATACTTCCTGATATATCCAGACAAACATGAAACGGTCCGTTTTCCTTTGTGCCAATATCGCACTTTCTTACTGAAAGCGTTTGTCCTGCTAACAATCTGGAAATCTGGTACGATTTCGTTGATTCATTACAAAGTAAGGCCATTTCGGAGGGAATAATATTACTCAGATTACTCCCATTGTTAATGTCGTATGGAATTATGTTCCCGTGAATAACGCTTCTGGATTTGGATTCCCGCATGGAATCGTAAAACTTACCCATTTCGCGCAGCAAATCTGCGAGTTTCCTGTTTTCAATGCACGTACTTACTGTTTTGATTAATTCTGGATCAGTATTTGCTGTCGCGCCAATATCGGATTCCTGAATACCGTAAGAAAACGAGGCCAACTCCATAGCTGTTTTGGCATTATTTATTGTATCGATAATATCGTACTTTACGTTCATCCTTAATTCTGCAGCAATTTCGTCGTCCGATTCAATCCTATCAATTAATGAATCGTCAATTTGCTGATAATCAGGATCGTCAATTTTATTTGCTGGCCGATATCCAGCCTTTTCAAGTGCAGCAACGTAATTCCTTACGTAACCGTCTGAAACTGGATGATTGGAACCCCTCTTTTTTCCATTTTTCTTTATGTAAGCATTATTCATTCCTCCGCCAGTTTTCGTAATCCTTACCAAATCTCCATCAGCATTTAAGTAATCGTTAAATGCTGCATTTTCGTCGTAATCTTTTTCTTTTTCTTTTTTGCTAATGTTGTCTGCAAGTACCTTGCAAATGTTATTTACCAAGGTTTCGCATGACATACATGATACAAGTAGGTCGCCACGGGACATCAGCTTTATTCTCTGATATTCCGGTATTTTATTTACTTCCCTGTCCATCCAATCAAGAATCCTTTTCAGGTTTGTATTTTTCACGGAATCATCGATCGCATTATTTCCAGAGTAAATACTGGAAAAAATATCTCGGACTGCGTACGGACCGTCATCACCCAGATATTGTGAAATGTGATGCTCGCAATTTGTTATTTGCGCGTAGTACATTCTGGAACGCTCGTAACGAAACTTAGTTAAGTAATCAATATCGAGACGTACATTTCTTGTGCTTAATTTCTGCATATTACTTTTCAGTAGTAGTATGTTGGGGAATCGTGCAGGCAATGCACACACGCAACATGCAACATGCACGTTGCAGTTGCAACACAAAAGTTGCGCTTGCAGGTGTCCAAAATCGGCCCTTGCAAGACCTGCAGGACGAAACGTAGGCCACGGGTGAGGCGGTCGTCACGCAGGACACGCAAGATCGGGTTTTGCGATACGGGTTGCAGGCATGTTTGGAATCAGGTTCTCAGAACGCCTGATCCTTTGTTGAATAATTATTTGTTTTCACACTTAACCGTTCCATTAATTGATTAACGACATGCGTTCTGCACTTATCAACATATGCAATAACGCGATCAATTTCGTCGTAATCCTCTGCAGATGTTGCCAATTTCCTAAGTTCGTTAATATTTTCCCTCAGGAAATGGATAAGCGGTTCCTGAACCGTTGCCTTATTGAGATTTGTATTTCTCGAATTTTCGTCAATCTGCAGATTGCCAGACGAATCAATAACAAGTTTATTGTTACTGTATGCAGTCATGTAATTATTAACTGCCGATTCCAATGCAGCCGCCTCGGCAGTTTCCCTGCTACCGATTCCAAATATTGCCTGCTGAATTACTGGAATCTGGTCCGGAGTTGTCCAGAACGAATTTGTAAGAAAACGGAAATCTTTTCTGCTTACTGTATTGCGACCAGACAATAATGCGTGAACCTTAATCATTCTGACGGCTTTTCTCCAAGTACGCGTTGAAACACGGATATTGGAATCTGAAGTTTCCAGAGCAATTGTAAGTTCGATAATTGCGTTCTTTGTCCTTTCGTCGATATTTACATTATCAATATCGTTTCTCAGGTTCAGTATTTCCTCTGATGTTACACTTACATTTGCCTTTGTGTCGGTAACATTATTGAAAACAATATCCTGCCAATCTGGAGTTCCGTTTATTACTTTGTCCACATTTACTTTGTAAAAGAATCTGTCGAAGAAAGCCAATAAGGAATCCTCAAATGGACCTAAATCTGCGGATTTTCCATTTTTCTGTCCGCGCAATTCTGGAGGCAATTCGTTACTGGCAATTGCGCCAAATAACGCATTGATTTTCTTACCCTGAAATTCGCGCTCGGATAACACGCGCAATAATGATTGCAGCGTTGGATTGTTACACTTGAATCCTTCATCCAAAAGGAATGTTGTACATTCTGGAAGAAACCCTTCTGTATTCCTGCGATAAATACCATTCTGCAATGCCAGAATATCAACTCCGCCAAGAATATCGTCTGGAGTTGATGATTTCGCTAATCCAACACTGAAATGCTTACCGTCTGAAATGTAACCTGCAAATGATTCCACAATTGCAGTTTTCGCTTCACCCCTTGGTCCGATAAGTAACATTAATTCTCCAGCCACAAGACTGGCAATCATCATATCAATAACATTTTCGCGATTCTTAAATCGCTTGTTAAGGTCTGTACGAATATCGTTAATCTTACTGATTGTTTCTGCGTTGTTCATTTCTGTGCCCTCCTTATTTATTTACTTCTTCAAGAACAGCTTCCTTTACTGAATTGTAAATGCTCCTGATCTGTTCGTTATCTGATTCCTCAACAATAAAGAATTCCAATCCTGCAGCATCGGATGCATCAATAATTATTCTCAGCATTGTATCGAAATCTTTATCCGAAAACATTGAACCGTCGAATCCGATAATTCCATTTGTAAGTTTCTGTTCGTGGACAATTTCATAAACATTATTCATTACTTCGCCAACCTTATCGTGAAGCAATGACAAATCCCGATTAACTTTGCCAAGATTATCGTGACTATTAACAATGAAATAAAGTAGCAGTAGCTTTTCCTCAATAAAGGCAACGGTGGATTGTGTTAATTTGTACATGTATTCCTCTGTTTGCGGCGGAATTGCCGAGGATTTGCAGTATGGCACACTTGCGGCCGCATTGCAACTGATTTGTTACGTTGCAGCACGTCCGGGTTGCAGCCTGCAACTTGCACGTTGCAGCACACCTGCAACGCACGCACGCACCCATCATGCAACGCACGCACCATGCAACGCACGCACGCACCATGCACACACGCAAGGACGGATCGCAAAATCGGCCCTTGCACGCTTGGCAAGCCACGGGTCCAGACCAAGGGCGAGCCCTGACCGCTGCAACGCACGCAAGGATCGGTTTTGGACGACCTGCAAG
>Ga0129333_10006087_pt1 | contig 11398 bp, 16 predicted proteins | sample CPB6_08_DNA_FD_94474 | JGI IMG/M metagenome (GOLD analysis project Ga0129333, IMG submission 94474) | Freshwater to marine salinity gradient microbial communities from Chesapeake Bay, USA - CPBay_Sum_0.6_0.8_DNA | ecosystem: Environmental > Aquatic > Marine > Coastal | place: USA: Chesapeake...
CTACCTGAAGCGGATGCCAGTTGTAGATCATGTCGTCCGTGTACGCAATCCCCAACCAGTTCTTCTCGCACTCTTGTCCTGTGGGAGACTCGAGAACTGTACAGTCGGCATACTCGCATGTCTCGGGCAGGTACTTCCCATGTAAGATGCGGATTTTGGGTGAGTACTCAAGCGTCGTAGCAGTAAAGTACAATCCGTCCTCTCGGGGAAAGACGCGTACATCTTCAAGTCCGCGAATGTGAACTGGACGGCGTGGCAGAGGAATCGACTCATCTCGCATAGCACGGAGTTCATTCGTCTTGAATGAGTACCACGCGTTCTGGGTTCGCACGGTATGAAATGTGCTGTAGACACCATTTTCGGACATCTCGTAAATAGAACGAGTCTCGGGATCCAAACGGTAGTTCACGTACCGCACATTTGCGAGGAGTTCGCCGTTGGAAGTCCACGTACATACGGACCCCGGATGGTAATCACTCCCAAAGAAGTTTCGCGGAATCTTCAGTGGTTCGCCCTTCCCGATTGCCTGGACATAAAACTTGAGATTGGAGAGCACATTGGCGTTGTTGGACGCAAGAAGGTACGTCGTAGAATCACGAAGTCCTGCGATGCGATCGGAAGAGACATAATAGTTCAAAATCGTTGCCTCGTAGTCAAACAGTCCCGTATACACGTCCTTCTCAATAAACAGCGAGTCGCCCGACATCGGGATATTCTTGCCCATCAGGAGGTACCCATACGCCTTGTGGTGCTGAGAGACCTCGCGGAAATACCGAACGAGTTTGTACAGCGCCTCTGCGCGTCCGGGGCGAAACTTGTAGGCGCGAAGCATCCATCCCTCAAATCGAATGGGGTCGTTCAACGCAAGATAGCACTGACCAATCATGTACATAGAGTACCACTGCTCTTCCACCCATCCGCCTGCTGCGATGCGTTTCTTGTACATCGCAATCGAGTCCTTCCACCGACCCAGTGAGTGATAGGTTTGAGCAAGATAGAACATGTAGCGTACATTCGTCGGTTCGTCCTTGAGCCCCTGCTCCAGAAGACGCGCATCCCTCTCAAACTTGTCTGCCTTACACCCTCCGTCGTTTCGGTCGTCAATGTAGCAGACAGACTTGGGGAGTGCGACTGTGGGTCCGTCCCAGTACTCGTGGGTCACGCCACGGCACTTCCACGAAAAGTCCATGCGAATCACGCGACAGTTGGGGTACTCCAGATTCCCTGCGCTTTGAATGACCGTATACCCAATCTCGGTCAACGGGTGCGTCGCAAACGTTCCCGGAACAAAGACCATATCGGCGTCGAGGAGGAGACCGTAGGTTGTCCTCAAGTCCCACTTCAGGACATCGCGGATGTAGGTCTGGGCGGCTTCAAAACTGAGCGTACGATTGTGCCCAAAGTCTCGCCAGACCGTCTTGGACAAACACCCTTCCTTGGTCTTCAAGTACTCTTGTGCGATTTCGCATGTTGCGTCGGTGGACCCCGTGTCGCAGATACAGACACAGTCCACAATATCCTTCACGGCGTCCAAGCACCTCTTCAGGATTTTCTCTTCGTTCTTGACCATCAATATCAACGCACGCTTCACAGTCATCGCGTATATTTGACTGAACTCTCCCCTTCTGTCTAAACAAATGAGCACGGATTTTGTCAAGCAGACGATGCGCGAGAATCTTGGACGCGTTCTCATCCCCCATGTTGCCGACGGTCTGTGGAGCATCTATGACAACGCGAAGACCGCATGCGAGCGCAACGAGCAACCCGAGAAGACTCTCCAGACCTTCCAGAACCTCCTCACGCGCATTCCCCAGTGGCCCGAAGACACCCTGCGGAAGGAAGTCGACCGCATCACGATTGCCTCCAAGTGCGATTACATTGAGGACCTTCTGCTCGGCGTGTTTGTCAGTTATATTCGCGCGTTTGCGTCTCTTCAGCAGGCAGACACGACGCATGTGAAGATTGAGTTTGACCGCCCGTCGCTGTCCAAGTTTATCCACGCCTTCTACAACGCGTCTGCGCGCAAGAGTTGGAGCAATGCGTACCTCTTCAAGACCATTGGAGTCTCGTCCGAGCAACAGGCACGCAATCGTCGCGACATTGAGACTCTTCTGGAGGCAACGATGAGCGAGGTCGTGGATTCGTTCATCCCGTGGCGCGATATCAGCAAGGCATATTTCCAAGCACGCGAGGAGTCTGCTCGTGCCTCTGCGCCCCCTCCTGCGCCTGTGCCGAGCAAGCCCGTTACATTTGGAAAACCCGAGATCAAGGAGTTTGAGACAGAGGATGAGGAGGACGACGAAACAGATACCGACTACGATTCCGAGGAGGAGGACCGTCCGCGCATGGTCACGGGCGAGGAGACGAAGTTGGAATTTGACGATGACAGCGGTGCGGAGTCGGATGACACGGAGGCCGAACTGGAAAAGAAGGCAAAGGGAGAGACTGTCTCGTTGAATTTATGAAAGGAAAACCCTGAATGCTGAACAAGGATGGAATATCAGACGTTTGCCATCATTGCCGGAGCCGTTGCGATTGTTGCGATTGTGTTGTATGTATGGGAGCGTCGTTCCAAGCATCAGTCTGTGGAGTGGACGGATGCTGCGAAGTTAGGTGTGGGGGCTGGAACGATCGCAGGAGGCGTTGCGTACGCGGTCGGTGGAGATGCCGTGTCGGACGCAGTTGAGCGAGTCGCGGATGTGGCGGTCGCAGCACAGGAGATGTTTGTGGGGAAGCCCGAGTTTTAAGCCATCAGCCTGGTAGGGATGCGGATGTCCCGAATGTGATTGAGGGCAATATACAGAACAAACACGTAGGCGCTGAGCGTGTACGCGGACAACCAGATTTTCACGGCATCTGTCTTGGGTACAAGTTCGCCAAAATCGTTGGTCGTGAGCGTCGCAATCCCGATGTACATGTAATCCCAGATACTTTCCGCGTTCTTGATGTGACCGTGGAAGAACACGAATGTCAGCATAGAAAACACGATACTCACAAAAAACACCAGCGCAAGGAGTGACAGGAATGTCTTCATTGTGTTTGTGAGAGACTTAATACGGGTCTGCGGGAAGCGTCATGATTGCGTAGGAGAGCAAGAAGAATACGACAGAATGAAGAACGAACCCGAATGCGGTGGGACACCCCGCCACGGCGACGCCTCCGATGAGCGAGTTCATGAACGTGTAGGTTACCGGGTTAGCCACCAGAAAGAAGAGGAGGGTGGAGTACAGAGAGAACTTGACCTTGAGACCCGTGGATAAATCGCCCATTTATAGTGTAGCAACGAGAAACTTCAATGCCCTACTACGGTCAGCTTGGACAGGACGAGGTACTGGATATCCATATATTTCAGGGATACAGGCGAGGTGTATTTGTGAACGTGGGCGCGTACGACGGTGTCTGTTTCGACAACACACTGTTTTTTGAACGCGAGCGTGGATGGACGGGAATAAACATTGAACCATCGCATATGTTTCCCAAGTTGTGTGAGAACCGTCCCAATTGTATCAACTTGAATGTTGCAATTGCGGAAACCGATGGAACTGCAGAGTTTCTTGACATAGACGGGAACCCAGGTATGTTGTCAGGTCTGAAGATAAACTACGACCCGCGTCACATAGACAGAATTAACAAAGAGACTGCAGAGGCAGGCGTGGAGAAGCGTATTATTCCTGTACAAACTCGTCGCCTAGACAGCATATTCAAAGAACATGGAGTCAGTCGTGTACATCTCTTGAGTATTGACGTAGAAGGGTCTGAGTTCAAGTGTGTTCAATCTATCGATTTCTCGAAGGTGTTTATCGATGTAATCGTATTCGAGAACAACTACCGCGATACATCACGTCCTATTTTAGACTACTTGAAGCAGAAGGGATATATGAAGGCACCTGTAGAAGGGGATGATGTGTTCATGTATCACAGAGATTCGCCGTTTGCGCGATCAAATTATACCAGCGTATTAAGGAATATACATAGGAAGTGAGGAAAACTTCAATGGAAGAGGTCCTGTGGGTTGTATTTCGCGATCCAAACAACACACTTACCCATATGGAAAAGTATGTTGTTACGATTGTTCGCGACATCGATCTTGAGGCGTACCAGACGCACCTTGCGGGACCTCTCGGTACACGCAACGAGATTGTTCGTACGATGAACCACATTCAACCCTTCGTATACGCAGATGGATTTCACTATTACATTCGCAGGTACGTCCCTTGGACGAGTTAAATAAAGCGATTGCGTGTCTTTCGCGATTTGCGAGATCGCCGGGTCTTTCGTCGTCCGGCATGTGGGGCGGCCTCAGCGGCGGCAGCGGCGGCACCGGCGGGAGCGGCATCCATAGGACCGTATACGACCTCGATAACTTTCATCCGCTTTTTGCCCATGTCGGTGTACACAGATTTTACAAGTTCCCTACGCGACTTGACTTCCTGACCCGCCACACCGACAAGAAGTTCAGCCTCCGCCCAGTTGTCCGTAATTAGAAAGGGCGTTCCGGGGAGGAGCGCGATCTCAAACAAACAACATGGTTTGTCTGCGAATCGCTTTGCGAGTTCCACCGCAGAACTCGTAGACATCAACACTACTCCGGTTGGAAGATTGGTATATTTGGCAGATTGCCCGCGATACACTGTAACTTTGAATCCCTCGGGAACTTTGGGCCAACGAGCGACCGACGCAGCAAATCTGGGGCTCACCGGGAACGATATCTGACCCCCTTTTGCGTATGCCTCAAAGTCCTTCTCAAACTCTACTTGAAGCGCTTTGTGTTCGGGCGGTGGTTTGACGAAACTGTACGCGTACTCTTCCAGTCCTTCCATTGTAGTATATATGATTAACTTTCGATGAAGAGGCAAGGTGCCCCAATCGGGACAGAGACAACCTTGTAGATGGTAAGTTTGGAAATCTCGCGACGAGGAATCGCATCACGGCAGTAGCGCGCGATCGCCTTGTAGAGACTAAACCCATGATACCTGTCGTGATTGTCCCGCTTGTCGCGAAACATAACTGATGAACCGTCCGATTGAGTCATCCACTGCTTGAACACTCCAAACAGCGGATGGGTATACGGATGGTCGGGTCCTTCGGGAAACATGTCCCAGAAGACAGACGTCGCAAACCGACACAGGTCGAACGACGCATTCGGCGGGATATGCGGATGTTCCTGAACAAAGAACGGGTCAATGTTGTACTGCCCACTTGCCTCCTCGGATGCGTGGAACTGACTGCTGACGAACTGACGCATGTCCTTCATGCCCGTCAGACGAAGCGACACGATTGCGCGGTCAAAATCAATGACCTTGATGATGTACCCGTAGGTAGGAATTTGGTAGGAGACACCGGTGTGCTTGTAATAGAGGTACTCCTGCGTCGTGGGCACGTACATAACATTATTGCCATGAAGGTCGTTGTGTGTGAGTCCATAGTTCCGCTGTGCGAACGCAAGTGCCATCACAAGTTGCCCTACCCACGCAGCGTGCTTCTCGGGTTCCTTGTGAAGTTTGAGTAGGTCATAAAACGTTCCTTCACATGCCTCCATAATTGTCGTAACCACAGGCACATCGCGAAAGGTTGCCCACGCAAAGGGTTCCTCTGTTTCATCGTCGTCGTCTTCCTCCTCTTCATCCTCGTCGTCGCTCTCGGATTCACAATCGCAGGACTGAATCTCAAACACATCGTCCGTGTCCTCATGAGACTCGGAGTTCGCATACTCTTCGCCCGAGTCATCGCTTGCCGACATACTCCGAGATGTGTGTGACGGATTGCTAACGTGATCGGCAGTGACATCTTCAATTCCGTCTAACTCAACATCGTCCCCGAGATGAACCGACGGGCGCTGACCTCGTGTGTGGGAGAACTCTGCGTCTCCATCCGCCGTTCTTAATTTCAACTCAAATGTCTTCCCCAGATTGTTTCCAAACCACCTCCGCTCTGAGAGTTCCTCATAATCATCCGAGATGTCGATCGTATGCCGTGTCGCAAGACCCGCATAGACTCCATAGACTTTGGGAAAGTGGACACATCCTGATTCGGATAAGGCAATGGATGTGATTGCTCCCACATAGGCTGCCGTATGAGGACTCTGGAGTTTCTCCTGCATATCGTTCGCAACACTCTCCTCCTTGGGGAGACCGAAGACACCGTAATCACCTCGCATCCACTTAAAGGGGCTCAGAATCATCGTCGTCTTGCGATGGATGGGTACTGTCTTTCCCTTCTCGGTACGAATATGGCTTTCGTCCACAACTGAAATCGCAGCGTCTCCTAAGCGGACGCCATACTCGCGTAGTGACGAAACAGTATCCGTTTTGAAGAGTTTCTCGTAGGGGGGCAAAAACGGCTGGAGATTCTTCAAGTTCCATATAGTTCCATCCAGTACAGGGGTACGGTGTAACTTCATATGGACCGACGTCGTCCTCAAATCCTTTCCCATTATGTGTGTGCTCGGCAATCAAATATGAAAAATAAACGACAGTAAGGGTAACATGAACTTTCAACTCCGCAAGTTCAATATTGACATGATCCGGGAACGGTGTGAGATTGATTCGTGTAAGAGTCCTATGATTGTCGTGATTGGGAAAAAGGATACGGGCAAGTCTTTCTTGGTTCGTGATATTCTGTTCAACGTTCAGCACGCATTTCCTGTCGGGACTGTCATTTCTGCGACGGAGGCAGTGAACGAGTTTTTCCAGAGGATGATACCGTCCAAGTTCATCCACGACACCTACAAACCCGAGATTGTGACGAATGTCATCAAGCGCCAGATGAACATCAAACAGACCCGAAACAACGACAAGGCAGCCAAGGGAGGGAATTCCAGTATAGACCCTCGCGCATTTCTGATTCTGGACGACTGTCTTTACGCTGCTAAGTCGTGGATTAATGAGGAGTCGACTCGATTCGTGTTCATGAACGGTCGTCATATCGATTTGATGACCATTATTACGATGCAGTACCCTCTCGGTATTACTCCCAACCTTCGTACCAACGTAGACTTCATCTTCATTCTGCGTGAAAACATTCTCGGAAACCGTAAGAGGATTTACGAGAATTACGCAGGAATGTTCCCAACGTTTGATATGTTCTGCTCGTTTATGGACCAATGTACCGAGAACTATGAAGGACTCGTGATTTGTAACAACGTGTCGTCCAACAAACTCGAAGACCAGGTGTTTTGGTACAAAGCCGCCGACCACCCACCCTTCAAGTTGTGCGACCAGTCTCTCTGGGCAAACAACCGCCCTTTCCAGAGCGCATTAATGGCAGACGCTACCTACGACGCATCTCTACTCAAGAAGAAGTCAGGACCTTCCGTGTGGGTGCGGAAGGAACCGGACGATGATAGAAAAAAACACTAGTGGTAGAGTAAATGAAGTACGAAGGAGGAGCAAAAGTATCCAAGGAGGAGATTGAGGATCTCTTCACCCAACTTGAACGCAGTCTTCCCCCTCTTTCCAGGGGCGGAAAGCGCGGAAAGAAGATGATGGGCGGTGGTTGTACTCCCGAACAGCGCCAGCGCGTACGGATTGCTCTTGCGGCTGCCCTCGCGACCGGAATGTACCTCAAGGGTCCTGAGATCGCTACGAGGACCGCAGAGGCAGTACATACGGTTGTGAGCAGGGGCGCGGAGACGATTCTTAGCGCCGAATGCAGCGTGAGTGTTCGCAAGTCAGCGATACAGAACGCGATCTGCACGAAGTACTCGGAGGCGTTAAATGGTATCGACTCGTTTGTCCGCATGTACAATACCAGTCAGGGCGCGTCTAACTTAGCGCTTCTCCTTACAGGGGCTGTACTCAAGAGTGCGTGGGGTACGTTCCGGACGTCGCTCGCTGCGGTCGTAGATGGCGTGAAGGATACCGCAGGTTTCTTGTCGGCAGCATTTGAGAGGTTGGTCGATGAGATCTGCGCTGCTATGCCTGCCGTTGCTGCGCCTGGTGCCGCCGCTGCCGCTGCGGCTCCTGCTCCTGCTGCGGGTCTGGGTGCTCTTGCGGCCGCTGCTGCTGCTCAGGAGGAGGAGACGATGGGACAGGAAGGACAGGGTCGTCGTCGCTCGCGCAGGAGGGGAGTGCGCATGTCTCGCCGTCGCCCATCTCGTCGGTCCACGGTGCGTCGCGTTCGCGTGCCCCTCTATGCCCCCGTGGTTATGATGCGCCCGCGCACCTTTTAATCGCGAATCGCTCCCTCCGCAGGGTGAACAGGGACGGTCGCGGACTCGACCACGTCTTCAAGCGCCTTTGTGGCGTTCTCCTTCTTGCGGCGCTCGTTCTCTGCCTTCTGCGCCTTGATTGCCTCCTCACGCTGCTCCGCGAAGAACATCTCCTTCTTCGACTCGTTCTCCTTGTACTTCCTCATGAGCTCATTGAGTTCCTGCTCCGCATACTCCACCTCGGGCATCAGGTGCTCGCTGGGGTCCCAGGGGAGCCACGCACCCACCTTTCCAATGTACAGGTTGTCCTTGGGATACCTGCGCTGAAGAACCTTTGCCATAATCTGTGCCTCCTCCACGGTGGCAAACGCCCTGCGCACTTTCACACCGCGCACATTGGTACGGAACTCCACCTTATTATCAAACTCCTCCTGAAGCTCCTTCTCGTGCTTCAGTAGGAAGACCTGGTACTGCTCGGCAATGTCCGTCTCCTTGATCTCCTGGTCACGGACCTTGGCGAACTCACTCGCATCCTTGAGGAGGTCGTCAATCTTGAGGGAGTACTTCTTGGAGAGGAATGCCATGAAGTGCTCAAGACCCTTGACCTTCCAATCGTAGTTCATGTACTGGACGAACTTCTCAAACAGAAACTCCTGCTTCTGCTTGATGACCTTCTCCGGGGAGAGGAACGACACAATACAATACTTCTGCGTAGGGATCTCGGGGTCCTCGTCCAGATAATCAACAACCTCATTCGTGTCAGGATCGCGCTTGGGAAGAAGTTCGGGCATTTATTGATACATGAGGTTCGAGTGAAAGTTCTTTCTACGCGACTTTATAAATGTACGATATTATCACGACCTCACTGCTGTTCTTCGTGCTCGCGCCCGGGGTCTTGCTCACGCTCCCTCCTGGGGGGTCTCCTCTCATTGTTGGACTTGTGCACACGGTTGTCTTTTTCGTGGTGCTCCAGTTCCTCACGCGGTATATTCCTTGGTGGGGTATCTGGATCACGGCTGCCCTGGTTGCGGGAATTGCCTTCTATCGCGGTTCGTTGGTCGCAGCAGCACCTCCTCGCCCCTACGGATATTAATGAAAAAATCTTCGCGAGAACTGAATAAACACAATGGAATCCAAGCCCAAGCCTACTCCCTCTGGTATCGATATGGGTGACATCCTCACGCGCCTCATCAAGTACGCCCTTGAGGGTCTTGCTGTTGCCATCGCTGCGTTCGTCCTCCCCGGCAAGACGCTCAAGTACTCCGAGGTCGGTATGATTGCCCTCGTTGCCGCCGCCACGTTCGCTATCCTCGACATCTATGCCCCCTCGGTCGGTTCCTCGGCTCGCACGGGTGCCGGGTTCGGTATCGGCGCCAACCTTGTCGGGTTCCCCAAGGTTTAAGAACCTCGCAACATACTTGCGAGCGTAGCAGCAACTGTAGTAGACAAAACTGTAGAAAATGTGCTCTGTGTGAAGTGAATCGTGTTCACCAAGAATGCGCACACAGGGCTTGCCGTTGCCACAACGGACTGTGGGATATCCCACACCGAATGCGGTACACACAATTCATCGTACATGTGCGATGACCCAACGTTAACCAAAAAATTGAAACTCAACGTTGCTCCTGCTGCCTTGAGGGCGACGAGTGCTGCCATTTTCACTTACCGAGGAGTTAATCTTGCAATGAACAGCGTATATCTCGTGCGCTACAACGGGAAATTAATGACAATTCGCACACGCCCATTTGAACCCGAACGTATGAGCACCGACATCGCATGGATTCAAATAAAGGAAGGTCTTCTCCCAGAAGAAGCGTACAGAAAATGGTTTGAAATCCAGCGTAGAATTTCTCGCCTCCTTCAACAATGAATACGACCGTGACAGTTCTTGCCCTTCTTATTCTCACATTCCTTGCCTGGAGGTTCTGGAGTCCGTATGTGTCTCCGCCCAAGCGCGAGGTGCCCAAGGGTGAGGCAACCTTGTACTTTTTCTACACGGATTGGTGCGGATGGTCGCGCAAGGCAATGCCCGAGTGGGAGAAACTGGAGAGCACACTTGCGTCCACTCCCGTCTTCGGAACAACGACCGTCAAGCTCGTTCGAGTGAACGCGGAGGAGGACCGAGCCACTGCGGATCTCTACGAGGTCGAAGCATATCCTACAATCAAGCTCGAGACATCCGAGGGTCTGTACCCATTCAACAAGATTCCCACGCAGGAGGGGTTACTTGATTTTCTTCGCAGTTCTCTTGGCAAGGAAAGCGCTCGCCTGTGAGTACCCTATCTCAAACATACGTACTTTCTTCTCCAACGTCAGTTCTTCCAGAATCTGAGTCTCGTCCTCTTGAAACCATACCCGATTGGGGCGCTCTTTCGTATGTACACGACCCACGTACAACTGTTTCAGGAAATCGCTGACAGATATATCGGGAAGATTGGCGGGGGTAATGGGTTGTGGGCAATGCGAGATGTGAAAGACCAAGCAGTTCGGGGGCACAAAATCGTCGAGCGAGTTCATGTAGAGTCCGCCGTCCAAATAGACATTGCCACGCACGACTTGGGGGATGTACACGAGAGGCAAACAACACGAGGCGCGCAATGCTTCCAGAAGAGGAACACGCCCTGTAAAAAAGACAGGTCGGTGTGTCGTAATATTGGATGCTCCGATAAATAGAGGTTGAGGCGTATCTGCGATCATCTTTCCGCGCAGTTCGATTCCTTGCGACCGAAATGCTGCGAGAACGCCTTCGTCGAACAGGTCCATTGTAAATGCGCCCTTGGAGGTCATTACACCTCCGATAGATGACAGACGAATCTGAGGCAAGAACTTATGTACATCAAAGTGATGAGTCATCATCTCCTTGATTTGCGTAGACGTCAACTGAAACGCAACCGCAGTCGCCAGAACCGCTCCAATAGAACATCCGTAGATTCCGTCGGGGAATCGCAGATGTCCCTGATGTGCTTCTAATGCTGCCAATCCTCCCACATGAAGTACGCCTCGTACACCACCCCCGCCGAGTGCAAGTGAAGTGAACATTTCTGTCTACACTATGTAAGTATGCTGAAAGCGCGTGAAGTATGGGATGAACAAGAAGCGCGGAGGGAACAGCGTATGGCTGCCATGCGTCCCGTCCTCGCACAAATCCACGGAAAGATTCGCAGGCAGGCAATCCATGCGCCTACCGCACCCTACATTGTGTTTGAGGTACCGACCTATGTATTTGGGTACCCACTCTTCCAGATGACA
>Ga0129333_10006089_pt1 | contig 11395 bp, 30 predicted proteins | sample CPB6_08_DNA_FD_94474 | JGI IMG/M metagenome (GOLD analysis project Ga0129333, IMG submission 94474) | Freshwater to marine salinity gradient microbial communities from Chesapeake Bay, USA - CPBay_Sum_0.6_0.8_DNA | ecosystem: Environmental > Aquatic > Marine > Coastal | place: USA: Chesapeake...
ACGGATGCAACGCTGCAAGTTCTGAGCAGGCAGGAATGGATCACGAAACCCCTCAAAACTGGAATCGCCATCTAGGGATGTTCCATAGGTGAAAGTGCCTTCTGTGTTCCAGTAGCCAGAGAAAAGCCAATGCAAACGGCGCAAGGCGTGTTCATTACGGTTCTTCTTCATCGCAGTGAAGTATTTGATCGCTGCAGCATGTGGTCCCAATGGATCAACAGTGCAAGGATTGGACAGGATGATGGGGCGTGTGCCCTCAATGGTTAACTCAAAACGGCGAAATGCCATGGGTTCCTCGTGGGTATGTGGAGGGGGCTGAAGACAGCCCCCCTGTGGTTTGCGGCGCTGAGCGATTGGATGCGGTGGATTGCGAAGCGTATGGTGGCGGAGTAGTGCGGCGCAGTGAGCGGCAGAGCGCCGACGCTTGCGACCATAGCCCACATCGGGTAGCATTGGCAAGCAACTGACGGCAGCCTATGGAGAACGCCGACTACCACGCGCACCCTGCGATCTCAAAGTCGCACCTGGATCTCATCGCGCGATCCCCGTTGCATTACTGGGCGCGCTACATCGACCCGAAGCGTGTTGCTCCTGAGCCAACACCTCAGATGCGCCTTGGCACTGCGCTTCACACGCATGTGCTGGAGCTGGACCAGTGGGATCAGCAAATCGCTGTAGCACCTGCTGACATCAACCGCAAAACAAAGCTGGGCCGTGAAGAATGGGCAGCCTTTGAGGCAAGCGCCAAACAGAAGACGGTCATCTCTGCTGATGATGCCGAGGTGGTAATGGCGATGGGCCGCAGCATTATGCGCCATCCAGGTGCCGCCATGCTGCTGGGGTTAGCTGGCAAGCCAGAAACCACTCACATGTGGACAGATGCCACCTATGGGGTGGAGTGCAAATGCCGTCCTGATTGGTTCACGGACGATGGCGACATCATCGTGGACCTAAAAACCACCCGCGATGCCAGTCCGCGTGGATTCAGGCGCAGCATTGCCGATTATCGCTATCACGTGCAAGCTGGCTGGTACATGCATGGTGTACAAGCTGCTACTGGCAAGAGGCCTGATCAGTTCATCTTCATCTGCGTCGAAACCACAGCACCATATGCGTGTGCTGTGTATGCGGCTGATGCTGAGTTGATTGATCGCGGCTATGAACAGGCAATGTTTGATCTTGGCAAGCTGGCCACCTGCCGTGCTGCTGATAGTTGGCCGAGCTACAGCGACCAGATCGAGATGATCGGCCTCCCGGCATGGATGTCTGGCCAGCAACAGCAACAGACCACAGAAATCGAGATGTATTAATGGAATCCACAGCACTCACTACCACCCAGCCAACTGGTTCGGTGTTCAGCGGCATCCAAGCGTTTGAGGACGCCCAGCGGATCGCCAAGGCGCTGGCCAGCAGCACGCTGATCCCGCCGCAGTTTCAAGGCCAGCAGGGGTTTGCCAACTGCCTCGTGGCGCTTGAGATCGCCAACCGGATGCGGATGTCACCCTTCCAGGTGATGCAGAACCTCCACATCATCCATGGGCGCCCCAGCTGGAGCAGCCAGTTCATCATCGGCCTGATCAACGGCTGCGGGCGCTTCAGCCCGCTCCGCTATGAGATGAGCGGCACGGGCGAAAGCCTGGCCTGCTACTGCCTGGCTACTGAGCTGAGCAGCGGGAAGGATCTCAAGGGCCCAACCGTGAGCATGGCCATGGCCAAGAAAGAAGGCTGGTCAACCAAGGGTGGCAGCAAATGGCAGTCGATGCCTGAGCTGATGATCCGCTACCGTGCCGCGGCCTTCTGGGGGCGTCTTTACATCCCTGAGCTGCTGGTTGGCATCCAGACGCAGGAGGAGGTGGTGGACATCGAGCCGGTGACCGTGAACGAGCCTGCCACCACCATCCAGGACCTGAACGCTGCCATCCCGCAGCCGGCACCTGCACCTGCACCTGCACCCGAACCTGAGAGCGATGAAATCTTCTGAGTATCTGACTGCCACCCAGCTTGCGCAGCGATGGGGGTTGCACCCTGACACGCTGATGCGCTGGCGAAAAGCAGGCAAGGGTCCGGCGTATTTCCGCACGCCAGGCTTCGTGCTCTACCCACTGGCCGGGGTGGAGCAATACGAACAGGCCAACACCACTACCAACGATCAACCATGAGCTTCAAAGCAAAGGGCGCCATCTTCAAGAACACTCCCGAGAAGCTGCAAAAGCTGTACGGGGACCGCTATGACGCTGGGAAGAAGTACCCAGATGTCGATGGGATGTTCGGCATCAAGGAGGAGGATCGCCTGGCGTTTGCGACTTACATCATGAACGCCGACCCGAACGAGAAAGGCGAGATCATCGTCCGGCTTAGCGGCTACAACAACGTGAGCGAGACCAGCGGTATCAGGTATCTGGGCATCACCGTGGAGCCTGACTACAAGACGATGAAGGGTGTCGAGCAGAAGCAGGCCGCGCACCAGGCTGCTCAGGCATCTCAGAAGCTGGCCAATGCCACCGATGGGGTGGTGGTCAACATCGACACGGGCACCGATCTGTTCTGAGCTACATCAGCTCCAGCTCCAGTCGGGCGATCTCGTTGACCGCCTGTTGCAGGAGCTGCTGCTGATAGCAGGCTTGCTTCAGGAGTGCTGCCGCCATGATGCCCGCATCCGGGCTTGAGAGCAGGGTGCGGGCTTGTTTTTCGATCTCAAACTGCTGTTCTGGGGAAAGCTCCACCAGCATCCACTCACCGAACCGCATTGTGCTAGACCAGTGGGGCACACGATCATGATAGCAATGCAGTGCCAGCGATGCTCCAGCGCGATGGTGAGGGCCGTGGCGACGAACAACAAGGAGCCGGGCGTGACGGTTCGGAAGCGGCAGTGCGCCGACTGTGGTTTTGTGTGGTTCACGGTGGAGCTACCCGTCAGCCCGGCTGTGGTCGGCTGGGGGCGGATTGACGCGCGGGGCCAGAGCAAGCCGGTGTTGCGGGTGCCGGTGGAGATCGCGGTCGGCACCGAGGCAGTGTGAAGAACTGTCACACGGGGTTGGCATGTGCCCCGCAGGCAGGGCATGATTGTGTGCATCGGAGGGAAACGCCTCCACCGCACTCCCAGCCATGACCACCACTCTGCAAGCCACCAGCCGCCAACGTGCCCGTGCTTTGGCCGCACGCGCGATTGCAAAGGCAGTGCGCGATGAGCGCCCTCACATGACCCGCGCCGAGCAGCGCGCCTTGGTGCTGCAGTTCTTGAGCGCCATGGTCTTCTGAGCCCTCCGGGGCTCTCCACCTACCACTTCACCGCCATGATCAACCGCATCAACAACGCCATCTGTTTACTGGTCGTCGCTGCCGTGTTCGCCATGATCGGCATCGAGGCAGGCAACCAAGCAGGCGCCACGCACTCCGGCACGCAGCCGCTAGTGGAGGTGCGCAAGTGACCCGCCCCCGCCGCTTCTACTTCCAGATCCGCAGCGCCAATGTCTGTGAGTGCATCTGGGCGCACAGCCTTACAGAAGCCAAAGAAATCGCCGCGCGCACTTGGATGCCGTGGTGGTCTGAGCTTGAGTGGCTCAACGTTGAAGCCGTCACTGAGAGCGTGATTTATGACTGACTCGCCCATCGCCTTCCAATGGCGCAACGATGAAGACGATCAGAGCCGGCATGGTGAGGGCATCAGCCGCCCAGTTCACGGCAGCCGCACTCGTGAGTTCCGCGTGATTGTCTACAAGGCAGGCGGCCAGCCAATGACATGGATCACCAAAGCGGAGAGCAGCCGTCATGCACAGCGTTATGCCGAAGCCCGCTGGCCCGGTGCTGTGGTGGAGGTGGGATGACAACATTCTCAGATCTGCCGCTATTCAACTCCCAAGCAGCTTGTGCTGCTAGAGATGCAGGAATTGCTCTAGTGCTGAACCATGCCGGTGATGCTTTTGTTGATAGAGCTTGCGCATTGATTGAAAGCGTCCATGCTGGTCAGATAATGCTTGCTGAGCAATGGAGAAAAACCTGCATGGAACATGGCGTGTATCCTCATCACCCAAACGCTTGGGGTGGATTAACTCGCGCGCTATTTAGCCGAGGAATTATTAAACCAACTGGAAGGTTCAGCCAAGCTAAATCCATAAAAAACCATGGCCATCGTTATGAGCTGTGGCGCGTGCGTCAAACATTGACCAGGGAACTGCCGCAATGAACAACGCCGCCGCCCGCGCTCGCCTCTATAGCCTCTTGGAAGGCAGCAACACGTTCAAGGCTGGCCAGTCATCCGAACGAGACCGCCTTCGCCTGCTGATCGACATCCGTGTTGATCAGCTGCGCAGCACCTGCGGGATCAAGAACCGCGAACAGCTTTGCGCTGAACTGCTCAACCTCCGCCAGTACCTCGACGAATGAAAGTCACGTTTCTCGACGATCAACGCCACGAAATGATGGAGGCGCTGTACCGGGCCAGCGGTCGCACATGCGGCACCTATACCGGGCTCTGGGAGGAGTTCGCCCGAGATATTGCCGCGAACTTCAGGGACACCTACTACCCCGAGCTGTTTGCCAGGGTGGTCAAAGCCATGGACACCACCGAGTCGGTGATGACCGAGAAGCAGGCGCAGCAGGCGATCGAGGTGTGCCGGCAGCAGCTGTTAGGTGACAAATGGCGGTGAGGACCGCTAACCGGGGCAGCTTCACCGCTGGTCATGTGCCGGCCAGTGCTGTATTGCTGCCGCAAAACGCCATCGACATCCGCCGCCGTCGCGCTGAAGGCTGGAAGATCAAGCAACTGGCGCAGACCTATGGCGTCAGTCAGACCCACATCATCGACATCATCTTTTACCGCAAATGGAAGAACGCAGACCAGCAGGCGATGCAGTGAACCACCCGCCGCACTATCAGGCCGCAACCGTCGAGGCCATCGACTTCATTGAGGCGGTGATCAGCGATGCACCGCACATGGTCCCCGCATACCTCCATGGGCAGGCGCTCAAGTACATGATCCGCATGTGGCTCAAGGGTGATGCCCTGGAGGATGCCCGCAAAGCGGAGTGGTATCTGAACCGACTCATTGCCAAGATGGAGTCATGCTCGAACATCTCCGGCTGACTTGGATCGAACGCATCGCTCTGCGCATCCTCTGCCAGAGCGAGCGCATCGGGCTGCTGGTGATCAAGCGCCACGGTTCGCGGATGGTGTTTGTTGTGCGGGATCAGACCGATCCCATCGACATCACCGAGGCTGATGAGCCGGTGACCATGCAGCTGGAGCGGTTGTACCACCAGCCGAGTTACGGCGAGGATGAATGATCAGATTGCACGCTGGCCGACTGCTGCTGGTGTGCGATCGAGCAGACCGTACCTGGCACGCTCGTGTGGTACTCGGCCCAAAGGCTGAGCATCAGGTTGAGGTGAGCACAGGCACCATCCAGTTGCAGGAGGCATTGCCTCGCGCAAAAAAGGCATATGAGGAGGCGATGGCGCGAATACGGCCAGCAGGTTGCCGGGTGATGTGCTGGGACTGCCTGCAATGGGATATGGGAAGGCAGCGGTGTGAACTGATGATTCCTGAGTCCAAGCGCAGTGGTGGCCGCTACGCAGTGCTGTGCGAGATGTTTAAGCAAGCGATGTCGGCAGCAGACTGATAGAGGCCGCCTCAGGTCACCGTGTCCAAGCGTGAGTTCAACACGCCAATCCGTGAGCCGTGGAATGTGCTCATCCATCAATCGTTGCAGGCCATCGATCGGCACAACATGTTGTGGATCAGCTCGGGTGACGGATGGCACCTTCAGCAGGCGCAGGTTTTGAGGGAGTATGTCGCCAGACTGAAGACATGGATTCATCAGCAGGAGGGGTGGTGATGTTCGGGCCTGAAGTGATCAGCCGCGATGACCGCGAAGGTGGCTACATCGAGACGCTACTGCCAGCGGAGAAGGGTGAGGTGTATTACCGCAGCTGCGTTGGTGGCGTGTGCCGGTATAGCTCGGACTTCTTCCAGGCTGAGATCTATCTGAATCAGATGCTCAGGCCATGAGAGTGCCGCCGGTGGTCGTGTTCGGGATGACGTGGTTAGGCGGCATGTTGTTCATCACCGTCTTGCTCACCGTGATCCGCTGAGCCGGCGTTGAGCCACTGGGCAATAGCCCACTCCCGCAGTGGCGACCAAAAAGGTTGAGCACGCAGAAAATCAACCCATGGCTTGTGGCCCTTGCGGCTATTGCAAGACCAGCAGCAAGCCACTAAGTTGTTGCGCACAGTCAGACCGCCGTGAACCTTAGGGATCACATGATCGAGCGTCGGGCTGCGACCAAGTGGATCACCGCAATACGCACACTCGTGGTTCCAGGCCAGCAGGATCTGATCACGGGCCGACCGCCGGGTGACCAGGCGGGTTTCTTCAATGTGGTGCTGATCCACTGAGATCAACCGGCAGGGGAACGGCGTGGATCTCTAGGTCGAGGAGATCGTCGTCGTTGTGGATGAACTCTGCGATGTGGGAATAAATATCAGCCGGCAGCTCGTCGGGATCGGTTTCGGAGCGCACCAGCACCTTGGCGGTGATCTCCACGATGAACGCCCGCATGGGCAGCAGCCCCGGCTGGTTTAACGGTAGCGAGCGCGACCCGATCGGACAGTGTGACGGTTTGTGAACGTGCCCTGCATCCGGGGCACAGTGCCCCGTCGGCGGGGTATAGTTCTCACATCAACGCCACTCCACCCATGGCGGCCACCACCGTAAAAATCACTCCCGCTCAGCGCCGTTACCTCCAAGATCTAGCGACCGGCCAGCGCCGCGATAACCGCAGCAACCCTAAGGCGGAGCACATGATCGAGGCCGGCCTGCTCGCATGGCAGCCTTGGGGTTCTAGCGGCTACAAACTTGAGATCACGGCTAAAGGGCGCGAGCTTGTCTCCTCCTGGGCATGACCCTCACCGGGGGCGCTCCGGCGCCCCTATCCTCCTCCCATGACTTACACCCTCCGCATCGGCCCGTGGCACATCGGCCCGTTCACCACTCACATCGCTGCCACCACCTTCGCAGAGCAGCACGGCTGTGATGACTACACCCTGATCCCGATGGATGATCCGGCTGAGGCACCAGCCAAGATCCACCGGATGCGGATGGCACCGCTGCAGCACCCGATGGCGCGCTAGCCCTTGCTGGCGGTTACTCCGAGGTCCCCGTTGTAGCGGCCAATTTGCGCATAGCTCCGGTCCGGTCGACCGCTCACCAGCAGGAACTTCATCTGTCCAATCCGCAGGCCAGGCCAGATCGGCAGTGGATGCATCCGGCGGCTGTTTTTCAGCTCCATGGTCAGCCTGCTGCCATAGAAGCCCGGATCGCACCAACCGGCCTCAGCGTGGTCCCAGCCTTCGCGGGCACGGCTGGACTTCAGCACGAACTGCGCACCGACGTGATCGGGCAGGTTGAATATCTCCCTGGTCTCCGCTAGGAACCATTCCCCCGGCTGAATCCAGAACGGATCCTCCTGCGTGTGGCCTGTGATGCCAAGGATCTGCAGCTCAGGGTGCCCCGCCACCTCGATCATGATCCGATCACCCAGCGTCACGTCCAGGCTGGCCGGGTTCAGGTGATCTTCGATGTATGGGCTGATCATCGCCTGCTGTTTGCACAGGCGACGGATCTCGTGATCAGGTAGCAGCATTAAGGAGCCTTGACTAGAACTGCCCAGCCTGGTGTGCCATTCGCCAACCAGCGAGGCAGCCAATTCTTGCGGCTGTAAGTTACACCCGCGCCACCCTGGCTGCTGACGTAGCCGCCATTAACCAGATCGGCCTCACCGTAGGGATCGTTATGGATAAATGCCTGCGGTGTAAAACCAATCACCACAGACCAGTGACCACCACCACTCGGCGCCGTTACCGGGCCATGGTGCAGCCAACCAACAGCAACAGGGCGACCAGCGCGCAATTCGCTTTCAAGCAGCGCCACATCTGCTGATTGCGTGAAAGTGGCCTTTAGGCCAAGCGACTGCAGCGCCTTCAGCTGCGCCTGCGCGTCAGTAGTATCGCCATATTTGGCGCGCACTTTGTTGTAGGCATCGTCGCTGGTGACTTTGCTATAGAAGCGCGCAATCATTGCGCAGCTGGAGCTGAAGCACTCGCGATGTCCGGTGCCTGATGCATTATCGCGCTGGTATTCATAGGGCACCTTCAGCAGCACGCTGGTTGCCGCAGCAGAGCGATGCTGCCCCCATAGCTCGCCTTCTGCCCTGCGGCGCCGTAACAGACCAGCCTCGACGTTGGTGCCAGGGTTGCGGTATAGCTCCATGGCGGCGGGTACCTTGTCCCATGCCTGCTCGCGCAGCACCTTGGTGATCGTCTCAAAGCCGGGCGCACCATAGAAGCCGGCGCCGAGATTGTAGGCGAAGCTCACCAGTGCTGACCGCTGGTTGTCGTCCATCACCTTCCAGTGCGGGATAGTAGCGGCCAGCTTGCTAGCGATGCGATCCACCTCAAGGCGGAGCATCATGTCAGCTTCGATGATGTTGATCTTGTCGCCGCGCTTCACCGGCACGCCGCCGCTGTAGCGGGTGGTGCCGTAGCCGATCGTCCATGGATCGCCGCCGCTGAGCGGATCAGGGTAAGCAGAGAGATGCACACCCTCGAACTGCTTAATCAGGCTGATGCCAGCCGATAAGTCGATTTGCTTACCATCCTGCGACCATGCTTCAAACCACGGGCGATCACGCCGCATCGCAGCTTTGTAGCCATTAGCGGCCAGGTCCTGCTCCAGCAGACTGATCGCCGCGGCCTGATGAGGCAGTCCTTTGTAATACCTAAACAGAGCTTGCAGCGTGATCGGTGCCGTGTTTGCCATATCAGCGGCGTTTAGGAAACATCAGGCGCAGGGCTTGCAGAAGGAGCTGGAGCCAGCTATTGGATTTCAGCGGCGAGACGGCGATGATTTCAGAGCCAGCGGCCACGATGATGGCAATGATCGCAAGAGTTTCAGGTGACATGGGAAGTAGTGCCTGAGCCCCTAAGTTACTGCCCAAGCTCAAGAGCGCGCACACGCTTGTCTAAATCAGCCAGTTCAGTGCGTGAATCACTCTTAAGTTCTTCGATGGATTTGGCCATCTGAACAACGGTGGCCTCGATCCGTGCTGATTGGATCTGCATCGAGATCAGCAGACCGCCGATGGCAACCATGCCAGTAGCCAAGACGGTGGGCAGTGAGGCGGAGAAGACGCCACCAACGCTCTGTGGTTCTTCAGACATCGCTGCTGCGGCCTGCATCCATCCCATCGTAGCGATCGAACGGGTCAGGCCTGCCCGCGAGGATGGCTATAGCGCGGCGGTAATAGTGGTTGTCGGTCTTGCCAACACGCTCAAGATGATCGCGGATCTTGCGCCAGTTGTTGAGCGTGTCCCGGTCCATTACCGCCCCTGCTCTGCATAAAAAGCCACGTCGTCGCCGCCCGCCGCTCTGCCATGTGCTAGGGTCAACAAATGAAGCAAATCAAACCGCTCCCGCCATTGGCTGAACTGCAGGCTTGGTTCGACATTAAAGGGTCCGACCTTGTTTGGAGAGATTGCTATTTCCCCGACTTGATTGGGAAGCGAGCAGGATATCGACGTCCCGACGGCTACATTGAGGTCCGAAAGGGCAATCACAAAATGCTTGCCCATCGAGTGGTCTACCTGCTTGCGCATGGGGAAGATCCCGGCAACCATTTCATTGATCATATAGACGGCGATCCGTCCAACAATAGTCCGACTAACTTACGCATCGCCAGTCAGACTGAAAACATGCGCAATGTCCGGCGGCTGCGAGCCAATAACAAATCAGGCCGGCATGGCGTCCACTACGCAATAGTAGGGGGTATCCCATATTGGAAAGCGACTGTTTTTCTTTCTGGCAAGGCGCTTCATCTCGGCTCTTATGGAACCAAAGAGGAAGCCATTGCGGCAAGGGATGTCGCTGAACGCTTGCTATACGGCAGCTTCTCTCCTATTTGCCTTGACCCCTTAAAGGCTTTTTCCCGCGACGACGAGGCCGAGAATGTTGGCCAAAGCCAGCCTTTGTAGTTTTCGGCGGTCCCGGCTGGTGCTCGATGCGTGCGGTGCCGGTCTTCGACTTCACTGCCAGGCACACCTGCAGCTTGCGTCGGATGCCGCTGTTCATCGAGTTGCTTCTGCAGTGCGGCCTCAATCTCGGCCACCTTCTCAGCTCCGAAGTTGTCCTTCACCCAGCCGATCACAATGTCCTCAGTGAGATCCGCATAGGGGATCAGTTTGTCAGGGCGCTCAAAACCGAGGCTGCCGTAAGCGCCAGAGCTGTAGGTGCCGTCGTTGGCATCGATGGTGTAGTGCGCCGTCATCACGAACCCGTCGGCGGTTTCCCGCTCAAGGTTGGCAATGTGCCAAGTGAAAACGGTGCTGGGGGTGGACTGGGTGGAGGCTTTAGCCATGGTGGTGTGATCCGTGGGTGAAGTTTAGGGGAAATGGCAAGTTGAGGCACTGCCGAATCTCGGCCTTGCGCTGTTCGATGCGCTCCCGGCGCTCAGGGCTAAAGTCCTTGGTGAGGTCTGAAAAGGGGCGCGTCATTGGTGATTTCAGCAAAGATCTTGGCACGAATGTCACTGGCGATCTCCTCTTGACGGCTTTCGGATAAGCCGCAGGCGATCTCAGGATTGTAAGGCGAGTAGTTGTGAAGGGCTAGCCAGACAACCCTGATTTCATCCCTGGTGAGATCCATGGGGATTAGCGAATAGGACTACGCGGCCTCAAGGGCTGCAACTTTTGTTTCCAGAGCTTCGATCCGCTCCATTGCTTCCTGCAACGCCTTCACTGCCTTCATGTACAGGACTGAATACTGCACCGCCTTGGTAGTGGTGCCGAGATCGTTGCCCTCAGGGTCGCGGTCTGGCGTCTCATAAACCAAGCCAGGTGAAACAGTTTCAACTTCCTGTGCAATCAAGCCGATCTGGCGATGAGCCTGTCCTTCTTTGAAGTTAAAGTTGCGAACCTGAAGCGCCTTGATATCCGCCCATTGAGAATTTGCGTCAACGATGTTCTCCTTTAGCTTGATGTCGGAGATTGCTGTGTAGGAGTTGTTGGTGTTTTGAATGTTGCCGTTGGACCAAATGACGACAGAGCGAGTTCCGCCACCAGGGGTTCCGGCTGTACCACCGTATAGTCCGTCAAACAAAGGAATCGTAGTACCCGCTGCTGCAGTTGTTGAAGCAGAGAGAACTAAACCTGTGCTGACAACATAGCTTTCTCCGTTATTTCGGATCCTCATCCGCTCCGTCGGGCTGCTCGCTCCGTCGGCGGTAGTGGAGAACACTAATCTGCCCGGTTTGCTGGTCCCGCTTGCAGTGCCTGCGTCTGAATTTGCCTCGATCCTGGCGGCCTCACCAAACGTTCCTCCGCTGTTATGGACAAAAGAAAGCTCG
>Ga0129333_10006091_pt1 | contig 11395 bp, 8 predicted proteins | sample CPB6_08_DNA_FD_94474 | JGI IMG/M metagenome (GOLD analysis project Ga0129333, IMG submission 94474) | Freshwater to marine salinity gradient microbial communities from Chesapeake Bay, USA - CPBay_Sum_0.6_0.8_DNA | ecosystem: Environmental > Aquatic > Marine > Coastal | place: USA: Chesapeake Bay...
ATCGCTGCCAACCGGTTTTCCATCGCGCATGATCTTGACGGCGACCCGGTGTTCATGGCGCAATCTGCCTTCAGCCTGAACTACACGCTGGAGCGTGCGCCGGACATCCGGGCTGGGGAGATCAAGGAAATGCACAAGGCCCAATGAACCCGCTCGCTGCCTATCTGCCGATGGATTTCGACTGGCTCCATGCCGTCGCGGTGGGTCTCATCTTCGGGCTGTGGGGTCTCTACACGCCGATCCTGAAACGGCTGGGCCGTGGCTCGCTCAACGAACAGCTTCACGTGGTGCGGTTGCGCTGGCTCGAGATGCATCAGGACATCGATCGCGAGCACCGGGTTTTCGACGCCATATTGCTGGGTCACATTTCCAATTCGGTGTCCTATTTCGGGTCCGGCACGCTTCTGGTTCTGGCCGGGCTGGTTGGCGCACTGGCCAATGTCAACAGTGTCTTCCTGCTGACGCGCGGCCTCAAATTCGTCGACAAGACCATGTCGCTCGAACTCTTCACGCTCTACTTCGGCTTGCTGACGCTCATCATGGTGCTGTGCTTCTTCGCCTTCACCTATGCGCTGCGCAAGATGGCCTATACCTTTGCCATGCTCGGCGGCCTGCAGGCCGCACCGGCTGAAACCGATCAGTCGCGGATCATGGGTGAGCAGTCGGCGGTGGTGCTGACCGAGGCGGTGCGTTCGATCAATAACGGCATTCGTGGTTTCTACTATGCGATTGCGGCGCTGTTCCTGTTCGCCGGACCCTATGCGGCGATCTCCGCCACGGTGGCCATCACCGCACTGCTCTTTTACCGGCAGCTGTTTTCGCCCACGGCTGTCGCCATTGCGCGCTATGTCGATGCGCTCAGGGGCTCTTCGCCGAAGTGATCTGGCGGAGCGCCGCCGCCTCGGCAGCAAGCCTCTCGATCCCGGCCCAGTCTTTCGCATCCACGAGCGTCTTGGGCGCCATCCACGATCCGCCGATCGTGATGACATTGGAGAGTTTCAGATAGGCCGGTGCCTTCTCGAGGTTGATTCCGCCCGTGGGGCAGAAGCGGATCTGGGGCAAGGGCGACGCAAGTGATGAGAGATAGGCGGCCCCTCCCGCCGGTTCGGCGGGGAAAAATTTCTGGATCGTGTAGCCCCATTCGAGCAGCGCCATGCATTCAGAGGCGGTCACGCCGCCCGGCAGCAGGGCAATGTCGTAGTCCTCTCCCGCTCCAAGCAGTCTTCCGGTTGCGCCCGGCGATACAGCGAATTTGCAGCCGAGTTTCTCGCTGTCGCGCAACTGTTCAGGTGTCAGCACGGTGCCGGAGCCCACGATGGCGCCGTCGACCTCGGCGATGATGGCGCGGATGCAGTCCATGGCCTTGGGCGTCCGTAGCGTGATCTCGAGCACCGGCAGCCCACCCTTGACCAGCGCGCGAGCGAGCGGCACGGCATCCGCCACATTCTCGATCACCATGACGGGTACCACCGGCGCCAGGCGCAGCGCCTCCGCAAGGCCTTTCTGATAGATCCTTGTCATCACAGGCTCCCGAAAATCGATGCACCACGGTCCGCGCCGCCAGTGGTGGCGCGGAACACCTCGAAGAGATCCCGCCCCGTGCCGTCGCGGTTGGCGGCAAGATCAGCGGTCGCCGGCTCGCGGAGGGAGAGATCGGCCAGCACGTCGAGCGTGCCGCGCTCGGCATCGAGCCGGATCATGTCACCATCGCGGATCAGCGCGATTGCTCCGCCGTCTGCGGCTTCGGGCGTCACATGGATTGCGGCGGGCACCTTGCCCGAGGCCCCCGACATGCGGCCATCCGTGACCAGCGCCACGCGGAACCCCCTGTCCTGCAGCACCGCCAGCGGCGGCGTCAGGCGGTGCAGTTCGGGCATGCCATTGGCTCTGGGGCCCTGGAAGCGCACGACGGCCACGACATCGCCATTGAGAGAGCCCGCCTTGAAGGCCGCCTGAAGTTCTTCCTGCGACTGGAAAACCCGTGCGGGCGCCTCGATCACATGGCGGTCGGCGGGGATGGACGAGGTCTTGATCACCGACAGCCCGAGATTTCCGGAAAGCACGTTGAGACCGCCCGTCGGCTGGAAGGGCTCGGCACAGCCACGCAATACCTTCTCGTCATGCGAGGCCCGTGCGGCATCGGCATAGATGAGTTCGCCGGACGGGCCCAGCCGCGCTTCCCTGGTGTAGCCGGACAGCCCGGTGCCCATGATGGTCGAGACATCCTCATGGAGCAGGCCTGCGCCAAGCAATTCGCGGATGAGGAATCCCATGCCGCCTGCCGCGTTGAAGTGATTCACGTCTGCCTTGCCATTGGGATAGACGCGGGCCAGCAGCGGCACGGCCTTCGAGAGTTCGGCGAGATCATCCCAGCTGAGCGCTATGCCGGCAGCTGCGGCCATAGCGATGAGATGCATGGTGTGATTGGTCGAGCCGCCGGTGGCGAGCAATCCTACAACGCCGTTCACGACGGCCTTTTCGTCATAGATCCGGCCGATGGGAAGGTAATCGTTGCCCAATGCCGTGATCGCCAGTGCGCGCCTCGCCGATTCCCGCGTAATCGCTTCGCGCAGCGGTGTGCCCGGGTTGACGAAGGTCGAGCCGGGAAGATGAAGACCCATGATCTCCATCAGCATCTGGTTGGAATTGGCGGTGCCGTAGAAGGTGCAGGTGCCGGGACCGTGATAGGAACGGGCTTCGGCCTCCAGCAGTTCCTCGCGACCGATCTTTCCTTCGGCATAGAGCTGACGGATCTTGGCCTTCTCGTCATTGTTCATGCCGCTGGTCATTGGCCCTGCCGGTATGAAGACGGCTGGCAGATGCCCGAAGGAGAGTGCACCGATGATGAGGCCCGGCACGATCTTGTCGCAGACGCCGAGATAAACCGCCGCGTCGAACATCTGGTGCGACAAGGCGACGGCCGTCGAGAGCGCGATCACGTCGCGCGAGAACAGCGAGAGTTCCATGCCGGTCTCGCCCTGGGTCACACCATCGCACATGGCGGGCACGCCGCCGGCGACCTGGGCAGTGCCGCCGGCCTCCCGCGCCGCCTGGCGGATTGTCTCAGGATAAGTCTCGAAGGGCTGATGTGCCGAGAGCATGTCGTTGTAGGCGGTGACGATTCCTACATTGGGGGCATCGCCGTGGCGCAGGGCGTTCTTGTCATGTGTATTGCAGGCGGCGAATCCATGCGCGATGTTCGCACAGCCGAGGCTCTTGCGCTTTGGGCGCAGTGCCACGGCCGCCTCGATCTTGTCGAGATAGCGCCGACGCGATGCCCGGCTGCGGGCGGTGATCTTCTCGGTGACGGCGGAAACGGTCTCTGTCACGGACATGGCTTCACCTCGCAATTCACGGGCACCAGTAGAGTGTCAACGGCCTGGCGCTCCGCAAGACTGCTCTTACCGGCATTTCCGACGCTGGGCCATGGCCGAGCGCGCGCTGCAGCACGGCCTTCTTTTCCGCGCCCTCGATGTGGAGCATGAGGCAGCCCGCCTCCTCGAGTACGGGAAGCGTGAAGGTCAGGCGCGGCTCGACTGCGCCCGGCGCCGTGATCTCGATCAGCCGTATGCCGGAGTTGGGGTCAATCGCCTCCGCCAGCCGGTCGCCGCCGGGAAAGAATGACGCCGTGTGACCATCGGTTCCCATGCCGAGCACCGCAACGTCAAGGGCGGGAAGCCGGGCGGCGGCAGGGTTTTCGAACAGAGGTACGAAACCAGCCCGGGCCGCTTTGCCGTGCATCAGATGCTGGCGTACCAGCCGGGCGTTGGAGCGCTCGCTCGTCTCCGGCACCTGGCGCTCGTCCACCAGCGTGACGCGCACCTTCTCCCAGGCTAGGTCCGTCTGCGCGAGCTTGTCGAGGAAGAGGGCGGGCGTCTTGCCGCCGGACACCGCGAGAAGGGCTTCGCCCCGTTCGGACAAGGCCTTTCCGAGCACTGCCGCCACGTCGGCAGCCAGCGCCGCTGCGAGATCCGCGCGGGTGTCGAAGATACGCTCGTCCGTGATCATAGGTCCTGGTCTTCATACCAGGTGCGGCCATCACGCTCGATCAGTGCCACGGCGGCGGACGGGCCCCATGTGCCAGCGGTGTAGGGCTTGGGCAGTTCGGCCGATGTGCCCCAGGAGTCGAGAATGGGATCGATCCACGCCCAGGCGGCCTCCACCTCGTCACGCCGCATGAACAGCGCCTGATTGCCGCGCACCACGTCCATGATGAGCCGCTCATAGGCATCAGGATTGCGCACGTTGAAGGCATCCGCGAAGCTCATGTCGAGCGGGACATGCGAGAGCCGCATGCCGCCGGGACCCGGGTCCTTGATCATCAGCCACAGCTTCACGCCCTCGTCGGGCTGCAGGCGGATGACGAGCCGGTTGGGTGCGATGGGGCCCGCGCTGGCGTCAAACACCGAATGGGGAATGGGCTTGAAGGTGACGACAATCTCGGAGACGCGGCCTGCCAGACGCTTGCCGGTGCGCAGATAGAAGGGAACCCCACTCCACCGCCAGTTGGCGATCTCGGCCTTGAGTGCCACGAAGGTCTCGGTGCGCGATGCGGTCGAGCCGAGTTCCTCGAGATAGCCCTTCACCGCGCCGCCGCCTGTGGCGCCCGCGCGATACTGCCCGCGCACCGTGACGTGGGCTGCCTGGTCGCCCGCAACGGGCCGGAGCGATTTCAGAACCTTCAGCTTCTCGTCACGCAGAGAGTCGGCATCGGTTGATACCGGCGGCTCCATGGCCACGAGGCAGAGCAGCTGCAGGATGTGGTTCTGGACCATGTCGCGCAGCGCCCCGGCCGTGTCGTAGTATCCCGCGCGGCTCTCGACGCCCAGCGTCTCCGCAACCGTGATCTGCACATGGTCGATATGTCCGGAATTCCACACCGGTTCGAACAGCGCATTGGCGAAGCGCAGCGCCATCAGGTTCTGTACCGTTTCCTTGCCGAGGTAGTGGTCGATGCGGTAAATCTGCGGCTCGGCAAAGACCCGGCCGATCGACTCGTTCAGGGCGCGTGCCGATTTGCCCGACTTGCCCAGCGGCTTCTCGATCACCACGCGGGTGCGCGGTGTCACCAGCTGGCAGGCCGCGAGCCGGTCGCAGATCGGCCCGAACAGGTCGGGGCCCACTGCGAGATAGAAGACGCGCACGCGATCAGCGCCCGCCGCGAGCCGCTGGCCGAGTTCGGCCCAGCCCGCATCCTGGGCGGCATCGGCCGTGACATAATCAAGGCGTTCCAGGAATCGCGTGAGGCTGTCGGCAGGCCGGTCGGAGGCTGCGACGTGATCCTCGATGGCCTTGCGGGCGAAATCCACGAAGGCCTCCCGGCTCAGCGCACGCCGCGAACAGCCGATGATGCGCGCGCCCGGTGGCACCTGGCCCTGCATGTCACGGTGGAAAAGGGCCGGCAGCAGCTTGCGTTGCGCCAGATCGCCGGTCGCGCCGAAGACCACAAGGTCGAACAGGTCCACCGGGATGATCCGCGAGGTCATGCGTGTATCCGCCATTTTTGATGTGCGCCGCTCAAATAGCGGTTTTCCGTGGCAAGTCAATGACGCCGGCACGATGCAGCGACGACGCCTTTATTGCAATTCGCGGCCGCATGCGCCAATGCTTGGCGGACGTCAGAAGAGGGGGAACGGGGCATGATCCTGTGCTGCGGCGAAGCGCTGATCGATTTTCTGCCGCGCCAGACTGCGTCGGGCGCCACCGCCTACCAGCCGTTCTGCGGCGGATCGGTCTACAACACCGCCATTGCACTCGGGCGGCTTGGGCAGCCCGTCGGCCTGTTCACGGGCCTGTCCGACGATTTCTTCGGCGACATGCTGCGCGAGGGCCTCGCAGCCAGCAAGGTGCGCCTGACCTACACGAAGTCATGGGACCGTCCCCCTACGCTCGCCTTCGTCAAGCTGACAGATGGCCATGCACGCTATTCCTTCTTCGATGACAATTCGGCCGGGCGCATGCTCACGAGGCGGGACCTTCCGAGGCTCGATGCCCGGGTACAGGCGCTGCATTTCGGATCCATCAGCCTGATTCCAGAGCCTGGCGGATCGACGCTCGAGGCGCTGATGAAACGCGAGGCGGGCAAGCGGGTCGTTTCGCTCGACCCCAACATTCGCCCCGGGCAGATCCGGGACCGCCGGTCCCATCTCGCCCGCCTGAAGCGCATGATCGCCATGGCCGATATCGTCAAGCTTTCGGATGAGGACGTGATCTGGATGACCGGCAAGGATGACGCCCGTGCTGCCGCCCGCAACTGGCTGCGGCTGGGCGCAAAGCTGGTGCTGGTCACCCGTGGCGCTGCCGGGGTTGAAGCCTTCACCGCGTCTCTCGCCCTGAGCCGTCCTGCCGGGAAGGTGAAGGTGGCTGACACGGTTGGTGCGGGTGACACCTTCACGGCAGGCTTCCTCACCGCACTCCGCAGCCGTAGGCTGCTCGCCAAGCGAGCCATTGCCGACCTGTCCGAGGCCGAACTCGGGGCGGCCCTCGAGTTTGCTGTGCGTGCGGCGGCCATCACCTGTTCGAGGCCCGGTGCTGATCCGCCATGGGCGCGCGAGCTGGCTTGACTTTCGCGCTCGCCCGCCCGAGGTGAGCGGCATGGATTTTCCCGTCGATCAGATCATTCCTGCACTTGCGGATGCGCTTGCGGCGGGTCCCTGCGCGCTGCTGGTCGCCGAACCGGGCGCGGGCAAGACCACGCGCGTGCCGCTGAAGCTTCTCGAACAGGCCTGGCTCGGGGGACGGAAGATCGTGATGCTCGAGCCGCGCCGGCTTGCCGCGCGCAACGCAGCCCATCGCATGGCAGACACGCTGGGCGAGGAGGTGGGGCAGACAGTCGGTTACACGGTCCGCCTCGATCGCCGTGTCTCTGCCCGGACCCGCATCGAGGTTGTCACCGAGGGCATTCTCACGCGCCGTCTGCAGTCGGACCCCGAACTCAAGGGCACCGGCCTCGTGATCTTCGATGAATTCCACGAGCGCTCGCTCGATGCCGACCTCGGTCTGGCGCTCTGCCTCGACGTTCAGCGCGGCCTGCGGGAGGATCTCCGGATTCTCGTCATGTCCGCCACGCTGGATGCCGCGCGCGTGGCCTCCCATCTGGGCGGTGCTCCAGTGATCGCGGCGCCTGGCCGCGTGTTTCCGGTCGAAACCCGCCATCTCGACAAGACCCAGCGTCAGACCCTGTCGGCGGATGCTCTGCGCGCGGTGCACCGCGCGCTGGACGAGACGGAGAAGAGCATTCTGGTGTTTCTGCCCGGCGAGGCGGAAATCCGCCGGACCGCGGATGCGCTCCCGGCGTCAGGTCTTCCGCATGGTACCGTCGTACATCCGCTCTATGGCGCGATGAGCTTTGCCGAACAGGACGCGGCGATCCGCCCCTCGCCCCCCGGTGAACGCAAGATCGTGCTGGCCACCACCATAGCTGAAACCAGCCTCACCATCGACGGCATCGGCGCCGTCATCGACACCGGCTTCAAGCGTGTGCCGCGGTTTGATCCAGCCTCTGGCATGACGGCACTCGAGACCGTGCGTGTGTCGCAGGCCTCGGCCGACCAGCGCCGCGGCCGCGCCGGCCGACTTGGGCCCGGCGTCTGCTACCGGCTGTGGCCTGAGGCAGAAACCCGCGCCCTCAAGCCCCATGACGAACCGGAGATCTTCATCGCCGATCTTGCGCCGCTTGTCCTGGAACTCGCCGCCTGGGGCGTGAGCGATCCCCGGTCCCTGCCCTGGCTCGATCCGCCGCCCGCCGCGGCCTTTGCCCAGGCGCGCGACTTGCTCATGCGGCTGGAAGCGCTCGATGCGCAGGGCAAGATCACCGCGATGGGCAAGGACATGGTGCGCCTACCACTGCATCCGCGGCTTGCCCACATGGTGATCCGGGGCCGCAGCGCGCGCGCTGCCGAGCTTGCCGCCCTTCTGTCCGAACGTGACGGCTTGCCGCGTGAAGCCGGTGCCGACATCACGGCGCGCCTTGCCGCCATCCGGGGCAGCCACCGCGACCGGATCCGCCAGACGGCAAAGCAGATCCGCCAGATTGCCGGTATCGGAGAGGATGACGGCGCGGACGAAGTGGGCCCGGGCGTGCTCATTGCCCATGCCTTCCCGGACCGCATCGCCCAGCGCCGTGGCGGCGACCGTCGCTATCGCCTGTCGGGCGGTGGTGGTGCCGTGCTGCCGGACCATGATGCACTGGTGACGCAGGAGTTTCTTGCGGTCGCCACGACCGACGGCGCGGCCGGCGACCAGAAGATCTTCCTCGCCGCGCCCCTGTCGCTGAAGGAAATCGAGACGCATTTCGCAGATCAGATCGACACCCGCGACGGTATCGTCTGGGACAGCCGGACCCGGGCGGTGAGCGCGTCGAAGTCGCGCCGCCTGGGCGCACTGGTCCTGGAGGAGAAGCCCACCGTCAACTCCGACCCGGCGCTGATCGCAGCGGCAATGCTCGAGGGCGTGCGGGAGATGGGTCTCTCAAGCCTGCCATGGAGTGACGGCGCCAGGGCGCTTCGCGCCCGCGTAATGTTCCTGCGCCGTCTGTTCCCGGATGAGGGCTGGCCCGATCTCTCGGATGATGCGCTGCAGGCCGGGCTCGGCGACTGGCTGATGCCCTGGCTCGCGGGAATCAGTCGCAAGGCTCATCTCGAACGGCTCGACATGCACCAGATCATCCAGGGCATGATTCCCCATGAGCTTCAGCGCCGGATGGACCGCCTCGCCCCGCCGCGCGTCGAGGTGCCCTCGGGGGCCGATGTTCGCATCGACTACGAGACAGACGGCGACCCCGTGCTGCGCGTTCGTCTCCAGGAGATGTTCGGTCTGGCGCGCACGCCCGCCATCGCCGATGGAAGGAACCCGCTGCGCATCGAGTTGCTTTCGCCCGCCGGGCGGCCGCTGGCCGTCACACAGTCGCTTGAAACCTTCTGGACCAACGGCTACCCCTCGGTGCGCGCCGACATGCGCGGCCGCTACCCGAAGCATTCCTGGCCTGAAGACCCGCTCAATACCGCTCCGGTGAAGCCCAGACGGTTGCGATAGGCGACGCTGATCTCCCGCCAAGGCTTGACCTCGCGGGAGGGCGGTGCCAAACACCGCGTCAATCATGATTGACACGGCCCACATCCGGAATTTCTCCATCATCGCCCATATCGACCACGGCAAGTCGACGCTGGCCGACAGGCTGATACAGCTCTGCGGCGCGGTTTCCGACCGCGAGATGGTGGATCAGATCCTCGATTCGATGGATATCGAGCGCGAACGCGGCATTACCATCAAGGCCAACACGGTCCGTCTCGATTACACCGCGAAGAACGGAGAGAAATACGTCCTGAACCTCATCGACACGCCGGGACACGTCGATTTCGCCTATGAAGTGTCGCGCTCGCTCGCAGCCTGTGAGGGCTCACTTCTGGTGGTGGACGCCAGCCAGGGGGTCGAGGCGCAGACGCTGGCCAACGTGTATCAGGCGATCAACAACAATCATGAGATCGTGCCGGTCCTGAACAAGGTCGATCTTCCCGCCGCAGACCCTGACCGCGTGCGCCAGCAGATCGAAGACGTGATCGGTATCGACGCCTCAGACGCCATCCCGATTTCCGCCAAGACCGGCGTCGGCGTGCCCGAGGTGCTCGAAGCCATCGTGCACCGCCTGCCGCCGCCCAAGGGTGAGCGCAATGCGCCGCTCAAGGCCCTTCTGGTTGACAGCTGGTACGACGCCTATCTCGGCGTTGTGGTGCTCGTGCGCATCGTTGATGGCGTGTTGAAGAAGGGCATGAAGGTCAGGCTGGTCTCGACCAATGCTGTCTATCAGCTCGACCGGGTCGGCGTGTCGCGGCCCAAGAAGGAAAACGTCGACGCGCTGGGTCCAGGCGAGATCGGCTTTTTCACCGCCTCGATCAAGCAGGTGGCCGATACCCGCGTGGGCGACACGATCGTTGACGAAAAGAACATGGACGTGACGCCGCTTTCCGGCTTCCGGCCGGCGCAATCAGTGGTGTTCGCGGGTTTCTTCCCGGTTGATGCTGCGCGCTTCGAGGACCTGCGCGACGCAATGGGCAAGCTGCGTCTCAACGATGCCAGCTTCAGTTTCGAAATGGAGACATCGGCTGCCCTGGGCTTCGGCTTCCGCTGCGGCTTCCTCGGACTTCTCCATCTCGAGATCATCCGTGAACGGATCGAACGCGAGTTCAACGTCGACATCATCACCACGGCACCATCCGTCATCTACAAGGTGAACCTGCGCGACGGACGTCAGATCGAGCTGCACAATCCGGCTGATCTTCCTGACCAGACGCTGATCGAAACGATTGAGGAGCCGTGGATCGAGGCCACCATTCTGGTGCCGGACGATTATCTGGGGGCCATCCTCAAGCTCTGCGAGGACCGGCGCGGACGCCAGAAGCAGCTGACCTATGCCGGAAGCCGCGCCATGGTCGTCTACGAGCTGCCGCTCAACGAAGTTGTGTTCGATTTCTACGACCGCCTCAAGTCCGTTTCGCGTGGTTACGCCTCATTCGACTACAAGATGATCGGCTATGAGGAGGGCGATCTCGTCCGCCTCGGAATCCTCGTCAATGCCGAGCCGGTGGATGCCCTTGCCATGATCGTGCACCGTGGCCGCGCCGAGCAGCGCGGCCGGGTAATGTGCGAGAAGCTGAAGGATCTCATTCCCCGCCACATGTTCCAGATTCCCATCCAGGCAGCGATCGGTGGCAAGATCGTGGCCCGCGAGACGCTTTCGGCGCTCCGCAAGGACGTGACCGCCAAGTGCTACGGCGGCGACATCAGCCGCAAGCGCAAGCTCCTGGACAAGCAGAAGGAAGGCAAGAAGAAGATGCGGCAGTTCGGCAAGGTCGAAATCCCGCAGGAGGCCTTCATCTCCGCTCTCAAGATGGATGAGAACTGACGCCTGATCCTGCTTGTACCTGGCCACGTAGTTTGGAATAATTCTAAATTCATGCCGCCACGGGGATTTTGTTGTCTTGAAAACCTTCTCCGATCTCACCGAACAGGAACTCCTTGCCCTGGCGATTTCCAGCGAGGATGACGATGCGCGGGCCTATGCTGGCTTCGCCCATTCGCTGATGGATACCTATCCCGCCTCCGCCAAGGTCTTCATGGAAATGGCCGAGGAGGAGCATGAGCACCGCCGCTCCCTCACCGAGCTCTATCGCGGCAAGTTCGGCGATTTCATTCCCCTCATCCGCCGCTCCGACGTACAGGGCTTCGTGCGCCACAAGCCAGCCTGGACCATCGGGAAAATGAACATCGAGGAGATGCGTCAGCGCGCCGAGGTGATCGAGCTCGAAAACTATCGCTTCTACAAGCAGGCTGCCGAACGCTCGCAGGACCCGCAGGTGAAGAAGCTGCTGCTCGAACTCGCCGAGGCCGAGAAGGGTCA
>Ga0129333_10006092_pt1 | contig 11393 bp, 10 predicted proteins | sample CPB6_08_DNA_FD_94474 | JGI IMG/M metagenome (GOLD analysis project Ga0129333, IMG submission 94474) | Freshwater to marine salinity gradient microbial communities from Chesapeake Bay, USA - CPBay_Sum_0.6_0.8_DNA | ecosystem: Environmental > Aquatic > Marine > Coastal | place: USA: Chesapeake...
ACCGTTGGTGGTTACGAATGGGTTGCTGACCATACCATAACGGGTCTTGAAGCCAATCTTTGGCTGGAAGGTGTTAGGATCGATCGAACGTAGCATCTGGAGAGGTACGTATGGGCAATAGAAGAGACCAGCATCATATGGGCTGGAACCCTTATAACCCATGACGTAGTAGTGCTTGTCGGATACGTTAGCAGAATAAGGATCAACGAAGACCTTAATACGACCATTGATTGTACCAACGGAAAGGTTACCAGTGTCATCAACCTGACCGATTGAAGGACCACCAGCACCGCTAAGACCGCTGCTATAATCAAGAACGCCTGCCATAGCAAGTGCCGAAGCAACGTCAGCAGAGCAGATTAGGAAGTTGCCCTTGCCTCTACGAGTGTCCTGAGCGATAGCATTAGCATCACGCTCGATTTGGAATAGAAGACCCTTCCACTTCTCAACAGACCAACGACCGTTTGAATCAACGTCAAGGTCGAAGATACCAGCGTTAGCAACGTTGTTCTGAGCGCCTTTCTTAGCAACTCTGTAAACGGTACGAACAACTTCACGGTTGATCTCAGCGAGAACTTCGCTTGAAAGAATGTTAGCGAGTTCTTGCTCAGCATCAAGACCATGAATAGCCTTGAGGTCTTGTGCTAGCTCTAGGGTGTATTCTGCCTTGAGAGCTCTGGACTTTGCAGTAACAGAAGTTTTCTCAATGCTGAAGCTCATCTCACGGAAGAGACGACCCGATTCGCCCATTTTCTCTAGATCTTCACGGCTCATGCCACGAGCAACTTCATAAGCGTTAGCAGCAGGAACTGCGTCGTTTAGAAGTGCTGGGTTGTTACCCTCAGAATCTCCACCTACACCAGCGCCAGTGCGAGGAGTGTAAGCGCCAGTAGTTGCATCGTAAGATGACGAGAAACCAGTGTCAGGCTCGTTGAAGAGTGCCTCTTCTCCGCCTTGGTTCTCGTAACGTGAACGCATTGCGAAGATAAGTCCATTAGGACCGCTCATTGGTTGAACGCCGCAAACGTCATATGCCATAAGGTTTGGCATTGCACGACGAACAAGGCTGATTAGAACTGGATCGAAACCAGCAAGACCAGCAGTATTAGTTGATGATAGAGCAGAACCGCCAGGTGAGATGGTTCCAGCGCCTAGAGAGTTGACAGCAACCTCGTTGAGGATGCCACGCTCTTCTCTCATAGCTCTTTCTTGGTTTTCCAGGAGAACAGCGGTAACGGCCTGTTTATAACGATCCTGGATAGCAGGAGCTTCCGAGTGATTAAGAACAGGTGCCCACTTTTCCTGGAGTACAGATGCGTTAAACATTTTTATCTCCTAGTGTTTTGGGAAAAGTTTGGATTAATAATTATTTATTGTATTTCACTTCCAGCGTGAAATAGCGTTGAGGTAAGCAGCCATTGCTGGTGTTACTTCGCCATCTACTGGAGTTTCGTCTACAACTTCATTCTTTAAAGCAGCGTTGGGGAAATATGATTCCCTTAGAGTTTTAACTGCTTCAGCAAATTTCTCTGCTGATTCGAAATTAACTCCTTCTGCTAAAGAAGAAAGTTTTTCTTTTTGAGTATCAGCAAGTCCTTCTGAAATTTGATTCAGAATAACTACACGGGTTGACTCAGAAAGACGATTATTTAATTCAATATTACGCTCAATTTGTTCGTTGAGGCGCTGTTCCATCTCACGAAGATCGTCTGCCATTCCCTCGACGACATCAATTTTTTCGTCTGGGATATTAATGTAATGCTCTTGGAAGAGATTTTTCAGACCAGCAATGAAGTCCTCTGTAATCTCATTACGTACACCACGATCAATAGGTACTTGATTTTCTTCAAGCCATCTATTGATAGCGTAGTTCACGGTTCCTTTTACTTCTTCAGAAAGTTCTGCTTTAATTTGATCTACTCTTTCTGAAACTAATGATTCAAATGTTTCGTTAAGTTTTTCTGATTCTTCTACAAGTTTTGATCTTACAGCAGCTTCAAAAATTGTCTTTGCTTTTTCCTTAAATTCTTCCGAAAGATCCTCTCCTTCAGTTAAAGCAGCGACATCACCAGATAAGTCAATCTCTTCATATGATGGTTTGATTGGATACGATACATTAGGACCAGTGTGAGTTCCGTAAGCAACTTCTACACCAATACTAGGAGTTTTACCCATTTCCCCAGCATCATGAATATTGGATGTTTGAGCAGTTCCGTCACTTTGAGCTGCTTTTGCTCCTACAGGAGCTGCTGCTTTAGCGCCAGGATTTTCTTCTCCATCCTCATCATGCTCGTGAGGAGTTGTTGAAGTGCCTCCAAGATCAGTAACTGACTGCTGGTATTGAGCAACAGCTTTAGTAGTTACTGATGGTTGAGGATCTCTGCCACCACCTTTTGCATTTACTGCCGTGTGTGACTGACCTGGCATATCGGAACCCTTGTCTCCACCAGGAATTACAGAAGCCGAAACGGTTGGCATTGGATCGCCCGATTCAACAATAATTCCTGATTCAGTTACAAGCTCCTCAAACTTTTCGTTTAACTTATCTGACATTTGAGTTTTCCTCGTAATTTTCCTAATATGATTATTCTATGATTATTTATGAAATTACAGGTTTGAAAGGAAGCTGTTAAAAGCTTTTAACTTTCTTTCCTCTAAATTTCTGCGGGTTGCTTCTGAAATATATGTTTTATATTCTGCTACACGGTACTCTTTTAAAATTCCGTTATCCCAAACCCACTCTTTTCCTTCCATAATTCCCTGAACGAAAGCATCAGGAGCTGAAGGATCAGCAACAATGTCTGCTGCTGTTGCTAACATAAAGTCATCGCGTACATACTTGACTCCATTTTTCTCTTCTAGAGAACCCATGCCTCTAGATGAAACACCGAGTTTGACGCCTTCATCTAGTAGTGACTTAGCAATCTTACCCATTGGTGTATCTAAGATACGCGCCTTACCATAAAAGTTAGATCCTTCTGAACGAAGTTCTATAATTTTATGAGAGACACGATCTAGATTAACTGATGGACCATCTGGATGACCAAGTTCTCCGAGAGCACGACCAGTAGTAACGTACTGTTCATTATATCTTTGAACTTCTCTATTTAAAACATCGAAAGGATAAATTCTTTTATTGCGATTTTGTAAATCAGCTTGAAGGAATACTCCTTCAATATAAAGATTTTTCTTTCCGTTCTTTTCTTCTACCAGAACTTGAACGTCTTCGATATTTTCTGTGATTAGTTTCATTGTTCGTCTGTTGTTTCTGTTGGCTCGTCAAAATATGATGAGGCGACTACTTTTTTGTAATCATCAATAACTTCGCTTGCTTTTGTATAGAGCAAATCATTGATTTTATCTAGAGCATCTGATTTTTTATTGTTGTTAATCAAATTAACAACATCCAGATAATCGGAGGTTTCCATAATTAATTGTTATGTTATATATTATTTAGAAGTTTTTGATTCTGATTTTGCTGCTTTCCTATCTCGTTCTGCTTGAGCGTCCGCAGCTTGCTGACTTCTTTCGAAATCATCTTTTGCTTTTGCGTCCGCAAGTTCTGGAGCAAGAGCATCATTTTGCCTTGTCATAGTATCAAGAGTCATTGAATCAGAAGGACTGATAGCAACACCGCTCTTGATATCCTTCTTCATTTGTTTATCAATATCTTTATACTCAGTTTCTGTTTGCATTAATATATGCTTACGTAAATATTCGGTGGAAAAATATTTACCAACGAAAGGATCCATCTGAGTTATCAAATTGATACGCTCTTTCATCAATTCAACATTCTTTAATTCATTGAAATGATTATCAAACAGGAAGTCATATTGAATATGCTCTTCCATCTCATCCCAATCTTCTGGGGTGATAATGCCTTTAAGAATTAATTGGGTCTTAAGAATATCGTGGAATAGTTCGCTGAAACGCTTGCGGAGACGACCGATGAACTTAGCAAACTTGAGTTCATCCCTGAGAACTTCTGTGGTCTTACCAAGATTAAACCCTTTGTTGTCATCAGTAAGGCGGGAAGGTGGTAGGTTGAGCGAGTTGTAAAGTTTTTTGCGGAAATACTCAACGTCTTTGAGTTCACCAAGGTTTTGACCGCCTGGGAGTGTAGTGATCTCAGTTCCTCTACCACCCTCACGACGAGGAAGCCAGAAGTCCTCAAGCATTGACATATGCTTTTTATCATCACGGATCTCTCCAGTTGAAGCGTCATATACAAGTTTGTTTCTGTAACGTGCCATCACTTCACGAAGGTATTGCTCTGCTTTTACCTTTGGAAGATTACCGACATCAATGTAAAAAATTCTACGTTCTGGAGCACGAGACAATCTGTAAATAACCAGAGAGTCCTCAATCATTCTTAATTGATTAAGTGCTTTAATTGCTTTGTGTAGAAAACTCAACGTCATTTTTTTGTTGAGATCTGTGACACCAGAATTAGCTGAAGCAATTGAATCTGCTGCAATTTTAATTCCTTGTGTCATAGAAAAATCTGACGCAGAATTTATTGCTAGATTATTAGTAAATCCCCTAGGATTGTACAAATAATATTCAACATATTCTCCCCAATCATATTCTAAAGCAGTACCTTTAACTTTTGGATCTGCCTTTAAATCTTTAATTTGCTGTCTTACTTTTCTTACTTTTAAAGGATCCATGTAACGTAGTTCTAGAATCCCCTTCTTAGGATTATCTAAATCTACAACTTTATGATAATATGTTCTTCCATCAATATACCAACTTCTAATTATTTGATGACAATTTTTGTCAAAATTTAATAATTTTTTTATGTTATTAAATTCTACTCTAATTTTTTTCTTGAGTGTATCACTAATTTCTAAATTATTTAAATCAATTTCTACAGGAGAATCATCGGCATCGCTGACTACAAATTCATTAACGATCTCGTCTACAGCAGAATCGCACTCTGGATGTAGAGCCATATCCCTATAACGCTTAATCAATTCATATTCATTTTTTGATACTCCTTCTACATCTACGTAAGTACCAAAATAACCACCTGCTACAGTGGTTACGCTATCATCAGAATTAGGAGGAACTGGAGATTGACCCTTCAGTTCCCCCTTCTTATTGATGAGAAATCCAAATAATTGACTCATAACAGTAGGTTTGATAATGTACTATTTATTTACATTAAACATCAGCATTAATTTGACGAGTAGATAGACCTGCTCTTGGTGAAGAAATTGCTTCAGTAGTCCAATAAGAATATTGGAATTCAACTGTAAATTCTTCAATTTGATCATTGCTGTCATACGCTAAATCAATTTGAGAAACATTCGTAGGGAATGCATACCAAAGTTTATACGTTCTCAAAATATTTGAATTATCTGGAGTAGAAGATTTTTCTAACTGATGAACGAAAAGATGTCTAGCATAACTAGCAGCACCAGAAGCTTCTGGAGATAGAAGATCTGCGGTATTTCCAGCATGACCATTAATTGCTTCCATCCATTGTTCAAAAATAGCGCGAACTTTGAAATCTTTATCATTGATGAATGTTGGCGACCAAGTATCAAATGTACGGTCTCCAGCAATCTTTACAGTTCTTCCACGGAAAGGAACTTCGATAACACCTAGTTGTGATGCTGGAAGAGCTGCAGATTTGCAAAGAAGATCTGATAGTTCTTTTTCTGAACCAGCTCCAGAACTAACTGCACCAGAACCAGTACCACCAGCACCAACAGAATCTGGGAATGCAATGTCAACGGTGAACATGTTAGGCTTAACGCCTTGTCCAACCTTAGTAATAAATTGGTTTAATTTGCTTGTGTAAATTGCCATTTTGTTTTACCTCTATGAGTTTGTGATAAAAAATTATCTACCAACAACTTCATTAAACGACACACCAGTTTTGGTTGCCGTAAATGTAAGAGTGATGTAATTAATCGAGCGGGTTGGTTTAATAAAGATTTCAGCAACAAACTCGTTGCGATCAATAACGTCTGGTGTATTATTAGTGTCATCACAAACAACTAAGAAATCAGTGATTCCTCTTCTTGCAGATACTTCATTTAGATATGAATTAACTGCGCTTGAGAATGAACCTCTGGTAATTTCATCGTTCTGTTCAAATAGAACTTGCTTAGCTAGAGATTCAACTCTATTTTCAATATTTAAGAATAGACGACGAACGTTGATTCTGTCGAATGCTGATGGAGAAGCAAGAGCTGTCTTATCGCCAAATAAAGTTACTCCAGAACCAGGGAAAGAAACAACAGGGTTGATTCTATTTTGATAGAGTTCATCTCTATCTGCTTTGTTTGGATTATATGCTAACCTAACAGCATTTCTCAATGAACCTCTGTTTAGACCAGCAGGCGAATACCAATCATCCAAAGCAGCTGAAGTTGCTACACAAAGACCAGCAATGTCTCCGTTGCAAGGCAAGTAACGATACTTGTCATTGAAGCGATCATAAAAATACTTATAACCGCTATCAAAAATAGCATATGAAGTTGAAGTTAATCCATTGAAGAAATTAACGGTATTCTCTCTTTGTTGAGTAGAAGTTAACGCACCGTTTGTTCCAATCTGATTGCCTTTATGAGCAGAAACAAAAGCAATACAATCTTTTCTACTTGCAGCAATAGAAATAACTTTTGATGCTTTTGATTTTGTGTTCGTTTCTAGAGTCATAGAACCGCCCATCAATACAAAATCAACCTTAGTGTTTTCTGTATCTAAGAATAGATCATAAGCATCACCAATTTCTGCATTTGTGTATGCATAATCATCTGTTCCGTGGGAAAGAGATGCTGACTTTAAACCAGAAAGATTCATCTTTCCAGTAACTGCGGATACTAATTGATCCCAAGCTTCTCCTGCTCCAACCGAAGATGGATTTGTAAATCCACTAACAGTTGATCCAGCGTAAATATACGCAGAATTTAAATTGATTACATCTTTGTAATAGATTGCACCACCTTCAGTGCTCTTGCCATCAGTTAACTTGGAGAGATAAGTTAATCTTTCTAAAATTGTATTTGCAGCACCAGAAAGTTGACCATCAGTGTCGATAACTGCTACGTGCAATTCATCATATGAAGCACCATTATCTGCTGCGTATTGTGATGTTCCTGGTCTTGGACCGATAGCAGATAGCTTTAGATCTGTTCCAGGAATTGTTGTATTCGAATACCAATCCGATACTGCAGTAACAGTGATGTTTGTGTCTGTAACTGTAGCAACTTTAAATGTTGCAGCAGTTCCTGTTGAACCAGTAATAGTGATTACATCATCAACAACGTAACCAGCGCCACCAGCAGCAACAGTAACTCCAGAAACAGCACCTCTTACTGTAGAGATTACAAATGTTGCGTTTGTTCCGCCACCAGCAATAGTGATTGTGTTACCAACAGTGTAGCCAGAACCAGGGTTTGCGATGGTGATATCAGTGATAGATCCACCAGAAGCAACAATATTTACGGTTAGACCAGTTCCTGTGCCACCAGTTGTGTTAACTCCGTTTGCAGTTACATAAAGAGTGCCACCGCTACCAGCAGCAAAAGTTAAAACTGAACCTACGTTAACGCTGGTGTTTACTGTCAATCCAGAACCAGATCCGCCAGTAGTAGCAACCGCAGTCGCTGCTGTGTATAAAGTACCGCCAGTTAAGTTTGATGTGGTAGCAACCACACCTACTTCTGGTGATGCTAAAGTGTCTGATGTTGTTAAACGAACTGATGGATCATTTAAAACAACTGCTGCTGTCTTTGTAGCGGAGTCCCATGAAAGAACCTCACCAAGTTTGCCGCCAGTAAATTCTACGTTGGTTCCTGCTGAGATTGCTGCTGGAGCAGAAGAGAAAGTAACGTATTGATCTGCGCCGCGATCAACTAAAACTACTTTTAAACTGTTACCCCAAGAACCAGATGTTTTTGCTACAAAATTTTCTGAAGTTCCGCTTCCTGCATCCCAATCTAATTTATTTCTAACAAGTGCTCCAGTTGATCCGCTAGTAGCATTGAGAACTGAAGTAGCAGCACGAACAACTGCTAATCTTCCACCGTAACCTAAAAATTCAGATGCAACAAACCAATCCTCTGCATTAGCGTCTGTTGGTTTTCCAAAAAGGTCAACAAATTCTTTCTGTGAACTCACCGAAGTGATTTCTCCGATAGGACCTTTTTTGAACGAAGACGCAAAAGCAGCGGTGATTTGTTGAGCACCAATAACAACAGCATTAGATAGGTCACGCTCTTTAATAACAATTCCAGGCGATACCTGACTTGCCATGTTTTTACCCCCGTAAAGATTTCATTTTAATCTAAAATTATTTATCAAAATGATTCCTTCAACTGGGGAAAGGGTGCATGAACACTCTACCAATCAGGATATTCCCATCTTTGTGTATTAGTATTATTTTTTCTAGATTGTTTTATTCTTTTTGAAGTGCATTCTTTACACTCATAAGAATATGCAGATAAACATGATGCCCTATCTTTTCTTGTCAGATAAAAATCTGCCAATAGATCTTTTACTTTTGAACAAGATCTACATCTTCTTTCTTTAAAAAGAAGGTGATCTAAAGTAAATTGATCTTCTATGTCCATTAGTAATTCCACATATAAGATACATCTTCTTGAGTATCGCCATACTCCCACAAAGAACCATTTTCTACAAATCCTTCATCACCTTCTAATCCAGTTACAATGAATCCAAATGGTGACATGTCTTGTTCAATTTGATTTTTTTGCTCCTCATAAATTCTTTGACGAATATCATTATCCGTCATTTCTTTAAAATAATCTTGTACTGATAACCAAGCAAAGATAACAAGACACATTACTAAGTCATCATGGAATCCATCATCAGCTTCGAATGATTGTTTTTTCTGAATGAATGTAGTAAGTTCTGATATAATTTCATAGTCCCTAAACAATAATTTATCATCTTCAATTATTTGCTTAAGGTTGGCACATCCAATCTTCTTAACAGTGATGGACATCTTAATTCCAAGTTGAGTTTTGTTTCCTGAAAAACCTTGCCCAACAATTTGTCCTGCCCTTCCTCTCATAGAACACATGAGAACATTTGGGTATTCTAAATCATAATTAAGAATTGATGCTACTTGATCTCCAACATCATTAACTTCACATAAAACATAAGCATTGTTGTATGCTCTTGCCAAATCATTAATTACATTTGGAAATAGCATAGGTTTAATTTCATTGCTACGGTACTTTGCCACAATTTTATATGGCACAGTAGTAATATCAAATACAATAAAAGCAGAATAATCTCCACCAACACCTCTTGACACATCGGCAGTTATGATGTATTCTGATTTTTCTTGTGGTTCTTCATAGATGTCTAATCCTTTATTTGATGTTATTGGAGTATCAAAAACTAAAGAACGTAATTTAGCAGCAGAAATTAATGTATCAACCGATCCTAAGAATTCACATTCAAATTCCTGAGTGAACTGGCGTTCTGAAGTGTTCTTAATTGTTTCTTCTTTCCACTTGGCATCACGACCAGGAACTTCTGACCAGTGAACCTCAGTCCAAATATAATTGTTTCTTTTATTTTGAGCATCTACCCACAACTTGTAGAAGTGGTTCATACCATAGGGAGTAGAAATAATAATAACTTTTGTTTTCTGTCCAGATGAAATGGTGGGATATACAGACGAGAAAAAGTCGTCAGCAATATGGTTTGGAACGAAAGCAAATTCGTCCAAGAAAATGATGTTAAATGACATTCCTCGAACAGCAGATGCTGATGTCGATGCTGCCATAATCTTGGAACCATTCTCTAGTTCCATAGAACCTTTGTTCCAAACAATCACACCTTGCTGCAACCATTTGGGGAGATTCTCATATGCTGTTTGCAATCTCCCCAAAAGATCTCTAGCAGTTGATGCTTTGTTTGCTAGGATACCAATATTGGTACTATCATTAAACAAAGCATAATGTAAAAGATACGAAACCACAACAGTTGATTTTCCTGTCTGTCTAGGAAGTTTGGCAATATTAAATCTATTCTCGTGAAATTTGGTAACTAATTCTTTCTGGAAGTCATACATCCTAAAAGGAATTAATCCCTCATCAACGGAAACAATCTTTACATAATTTAAAGCAAAATATACAGGATCTTCTTTACATTTAATATATTCCTGTATCTGTTCCTTTGTAAATTCAATAGGAACGTTTGCTTTTTTTAATAAAGGATTACCAAGATATACACTATTATCACTCATTTGCTCTTCTAATATCTTTTTCGATTTCTTGCATACTATTTAATCTCTTTTCCCACCCATCGCCTTTGGTGGTTCCCTGTGCTGGATTGATGCAAGTATCATCTCCAAACTTATCACAAACTAAAGAAGCGAGTTCAGTTTCATTTCCCTTCTTATTTGTGCCTACCCAGTAGTGTTGCCCACCGATCCAGCACGCCCCACATTTAGGGCAGGTTTTAGTATCCATATGTCTTACCTTGAGACGGTAATGGTATTATATATGTAAATGGTGTATCGTCAAGTTACAATTTACACAAATTTGTGTCAGCAATTCCAAGCTCGAAGTGATTTAGATAAACGATCGTTTCCTGTGTTATTTTTATCTTTTTGTCTCTTACGCATTCCTTTCATTCTGGCACAAAACGACGCCCTGCGGGGATTTCCAACCTTCTTTGAAGGTGCTTTAAGGTCGCTTCCAGGATTCTCACGTTCGTAAGATTTGCGTCCCTTTTCGTTAAGACCTCCATTTTTGTTCTGACCTTCTTTGCGAGTCCAAGCAGATTCCGAAACCTCAACAGATTCATTCTTGCTTGACATATAATCAGCAGCAGTATCAATATAGTCACAAGCAAGACTTACTTTAGATTGAACCCAACCAGGAAGTTGCATCTTTGGATCTTGAACCACTGAGCGAAGACGAGTCACTGCATTCTCGATAGTATCAAGTTGACTCATAATCATTCCACCTTCATCATCAATTTCTTTCCCCATAGCAACGGCAATATGATTTTCAGACAAATGAGATTTAAAATACTCTCTCATTTCTTTAAAAGTTCTTTTCTTTTTGTGTTGTGCCTTTAGTTCTTTTTCCATCTTAAGTAAGTGAGTGTAGTAATCTGGGAATTCATCTAAATGCTGAAGAGCGATACCATAAGCTTCTTCATGTGTAGTGACATGCTCTCGCTCTACAGTAGAACCAACTTCTGCCTGTTTGATAATAGTTTCAACAGAAACACCATGCTTTTTTGCAATTTCTTTTTCGGTGGGAACTTTCTTTTTCATTAGTAAATCTCCCTCCATTGAAGACCTGCTCTGATTGTTCCAGCGTTATTACCCATGTTCGTTACCAATACAACATATACTTCAGATGAACTTGAGTCAAAATTTTGAACGATAA
>Ga0129333_10006094_pt1 | contig 11392 bp, 23 predicted proteins | sample CPB6_08_DNA_FD_94474 | JGI IMG/M metagenome (GOLD analysis project Ga0129333, IMG submission 94474) | Freshwater to marine salinity gradient microbial communities from Chesapeake Bay, USA - CPBay_Sum_0.6_0.8_DNA | ecosystem: Environmental > Aquatic > Marine > Coastal | place: USA: Chesapeake...
AAACAAAAAGAAAAAAGGAGGGAATATGTTTTATTATTACGGGAGAAAGAAACTACTTGCTGACAAATATCCAGAACCAATAGGCGATATTATTATAGAGCCTTTTGCTGGGAGTGCAGCATATTCAATGGCAAAAAACAGGTGGCAAAAAGATGTTGTTTTGTACGATGATTATTTTGTTGTTGTTGAGATTTGGAAATACCTAATACAAGCAACAAAAAACGATATACTTAATTTGCCTGATTTAAAACAGGGAGATGACTTGAGGAATATCAATTCATTATCAGAAGTTGAGAAATGGCTTATTGGGTTTCATATCAATCCTGGTTCACCTACACCTAAAAACATTGCTACAAAAATGAATAGATGGATGGCCGGTAAAAAGTATATTTCTGAAAATATCCACAAGGTAAAACATTGGAGAGTTTTTCAATCCGACTACATAAAGATAAACGAAAACTCAGAAAATATAACGTGGTTTATTGACCCACCATACGATAGACAAGGTGTATATTATATTAAAAATAGCCACAACATAAACTACAATGACCTTGCAAATTTTTGTATATCAAGAAAAGGAAGAGTAATTGTATGTGAAAATTTTGGTGCAGGTTGGTTGCCATTTAGAAGTTTTGCAACAACAAAGAGTTGCGGAACAAGAAAAAGTATTGAAGCAATATGGACTAACTTTGAAAACGATGAAAGATTTTTATTTTAATGTGCGTTGGGCTTTTTCTTTTTGTTTCCTACACGAAACTGTCTTTGGAAGCGGTCATGTAGCCATTACGCACAACAACGGACTATACGCAATAATATTGCCAACTATATCTGGTAATCAAGCATTTAACCAGAATTATCAACGAAAAATAATACGCAACAGCCCTGCTTAATGTGGGGATGTTTTCGTTTTTGCAACATCCTAAATTTCAGTAATTTCGTGTATGCAATCCATGTTCTTCCTGCTTGTAGGCATAATCATCGGAGTCCTAATGGCTTCCCATACTTCCAGGGAAAATTAAAAGCCCGGAGGTTCAGGCTATAAATTTGCCACAGTTTCTCGGGTTCAGTCGGTGCTCCCGAAAAGCCCGGAGGTTCGGGGCTTACCCCGGATGGGGTTCCCGCCGGCGGATCAGGGCAAAAAAATCCCCGGACCTGCTCAGTGGCAAGCCCGGGGAATCCGGTTTCAGTCCGGGGAAATCCGGGGTTATTCCCGGGTAGCGTAGTACCAAGCCATAAACCAGGGAGTGAGCATACAGGCAAGGAAATTATTACATAGTACATCCATAACCCGGTGCTCATAGAACTTCCTTCCAGGGAGCAGGGTTTTCCCAATGTAGAATAGGGTGGGTGCCCAATAAAGCAGGGTCATAATGATTAGGAATCTCATTTGCCGTCCCCCTTCCTTATTCTCAGTTCCATTTCGAGGGTATCCAATACCTGAATCAGGGACTCAAAGGAATAGGATTTGCCGGATGTAATGTTCAGGATGGTCAGGTATGTTAATCCGGTTTTTTCCTGAAGCTCCCGTTTTGTCATGGGATATTCACGGAGGGCAGTACGGATTTTCTCCCCGGCTGTTTGCCGGAACTTGTCAATTTTCTTTAGGGTTTCTGGTGGTGGTGGTGTTTTCCGTTTCATTGTGGTACATGGATAAAATGGTTGTCAATTAGGTAGTACTTCTTTATTGCCTGTTTGGGGTTCCCGGGTGCCGGAATCCAGAATGCCTCTAAGGAATCCTGAGTGAGGAAAAATCCATAGTGTATGGATGCTTTATACCAGGGTTTTGCCAATGGGACAAGGGAATCCCCGGGGATGCAATTTCCCGGGGTATGCTTTCCCGGATTTATTACCGGGGTTTTGCAGGAAATCCAAAGGGATAGGGATAGGAATAGGATTTTCATAGGCTACATTCGTTTAAGTCCTGCCAAATGATACTTCCATCAGGTGCAACGGAGAAAATCCCGTGGTGGCCGGATAATAGGCGAAAATCCCGAAAATCCCGGACAAGGTATTTGCCCGGGGAAATTTCGATAGGTGCTTTGTACTTCATACTGATTTTGATTTTAAGGTTAGCCCCGTTCCGGGTTCCGAGCCCGGTTAAGCAATATCACAAACGGGGTTTATTTTAGGCTTCCTCCTTCTCCAATTCCTCCTCCTCAATTTCCTCCTCCTCCACTTCCTCGGGTTCCGGTTCAGGATTTTTAAGCATTACCGGCATCACAAGGAATGTGGAATCCCCTTCCATAAGCAAACAGGCCCGGTTCGGGGTGCTCATTTCCATTGTCACGGTTTCCCCTTCCATATTCATCAGTAACTTCCTGAGAAATTTCGCATTAAACCCAATTTCCATAGGTTCCCCGGAAACCATTTCGGAACCCATAGTTCCCCGGTATTCCATATTGTAGTCAATATCAACGGCGGAAATTTCTAATTGGTTAATTAGGAAACTGAATTTAACCTGGAATGTAGTTTTATTCCCGTACAACATAGCGGAATCCAATTCCCGGATAAGTTCCACCCGGTTCAGCCGGAAATGGTTGGGATTATCCCGGGGAATTACATTCCGGAAATCCGGGTATCTTTCCTGAATTACCCGGGTTAATACGGTGGTCCTGCAAGGAAGGTAAATCCGGCAAAGTTCGTAATTATACTCAATTACCCGGGGTTCCTTCATAAACGGTTGCATATTCAGGGGAATCAGAATCCCGGGGTTATCGGGGTTATTCCCGTGGTCATAGTTTGCCGTCCTGAGTACATTGGCATCAGTGGCGGAAACGGTCCCGGGTTCAATATAAACACATACATACTGAGGTTTATAGTCAGGATTATCCCCGGCAAAGGGAATCATTCCCGTAATTTCCGGAACCGTCATTTTATATTCCGGGTTGAATTCCGGAACTTTTGGAAATTCCTCAGCATCCCCCATTCCCGGAATCTTAAATTCCCGGGTTTCTGTTTTGAGAATCAGGAACCAACCTTCCACCCGGGCCTCAAATATCCCCCGGATTTGCTTCAGGGAATCCATTAGCAAGCGTAAATCCACCACCACCGGGGATTCTACCATTCCCGGGTATTCGGTGCATATTGTGGCCTCTAAATTGGTTCCCCGGAATCCCTGTGGGGTTATTAGGATTCCTTCGCAAATTGGCAAAACTGAATGCCTACGAGGGATTACCCGGTCATATCCGGATAATAGGGACAAAATCATTTTTGAACTATGTATTTTTTTCATTTTTTAAGGGGTTTATAGGGTTTTGAATTCAGTTACAAGGGAACTAACAGGGATATTCCCGGCTAAACATTCCATCAGCAGGATTAACTTGTCATTCCCGGTTAATTGGTAAAGCTCCGTTAATACCTGTTCGGCCTTCCCGGTTCCGGTGGATTTCCCGGTTGTTTGCTTTTCAGGTTTTGCCGGGGTTTCTATTTTGATTTTAGCGGGTTTATCTAAAACTTCATTAGCCTGAATAATCAAATCTTCCAGCGTTTCCGGATCGGTTTCCTTCATCAGTTTTATTGCCCGGGTGCCGGAAATTTGCCCGGATTTCACCGCTTCCTGTATTGCTTCGGGTGCATAGGATAGGCCTATACAGTCATTAATGTAATTAGTGGATTTCCCGGTTTTTCGGGAAATTTCCGACAAGGTTTCCCCTTTTGCCTCCAGACGCCGGCAAAGTTCCCCGAATTCCAGGGGGGTTAATTGCTTCCCCTGGTTCCCGGTGCATTGCAGGTAAAGCGAATCCGTTTCCGATAGTTCCCGAATCAAAACCGGAATTTCCCCGGGTGCCTGCCCGGATTTCGATAACAGGCTAATAGCCCGCATCCGTCGGAATCCATCCACCACCCGGTAATTTCCGTCTGAATCCGGTACAACCGTCAAAGGTTGCTGTAGCCCGGATTCCCGGATTGAGTCCGCAAGTTCCTGAATATCCCCGTAATCTATACGGGAATTCATGGTTTCATTTGCCCGGATTTTCCCGGGGCTTAACTGTGTTAATTGCATGGTTTTATATTGGTTTAAGGGTGAAAAATTCTACAATTCTCCTTCATTTGCGAAGGAATAGTATTGATTCGGTTCGGGTCCTAAAATAATGTGGTCCACCGTTTCAATATCCATCAGAATCCCGGCATTTTTTACTTTTTGCGTCATTTGAATATCGGCCCGTGACGGGGTTATATTCCCGGATGGATGGTTATGGCAAAGAATAATTTTTTGAGCACCGGCAAGGATTGAGGCCCGGAAAATGTATTGAATATCAACAACCGTTGCCGTATTGCTTCCCTCAGAAACTTTAAGCCATCCTAATACCTTATTAGCCCGGTCCAATAACAAAACAGAAAAAATTTCCTTCTGTTCCAGGTTTCCGGTTAATTCGTAAAAAGCCCTAAAGAAGGAAAATGAATCCGAAATTCCGGTAATTTTTATCCGTTCTGAGGGTTTAATTTTTGTACTGTAATTCACGGAAATTTCCGCCACATGGGAAATGTCCTGAAATAGTTTTAACTGCTTTTCTTTTGTCATAAGTTTTGATTTTTAAGATTCGGACAAACCCCGGAATTAACCGGGGAATGTTTCGGGCCTCCCGTGGCCCTTCATCAGCGAACCGGGATTATTTGTCTGTGTTAATAGTCACAAATCCATAATTTTTTAACAAATCCCCGGCAATTTTTAACGCCTCGGTTTTTGATAAATTTCCCTGTGTTTGTCCCTCTCCCCATATTACTTTATATTTTTTGATTTTCGTTTTCATGGCGAACCGGGTTATTGGTGCCGGGTTTCAATTAGTTTTCCCTCAAAGTAACTCCAAGAAATACCCCGGATTAATTTAGATGCCTCTTCCATTTCCTCCGGATCATCTAATTGTGGCCCGGTGTATTTATGGAATTCAATCCGGATTAATTTATTTGCCCCCCATTCCACCGGTTCCTGGTTTGCCTCCATTCGGGCAAATTCCATAAATTCCCGGTATTTTGCCCGGGCATCTTTGGAATTACTGAGGAACTCCGTGAGGGTGTCCCCGTTACTTTGGGAATAACTGACAATATAAACGGGTTTCCCGGTGGGTTTCCTATTTGCCCGGAATTCCCGCATAAGGGACCGATAAAGGGCCTTATATCCCCGGTTTGACCTTCTGGTATCATCCCGGTCCCGGAAATCATCTATTGCAATAGAATCCGTGGTAATACAGGAAAAGGGTTTCCCGTAAACTTCCATGGTCAGCCGGTAATGACCGTAACCGGTTTGGGAAATTGAAATGTGCTTCTGGTTTTTCATGTTACAAGGGGTTTATAGGGTGTAATTATTTACCTGTTTTTCCGTTATTTGCCCGGACTTGTACAAGTCGTCAAGCCATTGAACAAAGCAGCATCTAATGTCTGTTACTTGCTCATTTTGTCCTTTGCTTACTTTTGCCTTCCTGAATAATTCCGGGTCGGTTTCCCTCAGGAATTGCCAAAACGCTTTTCGGGTTTCTTTTTGGTTTTTCATTTGTACAAGTGTTTATAGGGTGAAACTGAAATTTTAAGTTAGTTCCCGTCCCGGGTTCGAACCGGGCAAGGCCTCCAGCAGGCACGGGAAATGGGGGGATTTTACCGGAAATAATTCCGGAAACATTTCCGGCTCAGGTTTTTCTTAAAATAGGCCCTGATGGAATCCCCGTCATTATAGATATAATTCCCGTCTGAGTCTTTGGTTTCCCTGAGGGAATCCCAAATAAGGGACTTTAGTACCCTATTACACGCAGGCCGATATTCAGTGGGAAAATACTGCCCGGTAATATACCTTAATTCCCCGGCCTCATTGAGGGTTAAACGGTCCCCGGATTTTTGCAAGTATTCGGTTAATTTCCGGTCAAAGTCAGAATCCAACCGGATAAACGCAAGGTTTAAGAATTCCCTAAAGTCGTGTAGGTCCCCGGTAATTTCCCTCATTTCCCGGCGGTATGAGGATATTTCCCCATAGTCAGCAAAAGTTAATCCGGGTTTTTGACTTGCAAATTTTACGAGTTTTTCAATTGTGTTTTTCATACTTACAAAGGTTTTAAGTTCATACGGGGAATTACCCCCGTTTCGGCCTATATGGCCTCGTCAGTGAACTAATTAAATATCAAATAGGAATGTAACCAAAGCCCTAAGAGGCATATAGGACCCCGCAATTAAGGCAAATATTAGGCTTTTCCGGTCCGTTTTGTGTTTTTGTGGCTTCATGGGAATTAGGGGTTTTAAGGGGTGAATGATTAAATTAGGATTGAAATAGGTATAATTTAGTAACGGTTCCGCCCTCATTTGAAATATCATTTGACCATCTGAAATATGAATTTTCAGATTCGTCTCCTAACATGAAATTAGCGTTTCCATACTGTTTTACTGTTTTTTCAATGAATAGGTTAAGAGTCTCGACTTCATGATCACTGAGTCCTGATTCGTCCCCATTAATTAAGGCACATATGGCCCACTCAGGGATAATAAATTCAAATAATTCTTTTTTGATTTGCATGATGAAATGATTAAAGGGTGAAACAATGGGAACAAAGGTATAGTAAAAATATACATAAGTCAATACCCTGCACATAAAAAAATCCTAACAACCTGAAAGTCAGGCAAAAAAAATTAAGCAAGCCCCTAAAAAAAAGTTAATGACTAATAAAATAAGCCCACACCAGGAACCCACCAGCATACCCGAAAAAACCCCATTACCAGGAATCCCCCCGTTACCCTGGATGCACTCAGGAACCCCCGTATGGATTAGGAATGGATAGGAGGAGGATGGGGGTAGGTTTCCGGAACTATTCCCCGGTTCCCATTCCCCCGGGAATTTCCCCGTTCCCCCGTCCCCGGGACCCCCGGAAACCCCGGAATGCATCCGGATATAATCCCAATATGCAGGAATCCCGTACTTATAAGTTCTATTATGTTAAGTAAAACTATTTTCATACGGCAATCCCCTGAATTACAGGCAGTTACGGGAATAAGGCGAAGCCCTTGTACATAGTGGCAATATATATGTGTCAGGATGTCAGGATTCCGGGTTGCATCCGGGTGCCTCCCCGAATCTGAAAAGACCCCCCGGGGGGGTGCGGGTTCCCGGTTTCCGATTTTCGGTTTCCGCACGACCGGGGGTGCTTGCATATAATCATACCCCCATTACATGTACAAATATGATTTCCGGGTGAATCTGAGTTATTCCCTGAATCCTGCAACCCCCATTACACATAGAATCCTAAAATCCTATTTACCCTTGAGCCCCCGGTTACACATAGAATCCCAAAAAGCCTTAGTCCTTCCATTCCCTGAAGTTCGGGAAGCAAGCACCGGGTTAAAACCGGGGGATAAGAAAACGAATTGCAAGGTGTTTCCGGGTTTTATGGGAATCGGTGTTCAAGCCCTTGGGCATCTAAGGGGTTGCACCGGAATAACCCGGGGTTAAACTTGCGGTTAGTTTTCAGTTTTTGCGGTGTTAGTTTTCAGGGGTACTTAGGGGGTTTGTGATATTTTTGGGTTAAGTTGTTGGTTTTCAAAGTTTTGAATTAAAATTGGGATTTTGGTTTTTGTAGAAATATGCGGTAAAATAGCCGTTTTTGGCAAAATAAATTTGGATATTTCTACGAAAAGCATTTAATTGCAATAAAAAATGGAAGAAAATATTACCAATAGTGATATTTACAGGAGTAGGTTTTGGAGTTCTTTGTATTTGGGAAAGCCGGTTTATCCTGAGTTGTGTCGGTATTTGTTGGAGTGTCCGGGTTTGGGGGTTAATGAGTTCAAGGTTCTGTTGGTTTTAATTGGATACAGTAGGGCGAATGTGTTTAGGTTCACCCCGAAGATAAGAAGGGAGTTGTGTTGTGTTTGCTTTCCGGATTGTGGCTTCCGGAATGCCTATGATAAATTCAGTTTGAGTTTCCGGAAACTAAAGAAGGCCGGAATCATAGTAGGTATTGTCGGTGGCAACACTAAGGATTACAGAATTAAACAGAAATTTGATTGATATATGAAACAGGAAATTTTGCTTGGAGATTGTTTGGAACTTATGAAGGATATTCCAAACGGGAGCATTGATATGATACTTTGTGATTTGCCGTATGGAACAACTGCTTGTAAATGGGATACAATAATACCATTTGAGCCACTTTGGGAGCAATACGAAAGGATTATAAAATCTAACGGAGCAATAGTATTGACCGCTTCACAGCCATTTACATCAGTTTTAGTAACAAGCAATATAAAGCTATTTAGGTATGAATGGATTTGGGATAAAGTTCAGCCAACAGGAGCTTTAACGGTAAATAAAATGCCAATGAAACAACACGAAAACGTATTGGTATTTTACAAACAACAGCCTGTTTATAATAGACAAATGACTGATAGAAAAAAGGAAGATTTAAGAGTAAATGCGGTAAGGAATAAAAACAACCAAAAAACTAATTTTGGATATGAACACGTTGGCGGTATGACAATGAAATATGCAGATGATTATGACCCGACAAAAGTTAATCCTAAAAGTATATTAACTTATTCAAAGCAGCCAACAAGGACTAAAAATTTACACCCAACCCAAAAACCCATTGAATTATTTGAATACCTGATTAAAACCTACTCAAACGAGGGTGATTTAGTTTTGGATAATTGTGCAGGAAGCGGAACGACTGCTGTGGCTTGTCTGAATACCAATAGGCAATTTATAGTAATGGAGAAAGAACCCGAATACTACGAGATAATTAAATCCAGAGTATCCGGGGTTAAAAAGGAAAAAACCTTATTTGATTGAATATGAGTGCAGATAGTGTCTTTACGGATTTCCACCGGGCGATGAAACCCGGAAGTGCGGTGTTAGCCGAGTTAAACCAAAGGGTAGGAAGCGAGAAGCCTTCTCGGAAGGTGGTAATGAAATTCCCTTATGAGTTCAAGGATGAGCACGGGAATATCCATCCTGCCGGAACCCTGGTGGAAATTACGATTTGGACTCGGGTAAATAAGAATGGCAAGAAGTGGTTTCCCGGAGGTGTAACCCGTATGGGAAAGTATTGGTGGACAAAGTTTATTGGAACTGTATTGGAAAACCCGTGGATAAAACGGTACTTAGTTTCCGACAATGGAAAATAAGCACCCACGAGATTTACGGTCCTTATGCTATTAGGACTCCCTTTGGAAGCCGGCGGTACACGGTAAGGCCTTTTGATTGGCAGGCTTTCCGGGATTATTGTAGTCATATCAATCCCGGTATGGGGTTTGCCAATATCAATTACCGGAAGGCGAATGAGTTCGATATGGATTTTACGGGGGAGCTTAGGGTTCCCATAGAATATGGGGGGCAGTTGTTTAGGATTGGGGTTTTTGTGAAACGGACTCCGGAGAAAAAGCAGTATCTTAGCATTAAGATTTTGGATCACGAAAGCGTGAAGGAATCCGGGATGCCTAAGCGAATAGAGGGGATTGTGAACCGGATGGTTGAACGGGGGAACCTTGGATTGCTTAGTGGTGGGGTTGCTCCTGAGCCTATTGAAATTGAAGGATATGATGATGTCAATGACGAGTTTTGAGGACTTGCCGGATATAATTTCCGGGCTTTACCCTGTTCCTCGGTGGTGCTACCTTGGGAGTGTTGGGTTAAGTCATTCGTTTTTGGGATACCGTATGTGTGGGATTTTGAATGATTCCGGGGAGGAAATCGAAAAGTATTATTGGGAGAAGATTTATATAGGGAATATCCTTGGGGAGGTTTTCCACCCACATACCAAGAACTATGAGAACAACACAGAATCCCAAGATTTCAAGATGAGCCTCAATGGGCTTACGGTTACTGTTGGCTATGGAATGATAAACATAAATTTTGACGAATTAATACGATATGGAACAAGAAATTCAAGACTCAACTAAGGAGGTTTCTGTGTGCCGTCCTTGTGAGGAGAAAGCCCGTTTAGGTGCTGAGGGAGGCCAAGTTGTTGCCGGGCAACAGGGGTATTCCTTGGGGGATAAGGTTCGGAACCTGGTTTCCGGGGTGCAGGATATGGCTTCGGGAAAGTATGTGGAGAACCTGACTTATTTGGAAAGGAAGGAAATTTGTCGGAAGTGTCCTCATAGGCTGAATGTGATTACCCAGAAGTTTGAGGCCAAGAAGGTAACGAAGGCTTGCAAGTGTACGGTTTGTGATTGTTTCCTGATTACGAAGGTTGGGGCAATACGGGGGAAGTTGTGGCTTAAAGGTCAAAGTTGTCCTTTGGGAAAATGGGGGGAGGAGGCATGAATGTAAGTTTTGAGGGTAGAACTGAAATCGGAAAAGACGAGTGGCTCACTCCTCCTGAAATAGTAAAAGCCCTTGGAGAATTTGATTTAGACCCGTGTTCTCCGATAAACAGACCATGGGATACGGCTAAACACCATTTCAATATCCACGACAATGGATTAATGAGGGATTGGAAAGGTCGTGTTTGGTGTAATCCACCTTATGGAAAAGAAATGGAGCATTGGCTTGAGAAGTCTGCCATGCACGGAAATTGTGTTTGTTTGACCTTCGCTCGTACTGAAACCAAGATGTTTTTTCGTTGTGTATGGGATAAGGCTGATGCTGTTTTATTTATTAAGGGAAGGCTTAGGTTTTACCATGTTACAGGCATTCAGGGTGATAGTGCGGGGGCTCCTTCTGTTTTAATTGCATACGGTGATGACAATGCTGAAGCACTTAGGAATTGTGGTATTGATGGGAAGTTTATAGATTTAAGGCTTTCCAAAAAACAGGCGTAACCTTTTAATCCGGGTTGCGTATAAGGAGTATGAAAAAAATAACAGCAATCATTATCGCCCTGTCGCTTACTTCCTGTGCGACTATCACTTCAAACATGAAACAGGAAATCTACATTTCTGCCAAGCCTGAGCAAGCCTACGTTTATGTTGATGGCCTAAAGGTTGGCTCCGGGGATGTCGTGACCGATGTCAGACGGAATAAACGCCACACAATCACCGTAAAAGCTGAGGGGTATGAAAGTATCACCACCCGGACTTACCGGCAGGTTAGGACTGGCTATTTGCTGGGGAACATTGCTATGTGTGCTGTACCCTATGTGAACTTGTTTGGGCTTCCCTCTTTGATTGTGGATGCCTGTACGGGTGCTTGGTTTAAGCAGGAAGAAGATGCGTATTATTTCGATTTGGACAAGAAATAAATTTGCAATTTCGAAAAACCCGTTTTATCTTTGCTACCGTTGTTACGAGGTGCAATTCGTAACGGGGTGACATAAAGATTTTCTGAGGCAACTCAGGACATATAAGTTAAAGCCCGAAGCCTGCACCTCCTTCGGGTTTTTTCTTTTATACCCGGCAGAACATAAGCAGTACATTCCAAGGGGAGTATGTTCGTGATTAGTGCCGCTTTTAAATCTCAGGACATGGATGTAACTTT
>Ga0129333_10006095_pt1 | contig 11392 bp, 17 predicted proteins | sample CPB6_08_DNA_FD_94474 | JGI IMG/M metagenome (GOLD analysis project Ga0129333, IMG submission 94474) | Freshwater to marine salinity gradient microbial communities from Chesapeake Bay, USA - CPBay_Sum_0.6_0.8_DNA | ecosystem: Environmental > Aquatic > Marine > Coastal | place: USA: Chesapeake...
AACATCACAGTGCCCGTGGGTGGTGCGTTTGAATATGACGGCGTGGTGTTTTATTCCACTCCGCAGACCACTGAACAGCGAGGTGTAACACCCAGTGTGCACTTTTTGGCCTTGGCCAGTGACTATGTGGGCAGTAACACTGCCACAGCACAAAAAGTATTTGATCAAGGCACCGGCGGTGCAGGAGCCATCACGCTCAGTGCCAATACCACATATGAGTTTGAAGGCGTGTACTACATCACTAGGGCCCTTGGCACCAACAGTCACACCACTGCCACCCTGTTTGCCACAACCAGTGCCCTGACCAGTATCACTTACTATGTGGATGCCACATCATCCACTGGTGCTGCACTGACCACGGTCAGTCGCATCTATGCAGTCACTCCCACAGCCACAGTGTGCACAGCAGCATCAACATCGGCCACTGAGAATCTGGTGATCACTGTGAAAGGTTTGATGCGTACCAACAGCAGCACCACTGTGACGCCACAAATTCAGTACAGCAGCGCACCTGGCGGAGCTCCTACGTTTTTGACCAACAGCTACATCAAATTCACACCTTTGGGCACATCGGCTGTGACCACTGTGGGCAATTGGTAACAGTGTTGTTGACAGCACAGCCGGAATGTGCAATAATACAGTATGGAACATCCACTGATTGGTGATTTAGACCAGCTCACTGTGGACGAGCTCAGTGCACGAGTCACTGATCTCAATCGCAAACTGGCCATTGCCACGCGAGGCGGCAATGCCTATTTGTGCAACCAATTACGCATGGCCATTGAAACCTATCAAAACAAATATCAACAACGAGTTCAAGAAACATATCGACAACAAATCAAAGATGCCAACTTTGATGACAAAATCAAAATCGAATGAATGTAAGACTACAGTGGGACGCTGACCTTTTGGCCGGTGTTTACTTTCAAGATCAACTGCAACTCAACAGCTACAGTGTGAGTTGTCACCTGCAGACTCGTACCGCAGACTCTGCATCAATCAATGTGGCCATGGATCGATTGCGCTACTTTGTGCAGGGTGTGCTGGAAAATGCTGTGTTCATGCGCTGTGATGATGCCGACACCATTGAACGTGGCGAAATGCTCTCTGTCATGGGATTGAACATTGTGCCTCTGCCACAAGAACCAGTTGACCAAATCGTGGGCATGATGTTATACTACAAGATCAATGCAATCATGGAAGGACGCATGATCTTGACCGGAATTGACATAAACAGCAGCCTGGGCAGTGAAGTATGGTACTGTCATGACGAAGAAGATGATCCTGGTCCGTTTCGAGCTCAGGGCTGGTGGCACAGCAATGCAGCCTTGCCAACCATGAGTGTTGATGATAACCAAGATGGTAAGATGGTCAAGGTCACCAGCACCGGATGGCTAGATTTGGATCTGGTCTGGCCTGAACAATCTGTGCCCACTGATCGGCCCAACACAGTGGTGTACGCAAATTTTGCTAGAAATGAAGACAACAAAACACGGTGAGTTGGTTTACAATCACGATGATCTTTGTGATCTTGTGATGCAAGGTCATGACGTCGTCAATGTGCCACATTTGCAAGTTGACACATCAGTTGATCTTGAAACTGCTGCTGCCATTCTCACAGACATTCCCAAATTTGTTGCGTACAATGAGCTGGCCGAGCAAATGTCCACTGAGCAATTTGATCATAGAAATCAAACCCAGTGGTTCATGCCTGACGAATACAAGCAGTTAGACATAGCCGAATATGTGCTGAGTCAGTGCAGTACTCAAGCCGAACTACAACGCTGTGGGCAAGAACTCTTGATGTATCAAGAACGTGGCCTGTTTGACCTACTGCGATATCTCAAATATCTAGTGGATACCATGACCCAGCATCGTTTGATTTGGGGCGTGGGCCGCGGCAGTTCGGTGGCCAGTTATGTGTTGTACAAATTGGGTGTGCATCGCATAGACAGCCTGCACTATGATTTAGATCCGGCTGAATTCTTGCGTTAAATATAGTCAAAGGAGACACTGATATGACCAAAGAAGTATACAGATCGGCCAATGGCAAAACTGTTGACATGGGTGCACTGCGATTGAAAAATGAACGAGTGCGAGCCGTGGGCAACATGAAAGTCAATGCTCGCGGCGACGAAATTGATGATTTGAATCGCATCATTACATCAAAAAACGAAGCGGTGAACCGGCAATACAAAAAAACAGCTGGGTCAGGATTGCCCCGTCCCAGTTCAACTCGAGGATCACAATGAGCAAGGCAGCATTTGCAGCACATCGGCTGCGCAGAGATCAAATCCGACCACTCAATGATGCAGTGATTGTGAGTGACATGACTTTTGACGAACGCATCACCACGGGCGGCATTGTGTTGCTGAACGACAATGGCACAGGCAGGGGCATCAGACCGCGTTGGGGGCAGGTCTACGCCGTGGGCCCCGAACAAACAGATGTCAGCATTGGCGACTGGGTTTTGGTTGCACACGGTCGCTGGACTCGTGGCATTGATGTAGAAGATGAAAATGGCAAGATTACGCTGCGCAGAGTTGATCCCAAAGATATTTTACTGATGACAGATCAGCCGCCCGAAGACGAAACCTTCGGTGACGCAGTCCATGTAGACACTGCACCACGACACATGTTGCACAACTGACATGGCTTTCAAAATCACCTGGGATGTATCTCAAATTTTGACCGATCTGCGCCGATGCGCTGCCCAGGTCTCCAGTCCCTACAATGACGGTTTTTCCGCTTGGCATTGCAAACAAGATTTGCTTCAAGTAAAATATGCACTGGACCAGATGTTGAAAGATCTACCACACTTTGCAGACGAAGACGAGTGGATTGAGCAACAGCAAAAACAACAGGTCTGGAAAATTTTGAATCAAAAAAATCACACCAAGTGATTCAACAACCATGAAAGATTGCTTGGTCATTGTCGGTTTCAGCAGAATTGACGCAGAGTCAGAACAGTGTGCAGTATCCAGCAATGATCAAGGCATATGGTCATTTAGGGTACCGCAAGATGCCGCTCAACTGACCGAACAGGCAGTGGTAAATCTAGACAGCAAGGTGCGGGCACTGGTACATACTTTGATCTCCTGCAACTTCACTTATGACAGTTATGCAAGATCGCGAAGCATGCTCAATGACAGGGTGCGACCCAGCGATGTATTGGCCACGCTGGGAGTGTCTTTTGATCGCATCATGTCCAGCCAATTACCCAGTTTGAAAAACAGTTTCAAAGTTGACGCAACCTGTGCAGCTGGCCTAGTAGCTTTGGATCTTGCCAGCATGATTGCCAACACGCACAATGCTGTGGTGCTGATTGCCGGAGTTGACAAAAGCACGGCTCCAAAAATACTCAAAATGTTTGACACACTGGGTGCTGTGGCTGCGTTGCCCAATCAGTACTATGTGCCATTTGATCAACGCCGAGCCGGATTTGCCATGGGCGAGTGTGCTGCCATGCTTGCAGTGACCACGGCCAGTACAGCCAAAGCAAATAAATTAGACGTGCTGGCAGTGGTAGACACAGTCAACGTGCAAACTATTTTTTCACATCCCACCGCCCCCAGCGACCCTGCTTTGGCACAAAAGTTTATTGCGGCCACACTGACCAACAGCCATCGCAGGGCATCAGAATTTGCTTGTTGGGATGCGCACGCCACTGCCACCCCGCAAGGTGATCAAATTGAGTATGATATTTTTTCTCAATGTTTTCCAGACGCTGATATTGCAATCTCCAGCTTCAAAAGCCGTGTGGGACACTGCATGGCTGTCAGTGCTCTAGTTGAAACAATCAATGCAATTCAGCAACTGCAAAAAAATTATATCAGTCCAAACTTTGCATTGGAACAGCCATTGGCCAGTGACGCAAGATTGATCACTGAATGTGTTTTGACTCAAAAGAAAACTTTCATCAAGACCAGTTTTGGATTTGGGGGAAAAAATGCAGCCGCGGTGATCACTGTACAATAATTGCTCCATGTGGGGTACACATAAATACCTTATCCCCCCGACAGCAAATGCAAAAAGCAACCCATAATCAGTTGGTTCGGTCGTTGCAGGCGATGAATCATGCTTTGGCGATCATAGGCATCGTGTATGTGGTCACAACCATGCAATGGTCATGGTTTCTTGTGGCCTTGCTGACCTACTGGTTTATAGGTGTGTTTGGCATCAATATTGGCCTACACCGATTGTTGAGTCATCGCAGTTTTGCCACTCACTCATGGATGGAAAAACTGCTAAGTATGATATCTGTGGTCACAACTGTGGGATCGCCATTGGCCTGGGTAGCAATACACAGACAACACCATCGAGCTGCCGAAACAAATCAAGACCCGCATAGTCCCTATCAACTGGGCAATTTTAATGCTTGGTTTGGATTTTGGAACAAGATAAAGTTGGATACCAAACTAATTCGTGACCTAAGACAAACAGCATTTCAGAGATGGGTTCACAGATCCTATGTGTGGATAATTACAGCATACGTTGTCATACTCTTTATTGCTGGGGGACCATTGGCTGTGATTTTTGTTTACTGTGTTCCGGCCTGTCTGTGTTTGCATTCTACCAGTGCCATAATTGTCATAGCTCATCGTCACGGATATCGAACTCATGACATACGTGATCAAAGCCGCAACAGTTGGATTGCCAACTTGATCACACTGGGCGAAGGTTGGCACAACAACCATCATGCCAGGCCTTGGGCATGGAGCAACTGGGAACGTTGGTGGGAGTGGGATTTACCAGCTTGTATCATCAAACTGATAAAAAAAGCCTGATCATGTTTGTAAATCCCTACACTTTTTTCTTTTTCAATACAGTCACCCATATTGCATTGGTGGTATTTGTTTTTACAGCATCGTTGCTGGATGCAATTTTTTTGTTCACAATGTATTTTCTCATGCGCTGTTGCGGTATATCTATGTTGTACCATAGACATTATGCTCACAGTGCATGGATGCCGCCCGCATGGTTCAAAATTCCCGGAACATTTTTTGCATGCCTTTCTGGCGAAGGCACGCCAGTTTCCTGGACAGCTTGGCATTTGACACACCATAGATATTCCGATACAGAAAAAGATCCACACAGTCCAATTCATAGAGGCAAACTGTATTGTTGGTTTTTGCCAATGTTTGCCAATATTAACATTAAATTTGGAGCAAGACTCACTAGAGACCCAGTAGCAATGTGGTTTCATAAATGGTTTTGGTTTGTGCATTTGGCTTGGTTATTGACTTTGCTGGCTTTATATCCATATGGAGTGATATCTCTATATCTGGCGCCAGCTGCTTTGACCTGGGCATTGGGCACAGCACAAAATGTCTACAGTCATTTGTACGGAACACGAGCTTACAACACCAACGATGCCAGTAAAAATAACTGGATAAATGGCCTTATAGGGTTTGGCGAAGGTTGGCACAACAATCACCATCACAATCCCACACACTACCGGCATGGCATCAAAAACAATCAATTAGATCTAGGTGCATGGTTGATTGAAAAAATTGTAAGCCGTCCCCAACTAATAGAGCTGCAAAAAACAAAAACTCACAGTGATTGACTTTGGATAACTACAGTTTTATTCTCAAGAGATCAGTTTTTGATTGAATACACAGCATGATCAACACCGTATACAACATGGCACAGCGCATGATTGACAAGATACAAAACCTTAATCAACACAGTGTCTTGGTCATTGTGCCCTTTCACGTGCTTGCGTTCATTGGTATTTTTTGGCTTCCGGAATACTGGATTTGGGCCCTGGTGTTTTGGTTGCTGTTTGGCGTGATTGGCAATGGAGTTTCGGGTCATAGGTATTTTGCCCATAGAAGTTTTGCAGTAGCGCCTTGGTTGCATCCAGTCATGGCCTATCTCACTGTGATGGGAGCTTTTGCACCGCCCACATACTGGCTCATACAACATGCCCACCATCACAGAACATCTGACACTGATCAAGACATACAAACGCCGCAAAAAGGTCTGTGGCAAGCGTGGTACGGATGGTTGTTTGACAAACAGTATGTGCAATTTATGTTGAGCAACAAATTAACAGTGGCCAAGGCAATTTTAAAAAACGATGTGCAATGGTGTGAACGCTATTACTATAGAATTTTGTTTGGCTCAATTTTTTTGTTGGCAGCAGTGAATTGGAAAATAGCCTTGATGTACTTTGTGGCATACGCTGTGGAGGTATTTAGAATTGGAGCAGTGAATGCAGCATGTCACCACTGGGGTTATCGCAATCATACCACCGCCGACCACAGTCGTAATAATATCTTGGTTGGCATCTTGGGCATGGGCATAGGATGGCACAACAATCATCATGCCAATCCGAGAAAAGTAATTTTAAGCGAGCGGTGGTGGGAAATTGACATAGAGGGATACATTGCTTGGATACTATCAAAAACCAAGCTAACCTAATGTTCAGTCGCAGATCAAACACAGTGGCTTACTAAACAAGATAGGACAAACATGGATCTGAAAAAAATCAACCATCAAATTCACAAGTATCGCATTTTGTATTTTGCTGGTGCAATTTCTGTTGCCATTTCAATTTTTTACGCAGTGATGTATGATGCATGGCTGATGTTGCTGGCATCATATCTCTGGGGGCGCTGGGTAGGCTTGCTGGGAAACCAGATAGCTCTACACCGATATTTTGCTCACAAAAGTTTTTCTACCACACCACTTAAACATCAATTTTTGCTGTGGTTTTCAATACTGGGCGGTGAAGGCAGTCCAATTGCCTGGGCCACACATCATAGACATCACCACCGATATGCTGAGACGCCGAGGGATATTCACAGTCCTCATGAAAGCGTTTTGCTGTCAACTGTGGGCTGGCAAATCAAACCGGCCAAATGGTGGCTACAGGAACGTTTGGTTCAAACTGTGCCCAAAGATCTTTTGAGAGATCCATGGGTGCGATTTGTTGACCGGCACTACTACACAATTTGGTTGGTGTTGGTGATTCTGACTTTTTTGATTGACTGGCGACTGTGTTTGTTTTTTGTGTTGGCTCCTGTGGGGCATGGCATTGTTAGTGGCGCACTTTTGAATTGGTTTGGGCACTGGAAGCTGCCTGGAAGTTATAGAAGTTATGAAACTCTAGATCGAACCTATAACAACCAAATCCTAGCATTGTATCTGGGCGGCGAGGGATTGCATAACAATCATCATTATGACACATCAAAATACAATCAGGCTTTTGACTCAAAAGAATATGACTTTGGTGGCTGGCTGGTTAAAAAATTCTTTGTAGGCCAATAGCATTGACACTGTGTTTGATCACTGCTACAATGTGTGAAATCAAGAAAGAAGCCAAATGTCAATAACCAAACTTTGGGTAGAAAAATATAGACCCAACACAGTGGACAACTACGCATTTGTGGATGCAGCTCAACGCCAGCAAGTGGAAGCATGGATACGCGAAGGTTCTATTCCACATCTCATGCTGTCAGGATCGGCCGGCACAGGCAAAACCACACTGGCCAAACTGTTGATTGCCGAACTGGGACTGGATGACTATGATGTGATGTATGCCAATGGTTCCAAAGAAGCTCGCAAAGTTGAGTGGGTTGACCGGCTGATCAACTTCTGTCAGACCATGCCGTTTGGCCGATTCAAAGTGGTGTTAATTGACGAAGCTGACTTCATGAATCCCAACTCAGTGCAACCGGCGCTGCGCAACTTGATGGAAGATTACTCACAGACTGTGCGATTCATACTGACCTGCAACTATCCGGGCAAGATACTGCCGGCCATACACAGTCGCTGTCAGGGCTTCCCTATTATCAAGGCCGACCACACTGAATTCACAGCGCGAGTGGCCACTGTGCTAGTGAGCGAGGGCGTGGAGTTTGATCTAGACACCCTGGACAGTTATGTCAAGGCCACGTACCCTGACATGCGCAAGTGTTTGAACTTGCTACAGCCCAACAGTGTGTCGGGTCGCCTAGCAGCCCCGGGATCAACAGATCGCAGTGCGCAAGATTGGCGACTGGAATGTGTGGAACTGTTCAAGGCCGGGCGTGTGCGCGAAGCCAGAACACTGCTGTGTCAAAGTGCTGATGCCGACGAAGCCCAAGAAATCTTTCGCTGGATGTATGACAACATTGAGTTATGGGGAGCCACTGCCGAGCACCAAGATCAAGCCATCGTGATCATACGCAACGGCATTGCCAATATTCCCTTGGTGGCCGATCAAGAAATCAACCTCAGTGCCACACTGATTGAATTGAGTCAAATAAACACATGAGATATCTAGTACTGACCTATTATCGCAAGCCCGATGGCAAAATCGACGAACAGATGTCGCTGGCCAAACGTATCCGACCCAATGATGCTGCAACAGCCAATGTGATATTGGATTTCAAAAAACTAGAAGTGGTCAAAGCCAGCATGGGCGGAGTCAATGTGCCTAGAGATTTTGATCGCATTGTACAATATTACATGCAATTCTACGAATCCACCATAACTCGACTGTTTAAAGAAAACGGATATCAAATTGAATACCGCAAAAAAGACACAGAAGTACAATCCGCAGAGCCTGATCCTAGTTGACGCAGATGGCGTGCTGCTGGGATGGGAGTATGCCTTCTCAATTTGGATGGAAGAGCATGGCTTCTCCAAAGTAGAAAATGCAGCGTTTATCTATGATATTGGTGAACGTTACAACATTGACCGGCCGCAGGCCAAAAAACTCATTCGAATGTTCAACGAATCTGCGGCCATTGGATTCTTGCCACCGCATCGTGATGCCATGTACTATGTCAAACGGCTGCACGAAGAACATGGCTTTGTGTTTCACTGTATCACCAGCCTGAGCCGAGATCCCAATGCTCAGAAGCTGCGTGAAATGAATTTGAACAAATTGTTTGGCGATACTGCGTTTGAAAAAATTGTGTGCCTTGACACCGGAGCCGACAAACATGATGCGCTGGAGCCATATCGAGACTCAGGTTGTGTCTGGGTCGAAGACAAACCGGAAAACGCTGAAGTTGGACTGGATCTAGGTCTACGTAGCATCCTGATGGAGCATGGTCATAATATGAATCATGCCAACGAACGAATTCCGGTTGTGCGCAATTGGCGGGAAATTTACGAGCTGATCACCTCCTAATCTTCGTACAATTTCAACACAGAACCAATGATAGTGTGTCGCTGCACATCTCGTGCTTCTAGGCGACACACTTCAATTCCCGGCACAGCAGAACGCTCCAATCTCTGGCAGAGATCGATCAATCCATTGTCTCCCAGCTTGCGGTCAGCTTGTTCGACGTCGCCAGTGATCACTATCCTACTGTTGACCCCGATTCTAGTCATCAACATCTTGGCCTGTGCTGGTGTTGCATTTTGCATTTCGTCAGCTATAATCCATGAGTTTTTAAAGGTTCGTCCGCGCATGAATGCCAGAGGCGCAATTTCCACAACCTGCTCTTCTATCATGGCCATGATGTCCTGGGGACGATAATATTCCCGCATGACGTCTAACAGGGGTCTGGTCCACGGCTCCATTTTGGCAACCAAGTTGCCCGGCAAGAAACCATGCCGTTCGTCTTCCACACCCACTGCTGGGCGTGTCATTACAATGCGATCACACTGACCTTCGCGCAGGGCCTGCACAGCCGCTTGCATGGCCAAGTAAGTCTTGCCGGTGCCGGCAGGGCCCACTGTGACCACTATGTGGCTGTCGGGATTTTGCAGAGCCAACACCAGTCGCTCTTGATTGCGTGTTCGTGGCACCAAGCGCACCGGGCGCGGCGCCTGGCGTGTCTGGGGTTGAACAAAGCTAATGGTGTTTTCTACTACCTGATTCATACGTCGTTGTGCTTTCGCTGAGCGGTTTCTACTCAAAGTTTTCATCTCCTTGTGTCCGCTAAGTGGACCACAATATTTACGGGACAATCTAGATCAAAAACACCCTGGTGATACAGCCCGGCCAGGTCACTAAATACTGACCGTGAGCAGTGATCTGCGTTTGGCAGCAGACCAAACAAAGTTGGTAAATAGCACTATGCAGACTCAAAACAAACACGGAATCAACGATCGCGAACTGTTTGCAGATCACACCGATTATTGGCAAGTGGCCAATACAATTCGCGACATCTACATGAGCGACGGCAGCCTCACTACCCTGTTGGATTTTGAGCGTGTGCTGGACGAAGTTGATATCTATGCATTCAAGAACTGGGAAATTGGTGAACTTGTGGCCGGACCCGAAATAGGCCGGTATCGTGTGACTTGCAGTTTTATGTGGCCCCGGAAAATGATGCCAGATCCCCGCGGTGCTCGCAGGCTGTTGACATACGACTGTGAAATCACCTACCAACTCAAAGACATCAAGATTCCCATCAAGATCACGGATCCTTCGGACTATCGCCCCGGCACCAAAAAAGCCAAACTGATAGAAAAACCTGTGTGGTTGGTCACAATCAGCATGCCCAAGGCCCTGATGAATGACATACGCACAGGATCAATTGAAATGGAGGATCAAGAAATTGATCTTGAAGAACTGGATCAGGCCTATGAGCAAGATCTAGACAAACAAGCCAACCAAAGTGAAACACAGGCCCAAAATGCTCAACAATCCCTTCAACAACCCCAAGCTCCAGCCGCTGCTTGAAGGTCTGCAATACAAAGACCTTGACGGCATGATGAAAGCCACCATGCACGTGGACGAATTCGCCGCCAAGATGGGCGATGATGCCGACATCATTGTCGTGAGCTTTTTTGTGCGTGACCAGCAGGCTGCCAAGGACTTGGTGGGCTGGTTTGAAAAAGGCTATGATTTTGTGTTAGATGCTGATCGCAGCCCTGGCGAAATCAAACCCAATCGCTATCTTGTCTATGTGGAAATACGCCGTCGATCAGCTGCGCCACAGCACATCCAACAACTGCTGGCAGACCTTGCCACACTGACCGAACACGAGCCTTCGGACTGGCGTTGGCGCTATCAGGGTCGGGACCATGACTGGAACGAAGAAGCATTTGCCCAAACAGTGCCACTGACTCCGCAGGCCTATCGTGAAGCCAACGACGAGGATCTCAACGAAGTGCGCACTGCTGCTGGTTTGCCAGTGAAAAAAATACATGAACCCACAACCGAAAGTGTGGTGTTGCAGAGCTTGGCTGGAATTAGATGATGCGGTATCGAGAAATTCTCGAAGCCTGCTGGCAAGGTTATCGGCAGCAGGGCATGAAACGCAAGGGCGATAGGCTGGTGCACAACTGTGTTGGCACGACCGAAGACGAGCTAGATGAAAATCTGCGCAAGTGGTTTCGAGAAAAATGGGTGCGGTTTGGCCCCGATGGGAAAATTCGCGGCAGTTGTGCCAGAGGATCAGAGTCAGAGGGCAAGCCCAAGTGTTTGCCACAGAGCAAG
>Ga0129333_10006097_pt1 | contig 11391 bp, 10 predicted proteins | sample CPB6_08_DNA_FD_94474 | JGI IMG/M metagenome (GOLD analysis project Ga0129333, IMG submission 94474) | Freshwater to marine salinity gradient microbial communities from Chesapeake Bay, USA - CPBay_Sum_0.6_0.8_DNA | ecosystem: Environmental > Aquatic > Marine > Coastal | place: USA: Chesapeake...
ACGTGTACGCTGAGCAATTAAGTTGCTTACACGGTTGATCTGAATAGCAAGAGCGGCATGCTCGTCACCAACGAATGTTGCTGTACCAGAAACTAATGACTGGTCATATGTTTCTTCAACAGCACCTAGAGCACGTAGGCTAGCAAGGATTTCTTGATCGATCTCAGCAGTGATTTCTTGTGCTAGAGCAGCCATAATTTCTGCTTCGATGTCGATACCTTGTTGTGCTTGTGCGTCTTGAGCAGCCTCAAATGTCCAGCGAGCGCTTAGTTTACGAGACTTAGCTTCAACTGGTGTTTTCAAGATCTGAATGCTCATACGCTTACCTGGAGCACCTTCTAAAACGCTTGTTAGAGCAGCCTTAGGAGTTGCGTCTACGTTATTACCAGAATAAGCAGCAGCAATCTTGAATGGGCTTAGTGCTTCTTCACCTGCTACAACGCCGTCACCGCTATCAGCGTAACGAACACGTAGAGTATGAATTTGACCAACTGGACCTGTCATTGGCTGAACACCGATGATTTCGTTAGCAATAACGGTTGGCATTACACGACGAATTACTGGTAGAATTACACGATTTAGTGTAGCAATATTACCTGTGCTTGTTGCACCTGCTGTTGCGGCTTCTGCCAAGTATTTACGTGTGTTTTCCAAACATACTGCCATAGAAGCACGACGGTTACCTTGTAGGCCTTCAAGCAGAGCGTCTTTGGTCTCTGACCATCTTTCATTTAATAGTTTTGACATTTTATGTCTTCTCCTTGAATTATTTTAGACCCGCTAGTTTGCGGATATCTATAATATTATCGAAGCCTACCTCGGGCTTTTGTTCACGATTTCCAGTTACTTCAGTACTCTCAATCAAAGTAGATTTCTTTTCTACTTTTTTCATTTGGCCTTCCATCACTGTTGGTAGGTATTTCTCATATGCCTTTGCAAGATCTCTGGTCTGTACAGACTCAAGAAGCGTATGCATCAGCTCCCTTTTGTCGGCGCCTAACGGTGCCAATAACTCAGACATTGCCTGTTTACGTTCCATCAGGTCTTTAGTAACGCGAAGTTCGCGGTCCTTAGATTCTGCTAGAGTTTGTTTTTCAGCAATAGCCTGTTTTGCTTCTGCTAATTCTTGTTCTTTCTTTTGTAAAATTTTCAACAATTTACTTGTTTCAGATTTTTCATTAAGATAAGAACTAGCATATTCCTGTGCAAATGCTTCATAAATGCGGCGTCCGAAGTCATTGCTACGAGCGCTAGAAATATCTTCTCTCAATTGTTTAATTTCGGAAGTTAACTTTTGCTTGATAACATTTTCTACGACCTTAGCACCTTGACTAATAAATTTTGCCTTGATTTCTTCAAACTTTACTCTAGAGTCACGAATTAAACGAACTTTCGTCTCTGCTAGATCACGCTTGTCGATAGCAAATTCATTAATTTCTTTAGCAAGTGCATGTACAATAAACTGTTCTAATTTTGCAAAATTCTCAGATACTTTCTTACGATCACCTTGGAATTCTACAAGTTCTTTGCCTAGTTGTTTGATAACAAAACCTTCTAGTTTTTTAGCATCTTCACTTAATCTTTTTTGATACTGTGCTTTTGCTTCTGCTAGTGCCTTTTTGTCTTCATGTAACTCGGCCATTTCTGCGGCCAATCTGTCGCTTAACATTTTGTCGATTGCTTCAACCATAAGTGACTTATCATGGTTATACTTCTGAGCAAATTCTTCACGTAGTTCAGCGGTAACTTGGTCGCGATTCTCTTGAAGTTTAGCAACAAGAGCATTTTGCAATTCAGAACCTACATCCTCTGAAATTGCCCCACTCTCTACTAATTTTTTGAATGCGTCCAACATTTACTTTTCTCCTCGGGCTTATTTTAGACCTTTGATAATATTCAAGAGACTTTCTTGAAGATATTTTTGGGCCTTTGGATCTTCTTTAACTTCTTGTGCTACCTTAAATGCTTTATTTCCACCTCTTGTGTTCATCAAATGCTCATAAACAGGAGTAGGATAGGCACCAGGTGCGCTGGGTTGGGCTACTATATCTACTGTAATGATTTCGAAATCGGATACTTTGCCAGAATAATCATCAACGTTACCGCTGCCTCTTGAACTGACACCTAGTTTTACACCGCTTTCTAACATTGTACGAATTAGATTACCCATTGGAGTAGGAAGAATTTTCATCTTCCCGTATCCATTAGGACCTTCCATCCACATTTGTGTTATCATGTGGCTGACACGATCCAAATTTACTTTAAGGTCGTCTGGATGGTCAACTTCACCTAGTACACTATAACCGCTTTGTATTTGATCATTTAATGTTTTTACAGCACGTTCAATTTCATCAACAGGGTAAACTCGTTGATTAGCATTGCGAATTCCCCCTTGAATAGCGATTCCTTTTAGATAAAGATTTTTACCTTCCTTGTCATCGCTTTCAAGGATTACTTGTGCTTGATCAAAACTTAAATGTTCTCTAAGGTATGCTAATTTCATCCAGATTCTCTAATTACTTAATATGCTTGATCAATTGCGCCTGGTTACCCATGCTAGTTTGACCTGCTTTATCACCTGTTCCTGAACCTACTGGACCTGGACCAGAACCTTTCTTCTCAGCACCGTGACCGCCGCTGACCTTCTTAAGATTCTTTACACCCATCTTTCCACCAGGGACGTTTCCGTTACCACCGTTGTCTTCTTTAGCATTGCTTAAGAATCCGCCGGCTTTTCCTGCTGGGCTTGTACCAGTTGGGCTACCACCTTCGTGATGACTTTGATTTAGGTTTTTAGCATTAGCACCTGTGTTAGGCTTTCCTGAACCGCTGCTAATTGGGCTGCGACCTTCTACTGGAGCACCTTCAGTGTCACCTGTATTAGCGCCAACATGCTTAGCCTGCTGCTTCATGTTGCTGCCTTTGTCCCAATCGTTACCTACTTTTTCTACGTATTCACGAGTTAGACGACGACCTTCCATAAAACCCATCATGTCATCTTCTTTAGGCATGTCGCTGTCCATGTCGTCATCACCTGCTGCGAATTCATCATCGCCGCCCATGTCACCACCTGACATATCTTCAGCAGCGTCAAACGCAGCCTGTAGTTCAGCCATAGCATTTTTAATGCTCATTTTTAACTCGTCTTCTGGACTATCAGCACCAACATCACCTTCTAGGTCATCTGTGGCATCACCACCCATGCCATCCATTCCACCCATTGGTTCTTCGTCGTCACCGTCCATCATATATGAATCTTCTAGATCCATACTTTCATCGGCTTCTTCGTCTTCGCTTTCGTCCATTTCTTCGTCAGTAGATTCATCCATCTCTTCTTCTGACTCGTCCATTTCCTCATCTGCTGCTTCATCTACAGACTCATCTGCATCTTCATCTGCTTCGTCTACAGATTCTTCTTGTTCTTCTTCAGCAATTAAATTTTCGTAAATTTCTCTAGATTTTTCAACGACAATTTCATGAAAAAGCTCATTGGCTTTATCATGTTCTTCGTTCACAATGTAATCTAGAAGTTGTTCAAACTTCGTCATGACTTTTAATCTCCTTAATCGTAGCGGCAAGGCTGTAAGGTTATTTACATATTGAGATTAAAATCTTATTAAAATAGGCATAAAATTGTCAGTTTTTGACAATTTTTTTTAAAAAAAATATTTAAGCAGGCTGTTCTGGGGGAGGAGTAGCATACATACGTCTTACTAACCCCATTTCTTCTTTATATTCTTTTTCCCTGGCTTCTCCTGCTTTTCTAAGTTCGCTTAACATTTTAAGGGTTAATCTAGTTTTCCTTAGATCGTCTGTTTTCAAAATAGATGTATCGTTATCGGATAGGTATCTGTTATCATCTACCATATCTGATTTCTTATCGTTGAAATATATAAATTCTCTCAAATACATGATAATATTTATAAAGTTTGAGGCTGTTCAGTTGGGGCTGGTTCAGTTGTTTCAGCACCAGGTTGTGCTGGAGGTGGTGGGGTTGTTGCTCCGGAAAGGTTTGATAAGTCGGCCGACATACCTCCTGAAGTTACACCCACTGATCTTAGTTCAGCGGTTGCTGGTAATTCTGTACCTTCATCTATGTTTTCTTCCTTCCACATACGTTCATTTTCAGCAATTTCCTCGGTGGTCATGCCTAAAAATCTCTTCATAGCAAATCGTTTGCTAACGAAAGGAACAGCCACCATAGTATTAAATGTGTTTACTCTTGCTGTATCCATTTCTGCCTGACGATATGCCGCGAAATTCTGTGGAGGATTAAATTTTAGATCAAATAAATTATTGTCAATATTAATGCCTTTGTTATGAAGGTACAATTTGAATTCAGAGTCAAATTGCTCATGCATCATAGATTGTAATCGTTCACAATATTTGTTAAACCTAAGTTCTTGTATGTAAGCAGTTCCCACTCTTCCATCGTTGAAATTGCTACCTCCATCATCTGGGCCTGTAGGTAAGTAACTGCTAGGTATGCGCAGAGCACGGAATAACTTATTGGTAAAGTATTTGAGGTCATCAATTTCTCCTAAGTTAGTTCCACCTGGCAGTACTTCAACCTTAGACCCTCTACCTTCTGCTGTTTGAGGGAAAAAATAGTCTTCATTGATGCTTAAAGGATTATATCCTGCGTCTATAACTGACTGACTACCACCTGTTACTGAAGGTATACGTCTTTGATTAACTTCATTTTTTACTCGTTCTACAAAACTCATAGCGATATGGCTTGGCATATTGCCAACATCGATATAAAATACACGACGCTCTGGAGCACGTTGAATACGGTAGATAATAATGGCATCTTCAAGCAGTTCTTTTTGTTTATAAACTTTGAAAATGCTTTCCATAAGGCTAGTACCAAATGGATAATTATTGTCCAATCCTTCACTCATTGAAATGTGAATTACATGAGTTGCATCAATAGCGTATTGATTTTCATGTTTATCAAATCGTGTACCGGAAATATTTGTAGGAAAAGCACCTGTCATGCCTCTACCTGGATTCATCTGTCCACTGGCATAACTGCTAGCATATTGGCTACCTCCTCCAGTGACATTTGAAGGATTAATTGCCGTAGTTGCTAATGTTTCTAAGTTTGGGTTAAAATCTCTGATCATATATTGTTCAGGTTTTTTACCTTCACTCTCATTAACAATAATCTTATCTACTTTACCGCAATCAACAAACAACCATTTTTGAGTTTCAGGATCTCTAATAAAAAAGACATCACCGTACTTAAAAGCATTACGTACAATTTTAAAGATTCTAAGTTGAAACTTGTTCATCTTTGTCCATTGCTGTAGGTATTTTTTAATTACAGTGATTTCAGCATTAGTTGCTTTATCTTTAAAGAATATCTGAATTGGGGTACCATTTTCTTCATTAGTCTGACTACAAAATTCAGCAAGAATATCTAATGCAGCATTAACCTCACTATCGCTGTCCATAGTGTCATACTGACCGTAACGTTCTAGCCTGTTTGGGTGTCCTGAATAAACATCAGGTAAAAAACTGCTGTAGTTTCTATGGTCTGGATTAGTCAGACTAGATGTACCACTAATAACACTCAGTGCTCCAGTGGGTTGTTTTACAGGGGTGAAGTATTTGCGCCAGCTCATAGTGTATTTAATTAATTAGGAAGGAAACAAATTAGGATTTAATGCCTTCACGCCTTCCATAGTCCTTTTGGTATTTTCCGTCATTTCTTTTGTATACTTAAGAAGTTCGGTCATTGTTTTATTTAAGGAATTTAACTCTAGGGATAAAGATTCCATAGATTTTTTATCAGACTTTTCTGACATACTAGGAAGACTTTCTTCTAGTTCCTTTCGCAATTTATCTGCCTCTGGACCTAAATCAGGTTTTTTAGTTCTAGCAGCAATTTCTTCAGGACTAGACCCTAATAATCCAAATGTCAATCCATTAAGAGCGCTACTTCCTGCATTAACTAATTTTTGCCCCATTGTCGCATCTTTATCAGCAGTAAAACCTTTATATGCATCATACGCACTCATACCTGCTGCTAATGGTAGTGCGGCTTTTCCTAGTATCTTAGCAGCAGGTCCTATGAGTTTACTAAGTCCTCCTCCAGCAGCACCTAATTTTCCAACAATAGAATCGATCATATTGCCGCCACCGAACTTCTCGCCTATTTTCCCTATTATATCTTTTATTCCGCCGGGCCCTTTATCACCGAGTTTATCCACAAGTTGATTCATTACCCCACCGCCACCACCACCTGATGTTATGATTACATAGTAAGGTCTTTCTGCACTACCGTCGGGTTTACCTCCTGCTCCGGATAGTGCTCCTACAATATTTCCAGGCCCAGAGCCAAATAAACTACCCATGGCTCCTTTAACACCGCCTGTTTTATATCCTTGTATGGCTCCACCGGCTACAGATGCTCCTTTCTTCCAAATGTCTCCTATTCCTGATCCTACATCCTTAGCAACTGATCCTAGTTTATATGCCGCGAATGCCGCAGTTAATCCTATAACTGTATATTTCAAAGCAGCCATAGCAGTTTCACTACCTGTAACCACTCCTAATAGTTTAGCCAATGGGGTAAGGACTTCTGCAAATCCTTTAATTACTGCATTAATCACAGGGAATAAAGTCTGCATAACAGGCAAGAGAGCAGACAGTATAGTATTTCCTAACTCTTGTAAGGCTTTTTGCGCATCTGCAGCATCACGTGCTTCACTTTTCATCCGTTCTTCTTGATTTTTAGCAATAGCATCTCGTTGTTTAGCAGCATCTTCAGCAGTCTTAATACCTTGTTGTTCGTTTCTATTAGCAGTTCCAAAAATAGTGCCCATGATATTAGACAAGGTACCACCGCCCATTATAATGGCTTTACCTGCTTCTCCATAGTCTTCTTTGGTTTTATTTGCTGCCACACGCATGTCATCTGATGCTTTTTTGATGTCATTCATGCCTTTAGATGAATCATTAACAGCATCGGCCATACGTTTATTTGCTTCTGCCATTCTAGGTGCTACAGCAGTAAATTCCTGTGCTGCCTTTGTCATAGGAGGGAGGCCCATCATTTGAGCCTGTAGAGCATCTGCTGCTCCTTTACCGCCTGTAGCCATTGCTTCTGCTAGAGCAGCATTTGCTTTTTTCTTACCTTCTTCGTCAAGAGTTAATAGATATGCTTGGTATGCCTGGTTTGCTGCCTGCTCTTTCAATGCCTGTTCTTGTTGTTCTTTTGCCTTACCTGTGATTTGTGCCAACGCATCTAATTGTGTAAGGTATTCTCCTGCGGCTGCACTCAATGCTCTTGTATCTTTCATCTCTTGAGCATTTCGTCCCCCCGTCATAGATATGTAAGTCGCTAGTCCTTGATTAAGTTCATCTGTGGTATAGCCCAAAGATCTAAGTTCACTGCCTAACTCACTTTTCTGTAATTGATTAGCAACGTTCAAGAAACTTTTAGCACCTTGTTCTGCTGTTCCTCCCATTCTAGCAAATGCTTCGCTGTTATTCTTCATAAGATTAGCGAAACCTTCTAAGGTAGTATAGGCGTTACTAGCGGCCATTCTCATTTCTGTTAAACTACCACCAAAATTTATACCAGCCTTAGATATGTCTTGATACGTCTTTAAATAAGTTTCTTGTGCCTGTGCTAGTTTAGTTGCACCTTGAAATACAGCGCCCAACGGTCCTGGTAACCTAGCAAATGCACTAAAGACATCGCTGGCCTGGGCATCACCCTTAACCAGTTTCTCACCTAGGTCTGCCGCAGCACTAAACGTAGAACTTAGTGCGCCCGCTACAAAGCCTAGCGTTTCAAAAGACTTACCTAGTTTAGAACTACTAGCACTTACCTGTCCTAAACTTTGATTCGCCGCTGCTACAGTTTGAGGATTTAAACCGCTACTCGTGGCTAAATTCTGTAAAGCAGTAGCACTTTGTTTATTTGCCGCCAAAGTGGCTTGAAGTAGTTGTTTTAATGTTGCTTCAGTAGCAGCATTATTAAGAACTACGTCTTCATTGCCTATTCTGCCGGTGACTTCTGCCATTGTAAATTAGAGGTTATGTATGTAGATAAATAAGTGTAAACATGATCTATTAGTTTATTTATCGGAGATAATAATGGTTCAAAATCAGCACAATCCTTTGGCCAGTTTCATGCGTCAGCCTAAAATATATATTAGTCTGCCTAGTCAAGGACAATATTACCCGCCAGGTAGCATTGAATTAAATGAGACAGCACAATTAGCCGTTTATTCAATGACTGCCAAAGATGAACTTTTATTAAATGTACCGGATGCTCTTATGAACGGGCAGGCAGTTGTAGATGTGATTCAAAACTGTATTCCTGGCATAAAAGATGCTTGGCATGTACTCAGTATAGATATTGACTTTATATTATTAGCAATACGGTTAGCCACTTATGGCGAAATGATGACAACACCTATTAAGATTAATGACGAAGTTGAGTTTGAGTATCAGGTAGATCTTAGAGTGGTAATGGATAATTTATTAAGTCAAATTTCGTGGAATCCAATAGTTTCGATTAACGACGAAATGACTGTATATGTTAAACCTGTATCATATAAAGATATGACTAAATCTGCTATACAGACTTTTGAAACTCAGAAAATCGTTCAAGCAGTTAATGACGAAAAATTATCTGAAGAACAAAAACAAGAGATTTTCAAACAGAGTTTTAGTAAACTAACTGATGTTACTATAGGTATGATATCTTCTAGTGTTTTTAAGATAGATACAATAGCAGGGTCAACAGATAACTCAGAACACATTAGGGAATTTATCGAAAATGCTGACAAGGAAATTTTCAATAAAATACAACAACATTTAGATATTTTACGAGAAAACAATACAATTAAACCCGTAGTTGTACCAGTAACTGATGATATGCGTGAAAAAGGTGTTACAGGTGATACTATAGAAGTACCATTAACTTTTGACCCGGCAACTTTTTTCGCATAAGGCTTTTGTACCTCAACATAGAAGAAGTTGAGAATCTTGTTAAGACTTACGACAATAGTACAAAAGCCTTAAAAGAAGAACTATTAAAATTAAGTTGGTTTATGCGAGGTGGATTAACCTACGACCAGGCTCATTTACTTACACCAGATGAAAGACAACTTATTAGTAAAATAATTGAAGAGCACTTAGAAACAACTAAAGAAAGTGGACTACCTTTCTTTTAAATTTTACGTCCTAAAAATTTACTGTTGAATTCTACAACTACTTTTTTCTTCTTACCTGGAGCAGGTTTCTTAGCAGGTTGTTTTGGTGCAGGTTTTTTAGGTTGTTTGCTTTCTTTCACTGCTTCTCGTATTCCCATTTGCTGTGCTTTTTGTATGGCTAATTTGTCCGCTGCTGTCTGCTGAAATCCTGGTTTAGCCATAGCAGCATCCTTTGCTGCTTTTACAGCCGCATCTTGTTTGGCTTTTTCTGCGTTAGCGGCTTGAGTCGCGGCAATTTGTTGTTGTGCCGTTTGTTTGTCAGCCTGTGCTGCCTGTGCTTGTTGAGCACTTTGTTTTTTAACCTGACTTATGTCTACACTTGTACCTGTAGGAGCAGCAGGTGAAGGATTAGTTCCCGCTGGGGATGCCTGTTGAGCACCAGGTGATGAAGGTTGCTGTATCTCAGGCTTGGTCAATTGTGCTGCTATATCTTGTTTTTGATCTGGGTTCAATTTGCCTATAATATTTTTTAAATCATCTAATTCATCCGGCGTTGCCTGTGGAGCAGGATTAGTTCTTGCCTGAGCGGGTGCAGCAGGTTGAACACCTGTGGCAGATTGTCCTGCTGGAGGTACTGTATCGTTTGGCTGTACACTAGTACTAGTTGATGTTGTGGTAGCGTCAACTTGAGGTGTTCCTGCTACTGCTGCCTTGCCTTTAGCATAACCTTGTTTCATTCGATCCCATGAACCAGCAGCACCGCCTGCTACAGCACCTATCCCTTGAGCAACTCCGCCGACTCCTTTTGCTAGAATGTCTGTAAATCCTTCTTCTAATTCAATTGGATCGCTAACTATAACTTCATTGATTCTCATGTTATTTCCCTAACAAGGCTAAAATTTCTTTTTGCTGGGCAGGAGTTAATTTTTGTATTCTTGCCACTATTTCCTGCGTATTTATTGTTTGATTATCTGTTTTAGGTGCTACATTATTCTGCGTAGATGTTGAGATTTCAACACCTATATCTTGAAATGATTGGTCTATAATTGATGACTCAACTCCTGCGTCCTGTAAAATTTTTCTAATTTCTTCGCTATCTGTAGGACTTCCTGCTTTTTTCCATGCAGAGTTTAACTTATCAACCGTAACTTTAGTAGTTAAATTTTTACCGAATTTTTGTGCTGCACCTTTTATGCTGTCCCAGATGCCTTCGTCTATGCGCTTATTATGCTCTAACGATACTTTTGAGAGCAATATTTTAATATTAGATTTGTCCAATTCATAAGATTCTTTTACATTACCCGCCGACATTGCGTACTCTTTAGCCTTAGTTGCGGCAAACTTTTTAGCCTGCCCAATCATCATAGCACTTGGATTATTAGGATCCTGAGCAAATTTTTGAATAAAAGCGTTATAGGCTTGATCGTATGTCATATTACCAGTTAGACCTGGACCAGTAATAGCAGGAGTAAGTTTTTCAGTGCTATCTCTACCCCTAATCAAATCCCCTAACTTGCTAGCACCATAAGCCAATCCGCCAGTTTTAGCCCCTTGATAAATTGCTGAACGAATATCTTTACCTTGTAACAATTGATCAGTTAATTTCAATATACCTAATACGGCGGCACCCCCTAGACCTGCGCCAGTAATACCAGCGGCAGCAATCAGCGCCGAATAAACAAAACCTTGAATGATAGGATGCTTCTCAGCAAAATCTCTATATTGCTGAACATATTTGAAAACACCTTTATCTCCACCTGTAGCCTGTTTTAATTTTTCCGCTGCCTTATCGTAAGCACTGGCAAAATTATTCATAGGAGCACTATTGTAAACTTTGTTTTTTAGATCTTCCCATGCTCTGTTAACTGCGGTGGCTGCATCTTTACCTTGACCTATTAGAGTCCTATTGTTTTTAATACCAGATTCTATATTAGAAAATATCTGCTGAATTTGATCAGCGGTAAGATTGGCTTCTTTTATTAGAACACCTGCATGTTCCCATAGACGCAATGATTTTTGTTCTGTTAAGGTCAGACCTTCATACAGATAATAATTTTGAGTTTCAACAAAGATTGTATTAAGGCGCATTTAATATTTAGTAACGAACTACGTTCGTTTGCTTCTTCGTCTACGAGACTCGAAGCATTTTTGTCTTTTAGTATCATCTAGATTAAGTGGTCACACTTCGCCCAGGGCGGGCGAAGTTATGCATCAT
>Ga0129333_10006098_pt1 | contig 11391 bp, 8 predicted proteins | sample CPB6_08_DNA_FD_94474 | JGI IMG/M metagenome (GOLD analysis project Ga0129333, IMG submission 94474) | Freshwater to marine salinity gradient microbial communities from Chesapeake Bay, USA - CPBay_Sum_0.6_0.8_DNA | ecosystem: Environmental > Aquatic > Marine > Coastal | place: USA: Chesapeake Bay...
ACTGATCCAATGGAAAAAGAAAATTCAAAACGCGGTCAGGCCCTGCTGAAGCTAATCAGTGGTCCCCTGCTTTTCTTTTTGGTTTGGATACTGGATCCGTTTCAATTGGGTGAGTCGGCCAACAGGGTATTGGCTACTGCAGTCCTGATGATCACCTGGTGGATAGCAGAGGCTCTTCCCATGCCTGCGGTTGCTCTGCTTCCACTGGTTTTATTTCCGTTGTTGGGTATTGCAAAAATTGGAGAGGCCGCTGCTCCATATGCCAACGAAGTTGTTTTTCTTTTCATGGGGGGATTCATGATTGGATTGGGAATAGAAAAATGGAATTTACACAAGCGAATTGCACTTTCCATTGTCCAATTCACGGGTACCAATGGTAATAAGATTATACTTGGATTTATTCTGGCTACCGGATTCATCAGCATGTGGTTGAGCAATACAGCTACTACCATGATGATGCTTCCTATTGCTACTTCTGTGATAACGGTAGTGACTGCAAAAAATGCCCACAATCAGCAGCTTCGTCACTTTGCAGTATGCATGATGCTTTCAATTGCCTATGCATCCAATTTTGGAGGCATTGCTACCATCATAGGCACGCCTCCGAATGTTGCCTACGCGTCGTTTATCAGCAAGGAATATGGAGTGGATATTTCATTTGCGGGATGGGTTGTGGTATGTCTGCCCGTTTCCCTGCTGTTGTTTTTTGCACTTTATGGTGTACTAATCTGGATGTTTCCCAGTCGGATTGACTCCAGCGAAGACATGAAGGTGTTGATCAGGGATGAATTGAAGGCATTGGGACCAATGACGGTACCTGAGAAAAGAGTATTGGGAATATTTCTAACAACTGCATTTTTATGGATAACACGGGATCTGATCAATCAATTGAATATAGTTCGATTGGACGATAACATGATCGCAGTTTTTGGAGCATTGCTGATGTTTGTAATTCCATCGGGCAATTCGTTTCGCGCTAATGAGCGGTTACTGGTGTGGTCGGATACATCCAAAATGGCATGGGGAATTCTGCTGTTGTTTGGAGGAGGAATTACGTTAGCAGCTGCATTGGAAAAAGCAGGAATTATTGCATCATTGGGTCAATGGCTGGCTGGATTTACCGGTAGTTCTATTCTTGTACTCATAGCTGTGATTGCTGTGATGTCCATCTTCATCAGTGAAGTGATGAGCAATGTTGCACAGGTGATTGTTTTTGCGCCTGTTGTTACGGGTATTGCGGTGGCCATTGGAGCGGATCCGTTGTTGTTGGGAATGCCAATGACCCTTGCTGCAAGTTGCGCATCGATGATGCCGATGGGAACACCACCCAATGCGATTGTATTTTCAACGGGACACATCAAATTAGGTGAAATGCTGAAAGCCGGATTCATATTGAATCTAATTTCAATAGCCTTGATTGTCCTGACTTCTTATTTCGTATTGCCGCTAATGATGAAGATTAATCCCTAATGTTTAAGATTGGGATTTTTCGCCGTATGCAAGATCACCTGCATCTCCGAGACCAGGAACAATATATCCTTTTGCAGTGAGTTCTTCATCGATGGCCCCGCACCAAATTTGTGCAGTCGGTTCGTGGCGTCTTACAAATTCCAATCCTTCGGTGCATGCAATTACCGATGCGATGTGCAATGATCTTACCTGTCCTTCTCTTCTTAGGTATTCGATCGTTTTTACCAAAGAAGCTCCAGTTGCTAGCATGGGGTCACATACGATAAGTGTCCGATCTTCCAATGAGGGACAGGAGAGGTATTCAAGGCTAATTTCAAAACTACCATCCCGGTGATGTTTCCGATATGCGGCCACAAAAGCATTATCGGCTTTATCAAAATAGTTGAGCATTCCGATATGAAGTGGCATGCCTGCTCGTAAGATGGTAGCCAATACCGGTTGATGTGCTAACATTTTTTGCTTTGCGATCCCCAAGGGCGTGGTAGTTTCCTGTTCTTCCCAGGGCAACACTTTGCTGATCTCATAAGCAATCACTTCTCCAATTCGCTCAATATTTCTTCTGAACCTCATGCGATCGGTTTGAATGGAGACATCGCGCAGTTCTGAAATCCAATTACTGACCAAAGAATGTTTTTCGCTTAAGTTGGTGATCATACAATGCCTATTTTTGCGGTAGCTATAAAATTAGTGATAATCCATGTTATACAGGGTGATTGGTATCATGAGCGGTAGTTCGTTGGATGGGATTGATCTGGCCTATGTTGTTCTAGACGAACAGGGTGGGAAGTGGAGCTATCAGTTGAATGCCACTGCTTGTTATCCCTATTCAAATGAATGGATTGACCGCTTGAAGGGAGCGGTTTCTCTAAAAGCAACCGATTTCATGCGATTGCACGCTGAATACGGTCACCATTTAGGTAAAACAGTCAATCAATTTATTCAGGAGAATGGTTTGGAATTCAACGTGGGACTCATTGCTTCACACGGCCATACCATCTTTCATGAGCCAGGAGTGTTTACTGTTCAAATTGGAGATGGAGCTGCTATTGCAGCAGAAACTTCATTGCCAGTTGTATCAGATTTAAGGGCAATGGATGTTGCATTAGGTGGACAAGGAGCACCAATTGTCCCCATGGGAGAAAAATTGCTGTTCCCTGATTATGCCTGGTTATTGAATATCGGCGGCATAGCGAATATTTCATTTCGAAGCAATCTTGGCAACTATACAGCGTTTGATGTTTGTCCCGCTAACCGCGTGTTGAATTTGCTTGCAAATAAATGCGGCAAAGAATTTGATGAAGATGGCGCAATGGCCAGAACAGGTGCTGTCCATGTCGACCTATTGAATGAACTCAATGCTTTATCCTATTATAAAGTGCCATTCCCTAAATCATTGGATAATGGCTTTGGAATTGATCATGTATTTCCTTTGATTCAATCATTTGGACTTTCTCCGGCAGATGAATTGGCAACCTATACAGAGCACATTGCGTGTCAAGTGGGAAACTCAATATCAGAAGCTCTTGCGAAACAGGAAGCGTCACGGGGTGAGTCTGCCATGTTGGTCACTGGAGGGGGAGCACTCAATAGCCATCTAATTGAACGTATTCGTTACTATGCTTCGCACAATGCAATTGCTGTAGCCGTCCCTGATCTTCAGACCGTAATGTACAAAGAGGCCTTGATCATGGGATTGTTGGGTGTATTGCGCTGGAGGGAAGAAGAGACCGTATTGTCTTCCGTAACGGGTGCCCGTCAATCAAGCATTGGAGGGGCATTGTGGATGGGACATCAATAAAAAAGCCGGTCGTTCAACCGGCTTTTGGAATTATTTGTATCCCCATTTCTTCATGATCGCCAGATCCTCTTGTGCACAATCCAGGGGAGTTCTTCCCTGATACGATTCCTGTTCAATGATGAAATGTTTGGTGCCCCATTTTCTGCCCAGATCAATGACCTCTTTTACTGGCACTATACCTGTTCCGAGAATGGTTGATTCATATTTTTCATGGCCCTCTTTGGCCGCTATCTCATCTTTCACGTGCATTGATTCAAAGCGACCAGGATATTTCTGCATGATATCAAGAGCTTTTGCGCCTCCATTGATCATATTGCCAATATCCAATTGTTGCATAACGAGTTTTGGATCGGTTTCTCCAAGAATGATATCATAGAGCGTGCGATCGCCCAACTTTTCATTGAATTCAAAATCGTGGTTGTGGTATCCAAACTTCATTCCGTATTTCTGACAGAGTTCACCTGATTTATTGAATACTTCCATGAACGCCTTCAGCGCATTTAAATCGCGGCGGGTGTTGGTTTCCATAGAGGGACTAATAACGTAGTGCTGTCCCATTGCAGCTGCATCTTCCACGGTGTATTTCCAACCATCGGTAAAATCTTTTTTCGAAGCATCATAATGCTTGCTGGTCATAACGGTGTGACCGCTAGGCATGGTCATGCCAAGATCGTCTAGAATCTTTTTGAATTCAGTAGCGGTCCAGCCGTAGAATTTTCTATTGATGTAGTTGGCGTGTTCTACGTGTTTATATCCCATCTTGGACAGTTTGGTCAGGGTTCCCATTGGATCCTTGCTCATGTCAGTACGAATGGAATACAATTGTATACCGGTGAGCTCTCCTTTTTTGGCTAATGCAAACAAAGATGAGTTGGCCAGTGTTGCTCCGGCTGTCAATAGCGCCGTGTTGCGTAAAAATGATCTTCTGGAACGATTCATATGGCTTGTTTTAATCGATGATGGTATAGACGATCAAGTTAATGAATTTTCAAGAATTTTCAACTCAAACACAGGTAAGAAAGTCCTAGCTCAGGAAGGGAGCCGTCCTACTTGCTTTATTTTTCATTATTCCTTCCGGTACGCCTGCATAAACAAGCTGTCCTCCGCCTTCTCCTGCCTCGGGTCCTAACTCGATGAGCCAGTCACTCGTCTTTATCACATCCAAATTATGTTCAATCACAACAATGCTATGCCCCAATGCCAGCAATGCATTAAATGAGGACAGTAGTTTTTTAATATCATGAAAGTGCAAACCGGTGGTTGGTTCATCAAATACGAAGAGGATTTTTTCTGGATTGCCCTTTCCTTTACCCAGAAAGCTAGCCAGCTTTACACGTTGGGCTTCACCACCGGAGAGTGTACCGCTGGATTGACCTAGTTTAATATACCCGAGTCCCACATCTTGTAATGGTTTTAAGCGAACCGGTATTTCTTTTTCATATTTAAAGAAATCAATTGCTTCGTCAACGCTCATCTCTAGGACGTCGTGAATATTTTTTTCTTTATACACCACTTCCAATACTTCGTCCTTGAATCGCTTTCCCTGACAACTTTCGCAGAGGAGGTGAACATCAGCAAGAAATTGCATTTCTACTGTTTGCTCGCCTTCGCCTTTGCAGGTATCGCAACGCCCTCCATCTACATTGAACGAAAAATGTTTAGGTTGAAATCCTCTGATTCTACTCAGTCCCTGTTCTGAAAAGAGATCCCGAATGCTATCCCATGCTTTGACATACGTCACCGGGTTACTTCTCGAGGATTTTCCGATTGGATTTTGGTCGACCAATTCAACTTGACGAATCTTATCCATTGCTCCGGATAACGAATCGTGTAATCCAGGTCGGTCACTAACCCCTGTGATCAGTTTTTGCAGTGCAGGGTGAAGAATTTTTTTAACGAGCGTAGTTTTTCCGCTTCCGCTTACACCGCTGATGACAGTGAGTACACCGAGGGGAATGGTTACATCAATATTCTTAAGGTTATTTTCTTTTGCTCCGTGAATAGTAATGGACTCTTTCCATTTTCTAATGCTGGTTTCACGATTAATGGATAGTTCACCTCGGAGGTAGGAGGCGGTGAGACTTTTTTTGGATTGCAGGAGGGTTTTGAAGTCGCCTTCAGCTACTACTTCACCTCCTTGGTGACTGGCAAGCGGTCCCATGTCAATGATATGATCCGCCTCTCTCATCATTTGTTCATCGTGCTCAACCACTACAACGGTATTGCCCAGATCGCGTAGATTTTTTAATACCTTGATCAGGCGTTCAGTATCCCTACTATGTAATCCGATGGATGGCTCATCCAGTATGTATAACGAATTGGTAAGATTACTTCCCAGGCAACGCGTCAGCTGAATACGCTGACTTTCTCCGCCACTCAAACTATTGGCAAGACGATCCAGTGTAAGGTAGCCAAGTCCTACATCTAATAAAGTAGCTATTCGCTGTTCTATTTCAATTAAAACGCGTTTTGCAATTTCCTTTTCGTGTTGGGTGAGTTGAAGTTCAGAAAACCAAATTGCCAGATCCTTTACTGGCATTCTACAAAGTTCTCCTATATGTGTCCCATTAATTTTTACATACAACGCCTCTTTCCTAAGGCGATAGCCATTGCAAGAAGTACAAGTTGTTCTGCCTCTGTATCGGGATAGCAGCACCCTGTACTGTACTTTATAGAGGTTGTCTTCTACTTCTTTAAAGAAATCATTTATACCGTATGCGTGTTTATGTCCTTTCCAAAGAATATCCTTCTGTGCAGTTGTTAACTCGCTGTACGGCTTGTGGATGGGAAAATCAATTTGGCGCGCACCTTTCACGAATTGATCTTTCCACCAAACCATTTTCTCTCCTTTCCAGGGGGCAATTGCGCCATCGTAAACACTTAACCGGTGATCTGGAATCACGAGGTCGGCATCAATACCCAATACCTGGGAGTAGCCTTCGCATAGAGGGCAAGCTCCATAGGGATTATTAAAGGAGAATAAATTGGGAACTGGCTCTTCAAAGCGCATATCGTCCAATTCAAAGCGGTTTGAAAAGGCGAGGGGACTATCATTGTTTCTTTTTAGAAAGAGTCTGCCTTCTCCTTCATAGAAAGCCAATGCAATGGAATCGGAAATCCGATGAATCTCTTCTTCGTTAAATTCTTTTTGAATGAAGCGGTCAATTAAGAGATAGGTGTTCTTGCTTGCCTTCCATTTCTTTTCTTCCATCAGATCTTCAATCTGGTGCAGTTCGCCTGATGCATCGTCAAATAAACGGGAAAATCCTTTTTGCATTAAAATGGAAAGCTCCTCTGCAGGATTTCTATTTCTACCGGTAGGGAAGGCAGTCAGCAAAAATAATTTGTCACCCGTGGCAAATCGAAGCATTTGATGGATTACATCCCTGACATCATCTTTTTTGACCTCTCTTCCGGATACAGGAGAAATTGTTTTTCCAATTCGCGCATAAAGAAGTCTCAGGTAGTCGTATGTTTCTGTCATGCTCCCTACGGTTGAGCGTGGTGTTCGTGTAATGACCTTTTGTTCAATGGCAACTGCTGGACAAAGACCAGCGATATGATCGACATCGGGCTTGTCCATTCGCATCAAAAACTGTCGCGCATAGGCGCTTAAACTCTCCGCATAGCGTCGTTGACCCTCTGCAAACAAGGTGTCGATGGTCAGAGACGACTTTCCAGACCCGGAAACACCCGTAACAACCGTGAGTTTTCCCCTAGGTATTTTTACGTATACATTCCGTAAGTTGTGCATGCGCGCTCCTTGAATGAAAATATCATCTTGATTTTTCACTTTCTCAGGAATTCCTTTCTTTTCCTTTACTGGTGCGGGTTTTGGCATGAGAGACTGCAAATATACTTTCAAAAGCTTTTCAGTAGTACACGTAGATCTACGATGTCGTTAACATTACCTTGACAAATGAACACTTAACCCTTCTAAATTTTTTTACTGAATCCAAAAAATTTCCTCTTTAAATATTTTGTGACTCTTGTGTTCTTCTGGAGTTTTGACATGCAATCGCGATTAACCAACGCAATTGCAACCAGATCCAAATCCATTAAAAAACCATTATTATGAGACCCGTAACCAACCTGACTGATCACGAATTGATTCAGCAATTTGTAAACGGAGATTCCGCCGCTCTTGAAGTCCTTATCAACAGGCACAAGGACAGAATTTTCACCTCTATTGTTATTCTTGTTAAAGACAAGAGCTTAGCTGAAGACATTTTTCAGGAAGTCTTCATCAAGATCATCGATACGCTCCGCTGCGGTAATTACACCGATGAGGGCAAATTCCTTCCATGGGCGCTTCGTATAGCACATAATATGTGTGTCGATCATTTCCGTAAGGTAAAGCGTGCTCCGGTGATGACCAGCGGAGGAGACGACTACGATATTTTTGAAACCATCAATCTTTCAGAAGATGGAGCGGAAGGGATGATCATGCGTTCACAAAGTCATGAAAAAGTGAGGCAAATGCTCGATATGCTTCCTGATGATCAAAGGGAGGTTATTGTGCTCAGGCATTTCGCCAATTTGAGTTTTAAAGAGATTGCGGAAAAGACCAATTGCAGTATCAATACTGCATTGGGAAGGATGAGGTATGGGTTGATGAACCTGCGCAAAATGATGGTTGAGCACCAGGTAGCACTTTAACAGTTGGTTTTCTCATGCATAACAGGGGGATCGGAAACGATCCCCTTATTTTTTTACTGATTTGAATGCATCCAATCCACATTGCAACCATGCTGCGTATGCCTTAGAATCTGGAACATAGCCAACTGGATCTGTAAGTAATTGTTCATCCGGCGAGAGTGCTACGTACCAGGGTTGAGAAGTTGCATTGAAATTTTCAGTTTGAAACAGGCTCCACTTATCACCTACAGTCTTCACTAAAACGTTGGCGCCTGCCTCAGTGGCATAGGAGAATTGTTGATCTACCGGTAAAACTTTTTTGTCGTCTACGTAAAGCGAAACCAGGATATAGTCTGCCATCAATTTTTGGACCTCCGGCTTTGTCCAAACATTTTCCTCCATCTTTCTGCAGTTCACACAGGCCCATCCCGTAAAATCGATTAAGATTGGTTTATTTTCTTTTCTCGCTTTTTCAACAGCAGCAGCATAATCTTTTAGTGGTTCCTCGCAGTTCACGGGGTTGGAATAGATGCTGTAGCATAAGGGAGGAGGGAAACCACTTACCAAGGAAATATTTGCCATTCTGCTATTGGTAACGCCCGGGCTAATGTAGAGCGTGAAGAGCAGCACGACCAATGCAAGTAGTTTACGGGGTTTACCGATTTTCTCATTCGGATTATCGTGTGGAAATCGAATCCATCCCATCAGGTAGATAAATAGCCCTAGGAAGATCAGGACCCATACTCCAAAGAATATTTCACGTTTAATGATGGACCAATGTGAAACTAAATCAGCATTGGAAAGAAACTTTAATGCCAAAGCCAATTCAATGAAACCGAGAACAACTTTAACGGTATTGAGCCAACTGCCGCTTTTAGGGAGTGAGTTTAGCCATTGAGGAAATAAAGCAAAAAGTCCAAATGGCAAACCCAATGCCACTCCAAATCCTGCCAGGCCTGCAGTCAGTGGCCATGCTCCTTCTGTTGCTGTACCCACTAAGAGTGTTCCGAGAATGGGACCAGTACAGGAAAAAGAAACAATGGCCAGTGTAAGCGCCATAAAGAAAACCCCGATGATCCCTGAACCTTGTCGCGCATTAGTTGAGTTGGCTAATCCACCTGGTAAGGTAATCTCATAATAACCAAAGAATGAGATGGCAAAGAATAAAAAGATGAGGAAGAAAGCAACATTGAGATAGACATTCGTTGAAATCTCATTGTAAATCGTAGGGTCAACATTGCCGGCCAGGTGAAAAGGGATGGAGAACGAAACGTAGATGAGAAATATGAATAATCCATAGAGAATGGCCAATCGCCTTCCGCTTTTTTTATCGTTGCTGTGCTTGGTGAAATAGGAAACCGTAAGCGGTACCATGGGAAAAACACAGGGCGTCAGTAAGGCAAATAGTCCTCCCAGCAGACCAAGCAAAAAAATGGTCAGCATGCTACTCTTTTCCTCTGCGCTCACTTCTCCGCCACAAGAATTGACTGGAGAACTCGTCAACCCCTCAATCTTTATTTGAGTCGAATTGGAACTGCCTCCCTCAAGTTCTACACTCAATTGAGCGGTCTCTCCCGGAAAAAACGCTTCATTTTTTCCATATGTGTATACCAGTCCAATCTCCATGGTTCTAGGAACAGTACCCTGAAATTCAATTTGGGCACTCAGCGTGAGGTCATTCGTAAATACGGTGTATTGCTTGCCTGGGAATAGTTGACTGCTTATGGATGTTCCCTGATCATCTGTATACAGGCCAGAAACGATACGGATTGTGCTATCGGGGAGCTGAAGAGACCCAGCTGTTATTCCATCAAAATCGGAACTGGGATGGTAGATCTCCCATTGTTGTGGATTTGATGCACGAAAAGTAAGTTCATACGACTTATCACTTAAGCGTTTACTGCTGACTTGCCAGGTAATAGCAGATTCTTGCGCAACGGAAGGATTTCCGATCAATAAAAAGAAACATGCAATGGCCGATAGTATTCGCATGGCCTTAGTTGCCAATCTGAATTTTGAATGGAACCTCCGAAGGCGGCAAACAAACCTCGTCGTTGCAAACCATGAATTCAATTTTGCCATTCAGGTTGGTTTTTACAGCAGTTTTGGTAGTGACAATTTGAACAAAACTGACTGACTTTTCAAAAAAATTGACCTTACCTCCCCATACTTCTTCAACCTTAGTGATTTTTTTTCCTTGCTCTGAAATTTTCCCTTGTAAGGCAATCAGTGGGTTTGGAGTGAACGTTATTGTTGTTGGAACTGGCCCCTCCACACCTGCATTGACAGCATAAATATGAAACGTACCCGCGATGGTTGCAGTCATCTTTACTTCATATTTTTTATCAGCCAATTTCTTAGCGCTGAAATCCCATTTTACCTGTTTTGCTGATCCGGTTTGGGCGGATGCGCTGAATATGCTCGATGCAAATACGATCAATAAGAGTACTTGTTTCATGGGGTATTAGTTATGCATGTATAAGTTCTTTCGCACTGCGTAAGAGCAATGTATTGAAAACTACTTTGCCGTCGATATTGCTAAGGGCTTCTGCGCAGGCTCTTTCCGGGTGAGGCATCATTCCAAATACATTGCGGGAGCTGTTGCAGATACCGGCAATATTGTGGGCGCTTCCGTTAGGATTTGCAGCTGCTGTTATGTTTCCATTTTTATCGCAATACCGATAGATGATCTGTTCATTTTTAATCAACAGTTCCATTGTCTCATCATCTGCGTGGTATCTACCTTCGCCATGGGCGATTGGTATCATCAAGGGTCTTTTTTCTTCTCCCATTAAGTAGACATTCTTGCAGATGAATTGTTGATTGGCATTCTGAAGCAAAACACCAGGTAGTAATCCTGATTCACAGAGAATCTGAAATCCGTTGCATACTCCCAGCACTTTTCCACCTTGATTGGCAAAAGCTATGGTGGATTGCATCATGGGACTGAATCGGGCAATTGCTCCACAACGGAGGTAGTCGCCAAACGAAAAACCTCCGGGTAATACAATGCAGTCCTCTTTATTGAAAGCCGACAGATCACTGTCCTTGTGCCAAAGTTCAACGACTTCCTGACCCAGATCGTTCCTTAGGGCCCCAATCATATCTCTGTCGCAATTCGAACCAGGAAAAACGATCACACCGAATTTCATGCCGTCCTATTTTGGGCAAATTTATGTGGTTTCGTCCAATGTATCCCCCTGAAATACCCTATCTGAATAAGGAAGCTGCGATGAGGGCCAGTGCTACTAGGTTGGGGATGTATTCCCTTCTAAACGCAAGAAAAAATGGAGCAAATAAGAAGGAGGTAGGGATCAGTGAAAGTCCAGCCAGTTCTTCCAGGTAGTTCATGTTAAATACTGCCACAACCAGTAGGGCCAGATAAAGCACAAACAGGATGAGGTAGGACTTTCTACCTAAAATGACCATTTTATTCATTTGTTGGTTAAAAACCAGGATCCCGATCACCGGCAGGAGGTAAAGAA
>Ga0129333_10006100_pt1 | contig 11389 bp, 9 predicted proteins | sample CPB6_08_DNA_FD_94474 | JGI IMG/M metagenome (GOLD analysis project Ga0129333, IMG submission 94474) | Freshwater to marine salinity gradient microbial communities from Chesapeake Bay, USA - CPBay_Sum_0.6_0.8_DNA | ecosystem: Environmental > Aquatic > Marine > Coastal | place: USA: Chesapeake Bay...
ATCATTGGTTTGCCAAAATTGGCACCCAATAAAATGCTTTCAGAACTCAATCGAGTTGTTAAAAAAGTTGATTTAGGTATCTTAAGAATGAGCTTGAATATCGCTTATTTAAAAGGTAATCAATTAACGATTAGTTCAGCTGGAATGCCTCCATATTTTATCTATCGTGCTCATAATCAAGTAACTGAAGAGTTTATGTTATCTGGTATTCCACTGGGTAGCTTTAATAAAGTGGAATATGATGAATTAACCACAGACTTTCAAAAAGGCGATATTTTGGCTATTATTTCTGACGGCCTTGCTGAAGCGCCTAATTCAAAAGGAGATCTTTTTGATTATACCCAGATACAATCTATTATCACTGCTAACAGTCATTTGAGTGCAAAAGCATTAATTGATGAGTTAATGAATCAAGTAGATGTATGGCTAGAAGGCAAACATAATCCTGATGATATTACCATTGTTATAATTAAACATAACTAATAGCATTATTTATATAATTTAAATTAAATTTAGAAACATCAAATTTTTTAATAATAGTACAATTTAATAATCATGAAAAAACCAAGTGTTGAACTTAAGTTGCCTATAATCCCCAACATGGAATTAATAGCAACACAAACTGCCGAAGTAATAGCTAGGCATATGAACTTGAATGATGAACAAAGCGGAGAGATCAGTATGGCACTTATTGAAGCTTGTATTAATGCTTTTGAACATTCAAAGTCAGATAGTAATGTTTTTATTCATTTTTTAATTGAAGAAGACTCTTTAATTGTAAAAGTTATTGATCAAGGTATTGGGTTTGATAAAACTAAAGTAGAGATCCCTAAAATTGAGAATAAAATTGGTAAAGAAGAACGTAAGCGTGGCTGGGGTTTACAATTAATTCAAGAATTAATGGACTCTGTAGAATTTGAATCAAATAGTGACGGAACCATTGTTACTATGAAGAAAAACATCAATAAATAACAAATTAATAAAAAAGAATAATTATGAGCGGATTTATTAAAAGCACAAAAGAGGAAAATCAAATTGTGATCATTGAAACAGATGGTTATTTAAATAATGAAGGCGGAGAAGCTATTTCTACAATTTGTTATGAAAAAATGAGTGAGGGTAAAAATAAATTTTTGATTAATATGGCTAGCACTAAAGTAGTAAACAGTATTGGCGTATCTATATTAATTGAGATTATTGAAAAGCTTCAAGAAGTAGATGGGAAAATAGGTTATTATAACTTGGCACCAATTGTTTCTAAAACATTCAACATTATGGGTCTTACTAAATATTCTACTGTTTTTGCAACAGAAGAAGAAGCAGTAAGTGGATTATAATGAACAAACAGTTTAATATAAATGAGCTTCAGTTAAAGTATCTTGAATTAGAAACATTATTAGACATTACCAATGAACTAAGCTCTTTCGAGCATGTTTCTGTTTTATTACAAGAGATTTTAATCAAGTCATGTGCTGTTTTAAATGCATCATCAGGAATGATATTGATGCAGGATAGCAATTCTGACCTGTTTCAAATTGAAGCGGAATTTAATATTGATGTTGATGCATTAAAGGGAGTTATTTTCAATAAAAAAAGGGGCTTTTTTAACGAAGTTAATCAACACAGAAAGGCGATTCATTTACAAATTGAAACTGATCCTTTTTTATCTAAAACAAAATGTACCTATGGTTTAATAGCACCTCTACTAGATAAAAAAGATTTAGTGGGTGTTATTGTACTATTTGATAAGGAATCTAGATTGGGGATTTCTGCATTTGAAGAATCCGATACCAATATGCTTTCAGCTATTGCTACACAAGCTGGAGTTGCCTATAATAATATAAAGCTCATCGAGAATATCAAAGAAGCTAAGACCTTCAATGATAACGTAATGCAATCTATTGTAACAGGAGTTTTCACGACCAATTTGATGGGCGAGATCAATCATGTTAATAGAGCTGCGGCTTCAATCATAAACTTAGATAGAGAAGAAGTTATTGGAAACCACTACGAGTATGTTTTTGAATCCAATGAAATTATCAATGAGCTTATTTCAAAATGCGAAACAGCACTTGCAACAATCTCCGAGTCTCAAATACAAATTGATTGTAATGGCAAGACTACTTCTGTAAATATTTCAGTTTCACCCTTACTAAATGATCAAAACGAACCTATAGGATCGGTTGTGGCTATGGAAGATTTATCCAATTTAGATAAATTAAAATCCACTTTTAAAAAGTATGTATCTAAACAAATTGTAGATCAGCTTTTAGAAAACGATGATATGTTGAATTTAGGCGGTCAAGAGCAAGAAGCTACCATCTTGTTTTCAGATATAAGAGGATTCACTTCCATGTCTGAAACCATGCCTCCAAATGAAGTGGTGGAAACATTAAATGAATATTTCAATTTAATGATTGAAATTATTTTCAAGTACAATGGAACTTTAGATAAAATTATTGGTGACGCCTTAATGGTTATTTATGGTGCTCCAAATTCTACAGACAAAGACACAGAGAATGCAGTGTTGACGGCTATTGAAATGCAGGAAAAATTAATTGAGTTTAATCAGCAAAGAATCATACATTCTAAATTACCTATCACCATTGGCATTGGCATTAATAGAGGAAGAGTCATTAGTGGCAATATTGGATCTCGCCAACAAATGAATTTTACAGTGATTGGCGATTCGGTGAATTTAGCATCAAGATTATGTTCAGCTGCAAAAGCAGATGAAATTATTGTTTCGGACACTGTTTGGAAACATGTTAAAACCAATAAGCTATTTAAAGGCAGAAAATTAAATCCAATTAAGGTAAAGGGTAAGGCAAAACCAATTGAAATAAGAGAGATACTTTATCAAAGACCTTCATTTAATTATGAAGTGGCATATGGAATGATTGAAAGTTTCTTAATCAATAACTTACCCAAAGAATATACCTATCATTCTATTCATCATATTAGAGATGTAGTAGAACAATCTGAAAGAATTGCTAAAAAAGAAAAAATTAATAAAGAAGATATAGCAGACTTAAAATTAGCAGCATGGCTACACGATGTGGGATATATATGGGAGCCTGCTAGACATGAAGCCAGAGGAGCAGAATACGCCACAGTGGTTTTAAATGCTATGGACTTTCCAGCTCAAAAAATAAATAGAATTACTGGGATGATAATGGCTACAAAGATCCCGCAGAGCCCAAAGAACTTATTGGAACAAATTATTTGTGATGCAGATTTAGATTATTTAGGTAGAGAAGATTATAAAGCCAATAGTACTTTACTATTAGAAGAGCTTAGATTAAAAAAAGAGATATCCGAATTAGAATGGTTGAAAATTCAAGACCAATTTTTAACGAAGCATGTTTATTTTACTAAAACTTCCAATTCAACAAGAAATACTCAAAAAGCCAAGGTGTTGGCAAATATTAAAACGCAACTAAAAAAATAAATTTATGGCAGAAGCAGGACACAGCTCAAATAAGTTACATTTTCAATTAGACAGAATTTCCTTTTTTACAGATGGCGTATTTGCCATTGCCATCACCTTATTGGTGATTGAATTTAAAGTACCTGTGGTTGAACATCCAACCGATGCAGCATTATGGGACAGGTTAGCACATATGGGATTATTATTGCTAGGCTTTCTTATAAGCTTTTGTATTGTTGGCTATTATTGGTCAGTACACCACAGAATTTTTGGGTATGTAGAAAAGTACACAAGCAGATTAATCTGGTTGAACTTAATGTTCTTATTCTCAGTGGTATTATTGCCATTTACTTCTGGCTTGTTAGGAGAATATGCTTCTGAAACACATTTGCATTTACCCTACGGTATTTATGTAGCTAATATCTGTTTAACTGCTATAATGAATGCTATTTTATGGTTTTATGTAAGCAATCCTAAACATGATATTTTAACACATAAAATTTCAAGAGAAAGAATCTTATTAGGATTCTATTTTACATTAGTTGTACCTATTTTATTTGTTATCTCATTTGTGGTGACATTATATCAACCAACCATTGGACGTTTAATTCCAATTTTAATACCATTTGTATTAAAATATGGAATGACAGGTTTAACTGCAAGAGCAGCTGCAAATGAGAAAAAATAAATTCTCCATTATTTTCGGATACACAATTAAACGATTGACATGAAAAAAATTATCATTTTATTTTTATTCATTTTGCCTTTAAATTATTTGAATGCACAATTTTATAAAGATTTAAAATTCAATTTATCCGATTCTTTGAAATTGGTTGAAAGTTCAAATTCCTACCAAAAAAAGGTAGACATTTTAATGAATATTGGAATACGTTATGAATGGTCTAAAGGCGATAGTGCAATAATCTTTTTTAATAAAGCAGCAGAAATTGCAAAGCAAAATAAAGATAACATTCTAGAATTTATAGCAATGTCGCATATTTCAATGACTTATAATCAGACTATTGGAAATTACCCATTAGGCTTACATTACGCTACAGAATCTGGAAAATTAGCCAATAAGACTTCAAATATGCCAGACTCTATAAAGATAAATTGGTATAACTATAACCTAACTTTTAGTTATGGTTATTTGCATAACAAAGAACTTGCTCTTAAAAACCTGGTTGAAAGATGGCCAATTAGTAAAAGAGTACAACCCGGATTTGTAGATGGAAATATTGGAAAAGCATTTTATATTTTAGAAGAGTATGATTCTGCTACAAAATATAATCGAAGTACTATTGCTTATTTTAATCAAAGACCCTATGAAAAAAGATGGAGTGGCGCATATATAGTTGGCGGGGATATATTTAGAGCGTTAAAACAATATGACTCTGCTATTATCTACTATAAATTATCTATTCCTTTGACATTTATTAGTTCTTTATATAAAGATTATCTAGAAGCAGCTTCTGGTTTAACTAGCGCATATGCAGAAATTCAAGAATATGATTCTGCAATTTATTATGGAACACAGGTTGTTAAATATTCCGAAAAATTTACTTTCACAGAAGGTTTATTAAATGCCTACAAGGTGTTGTACCAAATGTATAAGAAACAGAATAGATTAGATAGTTCATTTAAATACTTGGAAAAATCACAACAACTTAGCGAACAATTATATAACTCTTCAAAAATTAACGAAGCCCAAAATATTGCATTAGGCGAAGAAACAAAGGCTAAAGAATTAGCAGAACAAGAAGTAATTCAAAGAAGAAAATTAATTATTACATCAATTTGTTTGTTACTTTTTGCAATAGGAATTTATTTAAATGGTAAAAGGAAGCAAAAAGAAAGATTAAGAAAGATTGAAGAAGATAGAAAGAATAATGAATTAAAAGCAGCCCGTGATTTACAACAAAGTATGCTTCCTAAGGAAAATCCAAAACGAGCAGATTTAGATATAGCTACATTTATAAGATCCTCTACAGAAGTAGGTGGAGACTATTATGACTTCTTCCCACAAGCGGATGGCTCATTATTTAGTGTTTGTGGAGATGCAACAGGTCATGGAGTTACTTCAGGTATGATGGTATCGGTTACTAAAGCCGGTTTAAATGGTATCAGTCCTGTGAAGCCAAATAAGATATTACAAAGATTAAATGGTGTTGTTAAGCGAATTGACCTAGGTACATTAAGAATGAGTTTAAATATTGCAGAAATTACTCAAGATGAAATTTATTTAAGCTCTGCTGCAATGCCTCCAATGTATTTATACAAAGCGGCAACCAATACAATTGAGGAGTTTATGAATAATGGACTGCCTTTGGGTGGGTTAAGAGACGAAGAGTTTGCTTTAGAAGCAAGAAACTTTGAATCAGGAGATGTTTTAATTCAATTATCAGATGGCTTGCCTGAAGCGCCAAATTCAAAAGGTGAAATGTATGATTACGATAAATTAAAAGCACTTATCCAAACATCTTGTCATTTAACTTCAAAGGAAATTGTAAATACTCTTATTCAATCTGTAGATCAATGGTTAGAAGGAAAGCGTAATCCAGATGATATTACATTGGTTGTCACTAAGAAAAAATAATACGAAAAAGCAAATCATGAAAAAATACTTACTTGGTTTTTCTTTATTAATTTCTATAATCGGGTATTCACAAGAGAAGAAATATGACTTTGATTTAGATCCTGCCTTAGGATTATTAATTAAAGATAGTATTGAAATAATCAATCAGTTGCCTGAATCTAACGATAAAGCTTTTTTACAATATAAACTTGGAGGGTATTATTTTTTTAGAAATGCAGACAGTACTATATATTATTCAAAATTAGTTCAAAATTATACAGATAAAAACAGTTTCAAAGAGTTACAATACTACAATCATTTTAAATTAGGGCAAGTATATATGATGATGAAAAGCAACTATTCGCTTGCATTGTATTATTTAAATCTTGCAAAAAAAGAAGCCGAAGAATTAAATTCTTATACGGGAAGTTTTAAAGAAATTGTAGAAGGCATCATCATTCAATGTTATTCGGGGCTAGGGAGTTATTCTAAGGTAAAAGTAAAACTAGTAGAGATGAGTAAAAATGCTTTGGCAAATTCTTATGATTATAAGTATTTGTATACACCAGTAGGAATGCTTGGACAAATGTATGCTCAAATTAAAGAGTATGATTCATCTATTAAGTATTCAAAGCAAGCCATTGAACTTAATAGAACCTTTCCAAAAGAAAAAAAATGGGGATTTCCTTATCTTGTTATTGCTGATGCATATGTAAATAAAAAGGAACACCAAAAGGCTTTAGATTATCTATACGAAGGGTTTGTTGAAATTAAGAACAATAATTTTGATAAAGATATTGCACAAACTTATAATATTTTCGCTCAGGCCCATCTTGGATTAAATCATTTAGATAGTGCTATATATTATGCAAATCAAAATTATGCATTAAGTAATAAAATTGCATTTATTGAAGGCGTTTTAACATCAAGTGAATTATTGGCAAAAATCTATGACCAAAAAAATCAGCTTGATAGTGCATATAAATACTTGAAATTGAGTAATGGTATTAAAGATGAATTATCTGACAAATCAAAAGTAAATGAGGCAGAAAATATTACTTTAAATGAAGAACTGAGACAGAAACAAATACAAGAAGATGAAGCCAATAGAAAAAAATTAATTATTGGATTCAGTTTATTCTTTGTCATTGGTTTTACTGGATTGATAATTTATAATAGGATAAAACAAAAAGCTCGATTAAGACAATTAGAGGAAGATAGAAAAAATAAAGAATTACAAGCTGCAAGAGATTTACAAATAAGTTTACTTCCTAAATCAACTCCTAAAAGAAATGATTTAGATATAGCCACTTTTATAAGATCTTCTACAGAAGTGGGCGGTGATTATTATGATTTTATGTCTCAAGAAAATGGTAATATTTACTCGATTTGTGGAGATGCTACTGGACATGGGGTAACATCTGGAATGATGGTTTCTATTACAAAGGCTGGATTAAATGGAATTGAGGCAATAGCCCCTAATGTTATTTTACAAAAATTAAATAAGGTTGTTAAAAAGGTTGATCTCGGTACCTTAAGAATGAGCTTGAATATTGTAGAAATTTCCCAAAATGAATTAATTATGAGTTCCGCTGCGATGCCTCCGATTTATCTATATAAGTCAGGTGCTAATTCTGTTGAGGAGTTAATGCAAAGTGGATTACCGCTTGGGGGATTAAAAAATGAATCTTTTGAACAAATAAAAAGAAACTTTGAATCTGGTGATGTGTTAATTCAATTATCAGATGGCTTGCCAGAGGCACCCAATTCAAAAGGAGAAATGTACGATTACGAAAGATTAAAGGCACTCATTCAAACATCTTGTCATTTAACAGCTAAAGAAATAATTAATGTTTTAATGCAATCTGTAGATCAATGGTTAGAGGGCAAGCACAATCCAGATGATATTACATTAATAGTTACAAAAAAGAAATAATTATGGAAGTACATCACTCACACCATCACGCGGGTCACGCAAAGAAAAAATTTCAAGAATACATCACTGAATTTTTGATGCTTTTTGCAGCAGTAACATTGGGCTTCTTTGCAGAAAACAAAAGAGAGCATTACGTTGAAAGAGAAAGAGAGCATCATTATATGCAAAGCTTCTACGAAGATTTAAAAAGAGATACTACTGAAATGGCTTCAGTAAGAAGACATTATATTAATCAAATTGCAAAACTAGATACAACTACTCAAGTTATTTTTGCCGGTAGAGTAGACCAAAAATCTGTAGAAAATATATATGATTTAAATTTAGGAACCTTAGGAAATAGAGGTGTTAAATTAATAGAAAGAACATCTGCACAGTTAAAAAACGCTGGAGGTTTAAGATTGGTGGAAGATCAAAAAATTAGCGACCAAATTGCAGTTTATTGGTATTGGGCTTCCTATATGCAGGCTTATGGTGAATCTACAGAAGAGTTAAAAATTAGAGCAAGAGAAATGTCTTATGAAATTTTTAATAGTGCGTATTATCAAAATATGGAAAGAGGAAATAATAGCAGTAAAGTTAAATCTGGAGCAATACTTATGACTAATGATAATTCTAAACTAATTGAATATGCAAATAGATTAACACATATTAAGAACTCATTAAAAAATGTTGCGATTCCAATTATTGATACATCAACAAAAATTGCAGTTGGATTAATGAAAGAGCTTGAGTTAAAATATCATTTAAAGGATTAATTATGGAAGTACATCATCATTCACACCATCCAAAGAAATGGAAAGAATATGTAACTGAATTTATAATGCTTTTTGCCGCAGTTACATTAGGTTTTATGGCAGAGAATGTTAGAGAACATCAAATTGAAAAGCAAAGAGAAATTGCTTATTTAAAAAATGTACATGAAGATTTACAATTGGATCTAAAACGTATAGACACAGTTTTGAATCAAAATAATTCAAGATTAGAACTTTTAGATACATTTTATACAGCAATACAAAATAAGACTTCCACAAATGAAGATGCATACTACTTCATACGTAATTTGGTTTTAAGAGCAACGTTTGAAAGTTCGCATGTTGGCTTGGATCAAATTAAATCTGCGGGTGGATTAAGAATGGTTAAAAATAAAGAGATTATAATTGGTATACAAGAATATGAAAGAATGTTGGATGCGACATTAAAGATGGAAGTTGTACGAGAAGGAATGCTAGAACAAGCAAGATTTAAGATGGCGACAGTATTTGATCCAATTATACAATATGAAATGATGAAAGGACAACGATATCAAGGAAATACTTGGACTAGATTTAAAAGACCAAAAAAGGCAGATGCAATGATCGAAAATAATCCTGTTGGTTTTAAGGAGTTATTGAATTTAGTACTTCAAGGTTCAAATACTAATAATTATTTAAATATTAGATTAAATAATCTAAAAAAGATAGGACAAAATTTGGACAACGCAATTATTAAAGAATACGGAGAAAAGTTTGATTAATCTCTGTTCTTGCCTCTATTCTGTCTTCTCCACATAATTATGATGATTGCGAAAATGCCGAATAGTATTGGAAAAGTCATAAGCTTATTTTGTAGTATAAATTTACTCTTTATTAAACCATTGGCCAAGGGAAAACACTTCTTAATGGAACTTTAATGCCTTCTTTAGATGACTTTCTTGCTGCTTCGATAATTTCAAGAACATGAAGCGAGTGAAGTACATGAATCTTGGGTTCAATATTGGTAGAAAGTGATGTGGCAATTTTTGTTGCACCTTCCTGCCACTGATACCCATGATCATCAGTTACATGAGTTTCAGGTGGATTGGTCCATGAAGTATCTAGTACTACACTCTTAGGTTCCCAATCATAGCCTATTAAACGCATATTACCCTTATCTCCAAAAATTTGAATGCTGTGTAATGTTTGATTTTTTGCTTCATGTCCAAATGGATCGAAGTAATTAAATCCACACATGATATGACTGATAATTCCGTTTTCATGTTCTAATAAAATATGCGCATTATCCTCTTCTTTGACTTCGACAATGCCTTTATTGTCAATCTCTCTATTTTTATTTACAATGCTAGTCATTGCCATCACTGATTTAGCTGGACCTAATAAACCCGTTAAGGTTGCCATATTATAAACTCCTAAGTCTGGCATACTTCCACCAAGTGGTTCATAAAAGAAAGAAGACCAAGTAGGTCCTGTATGTCCATATTGTCCATGAGCACTTGCTAGTTTTCCTAATTTACCAGACTGTATAGTTTTACTCATGAACTCAAACTGTGGACTAGTCACTACTGCAGGTGCACCCCAAATACGAATATTTTTTGCTTTTGCTAAATCAACTAATTGTTTTCCTTCTTCATAGGTATTTGCTAAAGGCTTTTCACTCCAAACATTTTTACCAGCCATTAACGCTTTACGATTTAATGCACCATGCATTTGCATATCCGTTAGTGTTAACATTAAATCAAAATCCACTCCTTTTAATAAATCTTCGATTGAAGAAAATGTAAGTGCACCAACATTGTATTGTTTGTTTTGGCCAAGGGCTCTTTCATGTATGATATCACAAAGACCTACAATTTTTACTAAGGAAGAAGTCTGCAAATGTGGAATATATCTATTACTCACACTACCACATCCAATGATGGCAACTTTGATTATTTTGCTATGCTCTTTTGCAAAACTTTCTAATGAACTTAACAAAACTGCAGCTCCAGCAAGTGCAGTGTTTTGTAGAAATGTAGCTCTATTCATACCTATTGGTTTTATATGATTCTTCTTGAACTAGTACTTTCTATTATTTTATTTTCTTTGGATAAACCTTCTATTAATACTATTCCAGGTTTCTTTCCTTTTTCAAAACTACCTAAACCCTTATCCATCTGTAAAGCCTTGGCACCATTGATAGTGGCCCATCCCAACAACTCTTCTAAAGGAATTTGTGGAAGATGATTTTGTATGGTTCTTATTTCGTCTAACATATTCAAGCTCCAATTGCTCGCATAGCTATCTGTTCCCATCACAATATTTACTTTTTGAGAACGAAGTAAATCAATAGGTGGCATCGTTTGCTCAATGTATTGATTCGCATTCGCACAAATACACCAAAAACTATTGGGCATTTCTTTTTGTACTGCTTGAATATCTTCCACACTAGTAAAACTATTGTGTACTAAAATACTTCTATGAGCATTTTTAAAATAAGGTAATATAGATTGCACACTAGATAAACCAGTTGCTTCAAAAAAATCTAAAGACACTTTAGTTCTTTCATACATACCCAAAAAATTTCCTGTCTTGGTTTGAAAGAAATCATTTTCATCTTTTGTTTCTTGATTGTGCATAGTAATTGTATGCGACTCAAAATGCTCGGTTAATAATTTCCATAAATTATAACTTACACTATAGGGAGCATGCGGAAC